>ERZ773188.407-NODE-407-length-53941-cov-9.749286_pt1 | contig 53941 bp, 45 predicted proteins | sample MGYA00581011_ERZ773188 | MGnify/ENA primary metagenome ERZ773188 (study PRJEB29015, sample SAMEA2737798) | human gut metagenome | biome: human gut; feature: human-associated habitat; material: faeces | place: China | collected 2012 ...
TGCCTTTGAATATCTGCTGTCCATCATGGGCAGTCAGGGAGATGCCGGCCAGTTCCGCACCCCCCGCCATATCATCGACATGATGGTAGAAATCGTAGACCCAAAGAAAAACGAGACCATCCTGGACCCTGCCTGTGGTACAGCGGGCTTTTTGATTAGCGCCTATCGTCACATTCTTGCACAAAACAAGGATGAGGACGGTAAAAGTACACTAACCGCCGATGACCGTAAGCGTTTGACGGAAAACTTTGCAGGGTACGATATTTCTCCCGATATGGTGCGCCTGTCCCGTGTGAATATGTACCTTCACCATTTTACAAAGCCCAAAATCAGCGAATATGACACCCTAACCAGTGAAGAAAAATGGGATGACTGCTATGACGTTATCCTGGCGAATCCGCCTTTCATGACGCCAAAGGGCGGAATTATGCCCCACAGCCGCTATCGGGTAAAAGCCAAGCGCTCCGAAGTGCTGTTTGTGGACTACATTGCTGAGCACCTCAACCCAACAGGCCGGGCAGCCATCATTGTTCCGGAGGGTATTGTGTTCCAGTCTGCCAATGCTTACAAAGAACTTCGGAAATATCTGGTAGACGGCGGCTTGCTGTATGCGGTAATCTCACTACCTGCCGGTGTTTTCAACCCGTACAGTGGTGTTAAAACCAGTATTTTGCTCATTGATAAGTCTTTCGCCAGGTTAAAAGATGAAATCCTTTTTGTAAAACTGAACAATGACGGATTCGACCTGGGAGCACAGCGCCGTGAGATAAAAGGTAGCGAAATTCCAGATATTATTCGTATAGTCAAGAAGTATCATGCTGATCTGGATCTGCAAACAGCAGATGATGAAATTCTTCATCACCCACTTGTAACTATTGGCAGTAAAAATGAAATTGCAAAACAGGATTATATTTTGGCTGGGGATCGGTACAAAGAAGAACAGCCAATTTCTAGCACTTGGCCAATTGTTACATTAGGAGAAGTGTGTGAGGTGATTTCAGGACAATCTCCTGAAGGAAAATTTTATAATGATATTGCTGAAGGTGTTCCTTTTTATCAGGGAAAAACTGAATTCACGGAAATTTATCTGGGTAAACCTAAAAAGTGGACGACAATGGTTACAAAAACGAGCTCTAAAAATGACATTGTTATGTCTGTAAGAGCACCTGTTGGACCGGTTAATATTGTAACCGAGGATATTTGCATTGGGAGGGGTTTAGCAGCTATTCGATGCAGCTCCAAAATACAATATAAGTATTTGTTTTATGTTTTAAAACAAATGGAAGATGAGATACAAGGAGATAACGGTGCTGCTTTTTCTTCAATCAATAGAAAACAAATTGTGCAAATAAAAATTCCGCTTCCTCCTATATCAGTACAGGAAGAAATTGTTGCTGAACTTGAGAGCTATCAAAGAATTATTGATGGAGCTAGACAAGTTATCGACAACTACAGACCCAACATTAAAATTGATTCCTGTTGGGAGTTAAAACCTTTAGCTCAAATCTGTGATGTAAGAGATGGCACACATGACAGTCCAAAGTTTGTTCAGGATGGTTTTCCATTAGTAACTTCTAAAAATATCAAAAATGGAACAATTGTTTTAGATGATGTAAATTTCATTTCAAAGGAAGACTATGATAAAATTAATCAACGATCCAAGGTGGATAAAGGCGATATTCTTATGCCTATGATTGGAACAATAGGTAACCCTGTTATTGTTGATATTGAACCAACCTTTGCGATAAAAAATGTTGCACTAATAAAATTCTCGGGTCAAGAAGTGAAGGCAAAGTATGTATTATTTGTGCTGAACAGCTCTTTGTTTGCCAAATATATTGAGGCTACCAAACGTGGTGGTACTCAAAATTTTATTTCACTAAAAGACATTCGCTCATTTAATATTCCTTGCCCGGCAGTGGAGATTCAAGAAAGCATTATAAGAGAGATTGAAGAAGAAATATCTATTGTAGAACAAAACAAACGGCTCATAGACATCTTTAAACAAAAACTAGCAGATAGAATTAGCGAAGTCTGGGGGGAATAGCACTATGTACGATGAAACGTTTAAGGACGCACTATATGGTGCTTTTCAGCCTGCCGATGAAGAATATGATCCATCATTCTTAGTTCGCCTCTTAGAGTATTTTCCGACTGATAAAGTGGATGTAGGAAGTGGCACTTATGACCAATACCTTTATGATTTGGAGAAGACAGTCGTAGATAACTATGAGAAAGGTAACTATCAGGTTTCTTTTTTCTATGCGCACCTCATTTTTATGAGCTACACCTACTATTGCGTTGATCATGCCTTTCAGACAAATCCGGATCGAATGAAAGATCTTTTTTACCCAATCAATGCTTATAACGGTAAAACAGATAAACCGGATATTGAAAATCACGCAAGTGTTTATGATTTCAGCAAAATTCCGGAAAAAGAAATATTCAAAGTCTTCCGTGCGCTGGAGATGGAAGATGAAAAAATAAAAGCGCTCTCAAAGTACATAAGCGATAGAGATGACTATGCTCATGCCACAGGACAAGGAAATATTTCTATCGATGCCCTGTCTCAAAATATACGGACAATAACCAAGCACATGGAAGCGTTGCACGAAATTTTTAAAGGACCAGCAAAAAAACTCTATGTTCAGTATTTACTTAGTCACTGTGAGATGGAATATTCTGATGTTGTAGATGGTGTTTATGATTTCATCGTAGATAATATGTTATCGCTTCACGATTTGGAATACCTATGCCATTTAGGAATCAGCGGTATTAGAAATGAGAACGAAGAATTCAAAAGTAAATACAGATTTATTAAAAAAGTTCATTGTGCATTTATTGAGTACTGTATGGAGAACATGGGAATAGATTCACCCAGTAGTTATACAGATTTGAGAGATGAAGCCTATCTGTATTATAAATATCAGGACAATGCCGTTGAGTATGTAGAGAATGAGCTTGGTGTTAGTGCTTATGAATGTGGAAAAGAAGGTGTGGAGTTTCCAGTTTATGAGTGCTTGGAATGCGGTGCGGAGCAGCTGGCTCATGATACAAAGGCACAAAAATACCATTGCTTTTCATGCGGAGAAGATTTTGACGAAAACACCATTGCATTTTGCAGCCGATGTGGTGCTATTATGAAAAACAATGAAATTGACATCTGTCCAAACTGTATCGAGAATATGACAGCCGAGTAGCTGTCTAAGGAGAGCATCATGGCACAATATGAAGTAAATAACAGTTCAATACAAACCCTATTATCCTGGATTCGCAGTGGGGAAATTGCGATTCCAGAAATCCAGCGCCCTTTTGTGTGGGACTCCACCAAAGTACGTGATTTGATTGACTCCCTGTATGCAGGTTTTCCGGTGGGATATATCATTGTCTGGAAAAATCCTGATGTTCGTCTGAAAGACGGCACCATTTCTTCCGGCAAAAGAATCCTCATTGACGGGCAGCAGCGCATCACCGCTTTGCAGGCCGCCATTGTCGGGGAGCCGGTAATCGGCAGCAACTACCGCAAAAAGCGCATCAAAATCGCTTTCCATCCGCTGGAACAGCGCTTTGAAGTGGCTAACCCTGCTATCGAAAAAGATGGGGCCTGGATTCCTGACATTGCCCCACTCTATCAGCCTGGTTTTGATTCTTTTAACTTTGTGATTGACTACTGCATCAAAAACCAGTTGGATAACAGCAAGCGGAGCGCAGTCAATGATGTGCTTACCAAATTGCAGCAGATTCAGAACAACAGCATTGGTGTGATCGAGCTGTCCCACCAGCTTGACATTGCCCAGGTCACCGAGATTTTTATCCGAATTAACTCCAAAGGCGTGGTACTTTCCCAGGCTGATTTTGCCATGTCCAAAATTTCCTCGGATGACCGCTATGGCGGCAATCAGATTCGCAAAACCATGGACTATTTCTGCCATCTGATGCAGAAGCCGGAGGACTTTGAGGCAATCCGTCAAAACGATACAGAATTTGCGGCCAGCGAGGACTTTTCCAAAATCAAGTGGATCATCAACGAACACGAAGATATTTACGTGCCAGATTACACCGATGTGCTTCGTGTGGCGTTTACTTTTAAGTTTCTGCGTGGCCGAATTGCCGACCTGGTAAGCCTGCTGTCAGGTCGTGACTTTAATTCCCGTGATTATCAGGAATCCATTGCTGAAGACTCTTTCGCAAAGTTGAAAGAAGGCGTTCTGGAATTTGTCAGCAAGACCAATTTCCAGCGCTATCTGATGATTGTGAAGTCTACTGGCATTATTTCTCCTGCAATGATTCGTTCCCAGAACGTCCTGAATTTTGGATATGCTCTTTATTTGCTGCTTCGTGCCAACGGAGAGGATGCGGCGGTCATTGAGAAAGTTGTACGCCGTTGGCTTGTACTGACAATTCTGACTGGCCGGTATTCCGGATCGCCGGAGTCTACCTTTGATTATGATATCAAACGATTCCAGGCCAATGCTCCCATGGAATTTTTGGAGCACACTGAAGCTGGTGAACTGTCCGATGCGTTCTGGAACAATATTTTGGTGACTAAGCTCAATACCTCCGTGGCTAGCAGCCCAATGTTCCATGTATTTTTGATGGCGCAGGTCAAAATGGGCGATTGCGGATTCCTGTCAGAGCAGATCGATGTGAAATCACTTATTGAACAACGTGGTGATATTCATCATATCTTCCCCAAAAAGTATCTGCAAAAGTGCGGGATTAAAGAACGTGGGCTATACAACCAGATTGCAAACTATGTCTACACACAGTCTGAAATCAATGTCAAAATCAAGGATCAGGCTCCCAAAGAATATATGGCCCAAGTTAAGGAGCAGTGCAAGGGTGGTAATTCTGTTTATGGTGGCATTGATTCGATGGTAAAGTTAGAGGTAAACATGGCCGCCAACTGTATACCAGAAGAGATTTTCGATATGGATTATACCCAGTTTGAGGATTTCTTGGAGAAACGCCGCCATCTGATGGCACAGAAAATTCGCCGTTATTATGAGCTATTACGATAACTCCAATTTATTCCTGTCTGGAAGCGGAGGTGAAGTTAATATGGCAATGTTGGATAACACAAGAGAGGAGATTTTAAAAGAGCATATCGTTCCATATGAACAGAGATTAGTGGTTTTTCTCGATTTACAGGGATTTAGAGATGATATTATTCGTAATTATCCAGCTGAAGCGATTGGTTCACTTTTTGGAGAATTCGATTGCTTAAAAAGAATGCTCGAAAAAGATGCAGATGATCTTCAAGTAACTATTATCTCCGACAGTATTGTTGTTTCAGTGAGCTTGGACAAACCCGAGAACTTGCTATACTTTTTCGATGCATGCTCATTTTTTGCAAAGCCACGAATGGGGAAATTATTTGTTGCAATTAGAGGGGGGATCGCTTATGGCAAGCTCCACCACAAAGACAACATTGTTTTTGGACCTCCTTTGGTGGATGCTTATGAAATTAGCGAAGGAGAGCATAAATCAGATTTTCTGCGTATCCGTATGTCTGCTGAAACATTCAAGCTTATTAGAAAATTACCACAGTTTGGCGGTTTTAGCATGGCTGTGTTGTTTCCGGAAAGTGCGGAAAAAGAATATTATTTCTTTAATCCCTGGCTATTTCACTTGGCAGCACCCAGTGTATGGAGAGATCCACTGGAGCCAGAAACCAGCGATGAAATTATTCTGCGGCTAAAAGAATATGTGGTGTGGTGTGTCATGAACATGACAAAGTATCGAAACAGTTCTAACAAAATATATAGCAAATATGAGGATTTGTTAGTTCAGACAATATGCACCTTCGAAATGATTAAAGATGTCTATTATTCCTATTTGACCAATAAAGCTCAAGAAATTATAGATTTTTACTCTGACGCCGAAAAAGCAATTCCATTTGTGCATCAATTAGAGCACGACCTTAAACCAGATGATAGTGTATAAACAGTAAAAAACCCCGGATGATTGCCAAGATGAAGTGACCCCAAAAAGTTAGACAATATTTCGAAGTAAAAATTGTTCAAGCAGCCGAAAGGGCTTGCTGTCTGTGAATTGCAGGCGGCAAGCCCTTTAGCTTTGCCTTGATTCTGCGGTTGTTGTAGTAATCCAGATATTCAACGAGTTCCTGCTTGAAGTGTTCCATGGACTGAAACTCTTGTAAGTACAACAGTTCACTTTTGAGTAAGCCAAAGAAATTCTCTATCACAGCGTTGTCCAGACAGTTGCCTTTCCGGCTCATGCTCTGCCGGATGCCTTTCTCTCGGAGCATCCGTTGATACTGTTTATGTTGGTACTGCCAGCCCTGATCAGAATGGAGAATGAGGTTTGTTCCGTCTGGAATTTTTGCAAATGCCTCGTTCAGCATGGTTGTCACCATGCTGAGCACAGGGCGATCCGATATGGTATAGCTGACCAGATCGCTGCTGTGCAGATCGAGAATTGGAGACAGATACAGTTTCTCTCCAAACAAACTGAACTCTGTCACATCGGTGACCCACTTCTGGTTTGGCTTTTCGGCGCGGAAGTCCCGGTTTAACAGATTTGGCGCAATTTTGCCAACTTCACCCTTGTAAGAACGATACTTCTTCCTCCTGACACGGCAAACTAAACCCAGCTCCTTCATAAGCCGCTGGACAGTCTTGTGATTCAGGAGAAAATTGCGCTTGTGAAGTTCTGTTGTAATGCGGCGATAGCCGTATCTTCCTTTGTTTTCGTGGTAGATGGCCGTGATCTCCGCTTTGACAGCTTTATACTTATCTGAACTGTTCATCCGCTTCAGATGATAGTAGAAAGTGGCACGGGGCAGTTGAGCGATTGAGAGAAGAATATCCAGAGAATGTCTTTGCCTCAGCTTTTGAACTACCTGCGTTTTCTGCGCTGGCGTCGCTCGTCTTCCAAAACCAAGGCTTGCAAGTTTTTTAGGTATTCTGCCTCTGCACGCAGACGCTGAACCTCCGCTAGCAGTTCTTCTACTCCCTTGGGCAGTCACTTTGACGGACGGCCCTTTCTGCTACGGCCCCGCCGCTCGACGGCGAAACCTTTCCGGCTCTTCTTTCAGATAGATTCGCTCCCATACGGCAACGCGCTTGTTATCGCTGATTTCAAACTGCCTTGCCGTTTCCCGATAGCTCATCTTTTCTTTCTGCATCGTTTCTGCGACCAGCTTCTTAAATTCCGGTGTATACCGTTTGTTCGCTACTCCCTTTGGCATAAAAATGCACCCCATTCCTTAGTACTAAGTATTTTACCATACTTGTCTAAAGAATGGGGTGCAGTTCAGCTCTGCCGGGAATCTTTTTACCTTTTTATTGCTGGCTGCCGTCTAATGCACAGGAGCATACCGGTGAGGAACGCCGCCGTACCTGCCATGGTGTATCGGGAAACCGGCTCGCCGCGCAGCAGCCACGCCCAAAGCAGCGACAAAAGCACGCTACTGCTCTGGATCACGGAAAAGAGAAACAGAGGGATCTTCTTTATGGACCAAACGACCAGAAGGTTCCCTGCGCACGCGGTGATCCCGAGGGTGACCACGGCAAGGACTCCCGCCGGGGAAGCCGGATCCGACGTCCCGCCCCAGAGCAGCGCCGGAAGGAGCGTCATCGCGGCTGCCACCGTAAATACCGAAAGGTTCATTTCTACAGCGTCAAAGCGGTCCATCAGCTTTTTCTGAAAAAGCGTGAACGCTGCCGAGAAAAAGCCAGAGAGGACAAACAGCGCCGTCGCTCCGATGCGCTCTCCGAGCATGCCGGAGACCGGCCTGCCGTTCCACGCAATGACAGCCACGCCCAGAATGCACATCCCCGTGCCCAGCCATTGCCGGGCGCTCGCCTTTTCCCGAAGGAGGAACAGGGAAAAGAGGAGCGTGAACACCGTCTGCATCGGCCAGATGACCATATTGCCGTAGGAATAGCCGAGGGAGACGCCACCGTTCTCCGTGAGGAAGTTCAGGGTTTTGCACGCTGATCCCCCGAGGATCGGCGCGCAGAGAAAATGCAGCCGGATCCTCTTTTTCTGTGCCAGAAGGAGCAGTGCCATACACCCGGCGCCGAAAACGAACCGTCCGAGCGTGATGAGCACCGGGTGGAGCGTCCCGCCGGCCGTTTTGGACAACAGTCCGGTCGTGCTGTATAGCAGCGCGACCAGAAAAGCATACAGATATCCCATGATTCCGCGCAGGACTTCTTTATCGCTGAACGCGTCCCGTGCCGTCGCCGCCCATGAGCTTTTCCACCTCGGCGCAGCTGACGCGGTTGAAGTCCCCGAGAACGCTGTGCTTCAGGCAGGAGGCGGCCACGGCAAACTCCAGCGCCTGCTGCGGATCGTTATAATGATTCAGCCCATAGATCAGCCCGCCGGCGAAGCTGTCGCCGCCGCCGACGCGATCCACGATATCCCGGATCTCATAACGGCGGGAAACATAGAAATTCTCCCCGTCGTTCAGGCACGCCGCCCAGCCGTTCCAATCGGCGCTGCGGCTTTCGCGCAGTGTGATGGCGATCATTTTCATGTTGGGGTAGGCCTGAAGCACGCGGTTTCCGAGATCGCGGTACTTTTCCCGGCTGAGCTCGCCGGACTCCACGACCACATCGGTCGTGATCTCCAGCGATTTCTGCACATCCTCTTCGTTGGCAATCGCCACATCGACATAGTTTGCCATCTCGCGCATGACTTCTGCGGCGCGCTTTCCGTATTTCCAGAGATTTTTCCGGAAATTGAGATCGCAGCTGACCGTGACGCCCAGCCGCTTTGCCGCTTTCACGCCCTCCAGACTCAGCTCCATCGCCGTTTCGGAAATGGCGGGTGTGATGCCGGAGATGTGGAACCAGCCCACGCCATCCAGCGCCTTTTCCCAGTCGATATCGCCGGGAGCAGCTTCGGCGATGGCCGAACCAGCGCGGTCGTACACGACCTTGGACGGGCGCTGGTTGGCCCCGCTTTCCAGATAATAAATCCCCAAACGTCCGTCAGTGCGCACGATGCGGGACGTGTCCACGCCAAAGGAGCGCAGCTCGCGAAGGCACGCCTCCCCGATATCGTTGGACGGCAGCACCGTCAGAAATGCCGCGTCCAGCCCATAGTTTGCCAGCGACACAGCCACATTCGCCTCGCCGCCGCCGAACGTTGCCTCCAGCGCCGGACTTTGAAAGAGGCGTTCATGTCCCGGACTTTTCAGCCGGAGCATGATCTCTCCAAAAGTAAGATATTTCATCGTTCCTCCCCCGTTATTTCTGCATCAGATGAACGGCAAAGCCGCCGATCTCGTTTTTCAGATACACGGCTTTTATCCGCTCGCCGCTGTATTTCGCCGTATCCATATCCAGCGAGAACCCGCGCTTTTCCATGTCGTCGATCGCCCGTTCCATGGAGCGCGTGGCAATACCGATGTGTCCGTTCTCTCCCAGATACCGGCGGTTCATTACCTCGATCTCCGTTCCAGCGAAGCAGGAGGAATTGCCCTCCGCCGCCGCAAATCCGAACGTTTTTTCCCATTCTCCGCTGATCTCCAGCGCCGACGCCCGGCCGTCGGTATTGACGCCGACGTGCGCAAGCTCGTATCCCAGCGCGATCTTCCGCGCCTCCCGGCACAGCGCCGTGATCCTGTCAAAGTTGTGTGCGGCAATGTCCGTCCGGCTGCACAGCCACGTGCCGCCGACTGCGTGGATAAACGGTGCCGACAAATATTCCGCCAGATTCTTTGCATTGATCCCGCCGGTCGGCATGAACTTCACGCCAACGAACGCCGAGGCCAGCGCCTTCATCGCGTCCAGCCCGCCGTACACGTTCGCCGGGAAAAACTTGACGATCTTCAATCCGGCATCCAGCGCATCCATGATCTCCGAGGGCGTCGCGCACCCCGGAAGCGCCGGGATCCCCTGTGCGGCGCACTCGTCGATCAGCTCGCAACTGAAGCCGGGAGAGACGATAAATTTTGCCCCCGCCTCGATCGCCTCGCGGCCCTGCGCGACGTTGAGCACCGTTCCCGCGCCGACCAGCATTTCTGGGCACTCCCTTGCTACGGCAGCAATGGCATCACGGCCAGCCGCCGTGCGGAATGTGATCTCCATTACGTCGATCCCTCCCGCCAGAAGCGCCCGTGCCGTGGGCACGGCGTCCTCCGCGCGGTCCAGAACGACTACGGGGACAACGGCCGCGCTGCCGATTCGTTTGAGAACATCCATGGTTTTCGTCCTTTCTGATAAGCTGTGATCCGGATAAACCGGATCACAGCTTTCTCTTCTTATATGGGATCGTACCGTACCGGCCGGAGCTCAGCCCCGAACCATCTTTTCGGCGCGCTCGGCGATCTCCTCCGCCGAGGGGATCTCGGACGCTTCGTACTCGATCACGTAGTGATACGGGATATCCGGCATCGTCATGCGCTGGAAATCTCCCTCGACGCCCGCTTCCCGCACACGGGTGATGATCTCACCGGCGATGCTGCCGGTCTGGTGCGCTTCCTCGGCGACGATCAGCCGTCCGGTCTTCTGTGCCGAGGCAATGATCATCTCATAGTCCATTGGCTTAATCGTGCGCGGGTCTATGATCTCCGCGGAAATGCCCTTGGCCGCAAGGAGCTCCGCCGCTTTCTGGGCGCGGCGCTGCATCATGGCCCATGCCACGATCGTGATATCCTTGCCCTCGCGGACGACGCGGCCCTTGCCGATGGGGATCTCTTCGCCGGAGGCATAGTCGATATCCGCCTTGACGTCGTACACCTGCCGGTGCTCCAGGAACACGACCGGGTCACCGCACCGGAGCGAGGTGCGCAGCAGGCCCACCGCGTCCTCCACGGAGCTGGGTGCAACGATCGTCAGGCCGGGGCTGTTATGCAGCCACGACTCGGTACACTGCACATGCTCCGGACCGCCGCCGCCGTTGACAAAAAGTCCCATCGGCGCGCGGACGACCAGATGGATCGGATTGGGATAGCGGTGCTGATAGCGCCACTTTGCGATGGTGTTCACAAGCTCGTTCGCCACGCAGAGCAGGAAGTCCGCCGCCCAGATCTCGGCGACCGCCGTCATCCCGGCCAGCGCTCCGCCGAACGCCATGCCGATGATCGCGTCCTCGGCCACCGGGCAGTCCAGCACGCGCCCTTTTCCATAGGTACGGTAAAAATCTTCGTTGATAACTTTGGAGAAAAGAGAGCCGGTATAGTGCATGCTCTCGCCGATCAGGAACATGTCCTGATTTTTTCCCATTTCGTCAAAGAGCACCTTGCGGATGCCCTCACGCAATGTAAGTTCCATAGCTACCTCCCCGTCACTTCCCGTAGTAAACCATCGTGAACATTTCGCTGCGGTCAACGATGGGCGTCTTTTCCAGCGCCGCATAGCGCTCGCGCACCTCGTTGAAAAGCTGCTCCTTCAGCGCCTCGTCCTGCTCCATATCCCACACGCCGTGCTCGATGAGCCACGCTCTTGCGCGGGGGATAGGGTCCTTTTCGCGCCATTCGTTCACTTCGTCTACCGTGCGGTACTCGAACTGCGCTTCCATCGGGATATGCGCAGAAATGCGATAGGTCACGCCTTCAAGAACGCTCGGTCCCTTTCCCTCGCGGGCGCGCTCAACGGCGGTCTCCACCGCCTCAAGCACGGAAATGATATCGTTGCCGTCAAACTTGACAACCGGAATGTCGTAGCCCTTCCACACGCTGGAAAGGTCGCCGTTGGCGTAGATATCCCGCGTGCGGGAGCTGATGGAAAAGCCGTTGTTCTCGCCGATGAAGATCACCGGCAGCTTCCAGAGGACCGCCAGATTGATCGCTTCATAGTACATGCCGCGGGCGGCCGCCGCCTCGCCGTAATAGCAAACAGAAACCTGCTGCGTGTTGCGGAGCTTTGCGGAAAGCGCCAGGCCGGACGCGATGGTGAAGCGGTCGCCGAACACGCCGTTGCGTCCCGGAATGCCGAGCTCAGGCGCGAGCGAGTGCATCACGCTGCCCGTTCCGCGGTTCGTCCCGCCAGGCTTGAAGAAAAGATCGCGCATGACGGCGTCGAGAGAAATGCCCTTCGCCAGCAGCGGACCGACGCCGCGGTGGGTATAATACATAAAATCATTTTTTCGCAGACCGATCGCGCCGCCGACCGACAGCGCTTCCTGCCCGATGGACGAGTGGTAATGGCGGAGATTCACGCCCTTGTCCACAAATTCGCCCTCGCAGAACTCATCCAGAATACGGCTGGTGAGCATCGTTTTGTACGCTTTTAAAACCAGATCAGAATTCATTTGGATACCTCATTTTCTTCCTTCCGTCACACCGGGGCCCCCGTTCAGGGAACGAGGACCGCCCGGCCGATGAGCTTATTGCTGTTGAGCTTATCAATGACTTCATTGATTTCCGAAAGAGGATACCGCTGGACGATGGGCGCATATTTCTTCCGCTCGATCAGCGACATGATCTCCGCCACGTCCTGAATGCCGACGCCGCGCGAACCGAGGATCTCGAATTCGTTGAGCACAACATCCGCCATGTCCAGATGCACTTCGCGCCCCGGACCGTAGGCGACGAGGAGGATCCGCGCGCCCTTTTTGAGCACGCTGACGCAGTCGCGCAGCGCTTTGGCCGCGCCGGTCGTATCGAAAAGCACCGTTCCGCCGCCAAGTTCCCGCAGAAGCTCCAGATACCGGGGGTTGCGGGTATTGATGGCATAGGTGGCGCCGGCTGCTTTCGCCGCGGCGAGCTTGTCGTCGTCAATATCGAGCGCGATCGTTTCCGCGCCGCAGATCGCGCACATCTCGATCGCCTGAATCCCGAGTCCGCCGACGCCGAGGATCAGCACGCGGTCTTCCGGTCCGACCTGGAAGCGTTTGACCATCGCGTGATACGCCACGCCGCCGCCGCACGGGACGATGCAGGCCTGCGCCTCGTCCACGTCGTCCGGGATCTTGACAAGGCACTGCGCCTTCGCCAGCATATACTCGGCAAAGCCGCCGTCCACCGTGATGCCAAGCCGTCCGCTCAGATTTTCGCAGAGCGTGTCTCTGCCGCGGCGGCAGTTTTCGCAGGTGCGGCACGCCATATAGGTGGAGCTGATGACGCGGTCGCCGACCTTCACATTGGTCACTCTGCTGCCGACCGCCGTAACAACGCCCGCCGGTTCATGGCCGAGGATCCGCGGCAGTCCGCCGGTCTCCAGCACGCCGTGCTGAACCTTGAGATCCGTCGTGCAGAGACCGCAGGCGGTGATTTTGATGATGACGTCGTTCTCTTCGCGGATCACAGGATCCGGATAGTCCTCGCAGTATACCAGTGGCTGGTTATACTCCTTGAGTACCATTGCTTTCATATACGCGCTCTCCTTTCGCCTCAGGTCCGGCCGTTCAGTTATAAATGCCGAGCATCTCCCGTGCCTGTGCGGGGGTGGCGACCTCGCGGCCGAGGCAGCGCGAAATGTTGGCCATCTCGCGGACGAGCTCCACCGTGTTGCAGAGCTTGCCCTGCTGGTTGATCGGATGGTCCTCGGTGCCGACGCGGACGCCGTCGCCGTTGCGGATCGCCGCGACCGCCACGTCGATCTGCTCTTCGCCCATGATGGAAACGACGCACTGGCAGTTTTCCGGCATCAGACGGCGGCGGTACATATACTCTTCCACCGTCGGAGGCGTCCACGTGCCGCCGGGCCAGCCGAAGAACAGCGAGCAGATGTAGGGGCCGTCCAGCAGACCCTGCGAAATGAGATAATTCAGATTCCAGATCGAACCGGCGTGCCAGACTTCAAATTCCGGCTTGACGCGGTACTTACGGCAGGCCTTGGCATACTCAACGAGCTCTTCCATCGGGTGAAGCACGTCGTTATTGAATTCTGCGAAGTCTTCGTCGTGGTGGCTGAGCATGATGGAGACCATGTCGGCCTTCGCCTCGAACGCCTCGATACGCTGCGCGAGCGTCAGCGTAGACATGCCGCACTGCACAAGAATATCGCTGTGCTTGTGGGTCTCGTTAATGATGTCCGCCCACTTGCCGACGCCCTTGGTGCCGCACTCATCCCCGATGTCCGCCAGGCAATGCGTATGGAGGATGGACGCGCCGGCCTCGCGGCATTTGGCACCTTCCTCGGCAATGCCTTCGACCGTGACGGGATACTCGACTTCCGGGTGGAGCCAGCAGTGGTTCGGGGTCGCCGTAATGATCAGGGGATTCATAGTTTTTTCTCCTTTTTTAAAAAATTGTTTTTCTCTCTGAAAGTTATGCCGCGCCGTCAGAGCGTCATGGCTCCGTCCACCACGATGTTTGCGCCGGTCATAAACGTAACGTCCGGGCTGGCTGCGAACAGGATGGCCTGGGCGATCTCTTCCGGCGTGCCAAGCCGTCCCATCGGCTGCCGGGCGATGAAGTCCTCCATCGCCTTCTCCGGATCGGCCGAGGCAGACACGCGGTCGTGGAACGACGGCGTTTCGATCGTGCCGGGGCAGACGCAGTTGACGCGCACGCCCTCGCGGACGTATTCCGCGGCCATGGACCGGGACAGCGACAGCACCGCGCCCTTGGACGCGCTGTAAACCGCGCGGTTTGCCACGCCCTTAATGGCAACGGTGGAGGATATGTTGACGATCACGCCGTGCCGGTCCCGAAGATAGGGCAGGGCGAGCTTGGAGGTAAGGAAAACGCTCTTGACATTCGTCGTCATGGATCGGTCCCACTCCTCCTCGGAACACTGCTCAACGCTTCCGCTCGCAACGATGCCGGCAACGTTGACCAGAATGTCGATCCCTCCGAACCGTTCCGCCGCCGTCTGGATCAGCCGGGCGGCGCCCTCCGCCGTGGCGACGTCCGCCTGTACGAAAACGGCCGTTCCTCCCTGATCCGCGATCTCGCCGCAGACCTGCCCCGCCGTTTTGGAGCGGGAGTTCACCACTACGCACGCGCCGAGCGCGGCGAAAGCCAACGCCGTGCTCCGTCCGATACCGGCGCCCGCGCCCGTAATTACAACGACCTTGGAAGAAAAATCCATATATATTACTCCTTCGGAGATCAGATTTCAGATGGAATGGGGTGGATCACAGTGCATCCACCCTGGCGGTGTCCAGCATTTTTGAAAGCTCCGCCTTCACTATGGAATCGCTTATGGTCTGGATGTGATCGATGTGGAGGATATGCTGGCGCATACACTCCCGGCTTCGCTCCACGTCCCGCGCACGCAGCGCCGCGCAGATCCGCAGATGGTCCATATGCACGATCTCGCGGACCTCGCGGAAGGCGTTGGAGAAGTTTCGGCTCACCACGGTCCACATACTGACCGTCTGCATCAGAAGCTGCAGCGCGCGGTTCCCTGTGGAGGCATAGATCGCGCGATGCAGATCCCGGTCCGCCTCGGCAAAGCCCTCCGCATCATCGATGCTCACATCGCGGAGGAGACGTTCGATCTTATTCAGTTCCTCCTCGGTGATGTGTGTTGCCGCAAGGGCAACACACGCCACCTCAAGAATGAGCCGGGCTTCGGTGACCTCTGTCAGACTGATCTGTCCCGATTTCATATACAGCTGGAAGAAATCCAGGTCGGACTGTCCGTCAAGCTGCGTGACGAACATCCCTCCCTGCTGACGGATCCCGATGACGTTCATCATGCTCAGCACCCGGACCGCTTCGCGGATGACCGGCCGTCCCACGCCGAACAGCTCCGACAGGGCCCGCTCCGAGGGGATCCTGTCGCCGGGCTTGAGATCGTTGTCCCGGATATATTTGAGGATCATATCCAGGACCTGATCCGCTTTGATCTGGCGTTCCGTTTTTGTGGTACTTCGCATGACGGCATCCTTGCTTTCTTATCCCTGATAATAGGTTTTGAGTTTGTTGTAGAGAATGGTCTCTTCTTCGTTCGTGGGGGCCTTGTTGTTGTCCACAACGTCGTGGATCAGGTCGTAATCGACGACGGCCGCGGGAATGGCGTAGGTCGCTTCGGGCTGCACGCCGTCGCGGACGAGCGCGATGGCGCAGTCGATGTAGGTCGTGGCAAAGGTTTCGGGATACTGCGCAACGGTAGCGAGCATATTGCCGTTATAGATGTTCATAAACGCCTCGGGAACGCCGTTGTAGGCAACGAGCATAATGTCGCGGCCGGAGGCCTCGATCGCCTGCATGGCGCCGAACGCCATTTCGTCGTTCAGGCAGAAAATGAGCTTCAGATCCGGCGTGGAGGTGATGATGTCGTTGGCGACGGTCAGGCCCTGATCACGCTTCCAGTTGGCGGAGATGGAGGCGACGACCTCGACCTTGCTGCCGATTTCCTCAAAGGCCTGGTCCATGCCCTGACGGCGGATGTTGGAGTTAAAGTTGCCGGCGGGGCCTTCGATCACGGCCATTTCGCCTTCGCCGCCCATCACTTCGTTGATATACTTGCCCATCAGATAGCCGCCGAGAACGTTATCCGTGCCGATGAAGGAGACGATCTCCGTTCCGGTGCAGTTGTTGTCCAGGCAGAACACGGGGATGCCGGCCGCCATAGCCGTCTCGATGCCGGGGACGATGGCGGAAGCGTCGTAGGAGCAGACTGCGATCGCGTCGGGCTTCTGCACCGTAAAGTCCTCCATCAGTTTGAGCTGCTCGTTGATGTCCGCGCCCGCCATGACGGTAACGTTGACATTGTCGAGCTTTTCGGCATAGGCCAGCGCCGCGTCACGCATCTGCACGAAGAAGATGTTATCCCAGCTCTGGGTGATGATGACAAGCTCCAGCGGCTTTTCGGACGCTGCCGGGGTTTCGGTTCCGGTCGTTTGCGCAGGGTTTTCCGCGGGGGTCTCCGGGTTCGCGGGGGTCTCCGCCGTGCCGCAGGCGCAGAGGCAGAGGATCATGCAGAGAACCAGGGTGAAAATGATGCCTTTTTTCATGTGTAATCTCCTCTCGAATTTTTAAAGGCTGTGCCTTTATTTCCTTATTTCTTTTTCAGCTCGCCCTTGCTGAGCTGGTCGATCAGCACCGCGATGATGATGAGCAGACCGATGGCGACCTGCTGCCAGTAGGAGTTGACGTGCATGAGATTCAGTCCGTTGCGGATCGTCGTGATGATCAGAACGCCCACCAGCGTGCCGCGGATCTTACCGACGCCGCCGCGCATCGATGTGCCGCCGATAACGACCGAGGCGACCGTATCCATAACGTCCAGTTCGCCCATCGTGGACTGTCCGGACCCGAGACGCGCACTCATAATAAGACCGCCGATCGCGGCGGTGAAGCCGCTGATCATAAATATGCACAGCTTCGTGCGCTTTACGTTGATGCCGGAGAGCTGCGCGGCGACTTCGTTGCTGCCGAGAGCGTAAACGTTCGTGCCGAACGTCGTGTAGGTGAGCACGATGTGCGCCAGCACAAGGAACACCAGAGCGACGACGACCGGGATCGGGAGAAAATCAAAGAGGCGGTAGCGGCCGAAATCCTTGAACGTCTGGTTCGTCACAAGAATGGCCGCGCCCTTACAGATGACGAGCGCGATGCCGCGGGCGATGCCCTGCATGCTCAGCGTTGCAATGAACGGCGGGAACTTGAAGCGCGATACGAGCAGGCCGCTCACAAGGCCGCACAGCACGCCCGCGCAGCACGCGAGGATCACGCCCGGGATAAACGGCAGGCCGAGATTCACCAGCGTCAGCGCGCAGATCGTGCCGGAGAGCGCTTCCACCGAGCCGATGGAAAGGTCCATCTGCCCGCCGATCAGAATAAACGTCATGCCGATGGCGCACATCATAATGTGCGAGGACTGCAGGAAAATGTTGGAGATATTCGACCACTGCAGGAAGTGAGGTGACAAAAACGAGAGCACGGCCCACACAAGGATCAGAGCCAGAACGATGGACCACTCCTTCAAAACGCCGATGGCTTTTTTCGCCGCATTACTTTTCATTGGGAATACCCTCCATTGCAGAATAGCTGACAATTTCTTCTTCTGATGTCTTTTTCGGATCCAGTTCCGCCACGATGCGTCCCTTTCGCATAACCAGTACGCGGTCGCTGATGCCGAGCGTTTCCGGCAACTCCGTAGAGATCATAATGATCCCCACGCCCGAAGCGGCGAGCTCTTCCATGATCTTGTATATCTCCGCCTTCGTGCCGACGTCGATGCCGCGCGTCGGCTCATCAAAGATCAGGATCTTTGAATCGGTAGACAACCATTTTCCGATAATAACCTTCTGCTGGTTGCCGCCGGACAGATTCACGACTTTCTGCTGGATGGACGGGGTTTTGACCTGCAGCTTTTTGCAGTAAAGCTCCGTATTTTCCCGGATCTTCTTTTTGTGGAGCATGCCCCGCACGGTGAGCTTTTTCGACGCCTTTTTGCTGTTGAGCGCTGCGATGGCGGTGTTGTCGTTCACCGAGAGATTCAAAAGAAGGCCCTGTGTTTTTCGGTCCTCCGTAAGAAGGCCGATACCGGCGTTGATGGCATCGGAAACGTTCCGGATCTTTACCTTCTTCCCTTCGACAAATATCTCACCGCTGTCAATCGGGTCCGCGCCGAAGATCGCGCGGGCAAGCTCTGTCCGTCCCGCGCCCATCAGCCCGGTAATGCCGAGGATTTCGCCGGAGCGAAGCGTGAAATTGATGTCATGGAGAACGCCTTTGCGGTTGAGATCCTTTACCTCGAAGATCGGCCCGCCGATCTCCACATAGTTTTTCGGGTACCGGTTGGTGATCATGCCGCCGACCATCGCCGAAATGATCTCGTCCATGGAGACGTCTTTCATGTTCTTTGTCATCACCTTGCGCCCGTCGCGCATGACCGTGATCCGGTCGGCGATCTCCTCGATCTCGTCGAGCTTGTGGGATATGTACACCATCGTGATCCCCTGCTCCTTGAGATTCCGCATGATACGGAAGAGGTTCTGCACCTCGGCCGGGGTGAGAGACGACGTCGGCTCGTCAAAGAACAGAATCTTCGCCTTGCGGGAGACCGACTTTGCGATCTCCACCAGCTGCTGCTGCGAAACGCTCAGATCCCGGACGATGTCGTGGCTGTCGAAGTCCGCCGCCACCTGGCGGAGAACTTCGTCCGCGTCGGCATGCACCTTTTTCCAGTCCACCAGTCCCAGCGCGGTTTTCGGCAGACGGCCGATATAGATGTTGGTCGCCACATCCAGATGCGGGAGCAGATTCAGCTCCTGATGGATCACGCTGATGCCGAGATCAAACGCCTGTTTCGTCGTTTCGATCCTCTGGAGGACCTTGTCTCCGATGGTGATCGTTCCCCCATCCGCCTGATAGACGCCGGTCAGCACCTTGACCAGCGTGGACTTTCCCGCGCCGTTTTCCCCCATGAGCGCGTGGATCTCCTGGGGTTCCAGCGCAAAATCCACATCCTGCAGTGCTTTCACTCCGGGGAAGGTTTTCATGATTCCCTTTGCCTCAAGAACGTACATTCGCCGCAGCTCCTTACCATAAATTGCAGTTAATCTGCGTCTTTTTCTCTCTTTTGTCCGTCCGCTTCCCGCTCTGCTTTGCGAAGGTGCTCCAGCACGCGCTGCGGTGTGAGCGGCAGTTCACGGATCTGCACGCCGACGGCATTGTATACCGCGTTCGCAATGGCCGGGAGCACCGGGCAGGGCGTCGCCTCGCCGATGCCCAGCGCGCCGAAGGGCCCGTCCTCGTCCGGCGTCTGGAGGAAGTCCACCTTCATCTCCAGGGGCATGTCCATACTCGTGGGAAGAAGATAATCGGTAAAGCTGTTGTTTATGAGCCGCCCCGTTTTCGGGTCTTCCTTCATATCCTCGAAGAGAGCCTGTCCCAGTCCCATAGATATACCGCCTTCGATCTGGCCGGTGAGCAGCATGGGGTTGATGACCTGTCCGCAGTCGTGCACCGCCACATAGCGGAGCACATCCACTGTGCCGAGCTCGGTATCCACCTCCACTTCGGCGATGTGCGTACCAAAAATATGCTTTTCAAAATTCCGGCAGTGGCCTGTCTCCGGATCGCCCGCGTCGGACAGCGTGCCGAACGTCGCCTTTCCGATGGGCGGGAAGCCGTGCTGCCGCTCGCTCGCCCACGCTGCTTCGGCGATGGATACGCTTCTCTCGGGAAAGGTCTTGATATAGATCCTGCCGTTTTCCGCATACAGCTTGCTCGGATCATAAAAATGCAGCATCCATGCCGCAGCTTCATAAACGGACCGCATTGCGTCCTCGCACGCGCGGCAGACGGCGTTTCCAACGATATATGTTGCGCGGGAGGCGCCGGTGCCTTCGTCATAGGGTGTGAGCTCTGTATCGGAGGTGATGATGCGCAGCCGGGACAGGTCGATCCCCGTCGTTTCCGAGGCGATCTGCAAAAGCACCGTATTCGAGCCCTGTCCAAGGTCTGTCGCGCCGCTGTATACAACAGCGGAGCCGTCATGATAGATCTTCACAAACACGGCCGTAGCGCTGGACTTATTGGCGGGATCCATGGGGTAGATCACGCAGGCTGATCCAATTCCGCGTTTTTTCATCGCTGTTTCCCCCAAATGCTCTCGTCCCGGAACAGTTCCCAGGCGCGCTCATAGGTCGCGCGTGCCGCGCTGCTGGGAATGACCTGTCCGTTCGGCAGATATCCCGTATCCGAAAAGAGATTCCGGCGGCGCAGCTCCTCCGGCTCCATACCCAGCCGGTACGCCAGCGCGTCCAGTTGGCTTTCCAGCGCGAAGCATACCTGCGGCACGCCCATGCCTCGCATGGAGCTTCCGATCAGCGTGTTGGTGTACACCAGATAGGCGTCCGCCCGGACGTTGGCAATGGCATACGGTCCGCAGGCGTGAACGATCGCCTTGAGCATCGTCGAGCTGCCAAGGCCCAGATAGGCCCCGGAATCTGCCCAGATCGTAACGGCGTTGGCAAGAATCCGCCCTTCGCGCGTAACGCCGGTTTTATACGTCATTTTGTAGCTGTGGCGGACGGTAGAGGTGTTCAGGTCCTCTTCGCGGCTGAACACCATTTTCACCGGCCGTCCGGTTTTTTTCGCCAGCAGTGCCACCCACGGTTCGAGCGTTACCTCGTTCTTTCCGCCGAAGGCGCCGCCCACCGCCGCGGAGCGGATGCGGAGCATCGTCGCCGGCATCTGCAGAATGTTCGTCAGTACGCCGATATAATTGAACGGGCGCGACGTCGATGTGGTAATAACGATCTGCCCGTCCGGCTCGATCTCGGCCAGCGCGACATGCGGCTCGATGGGCGCATGATCGACCTTCTGCGTCGTGAAGGTGTTTTCCAGAACAAGATCACAGCCGTCAAACATATGCTCCGACGTGTCGCCGAAGCGGATCTTCTGGTGATGGGACAGGTTGCTCTCAAACCACTCGGGATGCAGAACCGGCGCGCCGGGCGCCAGTGCTTCCTCCACAGTAAACACCGCTTTGAGCGCTTCATACTCCACGCATACCGCTTCTGCGGCGGCGCGCGCCTGCTCTTTTGTCTCGGCGGCGACAACGGCGATTGCGTCGCCCCGGTAGCAGACCTTCGTGTCCGCCAGCACCGGCTGGTCAAAAACACCGTAGATCCCGCTGCCGTTTCGGTTCACCGGAACGTCGCGGTGTGTGATCACCGCGCGGACGCCCGGCATTTTCTCCGCCTTTGCCGTATCGATGCGCAAAATTTTTGCGTGCATATGATCGCTGTATTTTGCCGCCGCGTACAGCATATTGGGCCGGTACATGTCCTCGCCGTATACCAGCCGCCCCGTGACCTGCAGCGGCGCATCCAGACGGGGGATGCTCTTCCCGATGGTGTTATAGGACTTCATTCTTCGTTCCCTCCGCGCATCCGCTCCGCCGCGTCCGCAACGGCTTCCACGATCTTCGTGTACCCCGAACAGCGGCACAGATTCCCGGCGATCCCTTCGCGGATCTCGTATTCTGTCGGTGACGGATTCTGCCGCAGCAGCGAAAGCGCTGACAGGATCATCCCCGAGCCGCAGAAGCCGCACTGCACCGCTCCGTGCTCAATAAAAGCCTGCTGTATCGGATGCAGGCTTTCCGGCCCGCCCACTCCTTCGAGCGTCGTGACCGTTTTCCCGTCGATGCGCGCCGCCAGATAGATGCAGGCGTTGACGGCCAATCCGTCCACCAGAACGGTGCACGCGCCGCATTCCGCATTTTCGCATCCGCGCTTCACCGAATGAACGTGCATCCGGTCGCGCAGGAAATCGATGAGCACTTCGCCGCCGGCCACTTCCTCCGTGCGGTTTTCCCCATTCAGGCAAAAGGCTATCTTCACAGCGTTTCCTCCTGGCCGCATGCTCTGCGGATCGTCCTCGTGAGCGCAACGGGCGCTGTGCTCTCGCGGTATTCCCTCGATGCGCGGAGCGAGTTTCGCGGCTGGATCTCCGTGAGGAGCTTTTCCTCAACGCGTCGGAGCACCGGCTCCATTTCTTCGGGCGTTGCACCCGCGCCAAGGAGGATCTTTTCGCTTTCGTACAGCCGGACCGGCGTCGGTGCAAGCGTTCCGGCCGCCAGGCGAACCTCGCAGATCGTCCCGGCGGGGTCGGTGCCGATGAGCGCAGCGGTATTCAGCGTTGCGATCACGTGGCCCCGCCGTTTCCCGAGCTTCATAAACGCCGCGCCGCAGGCGGTGTTCTTTCGTTTCGGAATACGGATCGACGTAAGGATCTCTCCCGGCTGCAGGACCGTCTGCCGGTTGCGGACAAAAAACCGGTCTATGGGGATCTCCCGGCTTCCGTGCACGGACGCCGCCGTCAGCACGGCATCCAGCACAAGAAGGGCCGTGGCCATATCCGCGCTCGCGTTTCCCGTGCAGATGTTGCCGCCGATCGTGGCGGTATGACGCGTCTGACATGCTCCGACGCTTTCCGCCGTTTCCTGCAGCACGCAGTACGGCTGCGGCTGCGTGCGGAAAAACTCCGCTATGGCAAAAAGAGTTGTGCATGCGCCGATCTCGAAGGCTCCGTCCGTTTCCTTTATGCCGGTCAGCTCCGGGAGCAGAATGTCGATCACCCTCGCCTCTGCGCGCTTTCCGGCACGAAAGGAGATCATTGCATCCGTTCCTCCCGCGAGAATGCAACTGCCCGGATGTTTGTTATACAGTTCCAGTGCTTCCCGCAGTGTTGACGGACGGTACAATTGAAAAGGATACATGGTCCTGATACGCCCCCTTATTGGTCAACTTTGCGTTAAAAAGTTCGAATCGCATAATTGGTAATCCCAATTAGAATGATATCGTTCCAATTTATGTTTGTCAATTGGGACAACTTCCAAACAAATTTATGCGTTTTGCACAATTGGACTAACCAACCTTCCTGTTCTGTATTATTTATATGACTACACTACCACATTGCAGTTTTGTCTTGAAAAAGCCCTTTTTCCGTGGTATGCTTTCATTATATAGAAATAATTGACAGGAGCTGATCCGCCGCCATGAAAAACGTCCGGGTCTCGCGTACCAATCTGGTCCTCCGCTTTGCGGCGGGGATTTATCTTTTGTACAGCGCTGTATATTTACTTATTCGCGCAAAAAACAGCCATATTTCGGTCGGATTTTCTCTGTATTCCTATATCTTTTCCGGCCTTTTCGCTGTTTTCGGCGTGATCCTTCTGTATACCTCTGCCCGAAGGTACGGCGCGCAGCAGCCGGAAGAAAGTCCTGCCTCTCCGGAAGAAATGGCTCCTCCGCCGGTCCCTGGCGGAACCGACGCGGAAAATTTGGCGATTGGTATTTCCAGTTGCATCATTGGGCACCGGGATATTTCCGGCACATTCAATGAGTTTGATTATGCACGCGGCTTTCACGCGTATGCCGACGTATGCCGGGACGCGCTTTTGCCGCTGGACGCGCTGGCGGCGGAGCAGGGAGTCGGGCCGGTGATCGACGCCGTTTGTCAGCGGCTGATATTTGATTTGAAGGCATCGTATGATTCCTCTGCCTCGGAAAAAGAAAAACGGGCTCTTTTGTCGGCGGACAAAAAAACCCTGACATTCTATTTTGTTCCTCTAATTAACCATCTTGGTCTCGGCATAAGCGAGCCTTTGGCGGAAGGCGTGTGCGAGAGCTGGAATGCGGCGTTTCCTTCCTACGCTTTTTCCGTGGGGACCTTCGATCAAATACTGGGCGGCTTTTCGGGGAGATCGCCGCTGCGTCATTTTAGAAAATAACGGGAAGGGGACGAATTATGAAAAACACGAAAGCAGAAAAACAGCACAAGGCCGAAAAGACTATCGATTTGATCTTGCGATACATTAAAGAAAATAATCTGCATCCGGGCGACCGGCTGCCCTCCGAACGGGCGTTCTCGGAAATGTTTTCGGTGGGACGGCCCGTTGTGCGCGAGGCAGCGCGGGTACTCAGCATGCTGAACATCATTGAGATCCGTCAGCAGGGCGGCATGTTCGTTACCGATCTCAACGACGGGACCCCGCTCGACTGTTTCCAGCTATTTATGAAATCGGGGCAGATCTCCCTGGCCGAGGTCATGGAAACGCGCATGATCCTCGAGGTGGAATGCTGCGGTCTTGCGGCAAAGAACATAACGGACGAGCAGCTTGTCGCGATCCACGAGCTTCTCACGACCGTCAGCATCGACGATCCGGACGGCTTTGCCGAGGCGGACAGCGCTCTGCACCGCATCATTTACTCTGCCTCCGGAAACCGGGCGCTTCAGCTTCTAATGCAGACGGTAAGCATGTGGACGGCCGTGAGCCGCAGCTTTTCCAATACATTCCGCGAAGTACGTGCTCTCTCGCACGCCGATCATCAGAATATTTACCTTGCGCTGTCCGAACACGACGTGGAAAAATCCAAGGCAAGCATGCGGCAGCATCTTCTGCACATCAACAGCATCAACGACATTGGGAATACCATTATGAAGGCAGAGCTTTCCAAGCTGTGCAGTATAGACGGCGGGAGCGAGTCCGCCGAAGCCTGACCAATTTTATGAACGGAGCAGGTTCTCGCCGGGATTTAAGACTTTTCTTAATATTTTCCGGTACACTATGCTCCGAGGTGAACTGTCATGCGAATTCTTGTGGCGGAGGATGAGAGAAATCTCAACCGCATTCTTACCGAGGCTCTGACCGATGAGGGGTACAGCGTCGATCCCTGCTTTGACGGGCAGGAGGCGTGGGACGCGCTCGCGTGCGCGGAATACGACGTGCTCGTGCTCGACATTATGATGCCCCGCATGGACGGGCTGACGCTCGTGCGTAAGCTGCGTGAGAGCGGCAGCACGACGCCCGTGCTGTTCCTCACGTCCCGCGACAGCGTTGAGGACAAGGTCGAGGGGCTGGAGACCGGCGCGGATTACTATCTTGTAAAGCCGTTCCACATGCAGGAGCTGCTCGCGGTGGTGCGCGTGATGGCGCGCAAGTATACCGACACGCGCACGAACGTTTATACGATCGCCGATCTCTCCGTGGACGTGAGCGCGCACACGGTCGTCCGCGCCGGGCGTGTCATTGAGCTGACGAGCCGCGAATACGCCCTGCTCGAATACATGATCCGGAACAAGGGCGTCGTGCTCTCGCGCGAGCGCATCGAGAACAATCTCTGGAACTACGACTATGAGGGCGGCACGAACGTCGTGGACGTATACGTCGGCTACCTGCGCAAAAAGATCGACACCGGGTTTTCCAAAAAACTCATTCATACCGTGTGGGGCACGGGCTGGGTGCTGCGGGAGGATTGAATATGTCGGCAAAGTGGCGGATGGTGCTCTGGTTCACGCTGATGATGCTCCTGCTCGCGGGCGTTACGCTCACGTTCGTGCTGGTAATGAACGGCTCGGTGATCGCGAACCCGACATCGCAGGTCGTCAGGGAAGTCTCCAGGCGCGCCGACGATATTGAGTTTGATAACGGCACGTTCGACTGGGACGATATGAAGGAATACAAGCACGGGGTGTACTGCACCTACTATGACGCCGGGGGGACGTATCTCCGCGGCGCCATGCCGTTTGCGGAGGCGGTCGCGCTGCCGCTCCAGACGGGCGCGGTGCGCCCCTACTCCGCGGACGGGAAGGACTGGCTCGTATACGATTCCTATGTTGATATGACGATCACGGGGCTCTGGGTGCGCGGCGTCATTTCCGCGGACGCCGCGGCAGGGCCGGGGCGCGTCATACTGCCGCTCACATGGTCGCTGCTGCCGGTGCTGCTTCTGCTCTCGATCGGCGGCGGCTGGCTCATCGCGCGAGATTCGTTCCTCCCGCTCGAGCGCATCACCGAAGCCGCGGGCAGCATTTCCGACGGCGACGATCTCTCCGCCCGGCTTGATCTCCGGCGCGGCCCGCGCGAGATGCGGCGGCTCGCGCGCACGTTCGACGGTATGTTCGCGCGGCTGGAAACGTCGTTCCTCTCCAAAAAGCAGTTCACCGCCGACGCGTCGCACGAGCTGCGCACGCCCGTGGCGGTGATCCTCGCCGAGTGTGACCGCGCCAGACGCAAGGCGGAAACGAAGGAGGGCTTTCTCGCCTCCATCAACGTCATCGAGCAGCAGGGCAACAAGATGAATACGCTCATCGAGCAGCTGCTCTCGCTCACGCGCATCCAGCAGGGAACGGAAAAATACCCGCTGCGCGTGTGTGATCTCTCCGGCTTTGTAGACGCCTGCTGCGACGAGTTCGTCCCCGCGGACGAGCGCGGCATGACGCTCGAGACCGATATCGAGCCCGGCGTTGCGGCCGCGTACAACCCCTCGCTCCTCTCGCGGGCGATGTTCAATCTGATGCAGAACGCGTATAAATACGGGCGCGAAGGCGGAAACATCCGCGTCTCGCTCTGTCGGGAAAACGGCTGCGCCGTGATCTCCGTGAAGGACGACGGCCCCGGTATCCCCAGGGCGGAGCAGGAAAAGATCTGGCAGCGGTTTTACCGGTGCGACACCTCCCGTGCCGAGGGCGGCACGGGTCTGGGGCTCTCGCTCGTGCGGGAGATCGCACTCGTGCATCATGCCCGCGCCGAGGTCGTCAGCGCGCCGGGAAAGGGCTGCGACTTCCGCATCGTGCTGCCGCCGGTCAAAAATTAGAAACAAAAAATTTTTTCTTTCTTTTTGTTCTTTTAATATTTTTCTTAGAATTCCTTTGTAAACTACAGCCAAGATGAAAGAAACCCCATGTCCCGCCGACAAGGGAGAATTTGCAAAGGAGTTTTATCGTATGAAGAACAACATTTATGAACTGAATCTGACCGCCGCCGTCGCGCTGAGCGAGGCCGCCCGCAGCGCGGGTGTAAACACCAACGAGATCACCGACGAAGAGATCACGCTGGATAACGGCTACTACGAAGTCCGCTTCACCAGCGACTGGCTGCAGTACGACTGCTACGTGGACGCCGCCACCGGCGAGGTCCCCGGCATCACCACCATGCCCCTCCCCGCGGCCTGATAACGCAAGACACGCAAAACCGGCGCCCCTCGAAAAACGAGAGGCGCCGGCTTTTTTTAAGGAAACGGAGAGATCAAGCCGCGGCGGCTTTTGCTTCGAGCGTCGCCTTGAACGGCTTTTTGCGGATGATGTAGTAGCACACGATGTGCGCGGCCGTGGAGAGGATCCAGGAGATCGGATAGGACACATACAGGCTCTCGAGCGTACCGACGCTCGCAAACACCGTATATACCCAGATGATGCGGAACACGCACGCGCCGACGAACGTCACCGCCGCGGAGAGCATGCTGTACCCGAGACCGCGGTTCACGCCGGACATGGCCGCCATCGTGCCGTCGAGCGAATACGTTAAGCAGACGATCATCATACGGGTGAACGCCGCCTCCAGCTCCGCCTCGCTCGAAGTATAGAGCCCCAGCACCTGCCGCCGGAACACGACCGCCGGCACCGTCAGTATGCCGGTCAGGACCACAACGAGGACCATCGACCACCGGGCGACGGAGCGCGAGCGTTCATACTCCTGCGCGCCGACGTTCTGGCTCACAGCGGTGGTGGCGGCCTGCATTACGGCGTCCGACGGGCAGTAGAGCAGCCCCTCGACGCTCACGCACGCGCTGTTGCCGGCGATGACCGCCGCGCCGAACGAGTTGACCGAAGCCTGAATAATAAAGTTGGAGATCGAGAAGAGCGAGCCCTGGATACCGGCGGGGATGCCGATATTCATCATTTTCTTGAAAATGTGGCCGGAGAAATGCAGCTCCTTAACGTGCAGCTCCTGCGATGTCAGCAGGCAGCGCACCGTGAGGAAGCCGGAAACGCACTGGCTGAGCACCGTGGCAATGGCAACGCCCGCAACGTCAATGCCGACGACGATAACGAAAAAGAGATTCATAATAACGTTCAGCACACCGGCGATGGCGAGATAGATGAGCGGCTGGCGCGTGTTGCCGAGCGCGCGCAGCGCCGCGGCGGAAAAGTTATAAAGCGCCATGACCGGCAGGCCGAGGAAGTAGATCCGAAGATACACCGTGGCGAGCGGCAGCACCTCGTCCGGGCTGCCTACGAGCCGCAGCAGCGGCACCGTGAGCGCAAGTCCGAGAGCGCCGGTGATCACGCCGCCGATCACGCCGGTGATGAGCGTTGTGGACACGGTGCGGTGCAGCTTGTCGGTCTGGTTCGCGCCGTAATACCGCGCGCAGAGCACGCCGCCGCCCGTGGCAAGACCCATGAGCACATTGATGATCAGATTGATCATCGCGCCGTTCGCGCCGACCGCCGCCATGGAGTGCGGCCGTCCGAACCGGCCGACGACGATGAGGTCGGCGGCGTTGAACGCGATCTGCAGCATGGACGAGAGCATCAGCGGCAGGATAAACTGCAGAAGCTCCGGCAGGAGCGGCCCTTTTGTCATATTGATCTCATATCTTTTTTTCATTTACCCACCTCGGCACAAACAACATATAAAATCCGACGTATATAACAGAAGAAAGAACACGAAAAAAATCCGTAAATTTTCTCCGTGTCCGCCTATACTATTCTTAGTTTGTGAAAAATTCAAGTATCTTTGAAAAAATATCCGTTCTGGATAGAAGGCGGCGGTTTTCTCCCGCCGCTTTCTATCCATTTTGCTGTGTGAGCGTCAGTCCGACTTCGCCGGCAGATACGGGATGAGCGCGCTCGCGAAGGCGGGCAGCGCCATCGTCTGCAATACGACGCGCCCCGGACCGGTGACGACGGTGTTGAAAAGACCCTCGCCGCCGAAGAGGACGTTCTTCGCGCCGCGGACGGTCTGGATATCGATCTGGCACGTGGCGTCCACCATGGCGAGATTGCCGGTGTCCACAATGATCTGCTGTCCCGGCGCGAGCGTATATTCGACCGCCGAGCCGTCGATCTCCAGAAACGCCATGCCGTGGCCGGAGAGCTTCTGCATGATGAAGCCCTCGCCGCCGAAGAAACCGGCGCCGACTTTTTTCTGGAAATGGATGGAGAGATCCACGCCGGGCGTCGCGGCGAGAAACGCGCTTTTCTGCGCGATAACGGGCATATTCGGCGTGATCTCCACGGCACGGATCGCGCCCGGGAAGCTGGAGGCAAAGGCGATCATTCCGGGGCCGCCCTCGGCGGTATAGGTGTTCTGGAAAAGGCTCTCGCCGCCGAACATCCGGCCGAGCGCCTTGCCGAGACCGCCGGCTTTCGTTTCCATGCGCATGTTGGCGCTCATCCACACCATGGAGCCGCGCTCGGTGATCATGCTCTCGCCCGCTTCCAGATGGCAGATGACAACGGGCATCGGCTCGCCTTGAATGTTGTACTTCATGTTGTGTCCCCCTTATGGTTTTGTTTTTTTTACAAGAAACCCCTCCGTCAGCCTTGCGGCTGCCAGCCCCCTGTTAGGGGGGCCAAGATAGTTTGCAAATGACTAACTTGCCTCCCCTAACAGGGGAGGTGGCACGGCATAGCCGTGACGGAGGGGTTTATCCTTTGAATTAGAAATCGGCGTTGCCGACGGTGCGCGGATGCAGCTCCACGTCGCGGATGTTGGAAATGCCGGTCAGGTACATGACCATGCGCTCAAAGCCGAGACCGAAACCCGCGTGACGGCAGGAACCGTAGCGGCGCAGATCGAGATACCACCAGTAATCCTCCTCGTTGAGGCCGAGCTCGGCCATGCGCGCGGCGAGCAGGTCGAGCCGCTCCTCGCGCTGCGATCCGCCGATGATCTCGCCGATGCCGGGTACCAGGCAGTCCGCCGCGGCGACGGTCTTTCCGTCGTCGTTCAGGCGCATGTAGAACGCCTTGATCTCCTTCGGGTAATCGGTGACGAAGAGGGGCTTCCTGAAAATTTCCTCGGTGAGATAGCGCTCGTGCTCGGTCTGGAGATCGACGCCCCAGGAAACGGGGTAGTCAAATTCCTTGCCGGACTTCTGCAGAAGCTCGACGGCCTCGGTATAGGTGACGCGGCCGAAGGCGCTGTCGCGCACGTGCTCGAGCCGCTCGCGCAGACCCTTATCGACGAATTTCGTGAAGAAATCCATCTCCTGCGGGCACTTTTCGAGCACGGTGGAGATGATGTACTTCACCATTTCCTCCATGACGACCAGATCGCCGTCCAGATCGCAGAACGCCATTTCCGGCTCGATCATCCAGAACTCGGCGGCGTGGCGCTGGGTGTTGGAGTTCTCGGCGCGGAACGTCGGCCCGAAGGTGTACACGTCGCCGAACGCCATGGCGAAGTTTTCGGCGTTGAGCTGGCCGGAGACCGTGAGGCTCGTGCGCTTGCCGAAGAAGTCCTTGGAGTAATCGACCTTTCCGTCCGGCGTGCGCGGCGGGTTATCGATATCGAGCGTGGTGACCTGGAACATCTCGCCGGCGCCCTCGCAGTCAGAGCCGGTGATGATGGGGGTGTTCACGTACACAAAGCCGCGGCTCTGGAAAAACTCATGCACGGCGGCGGCGGCAACGCTGCGCACGCGGAACGCCGCGGAGAACAGATTCGTGCGCGGCCGGAGATGCTGGATCGTGCGCAGATACTCGACGCTGTGGCGCTTTTTCTGCAGCGGGTAGTCCGGCGAGGAAACGCCCTCGACCGTGACGGCCTCCGCCTTGAGCTCGAACGGCTGGGGAGCGTCCGGCGTGAGGACGAGCGTGCCCTCGGCAATGAACGCCGCGCCGACGTTCTGGCGGACGATCTCGTCGTAATTGGCGACCTTCTCACGCTCGAGAACGACCTGCACTCCCTTGAAGGAGCTGCCGTCGTTCAGCTCGAGAAAGCCGAAATTCTTCATATCGCGGATCGTGCGCGCCCAGCCGCAGACGGTGATGTGCGCTCCGTCAAACGCGGCGGCGTTTGTCCACAGCTCTTTGATCTTCGTTCGTTTCATAGTTCATTCCTCCCGGATCATCTGCCCTGTATTATAGGCGGACGGTATAACTTTTGCAAGTGCGGAGTTTATGGCGGAGCAGAGCCCCGCCGCTACAGGTATTTTTTAAAGCAATCCGTAGGGGCGGGGCTCTGCTCCGCCCTCATTTTCACGACAGTTTCTGTGTATTCCAGAGCGCGGCGTAGAGCCCGTTTTTCTCCATGAGCTCCTGATGCGTGCCGTATTCGCTCACGCCTTCTTTGTCGATGACGGCGATGTGATCCGCGCCGCGGACCGTGGCAAGCCGGTGCGCCACGACGATCGTCGTGCGCCCGCGGCTGAGCTTTTCAAGCGATGTCTGGATCGCGGCCTCGGTCACGCTGTCGAGTGCGCTCGTCGCCTCGTCAAGCACGAGGATCGGCGGGTTTTTCAGAAACACGCGCGCAATGGCGATGCGCTGCTTCTGCCCGCCGGAGAGCATCGCGCCGCGCTCGCCGACGAACGTATCGTACCCGTCCGGCATTTCCAGGATCTCCTCGTGGATGGACGCGAGGATCGCCGCCTGCGCGACCTCCTCGTCCGTCGCACCGGGGCGGCCGTAGCGGATGTTCTCGCGCACGGTGTCGGCAAAGAGGAACACGTCCTGCTGTATGATGCCGATGTACCGGTGGAGCGAGGCCTGCGTCACCTTCCGCACGTCCTGCCCGTCTACGAAAACCGCGCCGCCGGTCACATCGTAAAACCGCGGCAGGAGCTGAGAGAGCGTCGTCTTGCCGCTTCCCGACGGGCCCACGAGCGCGAGCGTTTCGCCCGGCGCGATCGTGAGATCCACATGGCGCAGCACCTCTTCGCCGTTCTGATAGTGGAACGACACGTCCCGGTACTCCACGCCGCCTTTTACGTTTTCAAGCTCCTTCGCGTCCGGCGCGTCCTTCACGTCCGGCTCGGCGCGCATGATCTCCAGAAACCGCAGGAAGCCGGAGCTTCCCTTCTGGAACTGCTCAACGAACTGTGTGAGCTTCCGGATCGGCGCCATGAACACCGAAACGTACAGCGAAAACGTGATGAGATCGACCGCGTCCATTTTCCCCTGCATAATGAACACACCGCCGGCGGCGAGCGTTACGAGCTGCATGAGCGCCATGGCAAACTCGGTCGAGGCGTTGAACACGCCGAAAATGCGGTAATAGCTTTTTTTGACCTTTTTGAATTTCTCGTTGGACGTGCGGAACTTGTCCATGGCGTCCTGCTCGTTGGCAAACGCCTTGACGGTGCGGATGCCGGAAACGCCCGCCTCCACAGCGGTGTTGATCTCGGCGGTCTCGCGCTTCACGTCCAGACTGCGCGCCCGGAGCCGCAGCCGCAGCCGCATCACGACCGCGAGCAGCACCGGCAGCAGAAGAAACAATATCAGCGCCAGCTCCCAGCGGATCGTGGCAAGGATGACGATCGCCCCGGCGATCGTGAGCGAGGCCTGGATCACGGTCTCCGGGCCGTGGTGGGCAAGCTCGGTGATGTCGAAAAGGTCGGTCGTCATGCGGGACATGAGCTTGCCGGTGCGGTGCTTATCGAAAAAGGCGAACGAGAGCGTCTGCACCTTGGCAAAAATGTCCTCGCGCATGTCCGCCTCGACGCGCACGCCGAGCTCATGGCCGTACACGGTCACGATATACTGCGCGAGCGCGCGCAGCAGATACGCGCCGAGAAGTCCCGCCATCAGCAGGAAAAAGGCTTTGTAGAGGCCGTTCGGCAGCAGGCGGTTGAGCGCGTAGCGCGTGGCATACGGGAACACCAGCTCCGCCGCTACCGCAAAGACCGCCATCACGAGATCAAGCAGCAGCAGCTTCCGGTGCGGGGTATAGTAGGAAAAGAATACCCGCACGCTGCCCCGGGTAAAGTCTTTCTTTTTTTTCACGGCCTTCACGCGAGCTTTTCGCGCTCCGCGACGGCGAGCGCGTCGCAGCGGTTGTTCCACTCGTTGTCGGCATGGCCGCGCACCCACACGGCGGTGACGCGGTGCTTCTGCAGAAGCCCGTCCAGCTCCTGCCACATTTCGGCGTTTTTGAGCTCGCCGTCGCGCCGCTTCCAGCCGCGCTTTTTCCAGTCGCGCAGCCACCCGTTATTCAAGGCGTTCACGATATACTGACTGTCGGAATAAAGCTCCACGGCGCACGGCTCTTTGAGCGCCTTGAGCCCTTCGATGACGCCCGTGAGCTCCATGCGGTTGTTCGTCGTGTCCTTTTCGCCGCCGGAGAGCTCCTTGATGCTGTCTCCGTAGCGCAGGATGGACGCCCAGCCGCCGGGGCCGGGATTGCCGGAGCAGGCCCCGTCGGTATACAAAATAATATTCTTCATATTTCTCCCTGAATGGTTTGAATGGTTTTCTCTCTTATGGCTTATAGTCCGCGCTCGTAGCGCTCGCGCAGCGTGCGGTACTCCGCCTTGTCGATGATGCCGTTTTTGAGAAACGTGTCGAGCTGCGCGATGCGCTGCGCCTTGTCGTGGGCAAAGTGATCCTCGCCGGTATTGTCGCATACGACGCACGCCGCGTCCGGCATATCCGGCGGCATAGACCGCCGCGGAGGAACACTGCGCTGCGGCGCGTCCTGCGCCTGCGCCATCCGCTCGCCGTTCTTTCCGATCGGTTTTCCGGTCGTTTTACCACCCCGGCGCGCGGTATTTTTGACCGAAGCTTTTACCAGCGCCGCAAGGATCAGCACGGCGATGATAAAAAGAGAACGAGCTTCCATTTATTCCTCCGTGATCTCTACCGCGCTCTCGCCCGGTTCGGCGGTCTCTTCCTCGCTTGCTTCGCGCTCGGTGCGCGCCATGGCGACGACGTGCGCGCCCTCCGCCGGGCGCATGAGCCGCACGCCCTGCGTGGCGCGGCCGAGAAGCGAGATGCTGCCGGCCTCCATGCGGATGATCGTGCCGTCGTCCGATACGAGCAGGATATCCTCCTCGCCGGTGACCTTCTTCGCGCCGACGATCTCGCCGGTCTTCTGCGTGATCTGGTAGGTCTTTAGTCCCTGACCGCCGCGGTTCTGCACGCTGTATTCGCCGATGCGGGTGCGCTTGCCGTAGCCGTTCTCGGTAACGGTGAGCACCGCCGCGTCCTCGTCCGTGGCGCGCACCGCCGCGACGACCTCGTCGCCGTCCTTAAGACGGATGGCGCGCACACCGGCGGCCGTGCGGCCCATCGGACGGACGTCGTTTTCGTCGAACCGGATGGCCATGCCGCCGCGCGTTACGACGAGCAGCTTCTCGCTGCCGTGCGTCGTGAGCGCCTGTACGAGCTCGTCGCCCTCGCGGATGTCGAGCGCGCGGATGCCGTTTTTGCGGACATTGCGCAGCTCGAGCTGCGACATGCGCTTCGTGACGCCGTTCTTCGTGAAGAACATGATGAAATCGTCCTCCTGCAGGCCCTTGCCGCGGAGCATCGCGGAGATCTTCTCCTCCGGCTCGAGAGGCAGGATGTTGACGATGTTCGTGCCGCGCGCGCTGCGCCCGGCCTCGGGAATCTGGTAGCCCTTGCGGACGTACACCTGCCCGCGGCTCGAGAAGAAGAGGATAAAATCGTGCGTCGAGGCGGTGAATACGCTCTCTACATAGTCCTCCTCGCGCGTGGCCATGCCGCGCACGCCCTTTCCGCCGCGGCTCTGCGCGCGGTACTCGGCGGCGGGGGTACGCTTGATGTAGCCGTTGTGCGAAAGTGTGAAGACGCACTCTTCCTCGGCGATGAGATCTTCCATGTCGATCTCGTCTTCCACATCCTGAATTTCGGTTTTGCGGTCATCGCCGTACTTGTCGGCAATAGCGAGAAGCTCGTCCTTCAGCACGCCCTTGAGCTTTTCGGGGTCTTCGAGCAGGGAGACGAGATATTCGATCTTCTTTTCCAGCTCGTCATACTCATTCTGGAGCTTTTCGCGGTCGAGTCCCTGCAGCGCCTTCAGACGCATGTCGAGAATGGCCTGCGCCTGCACATCGTCCAGCCCGAAGCGCGCCATGAGGTTTTCCTTGGCGTTATCGTAGCTCGTGCGGATGATATGGATGACCTCGTCGATGTTGTCCTGCGCGATGAGCAGTCCTTCGAGCAGATGGGCGCGCTCGCGCGCCTTGCGGAGATCGTACTTCGTGCGGCGCGTGATGACTTCTTCCTGGAACGTCAGATACTCGTCGAGAATGTGGCGCAGGGAGAGGATCTTCGGCTGGCGCTGGTTATCCACGAGCGCCAGATTGATGATGGAAAACGTGCTTTGCAGCTGCGTCTGGGCAAAGAGCTTGTTGAGCGCGACCTGGGGGTTGGCGTCGCGCTTGAGCTCGATGACGATGCGCATGCCGTTGCGGTCAGACTCGTCGCGCAGATCGGAGATATCGTCGAGCCGCTTATCCTTGACCTGCTCGGCGATGTTCTTGATGAGCATCTTCTTGTTGACCTGATACGGCAGCTCGTTGACGATGATGCGGACACGGTTCTGTCCGTGCTCTTCAAACTCGGTGCGCGCGCGGATGGTGACCTTGCCGCGGCCCGTGGCGTAGGCGGCGCGGATACCGGCGCGGCCCATGATGATGCCCTTCGTCGGGAAGTCGGGGCCGTGGACGTGGCGCATGAGATCGTCGAGCGTCGCGTCCGGGTTATCGAGCACCTCGACCGCCGCGCCGATGACCTCGCGCAGGTTGTGCGGCGGGATGTTCGTCGCCATGCCGACGGCGATGCCGGAGGAGCCGTTCACGAGAAGCTGCGGAATGCGGCTCGGGAGCACGCGCGGCTCTTTTCTCGTCTCGTCAAAGTTGGGGTCCCAGTCTACGGTGTCCTTGTCGATGTCGCGGAGCATTTCGTCCGCCATGCGGGCGAGACGCGCCTCGGTGTAACGGTAGGCCGCCGGGGGGTTGCCGTCCACGTCGCCGAAGTTGCCGTGGCCGTCGATGAGCGGGTAGCGCAGCGAAAAGTCCTGCGCCATGCGGACGAGCGCGTCGTACACCGAAGCGTCGCCGTGGGGGTGATACCGGCCGAGCACGTCGCCGACGGCAGTGGCGCACTTGCGGTAGGGCTTATCGCGCGTGAGGCCGTCTTCATACATTGCGTACAGAATGCGGCGGTGGACGGGCTTGAGCCCATCGCGCACGTCGGGCAGAGCGCGCCCGACGATGACGGACATGGCGTATTCAATATAGCTCTTTTCCATTTCCGAGACGAGCTCGGAGGAAACGATATGCTGTTCGGGGAAGGCAATATCTTCCGGCTTATAATCGCGTTTGTGTGCCATTATGCCGCCTCCTTAATAATCCAGATTGACGACGTAGCGCGCCTTTGTCTCGATCCACGCGCGGCGCGGCTCGACCTCGTCGCCCATGAGAACGGTAAATATCTCATCGGCGCGCTGCGCGTCCTCGAGCGTGATGCGGCGGAGCGTCCGGCGCTCGGGGTCCATCGTCGTTTCCCAGAGCTCGTGCGGGTCCATCTCGCCGAGACCTTTAAAGCGGGAGATGTCCACCTTCGCGTCCGGGTTGTCGCCGCGCAGCTCGCGGGAGATCGCGTCGCGCTCTTCGTCGGAGTACGCCACGCGCTGCTGCTTGCCGCGGCTCAGCTTGAAGAGCGGCGGCACGGCGGAATAGACATAGCCGTTTTCGATGAGCGGCCGCATATACCGGAAGAAGAACGTGAGCAAAAGCGTCCGGATGTGCGAGCCGTCCACATCGGCATCGGCCATGATGACGATCTTGTGATAGCGGAGCTTATCGATGTTGAACTCATTGCCGATGCCCGCGCCGAGCGCGACGATCAACGGATAGAGCTTGTCGTTGCCGTAGATCTTATCGACGCGCGCCTTCTCGACGTTGAGCATCTTGCCCCACATGGCGAGGATGGCCTGGAAGCGGGAATCGCGCCCCTGGATGGCGCTGCCCGCGGCGCTGTCGCCCTCAACGATGTAAATTTCGCACAGGGACGGGTCGCGCTCGTTGCAGTCCTGCAGCTTATCCGGCATCTGGCCGGACTCCAGCCCGGTCTTGCGGCGGACGCTGTCGCGCGCCTTGCGCGCGGCCTCGCGCGCGCGGGAGGCGGAAATGCCCTTCTCCAAGATCTGCTTGGCAACGGCGGGGTTTTCCTCGAAGAACTGTTCGAGCTTGTCGCTCACAACGCTGTCCACCATCGTGCGGATGTCGCTGTTGCCGAGCTTGGATTTTGTCTGGCCCTCAAACTGCGGGTTTTCGAGCTTGACGGAAATGACGGCGGTGAGACCCTCGCGGCAGTCCTCGCCAGAGAGCGTCTCCTCGTCCTTCAAAATCTTTCTCGATTTGCCGTAGGCGTTGATCACGCGGGTGAGCGCCGTGCGGAAGCCGGTCTCGTGCATGCCGCCCTCGGGCGTGAGAATGTTGTTGGCGAAGGACTCGATGCGCTCATCGTAGCCGTCGTTCCACTGCATGGCGATCTCACACATGGAGGTGTCCCGCTCGCCGGACATATAAATGACGTTCTCGTGCACCGGCGTTTTGTGGCGGTTGAGCTCGGTGACAAACTCGCGGATGCCGCCCTCGTAGCACAACTCCTGCCGCTGCTCCTGCTCGGGGCGCTTGTCCTCCATGATGATGGTGAGACCGGCGTTCAGAAACGCCTGCTCACGCATGCGCTTGAAGAGCACGCCATAGTTATAGACCGTGTCGTCAAACATCTCGGGATCGGGATGGAAGCGCACCTGCGTGCCGTGTTTGTCGGTCTTGCCGACGATCTTCATCTCCTGCGTGATATGGCCGCGGGAGAATTTCATCTCATAGATATTGCCGTTTTTGAATACGCGCACTTCAAGCCAGTCCGAGAGCGCGTTCACCACGCTCGCGCCGACGCCGTGCAGACCGCCGGAGACCTTGTAGCCCCCGCCGCCGAACTTGCCGCCCGCGTGCAGCACCGTATAGACGACCTCGAGCGCGGGCTTGCCCGTCTGCTCCTGAATGTCCACGGGGATGCCGCGGCCGTTATCGGTCACGCAGATGCTATCGCCGTCTTCGATAGCTATCTCGATATGCGTGCAGAAGCCCGCGAGCGCCTCGTCGATGGCGTTATCCACGATCTCGTATACAAGGTGATGCAGACCGCTCGTGCTCGTCGAGCCGATGTACATACCCGGGCGCATACGCACCGCTTCCAGACCTTCAAGGACCTGGATCTGACTGGCGTTATAGGAATTGGGATTGACTGGTGTATTTTCCGACATGGGTGTTCCTCCATGAGTTTAATCAAAGGATATATTTTCCGCGCGCTTCAAAAGCGTCGCGGTGTTGAGCTGCGATAGATAGATCCGGGTCTTTCCGTCCTCCCGGCAGACGACGAACGATTTGGGGAGATCGTCCGCCACGTTCACGACCTTGCCCGCCTTCTCCGCGGCGCGGAGAGCTTCCCGCGTGATGTGCGAGGAGCTGGCGTTATCGAGATCGCACACGGCGACGATGCTGTCGGTCCGCACGACCGTTTCCGCGCCTAAATGGAGGTACATACTTCGTTTACCCGTCCTTTGTCCATATAAAGTACGCGACCGCCCGTCATGCGCTCTACGCTCGCCGCCTCGCAGCAGCTCACGAGCGTCTGTCCGCCGCCGATGCGGTTCAAAACAAACTCCTGCCGGGCGCTGTCGAGCTCGGACAAAACGTCGTCGAGCAGCAGCACCGGCGTCTCGCCGGTCTCGGCGAGGAATATCTCCCGCTCGGCGAGCTTCAAGGAGAGCGCCGCCGTGCGTGTCTGTCCCTGGGAGGCATAGCTCCGCGCGTCCGCGCCGTTGATGGTGATCAGAAGATCGTCCTTATGCGCGCCGACGAGACAGAGACCGCTCTCGATCTCCGCGCCGCGCAGCTGGCGCTGCCGTTCGGAGACCGCCTCGTATATCTCCCGCTCCGCCGCCGCGGGGTCTTCCACGGCAGAAACGGTGGTGTAGGTGAGCGTGAGATCCTCCGTGCCGCGGGAAAATTCGCTCTGCACGCTTCGCGCGGTCTCGGCGAGCCTTCTTGCAAACGACGCGCGGTAACGGATGATCTTTGCCGAGCACATACACATTCCGTCCGAGAATACGTCCAGCGTATCGAGAAGCGAGGGCTTTTCCCGCCAGTCGCGCAGAATGCGCGTTTTATTCTCCTGCAGGCGCCGGTATTCGGCGATGAGCGCGCCGTAGCCGGGGCGGAGCTGCGTGATGGCGGCATCGAGCATCCGCCGCCGGAGCGACGCCGCGCCGCGGATCATGGCGAGATCGTCCGGGGAGAAGAGGATCGCTTTCAGGCACTGCTCCGTCTCCCCCGCCGAGAGCTTCACGCCGTTGCGCTTCATTGTGCGCGTCCGGCCGCGGCGGAGCAATATCTCCATGCGCTGCTCTCTCTCGGACGCGAAATACTCTCCGCGCACCGCCGCCTCGTCCTTTTCAAAGGCGATGAGCTCCTTATCGTAATACGTGCGGAAGCTCTTGGCGCCGGTGAGCATATATACCGCTTCGAGAAGCGTCGTTTTTCCCTGCGCGTTCGCGCCCGCGATGACGTTCACGCCCGGCGAAAATTCGCACCGGCCGCCCTGCAGCAGACGGAAATTTTCCGTCTGCACCGCATCGACGCGCATCAGCCTTCCGCGCGCAGACGCACGGGCAGGATCATGTAAAGGAAGCTGTCGCCGCCGTCCTCCGGCGTGATGATGCAGGGGGCGCTGCCATTCACAATGTTGATGCGCAGCGTGTCGGCGGGCGCGGCCTTGAAAGCGTCCATGAGATAGCTGTTGTTGAAGCCGACGATCATGCCGCCGCCGTCGCCCTCGAGCGGGCAGCAGTCCTCCGCGCGGCCGAGCGGCGTGGCGCAGGTGATGGTGAGCATGTTTTCCCCGAACACACACCGGAGCGGGTTTTTCGTGCGGTCGTCGATGATGAGGCTCACGCGGTCCGTGCAGCGGATGAGATCGGCGCGCTGCGCCTTGAGCTGGATGGGAAAATCGCCGGGAACGGTCTTGCGGAAGTTCAGAAATTCGCCTTCCAGACGGCGGGAGATGAGCACCGTATCGCCCACGGAGAACGAAACGTGCTTGCTGCCAACGGCGATCTTCACCGGCTCCTCGGGACTCATACAGATCTTCTCGAGATCGGAGAGAGCAGCGCCCGGCACGATGAATTTAAGACTTTCCACATCGCACGTTTCCACCGGCTCTCGGCGGAGCGCCATGCGGTAGCCGTCTACGGCTACCATGGTCATAGTGTTGTCATCGACCTCGATGAGCGCGCCGGTGTACACTGGGCGGGACTCGTTCGTGGAGATGGCGAAGCTCGTCTCGGCGATCATGCGCGCCATCGTGTCCTGCGGCAGGGAGAGATTGCTGCAGTAGTCGAGCGACGGAAGGTCGGGAAAATCGTCCGACGCCGTGCCGGAAATATTGTAATCGGCGTTGCCGCAGGCGATGTTCACGGCGTTATTCTCGTCCGAGCAGACCGAAACGATGCCGTCCGGCAGCTTGCGCACGATGTCGCCGAAGAGCTTGGCGTTGATCACCACGCTGCCAGGCGCGGACACGTCCGCCTCAAACGTTGTATAAATGCCCTTTTTGAGATCATAGCCCGTGACGCGGACGTTGTGTCCGGCCTCGATGAGCAGGCCCTCCATTGCCGGGATCGGGCTTTTGGAAGCGGCGGCGCGGCCCGCGGTGGCGACGGCGAGACTGAGCAGATATTTTTCACAGGTGAATTTCATGGCGATTCCTCCGTTTCTTCCAGAAAGAAAGATAGAATATTTTTTAGAAGCGAGTATCAGTAGAGCAAAAACTTGTGGAAAACTCCGTGAAAGCCTTGAAAATCAAGGATTTTGGATGTGGAAAACTTCAGGGGTAATTTTCCACAGTTTCCACATTGGGACGGAACAAAAAAGTTTTGAACATTTATAAACAGTTTTTCCACATACATTTTGTGGAAAACTTTATTTTTGCCGTTATGCCTTGGAATTGATGTTGTAGGTAACGTCGCGGATGACCATGGCAAACTCCTGGCTGGCCTGCATCATGTCTTCGATCTTGCGGATCGAGGCGAGCACCGTGGCGTGGTTTCGGCCCTCAAACTGCGCGCCGATATCGGTGAGCGCCATGTTCGTGAGATTCCGGCAGAGATACATGGCGACCTGCCGCGCCGTGGCGGTGTTCTTCTGGCGGGACTGCCCGCGCAGCGCCTCCTCCGAAACGGAGAAGTACCGCGCCGTTTCCGCGATGATGACGTTCGGCGTGGGGACGTATGTTCCGACGCGGATCACGTCCTTGATGGCGCGGCGGACGCTTGAAACCGTGATATCGTCCTCCAGAAGATCGCGGTAGGCGGTGAGCTTTTTCACCACGCCCTCAAGCTGGCGGATGTTCGATGTGACCGTCTCGCCGATGAACGTTACAACTTCGTCCGGCAGCACGACGCCAAACTGCGCGGCCTTGTTGCGCGTGATGGCCATGCGCGTTTCGAGATCCGGCGGCTGCACGTCCGCCATAAGGCCCCATTCGAGCCGCGTGCGGATACGGTCTTCCAGCTTGTTCATCTCCATCGGCGGGCGGTCGGACGTGACGACGATCTGCTTTCCCGCTTCATAGAGAGTGTTGAACGTGTGGAAGAACTCCTCTTGCGTCTGCTGCTTGCCGGCGATGAACTGGATATCGTCCATCAGGAGAAGATCGGCGCTGCGGTATTTGGCGCGCAGATCCTCGCCGCCGCCGACCTGGATGGCGTGGACGAGATCGTTCGTGAAATCGTCGCCCTTGACGTATACGATCTTCGCCTTCGGATTTTTCGCGTGGATCGCGCTGCCGATGGCGAGAAGAAGGTGCGTTTTGCCGAGCCCGGAGTTGCCGTAAATGAAAAGCGGGTTATAGAGCTTGCCGGGGTTTTCCGCCACGGCGATGGCCGCGGCGTGGGCGTATTTGTTCGACGGTCCCACGACGAAGTTATCGAACGTGAAGCCCGCGACCTCCGGGAGCGTATCGTCCGTTTTCGTTTCGGAGATGTAGCTGTCCAGCTCGTCCCCGGCGAGGATCGTCAGCTTGAACTCGGCGGAGAAAAGGTCGCTGAGCGCATCGATGATCGTCTGGGCAAAGCGGGACTGGATAATGTCGCGCTTGAACTCCGTGGGTGTGTGGATGACGAGCCGGTTATTCACGATCTCGACCGGCGTGCAGTCGTCAAACCAGGTGTTCAGCGCCGTGGCGGTCAGATTCTGCCCGAGAACGGCAAGAACGCTGTTCCATATGTCGTTGAGGGAATTCATTCTTTCTCTCTCCTTATGATCCGTAAAGTGCCCGGAGACACTATTATCAGCATTATAAAATTATATCACTTATCCACAATTGTGTAAAGATATATTATTGTATAATGTATTATATAATATATTTTAATTATATACCATATATCGTATTTTAATTGTATTTAAAATGCATCTATTGACTATCCATGCTATTTATTATAGGATAAAAAAGGTTATCTGCACAAACAATGGTGCCCAAAAAGCAACTCTGGCAATGAGGATTTGTGTGTTTTGCTGCTTCTCTAAAATGCTCTTTCTCGTGCAGAAGCCGCTTGCCTTGGCCAACGAAACTGTGCCCGGCGAAGGACAATTCCAAGATAAGACTTGGAAGGAAGTCATCGAAGAAATTCTGACGAAAAACGATATTTCCGCAGACAAAATCGCGCTTGGCAATAAAAATATAGTGACGGAGGAAGATCCTTTTTTTAAAGGCGACACCCAGAAAGGCCGGTATGCCTGCAGAAAAAGAAAGCCACATAAGAAAGGAAGAAGAAGAATGATATCGATTATTGTTCCTTGCTACAACGAAGAGGAGGCTCTCCCGATATTCTATCAAGAATGCAGCGCGGTTCTTTCTTCCATGAATGAAGCGTACGAATTGCTCTTTGTGAACGACGGATCAAAGGATGGAACGCTTTCTATTCTCAAAGAGCTATCCGAAACGGATGCGTGCGTGAGATATCTTTCCTTTTCCCGCAACTTCGGTAAGGAAAGCGCTATGTTTGCCGGTTTCTACAACGCCAAGGGAGATTATGTGGCGGTGATGGATGCGGATATGCAGGATCCACCGTCCCTTCTTCCCCAAATGCTGGAGATCCTCCGTACTGGTGAATATGACAGCGTGGCTACACGCCGCGTTGACCGTGAGGGCGAACCGCCGCTCCGAAGCTGGTTCGCCCGGCAGTTTTATAAGCTTATCAACCGGATCTCCGACGCCGATATTGTAGACGGCGCACGCGATTTTCGTTTGATGCGCCGGGAAATGGTCGAAGCCATTTTATCCATGAGCGAATATAACCGCTTTTCCAAGGGTATTTTCGGCTGGGTAGGCTTTCGTACATACTGGTTGCCGTATGAAAACGTGGAGCGCGTCGCTGGGCAGACAAAATGGAGTTTCTGGAAACTTTTTAAGTACGCGGTGGACGGCATTATCAACTTTTCGCAAACACCGCTGAGCGCTATGTTCTGGTTCGGTATGGGTATGGTGGCGGTCTCAATCCTTGTGCTGATCTTTCTGGTCGTTCGGCGTGCCGTCTTCGGCGATCCGGTAGCGGGCTGGGCGTCCACGATCTGCGTCATTATTTTCATCGGCGGAATGCAGACGTTCTTTCTCGGCGTTATGGGGCAGTACATTGCCAAAACCTATATGGAGACAAAGCATCGTCCGCATTACATTGTATCCGAAACAAACGTGGAAGAGCCGCAGAAGATCCGCTAAATGGAGGGGGACACCATGAAAGAAAAAAAGAGGTTGTGTTGGCTCCTTCCTGTGGTGATACTGCTGCTTGCAGCAGTCGGTTGGTTTTTCTGGAAGTATACCTTTGTTGACGGAACCGTCACAGCGCGCAGCGCCGATACCATCGATCTGCGCGGACGGGAGATAAGCGAGAAAAAGCTGCGGACGATAGAAAGCAGGTTTCCGGACGCGCACATTCTCTGGGACGTCACCGTCGGCGGAAAGAGCTTCGACGGAGAGAGCGAAAGCATCGTAACGGCGGATTTCACCACGGAGGACATTCCGTCTTTTGCACGGCTGAAAAATCTCAAAGAAGCTGATGTGAGCGCCTGCAGCGATTTTTCCGCCATTCTCGCGCTGCAAAATGCCTTGCCCGAAGTGCGGGTACACTGGACAGTCCCTCTCGGCGAGAAAAGCTTCGACGGGGAGAGCGAGAGCATTGCGGTTCAAGACGCTTCGGCGGACATGCTCCGCGCAGCGATTACCCGTTTGCCGAAGCTCCGAACGCTCGTTCTCACGGACAGCACGCTTTCGCCTGCCGATCAGCTCGCCCTTACAGAAGAATTTCCGTCCATGCTCTTTTCCTGGGACGTGACGCTCGCAGGCCGCACTATACCCAGCGATGTTACGGCGCTTGATTTTACCGGCACGCCGCTCACAGAAGAGGATCTCTCCGAGCTTTCTGCGGCGCTACCGCTTTTTTTTAACGCGGAGAGCGTCAAGCTCACGGACTGCGGTCTTTCCGAACACATGCTGCGTGATTTTTCTGCAGCGCACCCAAATCTTCTTACCGAATGGGAAACGCAGCTCTTCGGCGTGAGATTCTCGACCGCCGCCGAGGAGATCGATTTTTCGGATGTCCCTCTCACCGTGGAGGACGCGGCGCAGATCGAGGCCATGCTTCCCTATCTGCCGAAACTTAAAAAAGTCGTGATGCTGCGCTGCGGCATATCGGACGAGGATATGGATGCGATCGATCTCCGGCACGAGGACGTGCAGTTCGTGTGGATGGTGCAGGTCCGCCGTTGGGGCCTTCGCACGGACCGGACGTATTTCACAGTATACAACAACGATTATGAATTCCCGGAGGACAACCATTCCTTTGCCGCTCTCCGATACTGCCGCGATATGATCGCCATCGATCTCGGCCATCAGAAGTTTTACGACGATCCCGACATGTTTGAAAACTTCCCGGATCTCCGGTATCTTGTCGTGAGCAACAGCCAGTATGAATCGCTGCCCGCGCTGAAATATCTCAAGAACCTTGTGATGCTCGAAATGTTCTGGACGAACACCTCGGACATAACGCCGCTCCGGGAGCTGACGAATCTGCGCCATCTGAACATCACCTACAAGCGCGTGCGCGACGCAGAGGCCGATCTGGACACGCTCATGCACATGACGTGGCTCGAAAGGCTCTGGATCAGCTACAACATGTACCGCGACGATCAGATCGAGGCGCTCAAGGCGGCGCTGCCGGATACGCAGGTGCAGGTCATCTATACGACCGACTGCGTTTCGCAGGGCTGGCGCAACGGCTCGGAGGAGTATTTCAATATGCGCGACGCGCTGCATATGTACTATCTTGACGACGACAGCAACCATGTCTATATCAATCCATATACCAACCAGCCGAGCCAGTACGACGATACCGACCCGTTCCGGTAAATACAAGGAGTAATTATGAAAAAGCTTGGAAAATATCTGGACGAAAGATCGCTGCCGCGTCTTGGCGTGCTGCTGTGCTTCAGCGCGGTGTTTATGCTGTTCGCCTCTCCCTACACGACGCCGCTCAACGCTTACTACGGCTACGATTCCGCGGTGTTCATGTCGTTCGGCAAGGGCATCACGCACGGGCTGCGGCTCTATCTTGATCTTTACGACAACAAGGGGCCGATGATCTTTTATTTCAACGCCCTCGGCTATCTGCTCGGCGGGCGCATGGGTCTTTGGATATTACAGGTCGTATTTATGACGTTCGCCTTTGAGCTTTCCTACCGGACGGCGCGCCTATTCACCGGAAGGGGGACGGCGTGGCTTTCGGTGCTTGTGCTGCTGTTCCTCTACTGCGGTACGGTCGGCGAGGGAAACATGACCGAGGAATGGTCGCTCGTGTTTTCGCTGCTGCCGCTGTGGCTCTCGCTCCGGTTTATCAAGACCGGCGCTCCGGCGTACCGTCATCCGAAATGGTACAGCGTAATCTACGGCGTCTGCTTCGGCGTGAATTTCATGATGCGCGCGACGAATGCCGCCATCGTCTGCGGCGTGCTGCTCGCATTCGCGGTGCTGCTCTGCCGGGAGAAAAAATTCGGCGCGCTGCTGCTGCACATCGTGCTCGTGCTCTGCGGCGCGGCGCTTGTCATCGGGCCGTTCGCTCTGTATTTTGCGCGGATCGGCGCGTTCGACCGGTTTATGTATGCGAGCTTCCTTCATAACTTCCACTACGCCGCCGGCGGCGCCGCCGCCAAGACGGCGAAGGACTGGCTGATGTATTTTGCCCGCGTGTCCATGGTGCCGGTCGTGATATACTTCGCCGTGCGCCAGATGAAAAAAGGCGCCCTGCCGCTCGGCAGCGCGCTCGTGCTCATTTTCTCCTGCGTGTTCGGTGCGGCGGTCGCCGTGCTCGGATACAGCTACAAGCATTATTTTCTTATCCTCACCCCGGCGCTCGTGCCGGGCTTCGCCGTGTGCGCTGAGGGCGTCCGCTCCATGGCGGCCGGAAAGAAAGCGGCGGAGCGCTTGTGTGCGGCGGTGCTCGTGTTCTGTCTGCTGCCCTATGCGCCGCAGGCGGCCGTCCACGCCGGTAAAAGCATCCTCTTCAATTTCTGCGGGTATCTGGACAGCGAGAAGGAGGCCATGAGCGAGATACGCGCGTGCATCGACGCCGATCCCGGCGAGGTGCTCGCATACGATATGCGTGCAAACGTATATCTCTATCTGGATGTGGATCCTTGCTTCTGCCACGCCATGACGCAGGATTGGATGAGTCAGGATTCACCGTTTATTGCCAAGGAGCTGGACGAATATCTGCGCGAAACGCCGCCGAAGTGGATCGTGTCCGACGCCTCCGAAAACATGCGCGAACGGCTGGAAAACACTTACGGCTACACGCTGTTCCGCGTGTGGGACAAGGGTGGCTGCCCTGCGCTATATCTCCATGAATGAGTCCGGCAGCGCTTCACACACATTTTACAACGCCGCGGTAACGGATTTTACACCCTTAACGTAGAATACTCCCCGACAAGAAAGTCGGGGAGTTTTTCTTATTTATGAAGAAAAAGGTTTTGGAAAATATCGTAAAATGGATCTTCCTTCTCTGCGGCATCGCGGCGGTGGGATTCGTGCTGTGCATCTGCCTGTATCTTGTGATCTCCGGCGTACCGGCGATCCGGGAGATCGGGCTTTGGAATTTTCTTTTCGGCGAGACGTGGAACGCGCCGACGAATGAATTCGGTATATTGCCGTTCATCCTCACGAGCATTTACGGCACGGCGGGCGCGCTGCTCCTCGGCGTGCCGCTCGGCCTTTTCACGGCGGTGTTTCTCGCCAAGGCCGCCCCGCCGCGCATTGCCGCCGCGGCGCGCAGCTGCGTGGCGCTGCTCGCGGGCATCCCCTCGGTCGTGTACGGTCTTGTGGGCATGACGGTGCTTGTGCCGTTTGTGCAGAAAACGTTCTCCCTCTCCTCCGGCGCGTGCCTGCTCACGGCCGTTCTCGTGCTGACGGTGATGATCCTGCCGTACATCGTGTCCGTTTCGGAAACGGCGCTGCGCGCCGTGCCGCGCGAATATGAGGAAGCCTCTCTCGCGCTCGGCGCAACGAAGGCGGAAACGTGGTTTCTCGTTTCGCTCAGGGCGGCGAAAAGCGGCGTGATCGCCTCCGTTATCCAGGGCACGGGCCGCGCCGTCGGCGAAGCGATGGCGATACTGATGGTGGCGGGCAATGTGGCGAATATGCCGTCGCTCTTTGCCTCCGTCCGGTTTCTCACGACCGCCATCGTCTCCGAAATGTCCTACGCCGCCTACGGCTCCCTGCAGCGCGACGCGCTCTTCTCCGTGGGTCTGGTGCTGTTCCTCTTCATTCTTCTCATCAACGCTGCGCTGCGGCTTCTCAGCGAAAGGAGCGCCAAGGCATGAGAAAGCTCCGGGAAATTTTTCTGAAAGCAGCCCTTATCGCCGCGGCGGTGATAACAGGCGGTATTCTTCTCTTCCTGATCGGGATCATTTTAAAGCGCGGTCTGCCGCAGCTGAGCTGGTCGTTCCTCACGACGGCGACGAGCTATCTCGCCGGAACGACCGGCATCCTCCCCAACATCTGCAACACGCTCTATCTCATTCTCATCGCCATGGGCGCGGCGCTTCCGCTCGGCGTCGGCGCGGCGGTGTACATCACCGAATACGCGGAAAATCCCCGCGTCGTGCGGCTCATCAGCTTTGCCGCCGAAACGCTCACGGGTATCCCGTCCATCCTCTTCGGTCTCATCGGCATGCTGTTTTTCATCAAGCTCGGCGGAGTTAAGCAGGGCGTTCTCGCCGGCGGCCTCACGCTCGCGCTCATGGTGCTCCCCACGGTCATGGCGAACACGCGCGAGAGCCTGCTCGCCGTGCCGAGAGCTTACCGCGAAGGCGCTCTCGCGCTTGGCAGCGGCAAGTGGCACATGGTGCGCACCGTCGTGCTGCCGAATGCCGTGGACGGCATCGTGACCGGGTGCATCCTCTCCATCGGCCGTATCACCGGCGAGAGCGCGGCGCTTCTCTTTACCGCGGGCTTCGGTCTGCGGCTGCTGGGATTCAAGGCAGCGCTCGAATCCTCCTCGGCGTCGCTTTCCGTGGCGCTGTATCTCTACGCAAGCGAGCAGGGCAAGTTTGATATCGCCTTCGGCATTGCGGCGGTGCTGCTCGTGCTGACGCTCGCGCTCAATCTTCTCACCTCGCTCACGGCGCGCAAGGCCGGAAAGGAACGGTAAAAATTATGGAACCCATTCTGCAGACCAAAAAGCTCGACCTGCACTACGGCGCATTTCAGGCGCTCTACGGCATCGATACGGACATTTTTCCCAACGAGATCACGGCGCTCATCGGCCCCTCGGGCTGCGGCAAGTCCACGTATCTCAAAACGATCAACCGCATGAACGATTTTGTGCCGGGCTGCAAAATTGACGGCGCGGTGCTCTTCCACGGCCACAACGTTTACGGCGACAAGATCGACGTTACGGAGCTTCGCAGCCGCATCGGCATGGTGTTCCAGAAGCCGAACCCGTTCCCGATGAGCATTTACGACAACATCGCCTACGCTCCCCGGCTGCACGGCGTGCGCGGCCGCGCGGAGCTTGACGAGATCGTGGAAAGATCGCTCAAAAGCGCCGCCATCTGGGACGAGACGAAGGACAAGCTAAAAAAGAGCGCGCTCGGTCTCTCCGGCGGACAGCAGCAGAGACTGTGCATCGCCCGCGCGCTGGCCGCCGAGCCGGAGGTGCTGCTGATGGACGAGCCGACGAGCGCGCTCGATCCGATCTCCACCGGGCGCATCGAAGAGCTGGCGCTCGAGCTCAAAAAGACGTACACCATCGTCATCGTCACGCACAATATGCAGCAGGCCGCGCGCATCTCGGATAAGACGGCGTTTTTCCTGCTCGGCAAGCTCGTGGAGATGGGCGATACGGCGAAGATATTCAACGAAGCCGAGGACAGCCGCACGAGAGATTACGTACAGGGAAAATTCGGTTAATAAAAAAGCTCCCTCTGACGAGGGAGCGGAACGAGACAAGACAGAGGGAAGATTGTAAACCCCTCAGTCAGCCTGACGGCTGACAGCTCCCCTGTTAGGGGAGCCAAGTCCGTCGAAAAACTTACTTGCCTCCCCTAACAGGGGAGGTGTCAAAACCGGAGGTTTTGACGGAGGGGTTTTCCTCATAACGAGGAAGATTTTTTTATACCGCCGAGACCTTGCGCTTGATGTCCATCGCCACGGCGGAGGCTTTCTCGGCAATATCGCCGAGCGTATCGCCGCAGGGGATGACCGTGCATTCGTTCACCTCAAGATCGCGCTGCACGAGATACGCGTCCGCGAGCTCCTCTGCGGGCAGACGCAGCACCGGCACGCCGCGCGAGGAGAAAAGCAGCGCCTTGTCCGGCGACACCTTGCCGCAGAACACGAGCCGCGAAGAGCCGGAGAGCGCGTCCAGATCGGCGAGAGAATCGCGCAGTCCCGGCGCCATGACCGGAATAATGCCCGCCATGCGCGCGATGGCCAGCGTAGCGGAGGGGCCTGTGCCGGACGTCGATCCGCCGCCGACGAGCGCGGGGATCTGCGAGCGCGTGCAGCTGCCTCCGCTGCGGCAGAGCGTGTCCATGTCCTGCTTGGAAAGGCCCGCCTTGAGCCGCCCGTTCACGATGCCGACGCAGCACGGCACGCAGTCGCGCCGGTAAAACGCCTGCTCGCACTCCTGCAGCGCCTCCAGATTGCGCGGGTACGGCAGCTGCATGAAAAATCCGGTCTCGATGGCGATGATCGGCGTTCCCGCCTTGAGCGACGCCAACACCGGCGGACACATATCCAGATATTTGCTTGCCATAGAGATTGCCTCCTCCATATTCAAGCCTCCCTTGTGTAAAGGGAGGTGGCACGGCGCGCAGCGCCGTGACGGAGGGATTGTCGTTTTCCGGAGAATACAATCCCCCAGTCAGCTCCGCTGACAGCCCCCTTTGCACAAGGGGGCCTTTTTTCAATCAATTATCATAGCGTAAAAGCGCAAAAAATGCAATACCGAGGAAAATTCCCGGGTTGTTCATGCATTTGTCATAACTCCACGCTATAATAAGAAAAAACTTGGAGAGGAGCGGCAGGTATGAACGAAAAACCCACGCGCGATCGATCCGTCGGATTCACCGACGCAAGTTATATACGGCAGGACGACGCGCCGAATATGCCGCGCTGCTACTCTTTTTCGGAAGAAAAATCGTCCGGCACGAAGAAAACGGTCTCACCGCTGCGCGTTGGCGCGCTGTGTCTTGCCTTTTTCGTGCTCGGCTCGCTGCTCACCACGGCGTTTTCCGATGCGGAAAATCCTGTCGTGAATACCAAAACCGCCGTCCCCACGCCTTCATCGGAGACGGTCCAGACCGGCGGGGATATTTCCGGCGCCGCGGCGATCTCCGCGGCGGTCCATGCCGATACGCCCCCCTCCGCGACGAGCGCGCCCACCGGCGAGCGCCCCTATCTCGGCGTGATCGTTCAGACCGTGAGCTGCGCCGCGGCGGACTATTATAACGGCTCGGACAGCAACGCCATGGTCCCCGGCGTGCAGATCTACGCCGTGGAGGACGGCGGACCGGCGAGCGTCGCGGGACTTTGCAGCGGCGATATCATCATCCAGCTGAACGGCGCGGACATAGCCACTGCCGCCGATCTCACCGCCGCGGAAAACGGTCTTACGCCGGGCAGCAAGACGATCCTCATCGTTTACCGCGCGGGCGAGTACCGTGAGGTGCCGGTCGTGCTCGGCGAGCTGCCCGACGAGGACGGCGAAGAGGACCACGGCTGGTGTGATTTCGATAACGCCTGGTAATCAATTATACAATAAACCCCTGCGGCAAAACCCTCCTCCCCTGTCGAGGGGAGGCAAGAAAGATTTCGGATAACGGACTTGGCTCCCCGAATCGGGGCGCCGGCACGGCGCAGCCGTGACTGAGGGGTTCTGACCTCCCCACATTCTGGGGAGGCTTTTTTCTTGCAAACGACACGATAAAGGTGTATTCTCTATACTTATGGACGCCATAATCAAAGCCATAGGAAAAACACCCTCCCTTGCTACCCTCCCCCTGAGGGTCGAGGAGGGCTATTTGCCTGCCCTTTTGACCCAATCGGGCGGCGCGATGCGCGCTCTCGGCGCGGCGATGCTCCGCCGCGAGACCGACCGGCCCATTTTCGTTCTCTGTACCGACGAGACGAACGCCGGGACGCTCGCCGCCGATCTTGAGGCGATGCTCGGCGAGAGCGTTGTGCAGCTCACGGGGCGGGATCTCGCGCTGCGCGATATCGAGGTCGTATCCCGGCAGGAGGAGCAGCGGCGGCTGCGCGCGCTCGACGCGCTCTATGCCGGCGCGCTCGTCGCGGTATGCACCGTTTCCGGCCTTCTGCAGCGCACGCTGCCGCCGGATATTCTGGAAAACGCCGCCTTTACGCTCCGTCTCGGCGAGGGCGAGGGCCCCGAAGCGCTCGAGCCGCGCCTGCTCGCGTGCGGCTACCGCCGCAGCGACATGGTGGAGGGCCCCGGCCAGTTTTCGCGCCGCGGCGGTATTCTTGACATCTTCTCCCCCGGCGCGGAGCGCCCCGTGCGCGCCGAATTCTGGGGCGACGAGATCGACTCCATGGGCTTTTTCGACACCGACACGCAGCGCCGCGCGGAGAATATCGAATCCTTCCGTGTGCTACCCGCGTGCGAATCGCTCGTTGATCCCAGCCGCGCCGGGAGCATCGCCAAGGAGCTTCTGAGCCGCGCCGCGCGCGCCGAGCGGCGCGAGCAGACGGAGCTCGCGCGCCGTCTCCGCCGGGACGCGGAGCTTATTTCCACCGGCGCGCCCCTGCCCTGGAGCGACCGGTATCTCCCGGAATTATACAGTGAGTATTCAACGGCGCTCGATTTCATCGCGCCGGACGCTATCGTTTATATTGACGCGCCGAACCGCTGCGCGGAAAAAGCGAAGGACATTTCCGACTCTCTCGCGGACGATCTGAAGATCCTGCGCGAAGGCGCGTTCCCGGTCGCGGAAACCGGCGATTATCTCCTGCCGTGGAAGGACGCGTGCGAAAAAATCGCGGACTTCGCTGTCGTGATGGCGGACGCCTTCAGCGCGGGGCGCTATCCCCTCTCCCCCCGGTCGGTGCTCGATACGAACGTCCGCCAGCTTCCGAGCTACGGCGGCAGCGCGGAAACGGCGCTTGCCGACGTGCAGCGGTATCTCGAAAACGATTTCCGCGTTGTGGTGTTCGCCTCGGACGACCGCCGGGCGGATGTGCTCGCAGCGATGCTCGAGCGAAACGGCATACCGCCGCTGCGCGGCTTCCCGAACGGCGCTCTGCCGCCGGAGGGACGGGCCACCGTTGCGGTGGGCGCGCTCTCCGCGGGTCTTGAAGCGCCGGAGGCGCACCTTGCCGTGCTGACCGATACGCAGATCGCCGCGGGCGCGCTGCGAAGCCGCAAGCGCCGCCGCGCCATGGCAGACCGCGAGAAGCTCGGCTCCTGCGCCGATCTCTCGGTCGGCGATCTCGTGGTGCACGAGCACCACGGCATCGGCCGCTTTGCCGGTATCTTCAAGCTGCCGGTGGACGGCATCGAAAAGGACTACATTAAAATATGTTACGCCGGGTCGGACAGCCTGTACGTTCCGGCGACACAGCTCGACCTTGTGTCGAAATACATCGGCGGCGGCGAGGACCGCCCCGTGAAGCTCTCGCGCATGGGCGGCGCAGAGTGGAAAAAGACGACGAGCCGCGCCAAGGCCGCGGCAAAGGAGCTCGCCGCCGAGCTCACGAAGCTCTATGCCGCGCGCGCCCGCACGCCGGGCTACGCCTTCGCGCCGGACAGCCCGTGGATGACGGAGTTTGAAGAGTCGTTCGGCTACGCCGAAACGGACGATCAGCTCCGGTGCATTCAGGAGATCAAGGACGACATGGAAAAGCCGGTTCCGATGGACCGCCTGCTCTGCGGCGACGTCGGCTACGGCAAAACGGAGGTCGCGCTCCGCGCGGCGATGAAGTGCATTTTAGACGGCAAGCAGTGCGCGATCCTTGTGCCGACCACAGTGCTTGCCCGCCAGCATTACCAGACCGCGATGCGCCGCTTTTTCGGCTACCCGGTGGAGATCGCGCTCCTGTCGCGCTACAGCACGCCCGGCCAGAAAAAGGACATTCTCAAAAAGACGCTCGCGGGCAGCGTCGATCTTCTCATCGGCACGCACAGCCTGCTGCAGAAGAGCGTTGTCTTCAAGGATCTCGGCCTTCTCATCGTGGACGAGGAGCAGCGCTTCGGCGTGTCGCACAAGGAAA
>ERZ773188.426-NODE-426-length-52627-cov-6.796374_pt1 | contig 52627 bp, 46 predicted proteins | sample MGYA00581011_ERZ773188 | MGnify/ENA primary metagenome ERZ773188 (study PRJEB29015, sample SAMEA2737798) | human gut metagenome | biome: human gut; feature: human-associated habitat; material: faeces | place: China | collected 2012 ...
CTTTTACGTTGATATGTCCGTCTGGCTTTTTGTGGGAAAGCAGTACTACCGTCTCTACGTGGGCGGTGCGCGGAAACATATCAACAGGCGTATATTCTAAAAGTGCATAGCCGTTTTCGCGGAAAACCGCAATATCGCGTGCCAGAGTTGCGGGGTCGCAGGAAACATATACCACCCTTTCGGGTTTAAAGCCTAAGGCTATTGTTTCAACAAGCTTCGGAGTTAAGCCCTTGCGCGGCGGGTCAACTATTACGGTATCGGGCTTTAAGCCCTTGCTTTCAAGCTCTGCCGCCGCGTCTTTGGCGTCCGCACAGATAAATTCGGCGTTTTTAATGCCGTTAAGCCGCGCGTTAAAGCGTGCGTCTTCAATTGCCTGCGGCACCACCTCAACACCGATCACCCTTTTTGCCCTGTCTGCAAGCGAAAGCCCTATTGTTCCCACACCGCAGTAAAGGTCAAGCACGGTTTTGTTTTCGGGCGCCGCATATTCTGCGGCTTTGTTATAAAGCAGCTCTGCCGAAGCCCTGTTTACCTGATAGAACGAAAGGGGAGACAAGCGCACCCTGATATTGCAAAGTATATCCGTTATATGCGGCTCACCGTAAATAACGGCGCATTTACCGCCTAAAATTATATTTGTTTTTTCACGGTTTATGTTAATTTGCAGGCTTTTAAGGCGATTGCCCAAGGCGGCTTTCAGCATATCCGTTAAAATTTCGGCTTTGGGCAGCCGCTCGCCGTTTATAACAAGACAAACCATTATTTCATCGGTCTTTTCGGCAATGCGAATGTATAAATGCCTTAAAAGACCTTTTCCGGTTTCTTCGTTATATACGCTTATATTTTCGTTTTTTATCCAGCTTGAGCATATGTCTGTTATTTCACTGAAAACAGCGGGCTGTAAAGCACAGCTGTCAAAGCTGATTATTCGGTGGGAATGAAAGGCGTAAAATCCCGTTCTGCCGTTTTGCGCTATCGGGTACTGCGCCTTATTGCGGTAATTATCGGGGCAGGCGGAGGGTATTATAGGGGAGGGAAGAATATCCGTGCCGCCTATGCGCTTTACCGCCTCGTAAACCTTTTCGTATTTTAATTTGCACTCCGCCTTGTAGCTTATGTGGCGGTATACGCAGCCGCCGCACTGCGAAAAAACGGGGCAGGAGTTTTCGGTTCTGTCGGGCGAGGGTGTAATTATCTCGGTTATTTTGCCGTATGCATATGTTTTTTTAACCTTTACAATATGTACCTTAACAGTGTCGCCCGCGGCAGCCGACGGAACAAAAACCGCCATACCGTTATATTTGCCTATTCCGCTTCCCTCAGAGGAGTATCCTGTTATTTCAAGTATAATTTCATCATTTTTCTGCATTTTCTGCTTCCTTAAATCGATTATAAAATGCACAAAACCGAATCACAGTGTTTGTGCAAATGAATAAAAGTTTTCAAAAAATTCATAATTCGACAAATTTCGACTTGACAAACGCGAAATTTGCGTTAAAATGTAAATACAATTTAAATTCGTTTAAAAGCGGCAGGGTAATAATCCTGTCGTTTTTTGTTATATTATGTCGGAAAGCGCCGCTAACTGCTCCATTGTAAGCTGTTCGCCGCGCACGGTTTCTGGCAGACCGAGTGCGCGCAGTGCCGCTCGCAATTCGTCCTTATCGGTACCGGCAGTATTTGAAACGGCGTTTACAAGCGTTTTTCTGCGCTGTGAAAAGCAGCACTTTACAAGGCGGAAAAACTCTTTTTCGTTTTTAACCTTTATCGGCGGTTCCTTTCGTATTTTAAGCTGTATTACGGCGGAATCAACATTCGGCGGCGGCATAAAGCTTGCCCTTGAAACGCCGAAGAGTATATGCGGCTCGGCATAATAGCTTACGGCTACGCTTACGGCACCGGCTTCCCTTGTGCCTACCTCGGCGCAAAGCCGCTGTGCGGCTTCCTTTTGCACCATAACGGTAACAGAGGTTATGGGCAGGCGGCTTTCAAGTAAATTCATTATAACGGGCGACGTTATATAATAGGGAAGATTGGCGCAAACCGCAACGCTTTTGCAACAGCTAAGCTTTTCTTTTATTATTTCGTTTAAGTCAAGCTTTAAGGCGTCGCCGTAAATAACCTCAACATTGTCAAGACCCGAAAGCGTTTCGGGCAGTATTTTTTTTAAGCGCTCGTCAAGCTCGATGGCAATTACCTTTTTTGCCGTTTTGGCAAGCTCGCGCGTCAGCACTCCTATTCCGGGGCCTATTTCTATAACGCCGGTCTCGCTGTCGCAGGCGGCGTTTGCCATAGCGGGGCATACGTCGGGGTTTATAAGAAAATTCTGACCGAGGGATTTTTTAAATGTAAAACCGTTTTTTGCAAGCAGGGAACGAACAGTGTTAATATCAGCTAAATTCATTTTTTTCTCCGATTATAAATATTAAGCTTATTATACCCTATAAATTTTCGCTCTGCAATAAATTTTTGGTGACAAACGTAAATAAATAATGTATAATAGATTTATAATTTGAATTTGCAGGTGATTTTCAATTGGATAACAGGTATTTTGACAAGGTTATTGAAGAAATGCAGCCGTTTTTTGACGAGCTTGCTTTTAAGGTACAGGAAGACGGCAGCTACAAAAACGATACAAGGCTTGTAAAGGTAGAGTACAGCGAGCCGCGCCAGATGTATACCCTTTCGGCAGCCGAAATATCAGACGGCGAGCAGGGCGAGCTTAAGGAAATTAACGCGTGGCTTTTTGACGACAGCCAAACAGCTAAGGACGCCGCCGCGGTAGGTATTGATTTTACTGCGTCGCTCAGAAAAAATATGGGCATAAAGCTTAAACGCACCGCAACGGGCGAGGAAATAGAGCTGCCCTCGGTTTCAAAGGCGGGCAGCGTTACTGTTACGGGCTTTGCCAAAAAGATGCTGGACTTTTTCCCGTCTCTTAAAGACGAGTATAAAAACCACATAGCGCAAAACGGTAACTTTTTATACTTAAACTTTTTCGGCGAGCATTTGGTGCCGCACCTTAAAAACGTGCTTTCCTCAGGTAATAAAAAGCAGATTAAAAAGCTTTACGATATATTGGGAGATATGTACGTTAAGGGCGATAAGGACACCGTTAACACTATTGTGGCAGTGCTTTGCGCCGCCGCCTATAACGATGAAAAGGTGCAAAAGGCGGTAGAGGATATGCTTGCCGAAGACCAGCATTTTCTTTCATCGTTTAAAAGCTTTAGTGCGGTAATGCCGAAATCCAAAAAGCTTATGGCGGCTTTGGTTAAATAAGAATAACAGGGGGATTATTTATGGAGTATGTAATTATAGGTATTATAGTTCTTGTGGTTATACTGTTTTTTGCAAACGTAAGGGTTGTTCCGCAGGCAACCGAATATGTTATTGAGTTTTTGGGAAAATATAAAACCACATGGAGCGCCGGTCTTCACGTTAAAATGCCGATTATTGAGTGTATTGCAAAAAAGATCACCTTAAAGGAGCAGGTGCTTGATTCACCGCCGCAGCCCGTTATTACCAAGGATAACGTTACTATGCAAATAGATACCGTTGTTTATTTCAGAATATACGATGCCAAGCTTTATACTTATGGCGTTGTAAGCCCGTTAAACGCGCTGCAAAACCTTACCGCAACAACGCTTCGTAACCTTGTAGGCGAGCTTGAGCTTGACGGCACGCTTACCTCAAGGGATACAATAAACGCGAAAATGACCGCTATACTTGACGAGGCAACCGATAAATGGGGTATGAAGGTTAACCGCGTGGAGCTTAAAAACATTATTCCGCCGGCGGAAATTCAAAACGCAATGGAAAAGCAGATGAAGGCGGAACGCGAACGCCGCGAAACGCTTTTGCAGGCAGAAGGTCACAAGGCGGCGGCAATTACAAGAGCCGAGGGCGATAAGCAGGCTATGATATTGGCGGCAGAGGGCGAACGCGACGCGCGCATTGCCAGAGCAGAGGGTGAGGCTAAGGCTATTTACTTAAATAAAAAAGCCGAGGCAGACGGTATCAGAGCCATAAAGGAAGCTGCGGCAGACGCCGCCGTGCTTGAAATTAAAAGGCTTGAAACATTAGCGGAAATTTCAAACGGAACGGCGGCAAAGCTTATTATCCCTACCGACGCGGTTAATATGGTAACAAAAAATGCCGTTTTCAGCGAAACCACTGGATTAGGCGACGTTACAAAAGAGGCGCCTAAGCCCATAGCACCGCCTAAAAAAGACGAATGCTGCGACGATTAAGCGGTTTTTAAAAGAATAATCAGTATACAAAATGCGGTTGCACCAAAGCAACCGCGTTTTTATATAGGCAAAATAATGTATATAAACTGAATTTCTTTATTACGGCTTAACGGGTATTTATAACCGTAACGCATCCGAAACTTTGCAGGGCGGTTTTTTAATGCGGTATTGAAAATTTTAAAAATTGTGATATAATACTTATATATAATATTGTTTCGGAGTGTATTATGCGATTGCTTGCTGTGGGGGACGTTTGCGGTTCTGCCGGTTGTGAAGAAATAAGGCGCGTCTTACCGCGGCTTAAAAGCGATAAAAAAATTGACATTACGGTTATAAACGGTGAAAATTCTGCATTAAGCAACGGAATAACGCCCGAAAGCGCCGATTTCCTTTTTGCCTGCGGCGCAGACGTAATAACCGGCGGCAACCATTCGTTCAGGCGAAGAGAAATTTTACCCTATCTTGATGAAAAACCGTTTTTACTGCGGCCGCACAATCTGCCCGAAGCTTCGGGCAGCGGCTATTGCCTTGTTGATATGGGCTTTACCTCGGCAGCGGTTATAAATTTAAGCGGAAAAATTTATCTTGAAAAGCTTAACGCTTCTTCGCCGTTCGACGCCGCAGACGAGCTTATAAAGCGCGCCGAGGACGACGGCGCCCGAATAACGGTTGTGGATTTTCATGCCGAGGCAACAAGCGAAAAACGCGCATTGGGGCTGTATCTTGACGGCAGGGTTTCGGCTTTTTTCGGTACGCATACCCATGTTCAAACCGCAGATGAGCAGATACTTGAAAACGGAACGGGGTATATTACCGATATCGGTATGACAGGTCCCGTAAATTCCGTGTTAGGCGTTAAAAGCAGTATTATAATTAACCGTTTAAGGGTAAACGATATGTCTAAATTCGAGTTTGAAAACGGCGCTTCAATGCTGAACGGCTGTATTTTCGATATTGATAATAAAAGCGGAAAAACAACGGCAATTGAAAGAATTTGCATTAAGTAGGAAAGGGAAGAACGGCATTTGAAATATTTTAAAAAGGCTGCCGCGTTGGTTTTGGCGGTATTGTGCTTAATGTCGGGCTGCCGCAAAAAACAGGAGCTTACTTCTTCTTTTGACGGGTTGGGCGTAACCTCGGCGGCTTCCTCGCGGAATTATATAACGCTGCTTTATTCATCTTCGGATACGTTTAATCCCTACACCGCCGTTACAGATATAAACCGTCAGCTTTGCCGCCTTATGTATGAGCCGCTTGTTAAAACAGATAACGATTTTAATGCTGTTAATTGCCTTGCAGAGAGCGTAACGCTTAACGGCAAAACCTGCACGGTAGCCTTGAAAAACGCGCTGTTTTCAGACGGCTCCGCAGTAACGGCAGATGATGTGGTGTATTCCTTTAACGCCGCCAAAGGCTCCGCTACGGAATATGCGTATAAGCTTTACGGTGCGGTAAGCGCCGCGGCTTCGGGCGGTAAAACGGTTGTTTTTAATCTTGCAAAGGCAGACCCTTATTTTGTAAATCTTATTGATTTTCCCATAGTGAAAAAAGGCTCCGAAGCGCGCGCCGATGAAGACGGCAAAGCACTGCCGCCGATAGGCGCGGGGCGTTATGTATCTGACGACGGTATGACAAAGCTTACCGCGAATACAAAATATTACGACGGAAGCCTTAATATAAATGAAATACGCCTTATAAACGCGCCGGACAGCGAATCGGTTTCGCATTATGTTGAGGTTGGCGCCGCGGATATGTATTACAGCGATATTTCGGACGGAAATATTGTAAGAATGAGTGGCAAAAAGGTCAGCATAAATCTTAACCGTATTGTTTTTATCGGCGTGAATAAGGCTTACGGCGAGTTAGCAAACGCCGAATTAAGGCAGGCAATATCAAGCGGAATAGACAGGAAAGCCGTATGCCGCGACGGGTATTATAACAACGCTTTGGCTGCAAACGGCTTTTTTAACCCAAAATGGCAGCCTGTAAAATCGGTGCAAAGTATAGAAACAACGGCAAATAAAGAAATAACTATTGAGAATTTGGAGAAAATAGGTTATAATAGTGTGGACGCAAACGGCATACGCAAAAATTCGGGCGGTCAAAGGCTTGAATTTGAGCTGCTTGTAAACAGCGAAAACCGTGTGCGCGTTTTTGCGGCGCAGCTTATTGCGAATCAGCTTTTTGAATACGGCATTAAAATAAGAATTGCCGAAAAAAGCTTTGCGGATTATACCGCCGCGCTCGCTTCCGGTAATTTTCAGCTTTATTTGGGCGAGGTTGCAATAACGCCTAATATGGATCTCACAAACCTTGTGGCAGAGGGCGGCAGCGCCGCTTACGGGGCGGCGGCAAGCAAGCCCGATGTTACGGCTGATACCGCGTCGGATACGGCGTCTGACGCGCCGACCGAGGAAACCGCGCAGAGCGTTTCCGCGGCGGAGCTTATAAACGGCTTTTACTCAGGCACCAACACGGTAAACGACGTAGCCTCTGTTCTGCAGGCGGAAATGCCGTTTATACCGGTTTGTTACAGAACCGGCGTGCTTTTTTACAATGACAATATCGAAAATGTAAATAATTCCTCTTTAAGCGATATTTATTTTTCGATTGAATCATATAAAATCAAATAACTATTTACGGTGTGCAGAGACAGCGCGCTTTAAGAAAGGATAGGATATTTTATGATAGCTTACGAAACAAGACTCGGCAAAATTGATATTTCTTCGGCTTATCTTTCAAAGCTTATCGGCAACGAGGTGACCTCGTGCTTCGGCGTTGTCGGTATGGTTCCGAGCGGCAACAGGCAAAAGGTGTTTAATAAGCTTACAAAAACATATCAGCCCGATACAGGCATCAGAGTTACGGGAAACGCCGCGGCAATATCGGTAGAGCTTCATATCGTGGTAACCTACGGAATGAATATTAACGCTATTGCGGCAAGCATAACCGAAAAGGTAAAATATGTTGTAAAAGAAATCGCGGGTATTACCGTGAATAAGGTCACCATAAAAATAGACGGCATCAAGGAATAATCCGCTGAGCCTTAAGGAGTGTATATTTTTGTTTAACGGCGATACATTACGCGACGCGATTATTTCCGCCGCAAATAATCTTACAAATAACCGCAAGCAGATAGACGATCTTAACGTTTTCCCCGTACCGGACGGCGATACCGGCACAAATATGTCAATGACCCTTGCAAACTCGGTAAGAGAGCTTGAAAAGTTAAGCGGCGCCACCGCGGGTAAGGTGGCTTCGGTTAACGCCTCTGCCTTATTGCGCGGCGCCAGAGGAAATTCGGGCGTTATAACCTCGCTTTTGTTCAGGGGCTTTGCAAAGGGAATAGGCGAATCGGAATTTGCCACAGCCGAAAATATAACCGCCGCATTTGAGCTTGGCGTTAAGGCGGCTTATAAGGCTGTTATGAAGCCTACCGAGGGTACAATACTTACCGTTTCGCGCGTGGCAAGCGAATATGCCAGGGCGGCGCTTGAAGACGGAAAAGACGAATTAGGCGTGTTTGAGGCGGCTATTGAGGGCGCAAAAAAAGCTTTAAGCGAAACACCTGAGCTTTTGCCCGCACTTAAAAAGGCAGGCGTTGTAGACGCAGGCGGCAAGGGCTTTGTTACAATACTTGAGGGTATGCTTTCGGTATTTAAAGACGGCGTTATGGTACAGTCCGCCGCAGTCGAGGAAAGCAGCGCGGAAGAGCCTTCCTCAAGAAATGCCGCAGGCGAATATGAAACCGAGATCACCTTTACCTATTGCACCGAATTTATAGTAAACCGCAATAGGGAAATTGATAAACAGCCCGCAGAGCTGCGCGCTTATCTTGAAACGATAGGCGACTGCGTTGTTGTGGTAGACGATGATGAAATAATAAAGGTTCACGTTCATACCGATCACCCCGGTAACGCTATTGAAAACGCGCTTACCTTCGGTCAGCTTGTACACCTTAAAATAGAGAATATGCGCGACCAGCACGAGCGCGCAAAGCACGACGCGGAAAACGCGCAGAAAAAGCCGGCTAAAAGCGCCGACCTTACCGAGACCTTTACTCCCGTAACACCCACAAAGCCCGTAGGCTTTGTTTCGGTTTGCGCGGGCGACGGCGTTGCAGAGCTTTTCCGTGATTTGGGCGTTGATACGGTTGTAAGCGGCGGTCAGACCATGAACCCAAGCACCGACGATATTTTAAAGGCTGTTGAAACCACTCCTGCCGAGACGGTTTTTGTTCTTCCCAATAACAAAAACATTATAATGGCGGCAGAGCAGTGCATTCCCATAAGCACAAGAAAGGTTATTGTAATTCACACAAGAACAATACCGCAGGGCATTTCGGCAATGCTGGCTTACGACCCCGATACCGAGGACGAGGCAAACGCCATTGAAATGCAAAAGGCCACCGAAAAAATAGCGACAGGTCAGGTAACCTTTGCCGCGCGCGATTCTGATTTCGACGGTCACAGCATTAAAAAGGGCGAGATACTTGCAATGCTCGGCGGAAAGATATCGTTTGTTGAAAACGATGTTGATAAAAGCGTTTTAAAGCTTTTAAAGCAGATGATCAAGCGCGACAGCCAGTTTGTAACCGTAATTTACGGAGAGGACGTAAGCGAAGAGCAGGCGGCTCTGCTTGAAGAGCAGATAAGGCAGAAATACGGCGCAAAAACCGAAATCACCGTTATAAACGGCGGTCAGCCGATATATTATTACATTATTTCGGTTGAATAGACAATACAATCGGACAAATTTTCCGCTATGGGAAGTATTGTACCATGATTGTATTGTCTAAAGAACAGGAGTAAACTTATGCTAACAGCTTCCACCGATATACAGTTCCTAAAGGGCGTGGGTGAAAAGCGGGCAGAGCTTTTAAGAAAAAAGGGCATCGATACCGTCGGTGCCCTTTTGCGCTTTTATCCGCGCGCATATCTTGATTGGAAAAACACCACGCCTATATCCGAATGCCCGTTTGATACCGCAGTTTGCATTAAGGCAAAAATAATATCGCCCATAGAGCAGGCAAGAATAAGGCAGGGTATGACGCTCTTTAAATTCATAGCCGAGGACGAAAGCGGTCAAATGAGCGTTACGCTTTTTAACCAAAAATTTTTGGCGCAAAAGCTGCACACCGGCAGTACATACCTGTTTCACGGCAAATTGGGCGGCAGCTTTATAATGCGGCAAATGTCTTCACCCGATATAAGGGAAGAAAACTTTATGGGAATAGAGCCTATTTACATCGCTTCGGATAAAATGCCGTCCTCTGCGGTGCAAAGGCTTGTTAAAACGGCGCTTTCGTGCGGTATAACGCTTGAAGACGCGCTGCCGCCCGAAGTAGTTAAGCGCGCGGAGCTTTGCGAATACGCTGCGGCGGTTAACAATATACATTTTCCGCTTTCGCGCGAGGCACTGGAGCGCGCAAAAAAACGCCTTGTTTTTGAAGAGCTTTTTGTTTTGCAAACGGGGCTTTCGTTTTTAAAAAAGAGAAAGCGCGGTATGGCAGGCTGCACCGTAAAAAGAAATTATTTAAACGAGTTTGAAAAAATGCTGCCGTTCAGCCTTACAAACGCGCAAAGGCGCGTAATTAACGAATGCGTTGCCGATATGTCGTCCGGCAGACCTATGAACCGCCTTGTTCAGGGGGACGTGGGCAGCGGCAAGACCGCCGTTGCGGCTGCACTTTGCTATACTGCCGCAAAAAACGGCTTTCAGTCCGCACTTATGGCGCCTACCGAAATACTTGCCGAACAGCATTATAAAACTGTTTGCGCCATAACCGAAAACACGGGAATTAGGTGTGCGCTGCTCACCGGCTCTGTTCCCAAAAAACAAAAGGAAGAAATTAAAAAAGCGCTTAAAAACGGTGAAATCGACCTTTTGGTAGGCACGCACGCGCTTTTAACCGAGGATACCGAATTTGACCGTTTGGGCCTTGTTATAACCGACGAACAGCACCGTTTCGGCGTTGCACAGCGCGGTAAGCTTTCGGCTAAGGGAAATAATCCGCATACGCTTGTAATGTCCGCTACGCCGATACCGCGAACCTTAGGGCTTATAATATACGGCGACCTTGATATAAGCATTATAGACGAATACCCCCGCGGAAGACAGCAGATAGACACCTTTTGTGTTAATTCGTCTTACAGACAGCGCGTGTATAATTATATTAAAGGCTTTTTAAATGAGGGAAGACAGGGTTATATCGTCTGCCCGCTTGTAGAGGAAAACGAAGCACTTGACATAACCTCTGCCGAGGAATATTACGAAAAGCTTAAAAACGGCGAATTTAAGGGATATAGCATAGGGCTTTTGCACGGTAAAATGAAGCCAAAGGAAAAGGACGCTGTAATGCGCGCCTTTAAAGACGGCGAAATACAGCTGCTTGTTGCCACAACGGTTATCGAGGTAGGCATAGACGTGCCTAACGCCGTGGTAATGGTGATAGAAAACGCCGAGCGCTTCGGGCTTTCACAGCTGCATCAGCTTCGCGGAAGAATAGGGCGCGGCAGCTATAAGTCTTCTTGCATACTTATATCGGACAGCCGCTCGGAAGATACCAGAAAACGGCTTAACGTTATAAAAAATAACCGCGACGGCTTTAAAATAGCCGACGAGGATCTAAAGCTGCGCGGACCGGGCGATTTTTTGGGCAGCCGCCAGCACGGACTGCCCGATATGAAAATAGCCGATATTTTCGCCGACAGGGAGATTTTGCACTCGGCAGGCAGGGAAGCGGAAAAAATGTTAGCCGAAGACCCTGCGCTTTCTCTGCCGGGGCATAGGCTGTTAAGAAAAGAAATAGCCGAGCTTTATAAAAAGCTTAATCAAAATTAAATACGGCAGATAAGGCTTAATTATAATAGAAAACGGATTACCGCGCGCCTAACGGCGCTTGCAATGACTAAATGGTTTGTCATTCTGAGCGTGAAATGCGAAAGAATCCGTAATACCCTAAAAGGGAAAAACGGATTGCCGCAGTCGCTTTGCTCCTTCGCAATGACGAAGAATGGGAGAAACGGATTGCCGCGTGCCTTGCGGCGGTCTCGCCTGCCGGCTTGGTCGGTGCTTTTGCTTCGCAGAGGTGTCCACCGGACACCCGCACCGCAATGACTTGAATTTTATTTTGCATAGACATTTAAAGAATAATCAAAAAATAAAGCCTGTTGTTATCGGCTTAACCGACAGCAGCGGGCTTTATTTATTTCTTATATTCCATTATATCTGATATATCGCAATCAAGGGCATTGCATATGCGGTCAAGAACATATCCGTCATATCGTTTTACTTTATTTTTATAGTAATTATCAATAACCTGATATTGTATATCTGTACGTTTTGAAAGCTCATATCGGCTGATATTAAGCCTTTTCAGCGTTTTATCAAGAGTTAGGAAAACCAAAACATTCACCTCATAATATATATTATTAAATATATATTCTCTTAACAATTCGTGTGTATACATATATACTTATATAAGTATATATGAGGTGATAGTGTGAAAGTCGCGGTAATCGGTTCAAGAGTGCTTAAAGTTAATAATTTGGGAAAATATTTACCCAAAGAAACAACAGAAATTGTATCGGGCGGTGCCGTAGGAATAGATACCTGTGCGCGCGAATATGCGCTTAAAAAGCAAATAAAGCTTACCGAGTTTTTGCCGGAATATAAAAAATACGGTCGCTCGGCTCCGTTTAAAAGGAATTTACTTATAATTGATTACGCTGATTATGTAATCGCTTTTTGGGACGGTAAATCGCATGGCACAAAGTATGTTATAGATAACTGTAAGATAAAAAACAAAAAATTCCGTCTGCTTGTACCCTCCGAGTTCAATATTAAGCAGATGGATAATTTGTAATACGGATATAAGCTTAAATGCATAAAAAATCTGCCGCTGTCAGTTTAACCGGCAGCGGCAGATTTTACTTTTTTAATTCCGAATTACGAATTCCGCATTATTTCGTTTAAACCTTTTCCACCTTGCAGCCGCTGTAATAATGGGTGAGTATTTCTTTAAAATTACTGCCCTGCTTTGCCATACAGCACGCTCCGTACTGGCTCATACCGACGCCATGGCCGTAACCGCGCACGGTAAATACGAATTTATCCGAATTATAACCTACGCTGAAATTTGCCGAACGAAGATTAAGCGCCGCTCTGATCTTTGCCCCCGTTACTTCTTTGCCGCACACCTTAAGCGTTTTAAGCGTGCCTGAGCCGGTTCTTTGCTCCGCCGAAAACCAGGCGGCGGGATCGCCCGTAAAATCAATATCCTCGCTTAGCTTTTGTTTAAGCTCCTCTGCGGTAAATTCGGCGGACGAAAGGTAAGAGGACGCCAATTTATCCCCCTCGCTTGATACGGGCTTTAAATATGGTATGTCCTTGCCCCAAACCTCCTTGCAGTCCTCTGTTTTGCCCGACGATATTGCGTGGTAAACCGCAAGTATCGGCGTGCCGCCGCGGGTTATCATATAATCCTTAACCGATTTTACGGCGTTTTCTATTTTTGCCGAATATTCGTCCGCCTTATCGCCCCATTTTTCCTTTGCCTTTTCGCGCGTTATAAAGCTTTGGTCTACCGCGGGGTCGCTTGTTAAATCATAGCTTTTACCTGCGTTTTCGGCTTTTTTAACACAGGCGAAGGTATACGCCGCCACGGCCTGCGCTTTAAGCGCCTCGGTTTCGTAAAGGGCGGGCATTTCGGCGGCAACCACGCCGAAAATATAATCGTCGACGCTTATTTCGGTTACGGTGTCGGCTGCGGTATCATATATTAAAAAGGCTTTTGAAACCGCTTTTTCGGCTTTGGGAATTACCGCGTGCGCAGAGATGGCAGCGGTCTTTTTTTCAGGGCTTTTAAGCGCGGTAAGCGGCAAAATAAGCATTACAGATAGTATTACAAGGCTTATTCCTATTATTTTTTTCATAACGAAGCTCCTTTATTGTTGACTTTTAGCTGCTGCGGATATAAAATTATATATATTATATATTTATGAAATGGCTTTAGTTTTAATGATATTCGGTGGGTAAATTATGAAATATAATAAAATAGTTCTTTTTTTCTGCATATCTGCGCCGGCTTGTATTCTTATGAGGATATTGCAGCTTATGTTTACGGTTGAGGCGGAAACAGGCTTTTTCAACGCGGAATACGGAAATATAGGCTATTATTTGCTGGCGTTTATCGCGGTTTTCTGCGCGGTTACGGTTATACTTTGCTTTACCGGTCACAGAAACCCAGATCATCCGCCTAAAAAAAATATATTTATTTGCATTTCCTCGCTTTTTCTGGCGGCGGCAACGGCAATTCAGCTGTTTTCCGAATCATTTTCGGGTACGTTAAGGCCTTGGCAGTCGGTTTTGCTTGTACTTACGGGCCTTGGCGCGGCGTTATTCTTTTTAATATACGGCGTAAGCGGCTTTGCGGGTATTAAAATATCGCCCACGCTTGCGGTTCTGCCCGCGGTTTATTATATTATGCGGCTTATATGCGATTTTACATCGGTTTCGTCGCTTGCGCTTATAACCGATAATATGCTTGTTTTGGCGTCGTATTCGCTGAGCCTGCTTTTCTTTATATCCTTCGGCAAGCTTTATAACGGAATAGACCCCGAATATAATTTCAAAAAGCTTATGGCAACCGGTATGGCTGCGGTAATACTTTGCCTTACGCAATCGGTGCCTTATTTTATAATAAACGTTTTAACCGGCGGCGTTTACCGCCATACCTCGGTTTCCTGCAATTTTGCACTGTTTGCAACAGGTATATTTGCCGCCGTGTTTATTTTTTCGCATTTTTCATATTCAAACACGGTTGCGAGCCACAGCGGAAAAGGGGAAGAAAAATATTATATATAGGTGAAATAAATGAGAATGCGAAAAAAGAAGCACCTTGAGGAACGGCTTTCGGCTGTTTCGGATATTCTTTTTATAAGCGATATTGAAGACAGAAATTTCAACACCGCCGTTAAAGCTGCGGAATATATAGATTTTAACGCGTGGTTTAAAAGAAGCGCGCCCATAGTATTGGAAATAGGTTGCGGCAAGGGCGGCTTTGCGGCGGAATACGCAGGGCTGCACCCCGAAGTAAACTACATTGCCGTTGAAAAGGATTCAAACGTAATAGTTTCCGCCTGCGAAACGGCAAAGGAAAAGAGTATAAGCAACATCCGTTTTATTAAATGCAGCGCGGAGTATCTTCCGAAATACATAACGCCGAACAGCGCCGAGCTTATAATTCTTAATTTCAGCTGTCCGTTCCCCAAAAACAAATACGCCGCGCACAGGCTTACGCACGAAAGATTTTTGAATATATACCGCGGTATTATGAAAAAAGGCGCCGAAATTCACCAAAAAACCGATAATATGAAGCTTTTTGAATTTTCGGTCGAAAGCTTTTCACAAAACGGCTTTGCACTTAAAAACGTAAGTCTTGACCTGCATGGCAGTGATTTTGAAGGAAATATAGAAACCGAGTACGAGCATAAATTCGCTTCTCAGGGATTTCCTATCTACCGCCTTGAGGCATATATAAAGGACTGACCCTATGACAGATTTTAAAATTGAAAAAATAGCTCCGCTTTGCGCCGATTTCGGCGTTACGCTTGACAGTGAAAAAATAAACCTTTTAAACCTGTACGGTAATTTACTGCTCTTATGGAACGAAAAAATAAACCTTACCGCCATTACAGAGCCCGAAGAGGTGCTTTATAAGCATTTTTACGACTGTATACTGTTTTTAAAGCATATAAAGGTTCCGCAAAACGCCTCGCTTATAGACGTAGGCACCGGCGCGGGCTTTCCGGGCACGGTGCTTAAAATAGTGCGACCCGATATTAACGTAACGCTGCTTGACAGCCTTAACAAACGCCTGGTATTTTTAAACGAGGTTATAACGGAATTGGGGCTTAAAGGTATAGGCACGGTGCATATGCGCGCAGAGGACGCGGGCAAATCAAAGCTTTACCGCGAAAAATACGATATAGCCTGTGCAAGAGCCGTGGCGAATTTGCCCGTGCTTATGGAATACTGCGTGCCGCTTGTTAAAAAAGGCGGGCTGTTTGCGGCTATGAAGGGACCCTATGCTAAAGAGGAAGCGGAAAACTCGCTTAATGCCGCGCGGCTTTTGGGAACGGAGAAACCTATTATTATATGCGAAACCCTTACGGGAAATGAGCAAAGAGCCTTTGTAATTTCAAAAAAAATATCGCAAACCCCGACAAAATACCCCCGAAAACCCGCCGATATTTCAAAACAGCCGCTTTAACGCGGCTGTTTTTGTTATTTTAGGGCGAATTTGCCCGATGTGTTTTTCTTTACAAATGCAAAAAGACGTGTAAAATAATAATTGCAGTAAGGAAACGGGGGAACACAATGTATAATATGCTTTCCGATAAAAAGCTTATAATGTTAAGACCGGGTGAAATAAAGCTTTCGCCGAATCAGCCGCGCAAAAGCTTTGACGAATACGAGCTTAAGCTGTTATCCGACAGTATCCGTTCAAGCGGAATTATACAGCCGCTTTCCGTAAGAAAAAACGCGGACGGCGAATACGAGCTTATAGCGGGCGAGAGAAGACTCCGCGCCGCAGTTAACGCCGGTCTTCGCCGCGTGCCGTGCATATTACATAAAACCGATGAGGAAACAGCGGCGCTTTATTCCCTTACCGAAAATCTGCAAAGAAGCAATCTTACCGTGTTTGAGGAGTCAGAGGGTATAGAAAGGCTTATAAGCGAATACGGAATGTCGCAGTCCGAGGCGGCGGCTCGCCTTGGAATTGCGCAGTCCACGCTTTCAAACAAATTACGGCTGTTAAGGTTGAGCGACAGCATTAAGGAGCGTATAATTTCCGCCCGCCTTACCGAACGGCACGCAAGGGCGCTTTTGCGCCTGCCCGACGAACGCCGCGAGGAGGCGCTTGACCGAATTATTGCCGAGGGGCTTACCCTGCGGCAAACCGAGGAATATATTTTTAATTTGCTGAATCCCATAGACGAAGCGGACGACATTCCGGAGCCGCCCGTAAGAAAGGCGGTTATAGGAGATGTAAGACTGTTTTCAAACAGCCTTTCAAAGTTAGTTACAACCCTTAAAAACGCCGGCATAAACGCCGACTCTAAAAAACGCGAAACGGACAAGTATATAGAGTTTAAGGTGCGGATAACAAAAAGCTGCCCCGACGTTGCGCGTTCTACCCAGTTAAAAATCTGTTAAAGCAATGCTTTAACCGGTTTTTATATAAAAGTGGCGGCTCCCCTCCGTCACGGATCCACCATATTCATCCCCATACACAAACCGCCGAAGCGATATGCTTCGGCGGTTTGTGGTTATATATTCGGTTTAACACTGCTTTCACTTACCTGTCATTTTGAATGCGCAACGTGAAAGAATCCGTAATTCCCCTTGAAGGAGAACGGATTGCCACAGTCGCTTTGCTCCTTCGCAATGACAGAACGATAGCTTACTGCACATACCTCACGGCATTCGTGGAAACTAAACGGCTTGTCATTCTGAGTGACGTTGTGAGCGCCTGCAGTGCAGGATAAAGCGAGCAACGGCGGGCGCCGCGGTCAAAAGTTGTTCGCGCTCCAAGCGAATAACAACTTTTGGGCACCGCAAGAGTGGTAAGCGCGAAAGAATCCGTAATACCTTTAAAAGATAACTGATTGCCGCAGTCTCTTAGAAGCACAAAAGCCCTTGTATCAAAGGCCTTTGTGCTTATTTATTTTCAATAATCCAATTTGTCGTAACTGAATTTAAAATCGCTTATTTTAGGACTGCTCCATGCGGTAAAGTCAAGCTCCTCAGACGGTATCGTCAGCGTATAAACCGAAGAAGTGCCGTTTACAACAAGCTGTTCCATATCAAAGTGTTTGTCGAAAAGCTTTATATCGCCGTCAACGGTTGTAATGTCAACGCCTGTTAATTCTATATCCTTATCCGTGCCGTTGGCTACATAAAGCGTAATCTGAACATTATTATTTATGTCCGTATACATTTCCGTCACCTTGCACAACACGGCGTTCTCATAGAAAATCATTGTGTTATTAAGGTCAAACGGAATAAAGAACTTCGCCCACGCATAGCCCTGCTCCTTTGCTTCAAGACCGTCATAGGTAAATCCCGCGTTATCGTAATCCGATTGCAGACGGGAACGCACATCGTCGTTCCATTCAATTTTCCAACCGTCGTTTCCACGTGTCATTATTGTAGACAGATACACCGATTTTTCCTTTTCCGACGGATAATTCTTCGGAATCTGATAATACAGCGCCGTGTACCATACGCTGTCGCCGTCTTCCGCCGCTATGGCGATAAGGCTTTTATCATATTTCTTAAAGTTATCATACGAAGTGTTATAGTATTGCTCGATAACCGAGCTTTCAGTATTGCGGAACAGCTTTTCAAAGCTCTTTTTATCCTTTCCCGCATACTCGATAAGCTTATCGGTCAAGGTCTGCGCGGCTTCCTTAAATTCTGTATCGCCGCTTACAATAACGTTCTTGTTATCCTGTTTCGAGTCCGTACCGCCTGCCGCAGACGGCGTATCGGTCACCGAGGTATTATCCTTGTCAATATTCTCGGACTGCGAGGTACCGCTTTTCGGATTGCTGCCGTCGATCGCGCCGTAAAGAGTCGGCACGCCGAGGTTTGCAAGTATGCATACGATCAGCCCGCAAACAATAAGACCGCTTGTAAATCCGGCAAGCCCCTTGCCGTTTCTTTCGGGATTTTTACCCCTTGTTACGGCGTTTTTAATGCCGAGCAGCATGGATTTCTCCCCCGATACCGCCGAGACAAACAACAGCGCCGCAAGCGACAAGACAAAGGCATACGGCAAAAACAGCGATATAACGATTGCCGCAAGGAAAAACCACAGCGCAGGCGGATTTAAGCGCAGCATATTGCCAAGCACGGTTTTAAGCCGCCCCATAATTCCGCCGCGCTTGATTTCGGTTATCAGGCTGCTCAACGTTGTAATGAGGAAATAAAAGAACAGTGCGGCAAAAATTTGATTTAACGTGTTATTTTTGGAAAACAGAGTGCTTGCGAAAAAAGCGGTTATAACTGCCGAGGCAAGCGACATTACAAGCTTTATAATCAAAGACGGAACAAACCTTTTGCCCTCGTAAGAGCGTAGCATTCCGTAAAGCGCGTTTGTGAGGATCTCTTTAATATTTTTCATACTGCCCACCTCACAATACCGCTTTAAGCACGGCAATAATAACCGCCGCACAGATGTTGACAAGCAGAGCGATACAAATACCGCAAACAACTCTTTTTGCCGACGGCTTATCCTGCTGTTCCTTTTCGTTTTCGGGAAGCTCAAAGCCGATCTCGCCCGTCAGCATTTTTGCAATGTGCTTTTTATTTTCCTCGGTCTTTGCAAATGAATGAATGTAAACACGTTCTTTTTTTTCGGTTTTATCAAACATACTGCCGAAAAACGCATAGCCCTCTTCGGCGTTCGTAACCGTAACGCTGCGCTTGCACCTTTCATCACGGTACTGCACGCTTAAAACCCCTTTTTCAAGTGCCGAGTAAAGCGCCGCTTTAATATACCGCTTTGTAATTTCATAGGAAACGGGACCTGCCGCCGTCAATTCCCCGCGCTTGGCGTTCATCATCAGCCAAGCGCCGTCAAACGGGATAAAATATACATCCGAGCTGCCGCTTTCTTCCTTTAATTCGGCACGCAGACACCTTTCGGGCACAAACAGCGCTTTTATAAAGGCGCTTATCGGCTTTGCAGGCTTCTTTTCGCCGTCCATCATACCCTGCGTTTTAAGAATTTCGTCAGTCTCGCTTAGAATATCGGCAGGTAAGCCGTTTATAAGCTCTTCGGTATCGGGAGCAATTTCGCTCATCGGCGATATATCGTTGAATTCAAGACCGATAAGTTCGCCGAGCCGCTTTATCATAAGATAATTAAGTGTAAATTTCATTTTGCTCCCCCCTTACTTGTATAAAACCGCTCAATAAGCTTTCTGTAATTTTCAAGATCTCTTTCGGCGCTCGCATTGCCCTTTATAAGCACATCCTCCGCCGTATCGCCGAAGCCCATAAGGAATTCTCCGATTCCCATACCCTCTTCGCCGAATACGGCGTTGTATAGGTCTCCGTTATTCTCTGCAAGCAGAATATCCTCGGCGTCCACAAGGTTCTTGATATTATCGCCGTAACCGCCGTTCATCATTTTGTCAGTCAGCTCGCCGCAGCTCATTGCCTTGCCGCCGAACACGGTATCCATAACGCCCTCGGCGCGGGTGTCGGACGACGCGGTATGCGCAAGGTCAAGGAAATAATCAAACAAATTTTCGGCGTTGTTTCCGGCGCTTACCATATCCGCCGCCGCACTTCCTTTAAATATTTCTGCGGTCGCAATATCCCATATTGCAAGGTTCGGGTCTGTCTTTGTCCCCAAGCCTACAAGCTGCCCGGCACCGTAGGAGCCGGCACCGCGCACAAGCGCCTCTCGCCAGTTTCCGGTTTCGCCGTATACATCTGCGGCTTTTTGCAAAGCCTTTGAAGCGCCCACACCTGCGTCGAAAAGCTCTCCGTATTTGCCGAATTTATCGAAAAATTGCAGGCTCGACAGTTTATCAAGATATTCAAGTATATTTCTGTTCCTGTCTGCCGCTTTCAGCATTTTGTTGTAATCAACCGTTATAAGTCCCCAGCACATTTTGAACTTCAGCGAGTCGGAATCGGACACAGGCTCGTATTTACCGCCCGAAAAACCGAGGAACGATAAAAGGAACAACAAAAGTAAAAATGCCGTTCCGCCCATACCGAGCAACCGTTTCAGCCAGCCGAGCGGATTCTTTATCAAATCTTCAAAAGAGGGGCTGCCGTCGTATTCGCCGAGCCTGCCGTATGTGGAATCGTCCACGTCCTTATCCGCCGAAGAAAATCCGCCCTTATAGTCACCGCTGCTTTTAAGGCTCCAGTGCGAGGTGTAGCTCTTCACTTCGCCGCTCATTGCGGCGACAGTATCGCCGTAGGACTTAAAGTAAGGCTTGCCGTTATCGTCAAGCGCGGGGGTAAGCGCGTCGTTTTTGTTTATCAGGGTATCAAGCAGCTTGTATGTTGTACTGCCCTTTTTGGCGTAAAGGGTAAGTCCGAGGATTTTATCGTTATCGGAAAGGTCGCTTAAATACTGAAAATCCTCCCAACTCTGATCCGTCATACCGATATCGTAATTTCCGAGAACGGTGTCATACCAACCGAACGCCGTGAAGTCGATAAAGGTCATATTATCGGGCAGCTTGATATCCCGCAGCGACACACAGCCCTCAAAAGCGCCCATGGCGATCCAGTCGAGCTTTGGCATTTCGGGTATGCTTTTTAGAGAAACATCGTTCTGAAATGCGTATTTTCCTATGTATTCAAGGTTTTTGCAGCCCGAAATTTCTTCAAGGTTCACAGAACTCAAACGACGTATGCAGGTAACATTGTCGTTGATATAGACCTTTTTGAGGTTGTGATCCTCGATATCCACGCCAATGACCTTTACTTTTCCGTACAGCGGAATCGTCACCGTTTCCGGCACGGCAATCTCGGTTTTCTGCCCCACATAGGAAACATATCCGCATATCTCGCCGGTCTTATATTCCGCCATTAGATCGGTCACGACCCACTCGCCGAGCATGGAATAGTCATAGCTGTACCAGTGAGACGAATAGTTTACCCTCGGCCCTACAAGCTGCCCCACCTGCTGACGTTTCATGTAATAGATACGGGTCATATCCCGGACAGTGTCCCACGCCGGGTCATCAGTGCTTGCAGGCTTGTTTATCATCTCAGACATACCGGTGTAGAAAAATTGATAAAACGCAAAAGCACCCGGCATATCCCAATGGGCAAGGGGATCATATTCGTCAGGCTTCTTTCCGGAAACAGTCGTCAGCGCCTTTCCGGAAGTTCCGATTAGACACCCATTTTCGTCAACCCGAAACAGATCCGGCTGTTCTGTAATTGTTGAAGTGCCGACAGTATAATTCCTTTGTGGCTCATTATCCGAATCGTCCTTCGGCGGGTAGTAGTAGCCGTAGTACGCCATACCGGCGACCGTGTTGTTTGCTACAAACTCAAGATAATCTTCAAGCTCACCACCCATAGACGACGAACCATCGTCATATACTTCGCCCTCGCCGTCCCATTTGGCGCCTTCCTTCCATGTAGAGTAGCAGGTAGGGCAATAGTAGGTATACACATAGCGGAGTTTATTTCCGATCTTTTCGATAATGCCGGGGACGGTATAACGTCCATCATCTTCAACCTCCACATAATATTCGAGCATTTTGTCTCCATGACCGGAGCAGCGATATCCAAGCCCCGGGACCTTTGCGGCATTGCCGTCGGTAAGCCCGTAATAATCCTCATCAAGCACGGTATGCCCGCTCTCTCTTGCCGACGCGGTCAGCGGCGGTATAAGCGACATGACCGTTACTGCCGCAAAGACAACAGATAAAAGTAACGCCAATCGTTTTTTATATTTTTTGTGCTGCATAATTCTCTCCTCTCGCGCGATGTAAAATTTAAAAACTACGTATAATAATTATAGCATAAAGAGCCTTTTAATTGCAGTATGCTTTCCGAAATGGCAATTGACATTTCGGAAAATACATTTAAGAACATATAATAATATGTCAGGCTGATTTTTCAGCCTGACATACTGCTTTTATTATACCTATTCGGAAATAATCCTTTTCCTCTTTACAAATACCGCCGCGCCGCTTATACCGCCGCCGATAAAGAACAATGCAATCCACAATACTGTATTGTTACCGTTCCCTGTCTTCGGGGATTTCGGTTCTTCCGGCAACTTAGCCGTAACGGTTTCCGCCTTGGCAATTTCCTTCGTTCCCTCGGCATCGCCGTAATACTTACCACAGCCATCGCAGTACCAATATTCTATATTGCCATCGGCATCTTTAGTAGCTGCCTTTGCGGTTATATGCTTAATGTTGGGGTGAACATTCTTATTTGTTTCACCATATGGCTTTTTGCATATTTCGCATACTGCCCTTTGAGTACAGGTCGCCTTTCCGCCAGAACATTTTTCGGTATCGGTGTGTTTACAGCCGTCGTTTGTGCAGCTGCGGGTATGTGTGTTGCCGCCATCCCTGTTCTGCACAAATTCGCCGCAGCTGTGTTCCTTTTCGCCCGCTTTGATCTCGGTGCTACAAATTTTGCAGTTGATTGCGGTGGTGCAATTCCCGTCGTCATTACCGCTGTGGGTGCCCTCATCAAACACGACGCCGCAGGAGCACACCTTAAAGTGCTTTGTGTTGTTCATCTGCCACTCGCCGCTGTGGGTATGGGCGTCGCCCTGACCCTTAAATACCGGCAATGTCATCCCGGCAGCGGAAATATATTGGCATTTTTCCGCCCAGGGGTGTTCGTCGGCCGCTCTGCCGTTTATCAGCTTTTCAAGCACCTGTCCGTTTGCAAATTCCTGTGCGATTTTTTCCTCCGCCTCGATTCTATGGTTGCCATCGTCTTCTCCCACACCTTTATCGGCTGTTCCGCCGATATAAAAGCAGTTTACAATGTCGGTGTCGATCTCAGCGGCTATACTTCCCTTTATGACCTTTTCTTTTGCGGAAATCTTACCGATATTATAGCAATTTTCAATCCGCCCCGATCTGTTTTTCATACCGACAATACCGCCCAAATTAACATTGGAATCATCTGTGGTGCTTGTGAGCTCACCGAGGTTGTAGCAATCGGTAATTTTAACGCTCGAAGCGCATCCCGCAATACCGCCGGCAAGACCGTAGCCGGATTCACCGACAAGTCCGCTTTCTATGGTGCCGAGGTTGTAGCAGCCGTTAATATCCGATAACCAGACACCTCCCGCTATTCCTCCGGCGTAGGCAAATGAGTAACCGGAATAGGCCGATATTTTTCCTTTGTTTACACAGTTTGTGATGGTGCAGTTTTCTTGCGCATAACCGATAATACCGCCCGAATAGACATCGCAAAGATACCAGTCCGACTGGTTTATGGTAACAGAGCTTTGGCAATCACTGACGGTGCTGTTTTTGGCACATCCTACGATACCGCCCTGATACCATACGACGCTAATATATCCCGTTACCGACAGATTTTTTATGGCTGCACCGTTTGCATATCCAAACAGTCCAACGCCCTCTCTAACCTTAATATCTTTGTCGATATACACGCCGTAAATCGTGTGTCCCGCGCCGTCGAATGTGCCGCTGTAAGCATTCTGCTTTTCGTTAAATCCGATGGGCTTCCATCTTTCAACCGAATCAGTGCCGTTTTTGGGGGTGAAATTGCCCTGGTTGTCAAAGCTTCCGTCGTTTATAACAATGTCGTTTTCGAGTACACCGCAGGTTCCGCTGTTTTGGGTCATACCGTCGTCGCCGTTTACGATGTCGCGGAAGGCTTTAAGCTCCTCAAGGTTTGATATGCGATAGGGATCGTCCTTAGTGCCGCTGCCCGAAGGAACACTGCGCCACTGTGCCGTCAGCACCGTTACACTTGACGGAACGCTCTCTCCCGGAGCGTAGGTTTTCTGCCCGTCGGTCCAGGCGATAAAATACGCCTTTTCGCTCGGCGGGGTCAGTCCCTCTTTTGCGGGGGCGGTAAAATCGCCGCCGTTTTTAACAATAATATTTATGTTTTCCTGCCCGTCAACCGTGCCGCCCTTAAGATTTAAGGCAACGGCTTTAAGCCCGTCTTTTCCGAGGGCATCGGCGTTTTTAACATCGAGCGCCGGGCGGTAAAATACAGCATCTTCTCTGGCATACGCAGCACCGGTACTGCCGTCAACGGCATTTTTTCCTCTAACCCTTACCAGACCGTCCAGTATATCCTGTCCCCAGGAGTATATCCCCTGCCAGTTTTTGATGTAGCTGTCGGATTTCTTGCAGATCACATCCCACTCGTTGTTCAGCGGAACAATATGTCCAACATTCTTATATCCGGTTGACAGAGTCCGAAGGGTATAATCTATACCGCCGTAAGTATACGCCTTGCCGTATATCAACCCTGAATCAACAAAGTCATTCCAATCAAATGTATTCGACACATTATAGTCGGAAACAAACAGACTATGCGCATAGGAGCGCCAGTCAAGAACGTCATAGTTTTTAAGAGAATAGGCGTCTATGGTTCCCGTGTAGGTAAAGGGAACGTAGTGAAGTCCCGCGTCGGGCAGTTGTTTATTTATGTCGCCGATAATGCTTTCGGCCGACAGGTCAAAGTAATACGTGCCGCCGTGAGCAAGGTCAAACTGTTCATCTGCCTCGTCTCTTACGGTCAGGGCAATGTCTGCCGGTTCGCTTGCGTAATCGGTTTTATAATCGCCGTTTAACTGCTCGTGAAACAGCCTCAGAGTATAATCCCCCGCTTCAAGCCCAGCAGGAATGTTCAGTTCAATTGTTGCGTCGAAGCCGTAGCCTTTTAAAATTTGTCCGTAATAAAGCACCTCATTATAGCGATTTAAAAGCATTGCCGAAAGATATTCATCATTTTTAGCACCCCAGCTTGTAAAGGCAACGGTCACATCTCCGCCTGCCGAAGACACCGAAACACCGCTCGTAAAGGATTTAACCCACCAATCCCTATCGCTGTCAATAAGTGTCAGCTTCCACTCGTTCGGATTGCTAACACTTACGGGGTTAAGCTTTCCAACCTCACCCACTGGCTTTCCGCCCGCGGCGGCAGAGGTAAAAAGCACAGAGCTTGTATCTAAGTTAACAGCGGGACGAACCGCACGAATATAGCTCACGCCGTCGACGCTCACACTGCCGGCATCGATGATCGTTCCGGCATGATTGCGCGTGGCGCCGTTTGGAGAACGGAGCCACCACCTACTGCTGTTTCCGGAGGTATAGATTGCCGGAAGTCCGGGCGCGCCGTTATAATTTCCCACATGGTCTGCAATCTCTTTTGCAGAGGGGAAAAACAGTTTATCGCTTGCAGTAAGGCTGCTCCCGCCCCAGTCAACATAGAACACCTTTTCAGCCGCGTCGGTCTTTATAATCCCAAGCATAGCGGCTTGTTCGAGTGCCGAAAAGTTTTGGGGTTCTTCTGCAAATTTCTTACACCATTTCTGCGCATCGCTTTTTTGATAGGAGTTGCCGTCGTCTTCATATCTGTTAAAAGCTGTGGTACCGCTGAGCAGCTTTTCCGACAGTAAAAACATTCCGTTTGTCTTTTTGTCGTTTGCTCTGTCTGCGTCAAGCACCCGCCATTTGATAGGCGTGCTGTTATTACCGCTGTCGGTTCCGAAATACACATAGCTTTCAGGGGCATAATAATTGCCCTTGCCCGGTTCTACGGACTTTTTCGGGTCGCTTATTTCGTTTGTGCCAAGCTGTATCGCCCTGCCCGACATAAGCCTTAAGGTCAGGGTGCTTTGCTTTTGGATATTGTATTCACCGAGTGTTCGGCCGTTAACAAACTCTTTTCCGCCAAAAATCAGCTTTTGCCGATCGGCGGGAATACCTGTTTTGTCCTGAATTTTCTGTTTAACATTGTCTGCACTGTCGCCCGACTCAACCTCAAGGGTCAAATTCGCCGCGCCTACAACGGTAAGATCTATGTAGATTTCCATTGCGCTTGCCGCTATGGGTATCATACAGATCGCCATACAAAGTGCCATCAGGATACTGAGTATTCGTTTCTTCATTTCGCGTTACCTCCGTTTTGTATGGATAGGCTCAGTCAAGAACAATAATGGTTATACTGTACCTACTGTCGTTAAAACTCGTATCTTGGAAAAGCATATTTGTATATTGAAATGTCAAGGTAATATCCTCATCGGCCTTGTATATTGTGTTATAAGGAATAGAGAGTCTTGCTGTTTGACCGGCTTTCGGCACGATCATATAGGTTTGCGTTTCCTGCACCATTTCGGTGCTGTTGTATCCGTCAATGAGTGCCGCCCCACACGCTTTGTCATCGCTCTTAGCGCTCACCGCAACCGTTCCGCTGAACACCAAGCTGTATGTATGACCTTTGGAAAGGGTGATTTTATTGGTGGAGGAGTTATAGGTAATCAGATCGCCGCTCGCCTTTTTTACAGTGAACGGAAGCGCTGTTCCCCAGCGATACACGCTGCCATTTGCGGCAAAATATCCGGCGCAGGAACCGTCTTTTCCATCCTTGCCGTCTTTACCGTTCGTACCGTTTATACCGTTTTTGCCGTCCGCGCCTTTCAACGCGGATAGATCATACAGATTAAGCCAAACAGCATCGCCTTTGTACCGCCATTGCAGTTGATTGCCGTTTACCCGAAATTCGGGGGTTCTTCCGTCTTCGCCGTCTGTGCCGTTTTGTCCGGAGGGACCTAATATATCTGCGAGAGCTACAAGGTTTTGCCACTCGCCGCCCTTGTAGCGCCACTGAATATACAAATCGGTCTTTTGAATTTCAATTTCCTTACCGTCTGTACCGTCAATTCCGTTTATACCGTCTTTTCCGTCGGTACCCGCCGCCTTGATACCGGTATCGATCTCGTCTATCCACCAATTTCCGTTTTCACCGATAAAGGGTGTTTTACCGTTTTTTCCGTCGGCTCCGTCTTTACCGTTTATACCGTCCTTACCGTCTTTGCCGTCAAGCCCCTTTAACACGGAAAGGTCATATAAATTAAGCCACACGCCGTCGCCCTCATAGCGCCATTGCAATATGTTTTCGTTTACTCGAAATTCCGGCGTTTTTCCGTTTGCTCCGTCCTTACCGTTCTGTCCGGCGGGTCCCTCTATATCGGAAACGGCAACAAGGTTTTGCCAGTCCTCGCCTTCGTAACGCCATTGTATGTATTCTGTTGTTCTTCGTACCTCTATATTTTTGCCATTCTTACCGTCAGTACCGTTTTTACCGTTAAGACCGTCTTTACCATCGGAACCATCTTTGCCATTAAGACCGTTCTTTCCGTCAACGCCGTCTTTGCCGTCAGTACCGTTTTTACCGTCCAGACCGTTTATTCCGTCCGAACCGTTCGCACCGTTTATCCCGTTCTTACCGTCGGCTCCGTCCTTGCCGTTTTCTCCGGCAGCACCTCTTAGCGAGTCAAGAGCCACAAGATCGCGCCATTCCTCTTCGCCGGCATATTTCCATTGAATCGCCGTGCCGTTGTTTCGCACCTCCGGAAGTACGGCGCTGCTCTTTGCCTCTTTACTGCATCCGGCAGCAAATACAATGCAAAGTACCCAAAGTGCAAGAGTAATACAATAGATTCGTTTTTTCATTTTAAGTTGCCTCCGTTAAGATATTGCGAGCGATATTTATCCGCAAACAGGGCGACACCCTGTTTCAAGATCTCCATTTGAGATTTCAGGTAGTATTCATCCTCAAACATAGCGTAATGTACGCAGGCGCGGACAAATATAAAAATAAGCGGTGTTATAGTTGTATACGGTATGCCGATTTTCGGCTCCAACAGTTTAGCATATGCGGTATAACGCTCGTTTACGCCCTCAAAAAACCTCTTTCCGTACTCAATATACTTAGGCAGCGTATATACCTGATACATAAGCCGATATTTCTTGCCGTGCTTTTTTGCCGTCCAATAAGGTATCTCTTCAATAAAGCGCATAGCGTCCTTTGGGTCGGTCGGGGCTTTTTCCATAAAGTCGTCCTCGACCTTTGTCATACAGTAAGCGGTAGACTCAATAATAAGCTCGTCAAGATTTTTGAAATATGAATATAAATTTGCTTTTGTGCAGCCGCAGGCTTCTGCCAGAGCTTTAATTCCCGTGCCTGTAAGGCCGTTTTCGGCATAGCACTCAAAGCATTTTTCCATTAACTCCTGCTTACGCTCATTGTGCTGTTGTTCCGTTGTTTTCATATGGTTTCTCCTTTTTATGTATACCGACCGTTCGTTTATGATTAGTATATCATAGAATTACGTTCAATTCAATAGCTTTCGGCTGTTTTTCGTTTACTTTTTTAAAAAATGTGATAATTTATGCAGACTGCGCCTCACATTATGTAACGCTGCATAATAAGCATGGCGGCGATACCGTAGTTCGTCTTCCCTTTTCGGTTATAGAAACGTCGCTGTGCGCATACCCGTATTTTTTCAGCCCCACAAAGGGTATTATTATAAATTTTTACGAGGTAACTGCGCAAAGTGACAATACCTTTTGTTTATGCAACGGAATTACCGTTCCGATCAGCCGCCGCAAATTAAAGGACGCGCAGTATGCCTATTCCTCGTTTTTATTTGAAAAGCTGCGCAACGGAGGCGAAGGATAAATGCCCGATATCAGCAGAATAACGGAAATAGCGGTTTATTCGCTGCTTAACTTTTTGCCGTTTCTTTTTTTGGCGTTATTCCCTTTTCGCCGCAGTCTGCGCTTCTCAAAAAAGACCACCGCCGTTTTAATTTATTATGTTGTAACGCGCCTTATTTTCGAGCAGAATAAAACGCTTGAGCTGAAAGAAAAAATCATCAGCTTACTATGCAGACGGTACTCTACGACAGCTTAAAGGATAAAATAAACGAGGCGCGCCGTGCAAAGCACGACGTTCGCCATCATATCGCGGTTATGCAGGAATATCTTAACACGGGCAGACTTGACGCATTAAGCGAATACTTAAAACGCTACGGTGAAAGCCTGCCGGACGATACGCTGATACGCTTTTGCGAAAACACCGCCGCAAACGCCGTGCTGCTTTATTTTGCACAGCAGGCAAAAAGCAACGGTATCGACTATATTGTAAAGGCATATATACCAAGCGATATTTTTGTTACCGAAACGGATATTTCCGTTATAGTCGGCAATTTGCTTGAAAATGCGCTTGACGCCTGCAAAAAAGAAAACAGCGATAATAAAAAAATTGCCGTTAATGCGAGCTTTGAAAACGGAATGCTGTGCATAACCGTAGATAACACCTATACTGGTACGCTTAAATATACCTCTGACGGTAATATCATTTCCACAAAGCATAGCGGCAGCGGTCTCGGAACACAATCCGTAAAGAATATTGCGGCACGTTACTTCGGAATTTGCAGGCTTGAAGCAAAAAACGGTATGTTTTATGCTTCGGTCTTATGCGCGGCAAAACAGGGCTAAATTTAAAAACAAACGGTTATTAACAAAATTGTTGTAGACATTTTAATCCTTTTGGTATATAATTATTTTCAGTTAATCTCTTTTTGGAGGAATATTAAATGAATTGTTTTAAAAAAGCCATCGCGGCGGTTTCTGTTATGTTAATAGCGCTTACAGCCGCGGCATGCCACCCTAAGGACGAGGTTGCCGTTACGGTAGGTGATGTTAAATTTACATCTGCATACTATATGTGCGCGCTTATAAACGCCGATTCACAGGCTAAGTCTAAGGTAAAAGAAAGCCTTTCGGACGACAAATCTTCAACCGATGTTGATTATTATTCAAAAAAGGTTGACGATAAAGACTTTGTTAAATGGGTTGAGGATACGGCACTTGAAACCTTAAAGGAAATTGCCGCATATAAAACCCTTTGCAAGGAAAACAAGCTTGAAATACCCGATGATGAAAAAACTCAGGCAGAAACCCATGCCGATTATTATTGGAGCAGCTACGGATATTCCGCATACTTTGAGCCTAACGGAGTAGGTCAAAGCACATACAAGCAATATATGCTTGATTCTTATTATTCAAATTTGTATTTCAAGCATCTTTACGGCGCCGAAGGCTCAAAGGCTATCGACAGTGAAACCGTAAAGCAAAAAATGTATGATAATTTTGTTATTGCCGATTTATTGCAGGTAAGCTTTTCAAGCAAAACGGACGACGAAAAAACCCTGCTTAAGGAAAAGGTAAATACATATGCCGATGAGCTTAAGAACGGCAAAAAAACATTTGAAGAGGTTTATAAGGATTATAACAGCACCACCGATAAAACGGATACTTCTTCCGATACGTCAACCGAAGAAAAGCAGCCCAAGGATAAATACGCTTCGGTTTTGGGCGCTAAAGACACCGCCTATGAATCCGACCAGTACGATACTGTTAAGGCAATGGCGACGGGCGAGGTTAAGGTTATCGAGCTTGAAGACAATGCCGGGCTTGTATTGGCGGTAAAGCAGGACATAAGCGCAGACGATTATTATACCGATACTCTTGATTTAACGGTACGTCACCTTATTAAGGACGACGAATACGAAAAAGAAATTAAGGATTACGCTTCAAAGCTTAAAACCGAAACAAATAAGTATGCCGTTAAGCAATTTAAGGTAAAGAAAATAAAAGAGCCTTCCGCTTCGCAAAATTAAACTCAAACGGGACTGAAAAGCATAAGCATTTCAGTCCCGTTTGTTATATTCTCTTGCAATCGGCGCCCGCCTCCTGCGCAAAATCAAAAAATGAATTATGGCAGGTGAACATTATTATCTGATGGTTTTTAGAATAGCCCTTTAAATATTCAAGCGCTTTTTTTGCTCTGCCGTCGTCATACTGCGCTAACGCGTCGTCAAGAAAAACAGGAATATTATCACTGCTTAAGAATATCAGCTCAGAGAGGGCAAGCCTTAAGCTTAAATATGCCTGATCAGCGGTGCCGCTGCTTAAATATGCTATATCCTTTCCCCCGAACACATCGTATTTTTCCGCGGAAATATCAAACGATTTTGAAATTTGCATTCCGCTGTAAGCGCCGCCCGTTATGCCTGCAAATATTTTTCCTGCTTTATTTTCAAGCTCCGAGCCGTAGCTGCGCCTGAGCTCGGCAAAGCTGTCTCTTAATACCTGCATTGCCATATCCGCTGCGCGGCAAAATTCAGCTTGCCTTTTGCAAACGCTCTCAAGCTCCCCTATTTCCTTTTTAAGCTTGTTAGGGTCGCAGGCGGAATTAAGCCTTGCGTTGTCTTCTGCCTTGGCGGCGGCAAGCCGCTGTTTGTTTGCATTTATTTGCAGGTTAAGCTTTTCATACTCCGCCTTTACGGCCTCAAAATCGGTTTTACCGTAATTATCGGGAATTGCCGCCAGCTTTTCGCGCGCTTCGTCGTATGAAATATTATTAAGGTCGCGCACCAAGTAATTTAGCCTTTGCTTTATCTGCTTTATCTGCTCGGCCTTTTCGGCAAGTGTATTAAGCTCAGCCTTGATTTCTTCAACGCTTACGGCGGGCTTGTAGCTGCCGTAAAGCTCAAAAAGCGTTTTTTCGGCAGCTTTATAAGCCTGCTCCGATTCGGCTCTTGCTTTTTCACTGTCAAGCAGCAGTTTTCTCTGGTTTTCAAGCGCCGCCGAACCCATATTTATAGATGTATTTACAGCCTCAAGACGTGCTGATAAAATAGATAACTGCTGTAAAACGCCCGATTTATCGCTTTGTAAATTATCAAGCTTAGTTTCATAAGCCTTAATTCGGTTTTCATACTCGGTCAAAGCCCGTTTATCGGCAGGGCGTAAAATAAAGCTTAAAATCAGAAAAGCCGCCGCTAAAGCCGCCGCGATTACGGCAATACCCTGCATTTTAATAATTAAAAATACCAAAGCCGCAAAAAGCGCAATGATAGAAGCTGCGGCAAAGGCCGTGTTAATTCCGTGCTTTTTGCGTTTTACGGCATTTTCGGTTGCCTTTAGGTTTTGAAAATTATTACTGCTTTCGGTAATTTTGTTTTCAAGCTCTTCCATTTTGCCGTTTAAAGCTGAAATTTCCTTTTCAATGCCTTCCGCCTTTTCTCTGCCGCCCTTATCCTCGACGGTTTCAATGCCGACCGTAAGCCTTTGCACCTCGGCGGTTTTATCGTTTAATTTTTCTGCCGCGGCTTCAAGCTTTGCAAGGCACATCTTAACCTTCCCTACATACATATCGTCTATAACGCCGCCGTCGGAAAGGCAAAACTCCTCTTTCGCTTTGTCAAGCTCCTCTTTAGCCGCAAGCATTTCCTTTAGCTTAGCGGCGTTTCGTATATCCTGCTCGCTGTTAATTATTTTTTTAAGCTCTGCCGCCTTTGCCGCCTGTTTTTCCGTATTTTCGGTTAATTCGGCGGCGTATTCGGTATAATCGCCGTGGGCTTTATAAATTGCTTCCGCGGCATTAAGCTGCTCTTTAAGCCCGTTTAAAAGCTTTATATTTTTATCATATTCGCCTGCTCTGCCGCTTTTAGACATAATTGCAAGCCGCGCCTTTTCAAGGCGCCTGTTAACCGTTTCGTACGAAACCGATTCATCGCCGGACAGCGCTATGTTAGACAGCTTGCCGTTAATTTCACCCTCGGCGGCGGAATCGCTTTCCCCAAAGCCAGATTGCCCGATAAACACGCTGCGTTCAAACGCGCCTACGGAAAGCCCGAACAGCTTAACGCCGATATCCGGCGGAACAACCGCTTTTTCGCCGAGGTCAAGGTCGGTAAGCACCGCCCTGTCGGTCGAATTGGAGCTTTTAAATTCGCGCTCTAAGCGGTAATTTTTGCCTTTTGCTTCAAAATCTATACTTCCCGCCATCGGCGAGCCGTCCCACGGGGCGTATTTTTTCCGCAGATTTTTTGATATTTGCGAAGAACCGCGCTCGGTTCCGTAAAACATCATTTTAATAAACGCCATAACGGTTGATTTGCCGTTCTCATTATTCCCGTATATAACGCTGAAATCACCCGAAAAATCAATTTGCTTATTTTTAAGACCGCCGAATGATACTATATTTATTTTACCTATCTTCATTAAATTCCACCTCACCCGCAAATGCCTTAAGTCCTAATTTAAGCGCTTCTTTCACGGTGTTAATTTGCTCTTCATCGGCACCGTTAAGGCTTTCAAGCATTTTTTTTGCAAAAATCCCTTTAAGCGAAATTTCATTTGCCAATGTATTTATATCGGTAAACGGTTCGGTACAGTCCTTTAACTTTACAAAATACAGCCTATCCGACAGCCTTGCGGTAATCTCGCTTAAATTAACCGCTTTTTCCGCCGGTGAATTTCCCGTAAGCTCAATTCTGTATAGATTATCCGCAAAACCTTCACCGTATTTAAGCTTTATCGCGCTTAACACGGTATCTGCCGCCGCGGCGGGCGTTTCGCAATTGCTTATATCAACGCTTTCGCGTATATGCAGGCGTTTGGCGACAGCCGTAAATTCAAGCTCGCATATGCCTTTGCCTATATTTCCTATGTAAACGCCCTTTTCGCCGCATTCGTCAAAGCCCTGCCCTTCGGGACAGCCGCAATAGGAATAATATGTATCCCCCGCCTTTAATATTTCCGTGCGCTTATGAATGTGGCCTAAGGCTATATAATCCATTTTTGAGTTTTTAATAAAATCCTGCGTTACGGCGTTATATTCCGAATTAAGATCGCTTTTTACCTCACCGTGCAGCACCATTAAATTTATATATCCGTCGTCCTGCGGCGTTATCGTAAAGCGTTCCTCGCCGTAAAGGCACACGCTTTCAAAGGAACGGCCGTAAATGCGTAGCTGAAGGTCGTCAAACGCTATAACGCTGTCCTTTATGCCGAGCACATAAAGGTTTTTCGGCAACTCGTATTTTAAAAACGGCGAACCAGAATTTAACGGGTCGTGATTTCCGGCGGCATAAATTACCTTTATATCGGGCACGCTTGCAATTTTTTTAAAAACCGGCTCAATAAAACTGCTTTCTATACTGTTAGAATCAAATAAATCGCCTGCTATTGCTATAACCCGAACGTTATTTTCCGACGCCTTATCTATAATTCTTTCAAAGGTAACAAGCGTTTCGGCACGTCTTGATTCGGCAAGGGTATTTAAAAAGCTTTCCGCCGCGCCTATATGTATATCTGCACAGTGCAGTATTTTAATTTTTTCCACGGGTATCACTCCTGAATACAATTTTAACATTTTATTATTATTTTATCAAGCAATTTATATTTACAAAATAACGATAAAGTTATATAATCGGTATCGGAAGTGATGAATTTGTATAAAAAACAAAGCTATAACACAAAAGCACGCAAGTATATACTTGAATACTTAAAGGAGCATAAGGACGTAACCGTAAGCGCGGCAGATATAATTATGCATTTAAAAAGCCTTGATATTACGGTCGATCAGGCTACGGTATACCGCTGTTTAAACCGATTAGTCGGCGATGAAATGCTGCTTAAATTCACGCAAAACGGCGATAAAACAACCGTGTATCAGTATAAAGAGCCTTGCCGCAGCTGCGACGAGCATATCCACATTAAATGCGTAAAATGCGGAAGACTTATGCATCTTGAATGTGAATTTATGCGCGATATTAAACAGCATCTTGAAACCGAGCACGGCTTTACGCTTATGTGCAGCGGCAGCATACTTTACGGTATATGCGACAAGTGCAAATAACAAATATACATCTTAAAAAATGCATGAAATGCTTAGTAATTATTGGGGCGATATGCTGAAACTCAGTGCAACAACAATATGGGAAGTTTACAATCCCCAAAAGCGGTATAGAGCATTATTCAATGTATCTTGACAAATACCTTAAATCACTGTGCCACGCTTGGGGCGCCGTACCTATTTATTTACTCGGCAGATATTGTCTCGGCGTCCACGACGAGCGTATAGTCGTACCGGCTGTACAGCTTGTCGTCGATCATTTGAGTATTTAAACAGGTCAAAACGGCATAACAAAAGGAGCAGGCGAAAACCAGCTCCGTACATAAAACCGTATCAAGATAAAAAATCGAGTATTCGTAAAGTTAAATCCTTTATGAACACTCGATATGTCAAGAGACTACAAAAAAGATGTGAAAACTTTTTTGTAAGGATTTGAACGCCTATCTATATTATAATATATGATTGTAATAAATTTAAATATACAAAATTTTAATCACCGAATTCAGCTTTTATTTTTTCGTTAACTCTTGCGTCCATTTTAGGAATAAGCTTTAAATCTTTTTCGTTAATTGAGATTTCTGCAATATCTTCTTTTTCACCGTATTGCGGGAAATTAACAAGCCATGTTCCGTTTGAATTATTTTCAAGACATATCCAACCTTGCATTCCTTTGTGAACTCCGTCTTTAACATACTTTTCTTTTTCAGCAATCACTTCTACACAATCCATCATTTTCATTTTATTTACCTCCTAAAGGTGTAATTAATTGAATGTGACCGTTCGGAAAAACCATCCATCCGGTTATAAAAGATACTTTGCTCCCGATATCTTTTCGTGCAATTTCTATTCGAATACTTATTCTTTGCCCCTTATCATTAAGTTTGCCCAATTCATAATTGCCGCTAATATATTTTTCTAACGCCTGTTTTTCAATTTCGGATTTCAGATATTTAGCGTCTTCAACCGAATATCCCCATGATTTAAATAGTTTATCCTTACCATGACCATATTCGCCCTTGGTATCAAATAGATATGGATCGAATTTACTATAAGCGCTATCGGACGAACTTTTGGTTAATACATCATTATATAGTATATCTTCCAAGATACAATGACAAAATGGATGGTGTGACCATCTGGGTGTTTTTCTTTTAAAAACCAGCAGCCATCAATCATCAGACATTCCGGACAATGATTATCGCTTAAATTGCGATGTATCCATTTTTTCCATTGCGGTGCCGTCGGTGTTTTCTCACCCCACACCCCGGCAGAAAACAATTCATTTAAAAAGCCCATTTTTTATAATACTCCTTTCCTTTTAGCTTTTCAAGAGTATTATACATGAAACAAAAGCGACATTCACCGACATCTTTTTGAAGTGCTATAATATTTTAAATGAGTTAATAGAAATAAATTCAAATATCAAGAAGTAAATAAAGAAACAGTCATATTTGAAAATGAATTTTAAGCGGCGGTAAAATTACAGCAAAAAAATAAAAAAACGGCAAGCATCTTACGGTGCTTACCGATTTTTGGTCGAGGTGACAGGACTTGAACCTGCGGCCTCTGCGTCCCGAACGCAGCGCTCTACCAAACTGAGCCACACCTCGATATGTTATTAAGTTTCTGTAAAAGTTTTAAATACAGCTTCCTTTGAGCGCTGCTCGCAGCTTACTCTTGCGGTGCCCGAAATTTTTTTCGCCTTGGAGCGGCGTAAAATTTCGACCGCGGCGCCTTTTCGTTTTCCCTAAGTCTGCCACAGGCAGCGTTCAAACTCAAAGCTATAAACTGAACCAAAACCAATGTATGGCTTTGTTAGGCAACTCTGATATTATATATGCTTTTTTCATAAAAGTCAATATTTAATTTCAAAAAAATAAAACTTTAAATATTAAGACCAAAAGACATATAAAATAAGCATAAAATGTTTACAAATATGCACTTGACATCTTTCGACAATACAAATACAATTATTATATTAAGTGAATACTCACTGTTTAGCTTGAAATGGAGCTGAAGATGGGACTCGAACCCACGACCTGCTGATTACGAATCAGCTGCTCTACCAACTGAGCCACTCCAGCGTACCTTAAGATTATAACAGCAACTGTACTTTAAGTCAAGTACAAATTTTAATCTCAGGAGAATTATCGAGATGAGCGAGACAATCAATCAAAGAATAGCGCTATACCGTAAAATTGCAAATCTTACTCAAACGCAGGCAGCAGAAAAGCTCGGTATGAAGTGCAGCACCTATTCACAAATGGAAAGAAAGGGTACTATCAGTGCCGATAAGCTTATAGCTCTTGCCGATATTTTCGGCGTTACTCCCGATACGCTGTTATACGATTCCAAGCCTGCTAATAACGTAAGCGCGGAAACCACGGTAAAAGAAAACGACGATTTCGATTTTACGCCTAAAGAAAGGCTTATCAATAAAACGCTGCGTCAATCCACAAATCTTTTTAAAACAGATCCGCCGCGCTTTATAGTAACCCACAAGGAAGAAAACATTATAAAAATACTTCGCAATCTCCCCCGCCCCGACTATGAGGAAATTATTGAAGTTATAAACGAAAAATATCATTCCGCAAAAAGCAAGTAACGGTATTCCGCTGTATGTATAATGCAGCGGATTTTTATGCCCCGTATTTATAACAAATAATTAAGAATGGCGTGTTTCCAATGTTAAAAAATAAAGAATGGTATTTAAAAGGGCTTAAAGACGGTATACCGATTGCGCTCGGTTATTTTGCGGTAGCGTTTACGCTCGGCATTGCCGCTAAAAACGCCGGTTTAACCGCGTTTCAGGCTTTTATTACCTCGGCACTTACAAACGCTTCGGCAGGCGGATACGCCGGTTTTACGCTTATAGGCGCGGGCGCAGCATACATAGAGCTTGCCGTAACAGAGCTTATAGTTAACGCAAGGTATTTGCTTATGTCGTGCGCATTAAGCCAAAAAATCGCACCCGAAACCCCGCTTATACACCGTATGCTTATGGCGTTTGACGTTACAGATGAAATTTTCGGAATTTCGGTATCGGTTACAGGCACGCTTAACCCCTTTTATAATTACGGCGCTATGTCGGTGGCAATACCGGGCTGGGCGTTCGGAACGCTGTTCGGCGTTATAATGGGAAACATTCTGCCCGCACGCATAGTAAGCGCATTAAGCGTAGGTCTTTACGGTATGTTTTTGGCGATTATAATTCCGCCTGCAAGAAAAAGCAGGCTGATAGCAACGCTTGTTTTAATATCAATGGCGGCAAGCCTTGCCTTTTCAAAAATAAAACCGTTTTCCCTGCTTTCGGACGGTATGAGAATAATTATTTTAACCGTAATAATATCATTAACGGCAGCGATACTCTTTCCTGTAAAGGATGAATCGGAGGAACCCGAAAATGCAGCATAATATTTATATTTACATAGCCGTAATGACTGTTGTAACCTATCTTATAAGGGTTTTGCCGCTAACTCTTATACGTAAAAAAATTACCAACGTAACGCTGCGTTCGTTTCTTTACTATGTGCCGTATGTAACGCTTGCAATTATGACCTTTCCCGCAATAATAAACGTTACAAACAGTATTTGGTCGGGAATTGCGGCACTTGTTATCGGCGTTTTGCTCGCCTACTTCGGTATAAGCCTGTTCGGCGTTGCGGTTTGCTCGTGTGCGGCGGTATTTATTATTGAACTGCTTATAGTTTAAAATGAAAGTCAAAAATAGCTGCCGGTTTACGGCAGCTATTTTCAGTCTGTCGATAAACCCCAAGTTTTATTTTTGCGGCGTTCACGCCGCATTTTTCGTTTTTCCGCTGACATGTGCGGCGGAAAAACACCTTGTAAGCGAAAAATCGCTTAATAAGCGGTTTTTCAAGGGCACTGGGGTGGTACCCACGGGGATAGAGTGCAGTCCGAAAATCTTTGATTTTCGAGCGAACGTCATTCCCGTCCAAGAGCGTGTCGAAAAAGTCGACACGCTCAAAATAGCTGCCGGTTTACGGCAGCTATTTTATATAGGGCGCTTTTATTATTTATTCCTTAACCAAGCAGACGGCGAAAACGCTATAATTATCGGGAAAATTTCAAGTCTGCCCAAAAGCATTGCAAAGGATAAAATATATTTTGCAAAATCCGAGTAAGCCGCATAGTTGCTTGCCGGACCTACCGCGTCAAGACCGGGACCCACGTTATTAAAGCAGGAAACCGCGGCGGAAAAATTGGTTAAAAAGCTGAACGGCTCACCGCAGAGCAATAAAACAATTACCGCAAGGCAAACAAAATATATAAAAAAATAATTGCTTAAATTTCTTGAGGTTGCTCCGTCTACCGTTTTGCCCTCGAAGCGAAGCGAGGTTACGGCGCGCGGGTGAATAAGCCGTTGCGTTTCGTTGCGTATAAGCTTGAAAAGCATCATAATGCGTGACATTTTCATACCGCCCGCCGTTGAACCCGCACAGCCGCCGAAAAACATAAGCAGTAAAATAAGATACCTTGAAAATTGCGGCCATGTGTTGAAATCCGCCGTGGCATAGCCGGTTGTTGAAATAATAGAAGCAACCTGAAAAAATGCCGTTCGCAGTGTTTCTGAAAAATTGCCGAACAAATACCTGATATTAAATGTTATAAGCAGGGTTGAAATGCCGATAACCGCAAAAAAGAACCAAAGCTCACGGCTTTTAACCGCGGTTTTAAGCTTTTTGATTATTATAAGGTAATAAAGGTTAAAGTTTACGCCGAACAGGACCATAAATATGCCTATGATCCACTGAATATACGGCGAATAGCCGGCTATGCTGTTTCCCTTTAAGCCGAAACCACCCGTACCTGCCGTACCGAACGAATGAAGCATGCTTTCAAAAAACGGCATACCGCCTATGCACAGCAAAACCGTTTCGATAACCGTCATAACCATATAAATAAGGTACAGTATAACGGCGGTATCCTTAATTCGCGGCACAAGCTTACCCATTGTAGGGCCGGGCATTTCCGCTCGAAGAATGTGTATCGGTCTTTCGGATACGTTTGGTATAATTGCCGTTACAAAAACTATTATGCCCATACCGCCTATCCAGTGCGTAAAGCTGCGCCAAAACAAAACGCCGTGGCTGTGCGCTTCAACGTCCGTTAAAATTGAGGCGCCCGTTGTTGTAAAGCCGCTTACGGTTTCAAAAAACGCGTCGGCAAGCCTTGGAATTTCGCCGCTTATAATAAACGGCAGCGAGCCTATAAGCGACAGCATTATCCAAGAAAACGCAACTATGATAAAGCCTTCTTTCGCATAAATAACATGCGTTTTAGGCTTATAAAACAGCTTTGGCAAAATGCCTAAGGCATACCCCAAAACAGCCGCCGAAAGAAAAGCAAACGCTTCGCTTTCGCGGTAAATTGCGCTTGTTATTGCAGGGAGCAGCAAAAGGACCGCCTCAACCCGCAGCATCATACCTACGGCATTAAAAATCATTCTGCGGTTCATAAGCTCACCTCTGCTTATCCACTATATCGGAAAGATCGTTAAGTCTGTCGCCGCCCGATATTACAACAACGCGGTCGCCCGGCATTATCATATCGTCGCCCGAAGGAATAATGGTCTTTCTGCCGCGTATTATTCCTGCTATCAGTATATTGGATTTTGTGGGCAACTCCTTAAACGGTATTTTAATTATCTTGCTTTCGCCGTTTACGGCAAATTCAAGCGCCTCGGCGTTTCCGTTCATAAGCTTGTAAAGCGTTTCAACCTTACTGCCCATAGAGTTTTCAAGCGCGCGCGCATATCTTACGGTAACGTCCCCTACCGTTCTTATCTGAGACGCAACCGAATCTATACCCAGTCTTTCCGCAGTAGGCAAAAACTCATTTCGGTTTACCTTTGCAATAACCTTAGGCACATTCTGCATTGCCGCAAAGTAAGAAAGAAGTATATTCTCCTCGTCCATACCCGTAAGCGCCACTACTGCGTCTACGTTGCCTATGCCCTCTTCAAGCAGTAATTCCTGCCTTGCGGGATCACCGTTTATTATAACGGCGCCGGGGAGCGAATCGCTGAATTCTTTGCAGCGCTCTCTGTCTGCATCTATAATCTTGACCGAGTTACCCGCCGCCAAAAGCAGCTTTGAAAGATAGTACGAAGTACGCGTAGCGCCTAAAATCATAACATCGCGCGCCTGCTTTTGAAGAATACCGAGCTTTCTTAACAAACGCTGAATTTCAACCGAAGAAGACGTAATGCCTATCTTATCGCCGCTTTTAAGGACAAAATTACCGTCCGGTATATAAAGCTTATCGCCGCGCTGTACCGCGCAAACAAGAAAATTATCGGGGTGTTTTTTCTTAAGGTCTATAAGGCTTACGCCGTCAAGCGGTGAATTTTCTTTTAAAATAAGCTCAACCATTTCAAAGTTGCCGCGCGAGAATTCCTCAACCTTTATGGCGCTCGGCAGCTTTAAAATATTAAACATTTCGCGTGAAACAAGCCTTTCGGGGTTAATTGCCATAGACAGCCCCAATTCCTTTTTAAGAAAAGAAAGGCTTTTATCGTTATATTCGGGTTTTCTTATCCGCGCTATTGTATGCTTAATGCCAAGCCGCTTTGCAATAAAGCAGGTAAGCATATTAAACTCGTCCGATCCCGTAACGGCTATAAGCAGATTCGCGTTCCCTGCCTCAAGCAGTACGTCCGAATCCGTTCCGCTGCCGCACACCGTCATAACATCGTAAATATTGGTTATATCGGATATTACGTCGGGATCGTTATCAATAGCCACTATCTCGTGTCCCTCGGTCAGCAGCGCGTTAATAACCGTGCAGCCTATTTTTCCACAGCCTACTACTGTAATTTTCATTCAAGCATTACTCCCGTACAGTCTTCATTCTTAAAAGCGCGCCCTTTTTAACAGGACGTGAAAAAGGTATTTTAATAATCATCATCGGGTGCGGCGCCTCATTTATCGGCTCGCCCGCCTCGTTAAAAAGCTCGTTTGCCGTTACGGTAAAGGGGGCGCTTTTAGGCTCAAGGCAATCAAAGACCTGCCCCTTTGAAAATTTATTTTTAAGCGTGGCGGTAATACAGCCGTTTTCGTATCCCTCTGCCACGGCGGCAACCGAATAATCCCTTATATAGCCTGCGTCCCTATACGTTTGCGCATTTTGCGGCTTGCCGAAGTAAAAGCCCGTAGAATAAGTGCGGTGGCTTATTTTATTAAGCTCCTCGGTTACCCAAGACGGGCATTTCCATTTGCCCTGCTGTGCTTTAAGGCTGTCGAGCGCGCCGCGGTAGGCATTGGCGGTAACCGCCACATAATAGTGCGATTTCGCCCTGCCCTCAATTTTAATACTGTCAATGCCGCTGTTTGCCATTTTATCAAGATTTTCAGCCATACAAAGGTCGTTAGCGTTTAAAATGTAGGTTCCTTTATCGGTTTCGGTAATATCAAAATGCAGACCAGGCCGTTTTTCTTCAATTAAAGAATAGCTCCAGCGGCAGGGCTGAGCGCAGTCTCCGCGGTTTGCGTCACGCCCTGTCATATAGCTTGAAAGCAGGCACCTTGCCGAAAAGGAAATGCACATAGCGCCGTGTGCAAACGCTTCAAGCTCTAATCCCGCCGGCGTTTTGGCTCTTATTTCGGCGATTTCGTCAAGCGATAGCTCGCGCGCCAAAACAACGCGCTTAGCGCCCATATTGTAAAATGCGTTTGCGGTTTCATAATTGCATATGCCCGACTGAACCGAGGCGTGCAGCTGCACGTGCGGCGCATATTTTTTAACAAGCCCCATAGTGCCTATATCCGCGGCTATAACCGCGTCCGCACCCAAACTGTCCAGCATTTCAAGAAACGCAGGTAAGCGCGGTATTTCCTCGTTATGGGGTATCGTATTGCAGGCAATGTGTACCTTTACACCGTTTTTATGCGCATATTCTATACCCTTTTTAAGGTCTTCTTCACCGAAGTTCGCCGCCGCGGTACGCATACCGAATTCCTCGCCTGCAAGATATATCGCGTCTGCGCCGTAATCTACCGCCGCATAAAGCCTTGCTATATCGCCTGCGGGACAAAGCAATTCGGGGATATTATCTGTCGCCAATCCAGTTGTTCTCCTTTTTAAGTCTTGCTATTGTGGCGTTGTGTTCGCCGAGCGTTTTATTGTAATAAAACTTCATTTTAGCGTCGGTTACAAAGTAATAATAGCCTTCGTAATCGGTTGAGGGCTCAATTGCCGCCTTTATTGAATTAAAGCTCGGCGAGCAGAGGGGTCCGGGAGGCAGTCCGTCCGATTTATAGGTATCGTATTTACCTGAGCCGTAAGGATATTTCTGCGTAGGCGAGGACTGAAGCTTCGGATATTCCGCCTTATTGTTAAGACGGTTGCAAAATACCGCCGCAACATTTGCCATTTCTTCGGGCGCTCCGCCCGCTTCAAGCTCTACAAGAGAAGAAAGCGTCATAATCTCATTAAATGTATATCCGCTTTTTGATATTTTTTCGCGCAGTGAAGAGCTAAGCTTATCATTAAGCGTTTTAAGCATTTTATCAACCGCTAAGTGAGCGCACTCTTTTGATTCGTAAGAATAAAAATCATAGGTTTCGGGGAATAAATACCCCTCAAGCCTGTAATAAACCTTTTCCTGCGGTATAGCCTTTACAAAATCGTAATCAAACTCGCCGTGCTGTACCTCTTCAATAAAGTCTGATTTTGTGCAAACACCCTTTTCTTCAAGAATTTTTGCAATATCATCTACCGTAGACATTTCGGGTATAGTTACTCTTACACTTTCGGCGGAAGAGCCCTCTTCTATAAGCATTTTTGAAAGAGCCTCGTACCCCGCCTCGTTATTAAAGGTGTAAACGCCGTATTTAAACTGACTGTCATAGTGTTTAAGCTTTGCATAAACTCTGAACAGCACGGGTATCTTTACCGCGCCGCATTCCTTTAGCTGGCTTGCGATTTTAACGGCTGGCGTTCCCTTTTCTATTTCAAGAACGCAATCCTCCCCCCTGCCGAAGCCTATACCCATATAATCCGCCCCTGCGTATATAACGCCGAAAGCAAGTCCTACGGATACCACTATTATACATATGATCCATATAAGCGTTTTAATAACGCTTTTTCCGCCGGAATGTTTATGCTTTGAGTGTTTTTCTTCGGCTGCGGGCACAGGCTCTTCGCTTATTTCAAAGCCCTTGCCTATTATAAAATCCTCATCGCCGAAGCCGTTGTTTCCTGTAATGTTTTTATCGTCCATATTTTTTCTCCGCAAAATATTATTTTGTGTATCTCATAGCCGCGGCAAGCTGTTCCGCAGCGCTTTTTCCAAGCAAAGCACCAGCCAAGCAAAAGCCGAACTCAAACGCCGCGCCCGCGCCATAAGCGGTTATAATATTGCCGTCCCTTACAACGGGCGTATCGGTAACGCTTGCGCCCGTAAGCTCTTTTTCAAAGCCCGTAAAGCACGTGGCTTTTTTATTCTTCAAAAGCCCCTTAGCCCCAAGTATTGAAGGAGCGGCGCATATAGCCCCTATAATAAGCCCTTTTTCCGCCGCAAAATCTATAAACTCCTGCACGGCGCGGCTTTTCTTAAGATTAAGCGTTCCGGGCATACCGCCCGGCAATATAACCGCGCTTAAATCCTCTTTAACAGCCTCGTCGGCGGTAATATCGCAGATAACGGGTATTCCGTGCGCGCCCGTTACGGTCTTACCCGTAACGCCTACGGTTTTAAGGTCGATTCCGGCGCGCCGTAAAATATCCGCCGGCGCTAACGCCTCGCATTCCTCAAAGCCGTCAGCCAAAAATACGTAAACCATACATTTTACTCCTTATAAAGCTTTAAAACCGACTTTAATATATCGTCGGATATATCCTTAACGGTTCTCGCCTCGCCGTTTTCGGCGCAGGAAACGGTTTCCCAGCCAGAATATTCAGCTGTAAACTCAGCCGCCGCACGGCATTTGCTTAAATAAGCGGTATCGCTTTCGTGAATATCCCTTTTTCCGCCTGCCGAATAGCGTTTATCAAGCAGCTTTTGCGAAACCTCAACCGGCATATCAAGAAAGATCACCTTATCGGGGCGCGGTATACCTATTTTGTTATACTCAAAATCATAAAGCCAGTCAAGAAACGGCACCCAATCCTTACTGTCAAGCTTCGAAGCCTGATGAACGGCGTTAGACGTGGTGTATCTTCCGGAAACGACCGTGCCGCCGCCGTTATAAAATTTACCCCACGCCGTTTTGTAAGAGGCAAATCGGTCTACCGTGTAAAACGCCGAGGCGGCATACGGATTAACGTCCGACGGGTGCGTGCCGAAATCGCCGTTTAAATACATTTTAACAAGCGCGCTCGAATTACTACCATAATCGGGAAAAGAAACGGTTTTACATTCTATTCCGTGAACCTTTAGCCTTTTCGGCAGCAGCTCTAACTGTGTGGATTTTCCGCTGCCGTCAAGCCCTTCTATTACTATCAGCTTACCCATTGTTCTTAAGTTCCTTAAAGTGTTCTCTTACCTGCGCCGCTTTTCCGCAGGACATTTTACCCTCGCTGCACGCGCCGTTAAGGCAAGCGGGACCCGCGTTTTTAAAAAGCTCCGGCGCAGCCTTGGATACAAGCGCCAGCATTTGGTCGGCAACGTCCCTTATTTCCCACTGCGCCCTGTTGCAGCAGCGGATTCTAAAGAAATTTTTAAGCGAGCGGGCATTCATTGTCATTATCATCTGCGTTTCGCAGGAATTTGGCAGAACAAAGCGCGCGTCTTCAATAGCCTTCTTCTCGGCAAGGCGGTTTGCGGTTTTTTCGTCCTTGCCCTCAGCCAAAAACGTCTTAATGTGCTTCTCTTTAAGAATTGCGGCAATTCGGTCGTATTTTTTCTGATCCTCCGCCATAATTTCATCGTAAAGCTTTTTTGCCTCAGGCTCTGCCGCTATTTCGGGCGGAGTTACATAGCCGAAGCTGCCCTCGCGCACATAGCGCTGGCTTTTAACCGAAAAAGACGCCATTCTGTGCCTTGTTATCTGCGCTAAAAGCGAACGTGAAACGCCTTCTATACCGAAGGTAAAGCTTGCGTGCTCAATAGGGCTTTCGTGACCTATTTCCGAAAGCATTTCAACAAAAGCCGCCGCCTTTTCATCGGTAAGGCTGTCGTTCAGACCCTCAATATCCGAGCTGCTGTAACACAGCTTTGCCGCCGCCGCAACCGTTTTTTCGGGACTTGGCGTGTGTGCAAGTAAAAAAACCTTTGCCATATACTTTTCTCCTTATTTTTATCTTATTGATTATAGCAAAAAATTCCGATTTTTTCAATCAGAATTTTCGTATTTCAAGGCTTGCGTCGTCGTTGCCCTTTACAATTTCGCGAATAACTATATAATAGCCGTACTCGTCGCTTACCTTAACGCATACTCTATCGCCCTTTTTAGCGCCCATAAGCGCCTTACCCATAGGCGATTCACGGCTTATAAGACGCTCAAGCGAATTTTGGCGCAGCGAGGTTACAATTCGCACCTTTTCTACCGCGTCGTCCTCTTCAACATAGTATTCAACCGTATCGAAAAGTCCCACCTCGTCCTCACGGCTTTCGGGTTCTATTATTCTTGCGGTCTTAATCATATTGCGGAGGTAGCGTATGCGGCTTTCGTTCTTGCCGCGCTCGCGCTTGGCGGCGTGATACTCCGCATTTTCGCTTAAATCGCCGAAGCTGCGGGTAAATTTTACCTCTTCAAGTATTTTCGGGCGAACCGTGCCTATACGGTATTCAAGCTCGTCCTTCATTTTTTTAATATCAACCTTAGTAAGCTCATCGTACATAACTCTCACCTGATTATGTATTATACTACTTACCCTGCCTCAAAACAAGTAATACTTTAAATTATTGCGCTTTTATGTTAAAATAAATTTAACGGAGTGATAATATGGCAGATATTTTTATTGTAGAGGACGATCCCGTAATAGCAAGAGAGATGGATAATTTTCTTACCTCTTGGGGACATAACGTAAAATGCGCGCAGGATTTTAAAAATGTAACAGCGGAATTTGCCGATTTTAACCCACAGCTTGTTCTGCTTGATATTTCCCTGCCGTTTTTTAACGGCTACTGCCGTTGCAGAGAAATAAGGAAGCTTTCCGACGTGCCGATAATTTTCATTTCTTCGGCGGCGGATAATATGAACATAGTTACCGCCGTTAATATGGGCGGGGACGACTTTTTGGCAAAGCCGTTTGATCTTTCCGTGCTTAATGCAAAGGTTCAGGCTATCCTTCGCCGAACGTACGAGCTTTCGGGCGCGGGGAATTTAAAGGAACACCGCGGCGCGGTATTAAATAAACAGTCCGCTGCGGTAAGCTATCGCGGAAAAAGTGCGGAGCTTACAAAAAACGAGTACCGTATTTTACTTACGCTGATGGAAAAAAGCGGGGAAATAGTAACGCGCGAGTCAATTATGGAACAGCTTTGGCAGGACGAAAGCTTTGTGGACGAAAATACGCTTACCGTAAACGTTACAAGGCTCAGGAAAAAGCTTGAAAGCATTGGTCTTGCGGATTTTATAACCACGAAAAAAGGTATAGGATATATTATAAAATGATTAAATACATTAAATCAAAATCGGCTTACATTTTAGTTTGCGCCGCGGCGCTTGCGGTGTTTTTTTCGGTTATTGCATTATACAGACTTAATATATACGCCGTGCTTTACGCGGCGCTGCTTTCCTCGCTTTTAATAATACCGTTTGCGGCAGTACGCATTATAAAATCGGTTAACGCGCAAAAGCAATTGCTTAAAATTTTAAAAAGCGGGGAAATAATGATTGAAAGCAATTCGTTCCCTGAAACCCGCGACCCTGAAAAACAGTATTACACCGAAATTATTAAAAGGCTTTCCGCCGAAAAACAGACCTTAATTTCAGACCTTGCTATAAAGCTTCGCGACACGGACGATTATTACACCCTTTGGGCGCATCAGATCAAAACGCCGATTGCGGCAATGCACCTGCTTTTACAGTCGGACAGCGGCACGCTTTCGCGCGAATGCGAGGCAGAGCTTTTTAAAATCGAGCAGTATACGGAAATGGCGCTCGGTTATATACGGCTTGAAAGCGGCACGAACGATTTTGTTATTACCGCCTGCGATACTGATCGTATAATAAAATCCGTTCTTAAAAAATTTTCAAAGCAGTTTATTTTAAAAAAGCTTACGCTTGATTATAAGGAAACAGGGCTTACCGCCGTAACGGACGAAAAACAGTTGAGCTTTATTATTGAGCAGATAATATCAAATTCGCTTAAATACACCAAAAAAGGTACGATTTCCGTTTATTCAAAAGGCAATTCGATTTTTATAAGCGATACCGGCATTGGAATATCCGGGGAGGATCTGCCGCGTATTTTCGAAAAGGGTTATACCGGCTATAACGGCAGAACAGACAGAAAGTCTACAGGCTTAGGGCTTTACCTGTGCCGCCGCACCGCAGACAAATTGGGGCATACCCTAAGGGTAAGCTCCGAAGTCGGGAAAGGGACTCTCGCGGAAATTGATTTAACGCCCGAAAGCATAGAAATTGAGTAATCTTACAAAAATGTAAGGTTAAACCGCGTATTGTAAGCCTAAGCTATGGATTTGCGGTAATGCGTGGCGGTATAATAACGGCATAGGAGGAATCGATATGCCGATACTTGAAGTAAACAATTTAAGAAAAATTTACACCACACGCCTTGGTGCAAACCGCGTTGAAGCGCTGAAAAACGTAAGCTTTTCCGTGGAAGAGGGCGAATATGTCGCCGTTATGGGCGAATCCGGTTCGGGCAAAACCACCCTACTTAATATTTTGGCGGCGCTTGATAAACCAACTTCGGGCGAAGTAAAGCTCGGCGGCAGAAACATAGCCGAGGTAAAGGAAGCGGATATAACAAGGTTTCGCCGCGAAAATTTAGGCTTTGTTTTTCAGGATTTTAATTTGCTTGATACATTTAACATAAGGGACAATATTTTTCTGCCTCTCGTGCTTTCGGGCAAGGGCTTTGCAGAAATGCAAAGAAGGCTTGTTCCGATTGCAAAAAAGCTTAACATAACCGATATTCTTAATAAATATCCCTACGAGGTGTCGGGCGGTCAAATGCAGCGCGCCGCGGTGGCAAGGGCTGTTATAACAAATCCGCAGCTTATTTTGGCGGACGAACCTACGGGCGCGCTTGACTCTAAAGCGGCGGATAACCTGTTAGAGCTGTTTTCTGCGCTTAATAACGAGGGTCAAACAATACTCATGGTAACCCATTCGGTAAAGGCGGCAAGCCACGCAAAGCGCGTTCTGTTTATTAAGGACGGAGCGGTCTTCCATCAGATATACCGCGCAAATATGAGCGGCGAGCAGCTTTACCAAAAAATTTCGGATACGCTTACATTGCTGATTGCGGGCGGTGAAGAAAATGCGTAATTCACTTTATTTAAAGCTCGCGTTAAGCGCCGTTACAAAAAACAGAAGATTTTATCTTCCCTATCTTATTACCTGCATTTTTTCGGTTGCAATGTTTTACGATCTCAGCTTTATCGCGGATAATAAGGGACTGCCCGAAATGAGCGGCGGCGATATTTTAAAGTTATATATGAGCTTCGGCGTAATTATTATAGGTATTTTTGCCTGTGTTTTTCTGTTTTACACAAACAGCTTTTTAATTAAAAACCGCAAAAAGGAGCTCGGCGTTTACAATATTTTAGGCTTAACCAAGGGCAATATTGCCTGCGTTCTGTTATATGAAACGATAATTTCAGCCGTTATTACGCTTTTTGTCGGTCTTATTATCGGAATAATTTTCAGCAAGCTTATGCTTTTATTGCTTTGCGCAATATTAAAAATGCCTTCGGGTATTGTGTTTTCCGTATCGCCTAAGTCCGTAGCAATAACCGCGTTATTTTTTGCCGTGATTTATCTTTTCACGCTTATTTACAACCTGATTTCGGTTAAAATTTCAAAGCCTATTGAGCTTTTAAACAGCGGCAAATCGGGCGAACGCGAGCCGAAAGCAAATTGGCTTATTGCCGCTTTGGGGCTTATAAGCCTTTGCGGCGGTTATTATATTGCGCTTAAGGTAAACGATCCTATGTCAGCCGTGCTATTATTCTTTCTGGCGGTACTGCTTGTTATTTTCGGAACATATGCGCTTTTTATTTCGGGCAGTATAGCCGTGTTAAAGCTTTTGCGCAAAAACAAAGGCTATTACTATAAGCCGCGGCACTTCACGGCAATATCGGGTATGCTTTACCGTATGAAGCAAAACGCTGCCGGGCTTGCGGGTATCTGCATACTTTCAACAATGGTTTTGGTTACCGTTTCAAGCACCGTATGCCTTTACGCAGGCGTTAAGGATATGGTAAACTACCGCCAGGAAAAAAGCATCGGAATATCATACAAAAGCGATGAAATGTTAACGCAAAGCGACTGTGTTATACAAAGCATCAGCAATGCCGTCGCAGAAAGCGGCGTTAATATTAAAGACGCGGTTTATTTTAATTATTTAAGCGTAACCGCCGAAAGGCACGGCACCGTTTACAGCTATGTTAATAAAAACACAACCTCTGCCGCCGATCTTGCCGTAACCGTAGCAATGCCCGAAAGCGATTATGCGCGCATTACGGGAAAACAGCCGCATTTAAAGGATAACGAAGCCCTTTATACCTTAGGAAAAGCAACCGCCGATTATAAAGAGCTTACGGTTTTTGAAGAAAGATACAGTGTAAAAAGCGCCGATGATATCCCCATGGCGGATATTTTTAAAGCATACACCACTCCGGTAATTTTTTTTGTTGTAAGCGACAGCCGTTTAAGTTCAATATATGAAAATCAGGCGGAGTATTTCGGAATCGCCAAAAGCCCGTATGAATGGTATTATACATTTGACCTTGACGGAAGCATAGAGCAGAATACAGCTGCGGCAAATAAAATAAGCTCCGCCCTGTCTTCAATGGGCGAAGGCTTCGGTACAGAATCTCGCGACAGTATGCTTGACGAATTTTACAAGGCATACGGCGGTATGTTCTTTATAGGAATTTTCTTAGGTCTTATGTTTGTCGGCTTTACAGCCCTTATAATTTACTATAAACAAATTTCCGAGGGCAGCGACGACCGCGAGCGCTATCAGATTATGCAAAAAATAGGAATGTCGCACGAAGAGGTTGAAAAATCCGTTAATTCGCAGGTATTAAAGGTATTTTTTCTGCCGCTTACCGCCGCAGTTATTCACCTTGCTTTTGCATTCAGAATAATAAAACAGATATTATCCGTTTTTAATTGCAATAACGTACCACTGTTTTTAATATGCGTTGCCGTTACAACAGCTGTGTTTGCAGCGGTATATTTTGCAATTTACTATTTTACCGCAAAGATCTATCAAAAAATAGTAAGGGTATAATTATTCACCCTGCGGCGCAATGCGGAACTTTTCCCGTCTGCGCCTGTTCATTATTATAAGATATGAAATAAATACCGCGGTAAAGGTGAGCAGCCACGATATCGGGTAAGAAATAAACAATCCCGAAAAGCTGTGATACTGCGGCATAGCGAATACGGTATATATCCAAACCACACGCATTACGCACACGCCGATTATCGTAATAATCATAGGCGTTACCGAAGAGCCTATACCCCGCATTGAGCCGGTGGCGGTATCCATTATACCGCACAGAAAGTACGGTATAAGCATAAATTTAAGCCTTTCCATACCGTAACGCACCGCTTCGGACGAATCGGTTATGTAAATACCCAGCAGCTGATTACCGAACAGGTAAAAAATATTGCCTACAATAAGCCCAACCGCCGCAACGGTTGCAAGGCAGGTAAAGGTAATGCGGTTAACACGCTTAAGGTCTCCCGCTCCGTAGTTTTGCCCGCAAAAATTAAGCGCCGTTTGGTGAAACGCGTTCATAGAAACGTAGCAAAAGCCCTCTATGCTTGATGCCGCCGCACTGCCGGACATATGCGCCGCACCGAACGAATTGACAGAAGACTGTATAAGCACGTTGGAAATTGAAAACAGCGAGCCCTGAAGACCTGCCGGCAATCCGATTTTAAGCATTTTTAAAAGCGCTCTTTTATGTATGCGAATTTTCTTAAAATCAAGTCTGCACGCGTCCTCGCGCTTAGATAAAGCCCTTAAGACCAAAACGGCGGATACCGCCTGTGAAATTGAGGTTGCAAGCGCCACGCCTGCAACGTCCATTTTAAACGCAGCAACAAAAACTATATTTAAAATAACGTTTAAAACCCCCGCTATTGTAAGAAAAATAAGCGGAGAGCGCGTATCGCCCGCGGCGCGAAGTATTGCCGAGCCGAAGTTATAAAGCATACTGAAGATCATACCGCAAAAGTATATTCGCATATAAACCGATGAAAGTTCAAGCAGCTTTCCTTCGGGCGTGCCCATTGCTTCAAGAAACGTACCCGAAAACGCCACGCCGATAACGGTAAGCAACAAGCCGCCGGCCGCGGCTATAGGAATTGCAGTATGCACCGCGTTGGAGGTGGCTTTGCCGTCTTCGGCACCTATACCCTGCGCCACCGCAACGCCGGCTCCGACAGAAAGCCCTATAAACAAATTAACTATAAGGTTTGTAAGAGAGCCTGTTGCCCCAACTGCGGCAACGGAGTCGCTGCCCGAAAACCAACCTACAACAATAAGGTCGGCGGCATTAAATAAAAGCTGCAAAATGCTTGTCAGAATTATGGGCACAGTATAAATAATAACGCTTTTAAATATCGGACCCTTGCGCATACTTTCGGAATCAAATTTCATAACTGTTTTCATTTTCCCTTGTTCGACTTTTTTCGCACTACATTATAGCACCTGACGTTTAAAATAACAAGACCTAAAAAATTTTAAAGCTTTTGATTTATAATACTTGACAAAACGGATTTTTAATAGTAAAATAATCGTGTTGCAAAAAATGGGGGCGTAGCTCAGCTGGGAGAGCGTACGGTTCGCATCCGTAAGGTCGAGAGTTCGATCCTCTTCGTCTCCACCATAAAAAGCACTTCATAAGAAGTGCTTTTTTAATTTGGTGTCTTTAGACGTGGAAATAAACCCTCGGTTCTACCGAGGGATAGTAAAAC
>ERZ773188.430-NODE-430-length-52217-cov-3.967102_pt1 | contig 52217 bp, 31 predicted proteins | sample MGYA00581011_ERZ773188 | MGnify/ENA primary metagenome ERZ773188 (study PRJEB29015, sample SAMEA2737798) | human gut metagenome | biome: human gut; feature: human-associated habitat; material: faeces | place: China | collected 2012 ...
CCATTACTCAGGAGGATGTAGATAAAATTATAGGATATATACATTGTTTAAAAAAACAAATTAATTTCTATCCAGAAAAAGATATCGACAATGATTGTATATTGACAGAAATTGAAGAACACATAATCCAAGAGTAATATGAATAAAAAGATATCACAATTTGAACTAACAACTAAACTACAGGAGCAAGACCTCATTACCCTTGTACAAGATGGTAGTAATAAGAATATTACTAGTGGAAGTTTTACTACATCACTATCAGGTACGTTTGCTACTAATGAGAGAGTAGATGCTGTAGAAGAAGATGTTGAGATACTAGATACTAAAGTAAATGATAACTATAAAGATCTTAGTAATAAGATAGTAGAAGGAGATACTAGTGTAACTACTAATCTTAATAGTACTATCACTAGTTATTATGATGTATTGAATAATAAGATCATTACTTTAGATACTAAGCATGATACTGATATGTCAGGTATGAGTGGTACCATGCAAGAGTGGATAGATGATATTGACAATAGATCTACATTACAACAATTACAGGATGCTCTCAATAGACTCACAGTAGCTGAAAATACTATTACAGCATTATCTGAACTTATTGCAAATGGGGGTGGTAGTGGATCTGCTCCGGGTTATCATACCCAAAGTACTGCTACAATATTTCCTTTATCTGGTTATTATAAAGCGAATGATGCATCTCCGTTGGCTACATCTGATACATTAAATCAAGCATTGTCTAAACTTGAAAATCAAGTAGAAGCAGTGGCTAGTAGTTCTGGTTCTTTACCTGTAATCAAGTATGGAGAAAGTACACCTCCTGCAGATAACTTCTTATATACTTCTTTAAAGACTGCAGAAGATTATTTAAATAAGCATGGGGATACTGCGGATGGTAAAATAACAATGTTACAAGGTTTACAAGCAGGAAATACATTTCGTTCTGGTTGGGATGGAGTTGGAGCTAGTTTATATCCATTAGGCTCTAAATGGAATATGGAACTAGACAATCTGTTTGTTAGAGGTAATATGACAATAAACGAACTTACAGTAAATGAGATTAAGGCTGTGGGTGGTGATATTCTAGTTACTGTAGCAGATATGAAATGTATCGAAGTAGAAGAATTAGCAGATTCTTATAAATGCTACTTTGATGATCAAGAAGGTACTAAGTATAATCAATTTATAGTTAATGACTTAGCAATATGCCAAAAATTTGATGGTAAAAATGTTAAAAGATATTGGCGTAAAGTAAATGCTACTGGTAGTAATTATATTACGTTGTCTAAAGACGTATGCGAGCCAGGTAGTGGTAAACCAGAAGCAGATGATGAAATATTACAATTAGGCCATATGTACGAATCTGATCCAGACTACAATTTACAAATGGATGAGAGACGTAATGCAATTTTTATTAGTGCTAAAGGTGAGAATGCTCCTAGAATCTCTTACTATAAAAACATTGATACTTTCTCTCTAGCTGATGAGGATGGTGTAGTTCGTGAAAGAGTTGTAATTGGTGGTGATCAAACTAAATTTGTAGGTACAATTTATCAAACTTCTGACACAGGAATCGTTAGAGTACCTGTGTATAGAGGTAATTGGGTTTCTGGTAACACTTACTATTATTATGACCAAGTAAGTCATAAAGGTAGTTTATGGATTTGTATGGATCCTAATGGTACCAAAGATGAACCAAATGAGAATGATGATCAATGGCAGAAGCAAGTTTCAAAAGGTGAAGATGGTAAGTCAGGAGATGACAAAGCTAAATGGGTAGAAATTGTAGGTGATCGGTTATTTTTATTTGATACTCCCGATTTCTCAGGAACTCCTACTCCAAGAACTATTCATTTAACTGCAAATGTATATGGGATGGAAAATCCTACATACGAATGGAAAATGCTTAATGCAGAAGGAACCAAATTGTCTGCACAAAGTTCTATAGACTTTCCATATACAGCAATGCCGACAGATTCCCGTACATTAAGTATTCGTTGTACTGTTACAAATTCTGATGGTACTACTTACTATGATGATACTCAATTAGCTAAATTATCAAATGGTGCAGAAGGTCTCGATGCATATTATATTGATTTAAGTAATGGTACGGTTGCAGTACCATTCGATGCAGATGGAGTTACACCATTAGTAGATTTATCTACTATTACTACAGATGTTTATGCATATCATGGTATTAATCCAATTGCTATTAAAAGTATAACATATTCTACTACTTCTGGTGGAGCTACTGTAAGCATAACCGGTTCTAAGGTAACTCTTACTTCAATAAGTCAGAAACAGGCTAGTATAGACTTAAATGTAACATTAGAAGATGGAGTATCTATAGTTAAGACATGGTACGTTAATAAAGTAGCTAATGGTGAAAATGGTTTTAATGGGGAAGATGCAGCATATGTGTATATGTCCGGAGAACAATTCTTTCACTATAAAACAGGTAAAACCGTTCCCGAAAACACTACAATCACTCTTACTGCAGATTCATTTAATATAATTAATCCATCTTATAAATGGTATTGGGCGATAGCGGGCACATATGATTGGCAATTATTAGCTAATGAAACAAATAGTACATTAGTAGTTAGTTATAATGGTATCTATTTTACTAGCACAAAAAAAGATGAAATTAGTTTTAAATGTGTAGTATCAGGAGCAGGAGCAGAGTTTTCAGATTTCATGACTATTAATAATATTCGTGATGGTGAAAATGTATATAGAGGTATCCTTACAAATGAAAACACTGGCGTACCAGCAGATTCAGGTGGAGTAGTAACAGATTATTCTACAGCTACTACTACAGCTAGATTGAAATATGGTTCTCAAGATATTACTGATTTTAAACTTACTACTTCTTTACAAACTGGTACTGGTAGTGTAACTTATACCCAAAGTACACAAACAATTAAGTGTACATCATTGACTTCTGATTCTGCCATGTGGAGGGTAGATTTTATATCACCAGCAAGTGGTAACAAGGTAGTAGATAGTGTTGATTTTGTTGTCACTAAATCCAAGGCAGGAGTAAACGGTGACGTAGGTAATAGTCCTATACAAATATTCTGTAACACTTCAAATGCTAGTACTAAACCTAGTAGACCTACATTCACATATAGACCGTCTTCTGGTGGTGCAACATCTGGAGGTTATATATGGTATCCAGATCCAAAGTATCGTTCATCTCAAACTACTTGGATTAGTTCAGGTAATTATGATCCAAATGCTAAACAAATGGCTTATGATGAAAGTATAGGAGGATATTGGACTGATCCGTTACCACATTCTGGTAAAGATGGTGAGAAAGGTGATAAAGGAGACAAAGGTGAGAAAGGAAATACTGGAGCACCTGGTTCAGATGGATGGAATGGTCCATCTTTAAGTTATCGTGGAACATATAGTTCTAGTAAGTATTATGCATGGACAGTTAATCCTGATGTAAGAGATGTTGTCAAATATGGTAGCGTCTATTATATGGTTGCTAATGGAAGAAGAGGTTTATCATCTTTTAAGAATGTAACCCCAGGAAGTAACACATCATATTGGTCTTCATTTGGTTCGTCTTTTGAATCTATAGCTACTGGGCTACTATTTGCAGAAAAAGCTACTATTGCGGGCATGGATTTTTATAATAATTGTATTGCAGCTAGTAGTGGTAGATTCTTCCTAGATGGTAGATATGAATCTGATATAAATAACGGTTGGCCAATTATGTCGTTTGGTAATAATGCCGTAAAGGATGGAGTACCTAGTAGTAGTGCAGCATTAAAGATATATGGCGGTGGTACGTTAACAGTAGGAGATGGTACAGTAACTGCAAATGCTGGTATTACTGGAGCTGGTACGGGATCTGATCAAGTTAGATTTTGGGCAGGTAAACCATTTGATGATGGTACAGCACAAGGAAATAGATTCTGGGCTCCTTTTAGAGTGTATCAAGATGGTAGACTTGTTGCAAATAGTGCAACGATTACAGGTAATATTTCTGCATCTACCGCTAATTTTACAGGAAATGTATCAGTAGGTTCATTAAGTGGATGGAACATTCCGGGTGTTAAAACTATTTGTCATTACGGTAGTAATTTAAGAGGAACAATCTATTCTCAAGGAGGATGTCAAGTTAGTTCTATAAGTAGAACTGGAACTGGAGAATATACAGTATATCACAATATCGGTCATACGAATTATGTAGTATTGTGGCAAGGACAAGCACGAACTAATTCTCCTTATTCAGATTCTGCTGGATTTAGAGGAACTGTGGGAGTAACTTCTACATCTTCTAGTTCATTTAAAATAATTTGTGTGGATACAGATAATAATAGACATGACGTTGGTGATAAAGATGATGCAATTGATTTAGTAATTATCGGTTATGCTCAATAATATGGAAGAAAAAATATATTTACTTTGTTCAGGTGGAATGATAGAAGCTCCAGAGGATTGGTACAAAGGATTAAAAGAAAGTGAATTTGTAGATTCTTACGAAGGATTACTTCAAGGAGGTTACATGCACCCATCTAGTGAACAAATAGAATTTAATTTAGCCAATCCTAATCTAGATTTATATAATGCTTTTTATATGATTCCTAAAGACACAACTATAGTTAATGAAGAAATAAGAAAGCGTAGAGAGAATTTATATAACACTAGTACAGATAGATTGTATATGGCTTATGTAAAGTACAGAGAATTTGGAGAGGAAGAGAAAGCTGCAGCAGCATATCAAGAATGGAGAGAAGCAGTAGAAAAAATAAAACAAGATAATCCATACTCATTATAATATGATTAAGAATAATGTATATTATGAATGGTTTGCAAGTATAACCGTACCCAATCCAGATCAGGTTGGGTACTGGGTTGACTTGGGAGCAGATTCAAAAGGTAGAATAATTAAAGTTTACAATCGTGATATAGAAAAATGGATTGTACTCTTTGATGTAAGTAAAGATGACTATGTACCACCATTTATTGGTCCTAATGGCAACTGGTGGGTAGACAATAGAGATACTGGAGTAAAAGCTACTGCAGAGACTCCGTATATAGGTGAGAATGATCATTGGTTTACTTATGATCCTATCAACAAAGTATATGTAGATACAGGTATAGAAGCTCGTGGTCTTAGTGCTTACGATATTGCAGTTAAATTAGGTTTCAAAGGTAGTGAACAAGATTGGATTGATAGTTTAAGCAAAGCATCTGAAGATGCTGCTGTTGCTGCACTAGAAGCAGCTAACAAAGCAAATGAAGCTGCAGATAAAGCTAACCAAGCTGTAGAAGAAATTGAAGGTATAGTTGACGATGCTATAGCTGCTACTGATAAAGCTGAAGAGATTGCTAGTAATCCACCAAAGATCGTAGATGGTGATTGGTGGATCTATGACTATGATACTAAACAATATGTTAATACTGGTATAGCTGCTATTGGTGATGCTTTCACTTACAAGAAGGAATATCCTTCAGTTGAAGCAATGGAAGCTGATTGGGGTACTGCAGATGTAAAGTTAGGTGAGTATGTACTTATTAATACTAATGATGTAGAAGATCCTGATGATGCTAAGGTTTACTTAAAGACTCAAGAAGGTTGGAAGTTTATTGTCGACTTATCTGGTATGCAAGGTATTCAAGGTTGGTCAGCATATGAAGTTGCAGTAAAACATGGTTTTGTAGGTACTGAAGAGGAATGGGTTCAATCATTAAAACAACCTGCATTAGATGCAGCAGCAGAAGCATTAGAAGCTAAAGCACAAGTAGAAGCTACTGAACAAGCTGTTAAGGAAGCAGAAGCATTACGTGTTACTGCGGAACAAGGTAGAGTTAATGCTGAGAATACCAGAGTAAGCAATGAGAATACACGTATCTCCAATGAAGATAGTAGGAAAGCAGAAGAGTCTAAAAGGGTAACTGCTGAGAATGAGCGTATTGCTGCAGAGAACTCTAGAAAGTCTGAAGAAGATATTCGCAAAACTAATGAAGCTAATCGTATATCTGCTGAAAGTGCTAGAGCTAGTGCAGAGACATTAAGAGCTTCTGCTGAAGCTGAACGTAACACAAATGAGCAGAAAAGAATTGAGGAAGAAACAAAAAGAATCAGTTCTGAAGAGGGGAGAGTTGCAGCTGAAGCTGAACGTGTAGATAATGAAGATGCTAGAATAGCAGCTGAAACAGCTCGTGATACAGCAGAACAGGAAAGGATAGCAAATGAAGCCACTAGACAGGCAAATGAAGCGATTAGAGAGACTCAAGAGGCTGCAAGGGAAAAGAATACAGCTGATGCTATAACTGCCGTAAATGAGGCTAAAACAGCTGCACAACAGGCTACTACAAATGCTACTACTGCTGCTAACAATGCCAACACTCAAGCAGCAAGGGCCAAAGAATATGCAGACAATCCACCCAAAGTAGGAGAGGATGGATATTGGTATCTTTGGGATGAAGTCAATGATGTGTATGTAAACACAGGTTGGCCATCTTCAGGTATTCTCTTGAAAGGTAGTCTTAATAGTCCAGAAGATTTAAATGACATTGTAGACCCACAGCTTAGTGATTCTTATATTGTTGGTACAGACTTATACTTTTGGAATGGTACAGAATGGGTTAACATGGGTAGATTCCAAGGGCCTCAAGGAGAACCCGGTAAAGATGCTGAACTTAGTAAAGCAGCTATTGAAGCTGTATTAGTAGGTGAAGTAACTACTCATACTCATGATACTAGGTACTATACTAAGGATCAAACTGATGCTAACATAAAAGTAGTAGCAGATGACCTTGCTAACAATTACTATAATAAATCCCAAGTAGATAGTAAATTTACTTCTGTATATATTTTCAAAGGATCTGTAGATACGATTGAAGATTTGCCTACTGAAGGTAATGTTATTGGTGATGTGTGGAATGTTCGTAAGAACGATACTAACTATGCATGGACAAGTGAAGGTTGGGATGCATTAGGTAGTACTGCTGAATTAGCATCATTGACAGCTAATGGTTTGATGTCCAAGGAAGACTTTGCAAAGTTACAAGGTATTGAAGCAGGTGCACAAGTTAATAAGATCGAGACTATTACTAAAAGAGTACTTTTGAATGCTGTAAATAAGAATGTAACTATACCAGAGGATATTAAGATCTCAGATACTGAACCTACTGAGGAAGAGATCATGTGGTTAGATCCTAGTGAAAACTATGATTTTACATTTGATGGTTATAGTCAAGCACAAGCAGATGCACGATTTGTACAGAAAGAAGAAGGTAAAGGTCTTTCAACAAATGATTATACGAATGCAGATAAAACTAAAGTAACAAACTTAACTGATTATGTTACTGGTGGTACTGGTGCTGTTACAGATGCTAATGCAGCTACTATTACTTTATCTAAGAAGAATCCAGTGAATGGTTCTGCAAGTACTGATACAGTAGTAATCAACAAAGCCACTACTACTACTGCGGGTGTAATGTCTGCTGCTGATAAGACTAAGCTTGATGGGTTGAGTAATTACGATGATTCTACAATTACTCAGGACATTACCAACATAAAAGCAAACAAACTTGAGACAATTGAAGTAACTGGTACAGGTAATGTAATTACTACAGTTACTAAGAATGGTACAAAAATAGCTTTTGCTAAAGGTATCACAGCAATGACACAAGATACTAGTGATGCTAGATATGTGAAAAAGACTGGTGATACTATGAGTGGCAGATTAAACATAAAAACGCCAGCAAGTACAGGCTTTACTTTACGTTTAGCTAAAGAAACTAGTGATACTCCAGAAAATGATGAAATATTTGTTCGTATGGATATTGATGATAACAATAAAGGTTCATTTGGTTATCACAATACTCACGGTACAAGTATGTACAATTATGGATCCTCTAGTAGATTTCACATTGCAAATGATGGAGAATTAAAATACTTAACAAATGATGTAGACGGAAAAGTATGGCATGCTGGTAATGATGGTTCAGGTAGTGGTTTGGATGCTGATTTGTTAGATGGATATCATATAAACAATATTCAATTAGGAGGCTGGTATAGGTTTAAGACTTATGAATATACAGATAATACAGTTTATTATAATTGGATAAAATTATTAGATTTATCGCAGGTTAATACAGTCGGATTTGTAGAGTTAGAAATTGATGTTCCTGGGGATAGTAATTATCCTACTCTAGAAAAATTATTTATAAAAATATCTAGATATGTATCTGACTCTATTAATAGCATAAACATTAGAGTAATAGGTATGTTAGATGGTGAGATTCCAGTCTTATTTAAGATAGACGAAAATAAAACAGTATGGCTGTGTATTATGGTTGCTTGGAATGGTACTAACACAAGAATTAGATTAATACATCAAGATTCAATAGATATTGATTTATCCTCATTAGCTACTCAAACTAATGAGCCTGAAGGAGGATCAGAGACGATTTGTGGAAAAGGAGGTATCAAATTAGATCTTAAAACCAACACATTCAAATATTATTATGACCCAAATTTTAATGAGGAAAACTTAGCATACTGGTATGAAAACAATGAAAATGCTTCATCTACTACATGTGCAACAGGTGGTAATAGAAATGTAATTGAATCATTAAGAAGTAAGTTTAAGAGATGTATTGCTAAACCCTATGGAGATGATGCTGCATTAATTAGTTATTGTAATGAAGAAAATAGTGCTAATTGGCCCGATGGTTCTGCTATTGATATTGACCTTTCTAGAAAAGGAAATAGAATGGTGTATTTCCCAAAATACTATCATAAAACTGTTGAAAGATCACCTGGCATTTGGAGAACTTATATTTCTGAACAACAAATTGATAGTGATTATATCGAAGAACCTGAAATGTTGTTAAGTACTTTTGAGGCTTATACTAATACTGATGGAACTTTAATGTCTGTATGGGGTGTAGCGTCTACTGCTTCACAAACAATGGCTACATTTATATCTCAAGCTAAGTCAAATGGTCCTTTATGGAGTATTGGAGATTATAGATCTCATGCTACTATAGCTAGAATGTTTTGTGCTTACTATAAGACCACTAACATCAGTACTTCTAATTCAGCAATACCCTGTTCTGGTGGAACCAAAAGATATAATTATGGAGTTACTGGAGCAACTATTACATTGGGTAATAGAGATGGTAAAAAGGCTACTACAAATGATACATCATACTATTCAACTAACTTCCTAGGACTTGAAGACTGCTATTACAGTAAGTGGGAGTTTGTACAAGGAATAAACATTTTAAAAGGTAAATACGTTGTATATGACGGAGGTTCATTCCCAGATAAGGATGTAGCAGAGCTTGAAGCAGCAGGTGCTACTAATATCAGAGTTGTAGGGTATGAACCTAATCCAGCTGCAACTGATGGATATAATGGATGGACTAAAGCCGTAGCTCAAGGTAAATATGGTGATGTAGTTCCTACAGCACATGGTGGATCTGAAACCACTTACTATTCCGACTATAGTTGGTTTAATCCAACAGGAAATAGAATCTTTCTACGGTCGGGTGATTCGGATTATGGTTCTCGGTGCGGGGTCTTCGTGGCTAATGCTAATGCTGCTTCCTCGACTTCATGGACGCATTTCGGTGCAAGATTAGCCTTTTATGGTAAGATCGTTGTAGTTGATTCAGATACATTTAAGAAAATGCAGGCATAGTCCTGAGTAATACAGATAATTAAATATTAATAACAAGGGCGGGATCTAAAAGAATTACTATGAGATGACTTTATAGTAAGACTGCTGTCACATTATTTCATACTTGAAAAAACAGTCAGGTAATTCAGATAATGGTTCTCAGTGCAGAGTCTTCATAGCTAATGCTAATAATGCATCCTCGAATTCATAGACGAATATCAGTGAAATTTTGGAACTAACAGATACTTTCAGATACTTACAAAAATGTTTGTTGAACTTAGATCAGCCTTACCTCTAGGTAAAAGATAACAGGTGCTTTGAAGAGACCCTAGTAGTATTGGGCGAACGGGTCTTACCACCAAAATAGCTTATGAAAAGAATAGGCAATTTATTTAATAGGATAATATCATATGAAAATCTGGTCCGGGCCGACAAAAAGGCAAGATTAGGTAAAACTAAAAGATACGGCGTTAAGAAATTTGACAGGAATCCATATGAAAATCTGGTCCGGTTACAAAAGGCATTAATAGAAGATACGTATCGTACTTCGGAATATTGCGTATACACAATCATCGCCGATCGTGGTAATAAAGAAAGAGAGATATATAGGCTACCGTATTATCCAGACAGAATAGTCCATCATGCTATAATGAATGTTATAGAACCTTACCTTGTTAGTAGATTTACTGCAGATATCTTTAACTGTTTAAAAGGAAGAGGTATCCATTATGGAGTAAAGAGATTGAAAAGAGATTTAAAAGCTGATAAAGAAGGCACAAAATATTGTTTAAAATTAGATATTAAAAAGTTCTTTTCTTCTATAGATCAAGATGTGTTATACTCACAGTTTGAAAAGGTATTTAAGGATAAGAAACTATTAAGATTATTACATCATGTAGTTTATTCTACACCAAAAGGTTTACCAATTGGAAATTATATATCTCAATTTGCAGCAAATTTGAATTTGGCTTGGTTCGATAGGTGGATTAAACAAGTATTAAAAATAAAATATTATTACAGATATTGTGATGATATTGTTATATTACACCCAGATAAAGATTACTTAAGATATTGCTTACAAGAGATTGAAAAATATCTAGCTGATAACTTGAAATTAAAAGTAAAACGTAATTGGCAGATATTTCCTGTAGAAGCAAGAGGTATAGATTTTATTGGTTATGTATTTTACCATGGTCATACTTTACTCAGGAAAGATATCAAAAAGAAGTTTATTCACAAATTAAGTTATAAAAGTAAGAATAAGAGGCTAGCAGCAATGGCAGCTTATTGGGGATGGTGTAAATATGGAAACTGTCATAATTTATGGTATCGCTTTACAAGATCTTATAATTTTAAAGATTATAGACAAAAATTATTAAGTGATGATGGAATTAAAGAAAGTACAGGGTGATAATATTCCTAAAGTAATAGAATACCTAGGAATGAATGAATGGGCTGTTAGATGGGATATTGAAGAAATTAATTCTGAAGATATACATGGTTATGCTTACTATGAATTAAAGTTTAATGAAGAACCAACTTATGAATCTTTCGTAAGTAAGATTATTAGAACTAAATATAGTGCAGATGAAGAAGCAGCATTAAAATCTAATATGGTTGAACAACTACTTAGTGGTAGTCAACCTATAACTAGATATGATGAATGGCAATCTTTTCAAACTCTTAGAACAGAAGCTAAATCGATTGGCAAACAAATATTTAATATTTAATTATGGTTATTAAAGTAAAATATAACGGGGAATGGGTTAAGATACCATATCTAAGTAGTGATCATGGTCAGGAACTGGTAGAAGAAGCCCCGAAAGATAATAAGCAGTATGCTAGACAAGATGGCACATGGACTGTAGTTAATATACCAGAAGTTGACTTTACTGAGGTATATGAAGCAATTGATACTAAAGTAGATAAAGTTGATGGTAAGGGGTTAAGCACTAATGATTATATTACTGCAGATAAAACTAAGGTTACAAATGTTAATGAAGTAATTGAAACTGCTGCTAGATCAGTTACAGCAACAGGTATTTCTATTACTCTGGATAAAAGGAACTTAGTAACCAATGCAGTAGAGAATATAGAATTAGATCTACCTGCATCTACTACTGCTTTAGCTGGTTTGATGTTACCTTCAGATAAGACAAAATTGAATGGCATTGCTGCTGGTGCCGAAGTAAATGTTAATGCTGATTGGAATGCTACTGAAGGAGATGCATTGATATTGAATAAACCAATATTGGCTACTGTAGCTACATCTGGTAGTTACAACGATCTTACTGGTAAACCTACCATACCTACCGTAGACGTTAACAAAAAATATGTAGATGATAAATTAGCTACTAAAGCTGATTTAGCGGATTGTACAGTGTTTGACATCTTCATGAAAGTGGCAAACGGCGATACTCCATCTATATCTCAAGAAGACTATAATACATTACTAGAGAAGGTTCCAAACGGTTTTGTTAATACACTCCCAATTAGAGATAATGGTGAGTATATATCAAGTCTTTTTGGCGGATATAACACCAATGGTGATAATTCTATTTGGTTTTATGCGCAACAAACTATGGGGGTTAATCATTGTTCTATACAAATGTGGATACGTCAGAATTTAGATGTGGAAACTCAGGTTAATAATGATTATTTAATTCCGGTAACTGATGGAATTTCTATACAGGCAAGTGTTACAGATAATTCTACTGATCCTAATGTTAAGGAAGTAATAATACATACTACAGGTGACGGATCAAAAGCTTTAATGAATGATGGCAAGTATCGTAAGCTTCCCGTGTACGGGAGGAACCTGTTGCTGGGATCGGGGAAGGAGGTGAGTAATTCCAAGTATGAGATGGCTGATTATTGGCTAACTGAACCGATATCTAAAGGAACACAAGTAACATTGACTATTTTTGGAGAATTGGGTGATGATAAGGAAATGTTCACTATATATAACTCTACTGGTGCAGTAGGTTCTATGGCTCAGTTCAGTAAGACTGACTTTGTAAATGGGAAGGCCAGTAAGACTTTTAAATGGATTACTAATATCGGAGATGCAGTAGCTGATAATACACATATGGTTGTATTTAGTTCTCCTAAAACTGGCACATCAACTTCCACCATCCATAAGATTAAACTTGAATATGGTGACATCTCGACCGAGTGGTCTCCAGCTTGGGAGGATATACCAGATCTAGAAGAAAGATACGCATATGGTGTTGAATGGGATACTGCATCATCTAGTCCTGATGGAGTTAGAGTAGGTAATATGCAATTACATAGAGAACTACCTATCCAGAGTAAGTTGAGAAGTGTTATATTGGATAATAATGGTGGAATAAAAAATTATCTAAATAATTCAAATTGGGGTAATGTAGATACAGAATATTTAACAGAGTCTATAATGACTGGAATACCTGAACATTGGTATAAATTTTACCAAGACGGAACCAAATTTAGAATGATGCTATCCGCTATGCCATTACCAGGATATAACCATATAGATCAATTTTATATAAGTTCATTTGAGTCTGGAATAGATAGAGGCTCCTCTACTTTGATTTCCTCTTATGGTGTTGGAAGTACAAATGTAAATAAAAGAGGAGGTGACAACACCTCCGAATGGGACGGAACCTACCGTTCCTTGCTAGGTTGTCCCGTCACCTACCTCACCCGAGACCAATTCCGGCAAGCCGCTAGGAAACGTGGGAGTGGCTGGGAGATGTACACCTATGGAGCACATAAAACCTTATTCTGGTTATTTGCAGTAGAATATGCTACATTAAATAGTCAAAAACCATTTAACGCTCAAAAAGATGCTAATGGATTTTCACAAGGTGGTCTTGGAGAGGGTGCATCACAAATGACAGATTGGATAAATTTCAATAATGCAAACCCCCTTATACCATGCGGCTATACCAACGAGTTCGGGAACGGCTCTGGAGAGAAGGCATATGTGGTGAAGAACGCTTCCGACGGTACTCATGCCACGTTGATGGCTAACAGGTATCGTGGCATAGAGAATCCGTTCGGTCATGTCTGGAAATACACTGACGGGGCTAATATACAGGTCACCACGGGTGATGCCGGATTGTCTATTCTATGGACCACCGATGACCCGTCGAATTTCAGCGACACCTCTTACACGGGCTATGACAAGAAAGGTAACATCTGCCGTACAAGCGGTTATGCTAAGAAGATGTTGCTTGGAGAAAATGGTGATATCATACCTACAGAAGTAGATGGTAGTTCTTCCACTTATTGGTGTGATTATTATCGTACTACTATAACAATTGACGGAATATTTGTAGTATTAGCCGGATCTTCTGCTAATGGCGCTTTAGGTAATGGTCTTGCAAGTATTTATGGTGGTTACACATCCAATTCTGCTAGAGATATAGGAACACGTCTTTGCTTTTTCCCTAAATATAAATCAACTGAAATAACTACAACTACAGAATAATATGAAAAGAGTATATAGTAATAAAATACCTAGTAAGATAGAAAAAGATAATAGTGGTTATTATTTGTATAGATGGAATATACAAGAAGAACAAAATACTGAATATAACGGTTATTCCTATTATGAAGTAACTGTATGGCCCACATTAACTGCTAATAAGATATTAGAAACATGTATTAATGAATTATGGGGTACAGATGTTGAAGCAAAGAAACTGAATGACTATAATGCTGCATTACTAGGGATACTAGATGAAAGTTATATAGATATTTACAAAGATTTCTTACAAAAGAGAAAAGAATTGAAGGAACAAGTAGATTCAGATTTCATTGCTTATGAACAAATGCAAAATGAATCAAATAGTGAACAAATAACCGCTATTACTTAGGGTAGTGTCAATTTATAAATAAAGAACTTTTAAACCTTATTGACGTTTACTAAATAAACTGTCAAAAGATATCAGAACGCTAGCTAATTTTGTATTGGTTAGCGTTTTGTTTTTCAATCACATCCTCTCAAATTATTGTAATGTTACAAAAACTAAATAATATTATATTAACAGCTCAAAGTGTAGCTACAGTGAATTACTTTAAAGAATTAGTTAATGATGGACCAATTAAATTTGCTGCCTGTTTACTTTCTGGTACAATGGGTTGGTTATCTACATTCTTTGCTCCAATATGGACAGTAATAATTGTAGTGTGTGTATTTATACTTATAGATGCAATTCTTGGCACCAGAGTATCAATTACTCGTGGCGGTAAGTTTGAATCTAGAAGATTGTGGTCTACTTTAAAGAAATTCGGAAACTGTGCAATGATAATTTCTTGTTGCCATCTCATGGACACAGAAATATTAAAATCAATAGACATGCATTTGGTAGAAGCGTTTTCAGGAATTGTCTGTGGAGTTGAATTATGGTCGATGATCGAAAACCTTCAAGCAATTGATCCTACTGGACCGTGGAAAATCTTTAGTAAATTCATACGTAGCAAAGGAGAAAAGTATTTAGACATTACAATAGAAAAAGATGATTTACCAAAAATAAAGAAATTAGTAAAGAAAATAAAATGATATTTTCCAAAGTAAAATTAGCAATTGCTGTTATTTTTAGTTTACTATTGTTTAATAATGTCAGACTTGCTAAGAAAGTAAATGACTTAGATAAACAAGTAGGGATTGCAATGAATAATGCTCAAGTATGGGAAAATATTGCAAATCAAAATAGAAATGAAGCAAGGTTATTGGAATTGACAGTAAATGATTTTAAAAATTCTAACGATAGTCTAATAAAGGTCGCCAGGGATCAACAAAAGAAGCTAAAGATCAAAGATAAGCAACTACGTCAAGTAGCATCCACTGAGACCGTAATTAGAGACACCACAGTAAGAATAATCCCTTCGAAAGAAAAGGATTTCTGTGTAGAGCTAAAACCAAATCAATTGACAACCATCACGGTGGCTAGAAAAGATAGCGTGTTCACACATACTATGGAAATACTAAATCATCAAGATTTATTTGTATATGAAGATAAAGTCTATAGAAGACGTTATAAGAATTGGTTTCAAAGATTAATTCACTTCGATTTTAAAAAAGATAAAATAAGTAAATATCAAATTATAAACTCTAATGATTTAATTCAAGTATTAGATACTAGAGTAATACATATATCAGAATAATTGCAATACATTTCAATTTAGTGTTAATCAATAAATAAATTGAAACTATGCATTTGAACAAAATATTAGAACAAATTAAACGCCATCAATCTCCTACAGAAGCTATAGATAAGTTGGCAACAGCTTTAGAAAAACATGAAGGCAGTCTGTTGGAAAAAGGTTTCACTATTTTGAAGTCAGAATTGGCTGCAAATATGTATGAAGCTATAAATGGCCCTCATTTTGATGAGGAACATGCTCATTACGCAGTAGAGGGTATGGAAAATGAGGATGGTACAAAAGGACCTCACTGGACGGTTGAAGAGACAACGTCCGTTGCCAATCAAATGGGCATAAACTTAAAATCAGAGAAACATAACAAGTGGGACTGGTTTTGTTGCTATGAATATGATATATTCAGACTTTTTATAAAGCAGTAGTAGCAATGACTGGTAGCGCAAATACCAAATATTTCGCAGAATTAGCTAAAGCTTGGCTTTGTGACAAAGACATTTCAGAAGGCAAGATGTGGCACTACTATGTGTACATTATGTGTGACGACGAAGAAAACGATTATAAAGCATACGAACGTATGCACAGAGATCGTGAAGAAGAATATGGTCGTTATGCAAGACGTTCTGGTAGAATGGAATATGCAAATAAAGAAAGCGAACGTTATTATCCTTACTCTAAATATTATGACGAGTATGAAAGACCTGGTCGTAATAGATATTATGAACTAGAGTGTGAATATGGGGATCGTGAAAAAGAAATGCGTGACCGTGATAAAGAATCCAGAGATAGACGTAACACATCTGTTAGATATTTCTAATTATCAAATTATATATAAATCAATTAAATTATAAATCATTATGTTAGAAAACGAAAGAATTATTGTACAAGACCGTGGTGGTATTGATGCTGGTATCGCTGCGTTAATGCAGAATGCTAATAAAGGTTTTGACCCCGCTGCTTTAATGGCCATGATGAACAATGGTAATGGCATGTTCGGTGGTAACGGTGGTTGGTGGTGGATCTTCATCATCGTGCTCTTCTGGATGTGGGGCGGATGGGGTGGAAATGGCTTCGGTCGTGGAAACCAAGCAGAAAACAAATTTCGGATTTCGCTCGTTTAGCTGCTATGGGTAATCAAAACAACAATACAGACTTATTGATGCAAGCAATCAATGGTAATAAAGATGCAATCAATACATTATCTACTAATCTGAACTGCGACGTTAAGTCAATTGACAACGCTTTGTGTTCTATCCAGAATGCAATTGGTAAAGTTGGCGGTGAAGTAGGTTTCTCTGCAGAAAGAGTAATTAATGCAGTTAACGCAGGTGACTGCAATGTTATCAAAAGCTATTAGTGACTGTTGCTGCACAACTCAACGTTCAATTGATTCAGTTAATTTGAATCTGACTCAGATGAATGCTGATAACAGATTGTCTATCTGTCAGCAAACTAATACTTTGCAGAACGCTATTACTTCAGGTTTCAATACCTTGTCTAGTGAAAATGCTACAAGATTCAACATTCTTGGTGCTAAGATAGATGCTCAGACTCAGATTATCAATGACAAGTTCTGTCAATTAGAGATGAGAGAAATGCGGAATAAGATCGACACGTTACGTGACGAGAAGAACGCATTGCAATCTTCTGCATTGCTACAACAACAGACTTCTAATATCGTTAGTCAAATTAGACCTTGTCCGGTTCCTGCTTACTTGACATGTAATCCTTATGGATGTAATGGTGGGTTAAAATGGATACGGTTATGGTTATCCTTACGGATACGGCGATAGCTGTTGCGCTTAATAAGAAAGGAGGTAATTATGTTTCCTTTCATGTTTAATCCATTTGGTAGAAAACAACACCGTAAAATATTTTAGATCTAGTAATACCTAAAGTAAAAACTATAGCACTAGGTGGGTCCACTGAAAATGTAGTATTAGGTATCTGTCCTAAAGTATGGTGTAGATTACCTAAAGAAGGTGTAATTGTTTTAGAGGTACGCCACACGGCAGAAGCATCGGGAGCTAGGCTACCTGTGTTTATTTCAGTTTCTGGTTCTGTAAGTACTGCTTCTAATACTCACAATATACCTTTAGTAAAATGCTTCAAGTGCACCAATTACTGGTTCACAAGTTAGTGCTGGGAACAGATACATTGCATATTTTAACAAATGTGACAATGTAATACAGTTGATGAGTTATACTCCTGCTGCTCCTACACCAGCTGCTTAATATATTAATCAAGATATATGGGCAGCTATGAGAGTTGCCCATATTCTTTAAACTTATAAAGATATGACATTCTCTCAGTTAACGTCGGGTACCAGAATACACGTACTCGAGATAACAGGTACTTTTAAAAAGAACACAACGTACAGTTTAGGAACGGTAGTCAGTGTATCAAAACCCTATGACGAACCAGTGCCACCGACACAATTTCCGATGCCTATGCAAAATAGACGTAAGCTCGTGGATCTAGTGATTTCGTGTGATGGTGAACAAAGAAAACTGTCAGTATCTGAAGATAAAACAATGATGACCGATTCATCCATCGGTCTTACTATAGCCACAGAAAAATCACAAATTGTTAACATGGTTAGACAGTCTCTTGATGATTGTAGAATTAAGAAAGAGAGCCTGAGTAAGATTGATGAGGAGATGAGGAGATGTGAAGACATCTTAAAAATACTTAATGTAAATTCGGACATAACAACCAATGTGACAAAAGATTTCAAAGAACTTGATGACTTAAAAGCTGAAGTGAAAGAGCTTAAACAACTTTTACAAAACGTATCTGCTGTTCGTCCGGAAGTAATAAAAAATACTCCACCTAATTCTACTGAAGACAAAAAAGTAGAACCAGAAGGAGAAATAAAAAAAGAAATCTAAAACACAAAGGTTGGCTATTTAGTCAACCTTTTTTATTTTAAACAATATGAGCACATTATACAATAACAAATACGATATCCTAGCTAGTACAATTCAACCCAACCCTGCTTCTGTTAAATATTGGGCAGATTTATCATCTAATGCAAATGGTGGAGATTTGAAATATTTTGACGGTACCAAGTGGGTTTTGGTAAATAACAAAGCTACTGAAGACATTAGTACTTTAAAACAAGATGTGGAAACTCTTAAAGAATCCAAAGTAGACAAAGTGGAAGGTAAGCAATTATCTACTGAAGATTATACAACAGCTGAAAAATCTAAACTTGCAGGTCTATCTAATTACAACGATAATGAAGTAAGAGAATTGATTTCAGCTTTAAATCTTAGATTGACTACTCTAGAAGGTGATTATGAAGCTTTGGAAGCAAGAGTTGCTGCATTAGAAACGCCAGCTGCATAAAATGGAATTAAAATTAAATAGAATCTTTCTAGGTAGTTCTGCAACCATTGGAGAATTGTATGTTGATGGGGAACACATAGCAGACACTCTTGAAGATAGAGTGAGACCAGAAGGAGAAAAAGTTTATGGTAAAACTGCAATATCCGAAGGTACTTATGAAGTTAAATTAACTTATTCACCAAGATTCAAGAAAATATTACCAGAAATACTTAACGTACCTAATTTTAGTGGGATTAGAATTCATACTGGTAATAGTTCTAAAGATACAGAAGGGTGTATACTTGTAGGTACTTGGGATGGTGAAAAAGAAGATTGGATAAGTGACTCTAGAATAGCATTTGAAAAACTTATGTCTTTACTTCAGAAAGCTGAGGATAAAAAAGAATCCATAACAATAACAATTAATAATTCGTGGAAATGACATTTAATTCACTAAACGCAATTATAGACGACATTTATAACATCTTAAGAGATAATAATGTATCAGAAAGTGAAAATCTAAGTCGTATACAAGTAGAGCAATGGATTCATCAATACAGAGCATACTTGATCAAACAAGATCTAGATAAAGGCAGAGACATAAATGAATCGTATGTTCAAACAATAGGACCATTACATATTTCTAAAGTACGTAATTGCCCTACAGATGGATACAATTATAAATCTGATGAAGAACTACCAAAGTTTATAGATTTACATTTTGGATCTGGATTGATTTGTGTAAAAGACTTAGATGGTAATTTGATTCAAGTTGGAACTGAAACCAAAGCAAAGTATCAAATTAATAGAAAATATACATGCAATGATTATATTGCATATCTTAAAGGAAATCATTTGTACATAATGGGACCAGAACATCTAGAGTATGTTAGAATAGATGGTATACTAGAGGACCCAACATCAATTGGTGAATGTTTTGATAGGGATGATACACCATATCCTGTTCCTGCAAATATGATACCTACGATTAAAGACATGATCTTTAGTAAGGAATTAAACTTGATGCTGCAAATGCCAAATGATACTACTAACAATAGTACAAATGATGTAAAAGTTCAATAATGGAGACAAAAGCTTATACAGGACACAATTTTTATGATTCATACTTAGAATATGTAGAAGATAATCCACTATATCAAGTTGAATACAGAGTGTTTAGAGATATAATAAATGATTACTTTAAATACCTTAGAGATGAATTAATAGAAAATGGAAAAGAGGTTAAATTACCATGTAGAATGGGGACCATTCAAATAGTAAAACACAAACCCAAAGAGTATACTGGAAAGAGTCTTCGAATTGATTATGCTGAGAGCAAGAAAGCCGGTAAAGTTATTTATCATTTAAATGAACATTCTAACTTCTATAAATATAGAATATATTGGAATAAACAAAATATGATAACTCCAAATAAAACTAAATATCAATTAGTAATGACAAGGGATAATAAAAGGCATCTTGCTCAGATTATCAAAAATCATATTAGAGATTATAGAGAATTATGATTACAAAATTAACTTCAATTAAAACGGTAATTGCTAAGATAATTGCTGATCTAGATTTGAAAGAAGACGACATCCGTATATCAGATGTACGAAGTTGGTGTGGAGAAGCAATTGAAAAGATTGGCGCTGTTACACAGTTTATTCCAAAAGTATCTGGTCAAGATGGTACTCCAATTACAAAATTGTGTGGACATCAAGCATCGTTACCATGTGATCTTCATCAATTACATCAAGTTGCATATTCTTTCAATTGTGATGGACCTTGGTTTCCTATGAGGAAAGCTACAGGTTCATTTGCTGTTTGGGGACATGACAAATGTTGTTGCAATTGTGGTTGTTATGATGAACTTGGCCACAAAAAGGAATGCCGTCATAATAATTGCTGTGAACATTGTGACCCAAATATGATTGTACAAGAGGATACAATGGTTAACTTGGTAGTGGATATGATTGGTAACATAGATAAAACAGAGGCTTTAGAATTACTAAATACCAATCAAAATCTACGTACAATTATTTCAAATCTTATAAACGAACGTACACATAACGATGGGTTCAATACAGCAAATCCTAGTGGTGGATTGCAATATAGTATCAAACCTGGATTTATAATGTGTAATGTTCCGTCAGGTTACTTAAAATTATCATACAGTGCGATACCTACCGATGAAGATGGATACGCTTTAATACCAGATTTAACTTCTTATACTGAGGCTATATACTGGTATGTTACAATGAAACTGAAGTATCCTGAGTATTTGAATGGTAAGTTAAATCGAGAAGTGTACTACGATATTAGAAGATCTTGGAATTTTTATAGAAACCAAGCATATGCTGAGGCATTGATGCCAAATGAAGATGGTATGGAGTCTATTAAAAATAATTGGAATAAAATCGTTCCAGAATTTAGAGATCACAATACTTTTTATTCACATACTGGGGAAAGACAAATAATTTATAACGCAAATGAACGCTACTAGACAAACAAATACATTTTCTGGGGGTCTTAGTATGGACGTAGATTATTCCGTATTGAAAGATAACCAGTATATATATGCAGAGAACATTCGTATACTAACGAATGAAGGATCTTCTTTTGCAGCAATGCAAAATATAGAAGGATTTTTAGCGTGTAGACTTTCTTCAAATTTGTCTGGTGAAACTATCATACATGTTACCACAGTAAGAGATTGGGCGATTGTCTTTACTAAGATTAATGGTACAAATAACAATAATGTATATAGAATTGATTTTTCTAGATCCCAAGAGGAACCAATTGTAACAAAAGTAGTAACTAATAGACCTTTAGATATAGAAGTATCATCTAGCAACGTAGCTGCAATTAGTAGTGTATGTAGATGGGAAGCAAGTAATAATGTAAAAGTATATTGGGCAGATGGTCATTCACAAATTAAAGTAATCAATGTGGATGATGATCACATATCTAGTAATTCATCTATTACTTCGGATACTATAGTAATGCTACCAAAGGCTACATTACCTCCATTTGAATTTAATGGATTTGGAACAGGTAGTTTAGAATCTGGAATGATACAGTACTGTTATCAATTGTTTAAAGTAAGAGGTACAGAGTCTGCAATATCTCCACTTACTCCTCTTTATCATTTGAGTGATAAAGACCAAAAAACTAATTACAATGCTGTAAGAGGAAGTTCTAAAGGACAAAATACTGGTAAGTCCATAAAGTTACAGGTAAGAAATAATAGCACTGGATTTGATAGAGTTAGAATAATCTCTTTATTTTATAAGGCAAAGAATGAAGTACCTGTAATATCTATAGTAGATGATATAGTTATTGGCACTGGTTCTGTAATAAACTATGAAGATAAAGGTGGTAGCTTAGTATCGGAATTAAGTATTGATGAATTTAATTCATTAGCTAATTATACATTTATACCTGAAGTAATAGAATCTAAAGATAATAGATTATTTGCTGCTAATCTTACTGAGGAAACATGGGATGTAGAATATGATGCTAGAGCATTTAGAGCTAATTCTTCTGGCAATGTATTATTGTTATCTAACTCTGGCTCTTCATTAAACTTTGCTTTATCTGCATTAACTACTACAAATATACCTAAAGATCATGATTGTATATGCCCATTTAATGTTGATGGTAGTGCTTATAAATACACTACTTCTCCAACAGGAGGATATATACAAGGTGGTAAAGGTAAGAATGTGTCTTATAGGTTTATTACTACAGACTTGTTAGAAGATGGATCTACTACATCAAGAGGAATGGTAAATGAAGAATTTACATTTAATGCCTCATCAAGATCTCTTACTAGTCTAGATATCAACTACGAGGGAAATGACAAATCAAATTCAATAAGTTTATCATCTGGTAATAAGATACCAAACTATTCTAATGCTGAAATAGAATCCAAAGTAAAAGGATATATGAGGGATGAAATCTATAGATTTGGTATTGTATTATACAATAAACAAGGTTTAGCATCCCCTGTACATTGGATAGGTGATATAAGAATGCCGTCTAATAAAGATACGGGTTATAAGTTCTTTACTTCTAATGAAGCTAGTGATTATGGATCTAATTTATCAGTTGTTACTAAACCACTTGGTATTGAATTTGAAGTAAAGAATTTACCTTCAGATGTAGTAAGATATGAAATAGTTAGATGTGAAAGAACACTGTCTGATAGAACCATATTAGCGCAAGGTGTAGTAAGTTGTATTACAAATTATGATAGAGATTCTAACATCTTAACACCTTTCCCATATCTAGCTTATTCAAACAAGCACGGTTACTATGCAAAGACTCACAACAATGGAGATTTCCAATACACCTTTAACTTGTCAGATACACAATCTAACAATTATTTCATGTTTGTATCTCCAGAAATAGCAGTCAACAGAGAAAATGCTGATGCATTAATTGATAAGTTTCAAACAGTTGAAAAGGTAGGATATATGACATCTCCTATTACTGCGGACGGTGATTGGGGAATTACAGAAACTGGAGCTACAAAAGTATTAGCAAATGCTAGATCTATAAAGTACGATGGTACTACGATAAAACCAACTAAAACATTAGGTAATCAACCTAGTAATGGCTATGTATCTGGTGGGTGTGTTGTAATAAATAATGATGATTTTTATGCAGCATTGTTAGCTAAATACTATGGACTATATGTTGAAAGTGGTGTACAATCAGCTGCAATAGAAAGTGCAAAATATGCTGGTCCTAGTAGTCCTTGGTTAACAAACGGTGATCAGCCTTGGTATAATGCTGAAGCAGTGACTATTGGTGACAAAGTTTATTATAACTGGGTGTGGGATAATATTAGAACTGCAGGAGATGGTGAAGTAGATAAGACTGATGCAAATAATGTTAGAAAATATGGTCCACATGGAATTTGTGCTATATTTAAAAGTGATAACATGATCTCTAACATATCTTTAGCATCAGGATCTTCAAGTGCTAGATATTTAAATGCAGTAGTATTATGCAACATGAAACAAAGTGTAAATGCTTATGGTGGCAATTCCTACTCTGCTGTACAGAATTCTGTGTATATTACTACAGGAGCTAGTGCTGAATCTAGTGTTTCCACAGTGTTGTGTTATGGTGGCGATACTTATCTAAACATATTTGATTATAATAACTGTATGTTTAGTTACAATACAGATGATTATTATAATAATAAATCAAATAGATTATTTTTAGGTGCGTTCATACCATGTGAATCAAGTATTAATTTAGCATTAACCCATGCTGATTCATCTATAAATAGAACTTATCAAGCTGGTGATGGATATGCTAATCATTTCGTAGAAGATGATATAGTTACTGTTGGTGATTTATATACTCAGAACACTCCATCATATGCATACAATGATGCTTACTCTGCTCAACCTAATGCAAAAAAGTTTGTAGCTAAATCTATTTATAATATAGATAATCTATTAACAGATACTCGTATCATATCTTCAGAACTGAAAACAAATAATGAAGTTACTGATTCGTGGACAAAATTTAAAGTAGCTAATTATCTTGATGTAGATACTAGATTTGGTCCAATTAATGATATGAAACTGTTTAAAAATAATTTAGTATTCTGGCAAACCGACGCTTTTGGCACAGTTGCAGTGAATGAACGTTCTATTATAACTGATAATAATCCAGGTGCTCTTACTCTAGGTGTTGGTGGTATACTAGACAGATATGACTACTTTACTACAATGAATGGTGAAAGTCCAAACCAGTTAAGAGCAAATACTCAATCAGATAGCACTGTGTACTGGTATGATAGTAAACGTAATGAGATATGTGGTTTTAATGGTCAGTTACAAACAGTATCTAAATTAAAAGGAGTTCAATCTTATTTGAATAAGAATAAAGACTTATTTAAAAAAGATCCTATTGCAGTTTATGATAAGAAATACAATGAAGTTCTGTTTACTCTAGGAGATAAAACATTAGCATTTAATGAACAATTAGGAGTATTTACTTCATTCTATAACTATAATCCAGACTATTATGCAGAGTTTAGTGATAAACTATATTTATTTAAATCATTGAAACTGTTTAAATATAATGGTGGTGAACAAGCTGATTTAGATTCTGACAAAGCGAAGGTATCTGAAATAGAATTTGTAGTTAACAAAGATTATCCACAAACCAAAACATTTGATAATGTTGAATATGGTGGTGATTTTACTACAGATACTAATTTTGATTTGATATTATTTACTACAAAAAGACAGACTAGTGAAACATTAACTAGTGAAGATATTGATTACAGGGAGGATACTTATAAATTTGCAATCCCTCGTAATTCTTTGAAGCTTAATGAAGTAGAACAACTGGCTAACAAATCATACAAAGATAGAATGAAGGGAAAATATCTCATCTGCAATTACAAGTATGATTGCAATGGTGGTAATAAATTTAAAGTGCCATACATTAGTACAGCTTATAGATACTCAATGATATAATATGAAAAAGAAAAATAACAAAAATACTATACCAGCATATGCGTTTGGCATGGATCAGTTGTCAAACTACCTTGGTGGAGCTAATGTATTTGGCTCTGCCATTTCTGGTTTATCAGAAGAAGGTTCAACAGGTGATATTGCAGGTAGTACTATTGGCAGTGCAGCTTCGTTAGCCGGTGCTGGTCTCACTGTAGGTGGTCCTATTGGTGCTGCTGTTGGTGGTGGATTAGGATTAGTGAGTGGACTTATTGGTTCAATTAAACGCAAGAAACAAATGCAAGCGTTAAGACGCAGAAAAGAAACTCTCAATAAAACTAAAATAGGTATGAATGCCGCAGCTGAAACTGAAGGAGAATATTGGGATGATAATGATCTTGCATATACATTCGAGAATGGTGGAATACTCCCAGACTTAGCTTACTTGGACAACAATGAAGTGGTTAGAGATGATTATGGAAATATTGTTCAAGTTCCAAATACTCAACCAGGCACAGATAATCATTTAGTTGATTCGTCTACTTTGGAATCTGTGTTATCTGACAAAATTAAAAGACCTGGTACAAAGAACACATTTGCTAAGGAAGGACAAATATTATCTAAGATGACGAAACCTAGCAAAGGCAAAGACAAGTTTGCTGAAAATACAAACAGATTAAATAAAATAAATGCTAATAAAGCTTACAATAAATTATTAGCAGAACAAGAAGCAGTTAAAGCTGCTAAAGGAGTTAAACCCAAAGTAAAAGGAATACCTGCATATGCAGATGGTAAGGGTAAAACTGTAGACGATGTTAGAAGTAAGATGAATGCAGATACATACGCTGCATATTCTGATTTCTTTGATGAACTCGGTACAGGATTAAATAAATTTGGTGAAGCATTGGGGTATTTTCCAAAACGCATATTTGGTCCTCTTATAAATAACAAGAACATAACTAAAGCTGTAGAATCTGCAAGAAATACAAAGCCTTCTGCCACTTCTATGGATTATACTGGTGACACCAACATTAGTAAAGTATTTAATAGAAGTACATCTATGAATCCTTTATCAATTGGTTCTCCTACTACTGGTGCTTGGTTTTCATATCCAACACAAACAGTAGATGCAATCACATATGCAAACGACGAGCCAATCTATGTTGACATACCTCTTCGACCGATTGAATCTGAACCAACTTTAACAAACACGTACACAAATGCATCGAATAAACAAGTTACAAAAACTCCTAGTACTACTGGTTCCGTAACCACCAAACAGACAACCAAACCCACTACTCAAAGATTATCTGAACCAACAATACCACTAGTAAATACTAGTATGACAATAGATTGGGATGATGTTGTTACTCCAGTAAATATACCAACGTCTGCAGATGAAGCTACTAAGAAACGTGCACTTGGTAAACCAAAAAGTGGTTATTCACCAGATTGGTTATCGTTGGCTCCTACGGTGTATAATACTTTACAATCATTAAGAGGACCAGAAGAAGAACCATTAGTATTAAACCCATATACTGGTGCGATTAGAAGCACAATGGCTAGACGTAGAATGAATATAGAACCTGCAAGATTAGCTAACAGTAGATCAAGGGCCATTTCAAATTATAACTTAGCAAATATTAATGCTAATACTGGTGCTAATTTAGCAGCAAGAACTCAAGCTGCTGTTGATGAGTATGCTTCTAATGCAAACATGTACGCTACTAAACAAAATGCTGACAATGCTTACTTAGGAGAATATGCAAACACTCTTAATAATTTAGGACAACAATTTGTACAAAGTGAAAATATGTACAACGATCTTAATGCTAGAAACAGAGCTGCTGCTAGAAACTTTGGAGCAACTGCAACTAGTCAACTTGGTAAATGGTCTCAAGTAAATAGACAAATGCAAAATCAATACAATAGGGATCAAATGACACTACCATTCTTAGCTGATTTCTTAAGTCAAGGATTTACTAAAGAACAAGTGGATAATTTATTAACAAGAACTAGAAATAGAGTTTAATATGGTAAATAGATATGATAATCCTGCACAAGCAGAGTTCATAAATACATACGTTCCAATTCCATTTGAACAATTGTATACACTTGGGAAGCAGGCAAAAGAAAACGTAGATCAAGCATTAAAAGATTATTCAACAGCTTTGGATAAATGGGCTGAATTTCAATCTCCATCCGCTGCTGACACAAAAGCATACTATGATGAAACTTATGGTAGAGCTTTGCCTGTGGCTGAAGAACTGTCTAAAAACTTAGACATGATAAAAACTGCAGAAGGTAGATCTAAGATATATTCAGCAATAAACAATGTAGACAGAGCTAAATTAAGTATGCTTCGTCAAAGTGCTGAAGGTTTAAAAGAAAGACAAAAAGTAAATCAACGCTTAATGCTAGAGGGAAAATACAATCCTTTATGGCATGACGTTGATTTCACTGGTTATAATACACTTACTTCAGGTATTTATAATGATGTATCTCCATTAGGTTATCAATCAATAAAAGATCTTACAGACAAATATGTAAATAATCTTAAAGATAGCTATTTGGGTAGATCCAATGGTTTTATTCATACTGGTGTAACTGGGGATCAAATTAAAAAAATATTGGATGAAAATAAAAGTGGTATACTATCTACTCCTGAGGCTCAAATGCATATGCAAGTGTACTTAAAACAGAACCCTGGAGCAACTGCTGAAGATGCTGCAAATGCTTTTATGGAAAGAGCATATATAGATAATCAAGAATACATTAGAAATAATATTACAGTAGACCCATATGAAATGCAAGCTTTGAAAGAACAACAAGCTTTAAGAGTTGCAGCTACACGAAAAGGAAAAAATGGTGAACAACCAACTGATTATCCAGATGCTTATACTAAATTGTATAATGACGCAGTAGTTCAAGAAAAGCGTCAAATGCAAAATAATCCAAATCTAACTAGAACAAGATCATTTATAGAAGGTCAAGCATCTATGATACAGACTTTGACAGACGCTGCTAATGCTCTAGAACTAGGTGCTATTACTCCAGAAGAATACAACACTATGTATAAGGCATACCAAGAATCTGCATCAAAGAACTACAGTAATGAAGCTATGGCAAATGCTTATGCAGAGGATGTTAGGGATATGTTTGCTAAACAATCTGATATATTCCCAGCTGTTGGAGTAAAACAAGAAAAGTTACCATTGTACTATGATACTGCGTCCAGGGTGTTGAACGAGCTTACTTATCCTACTTCAGGATTAGTTATGAACCGTTACAATAAAATAAAATCTTCTAAAGAAGTAGAAATCAATAGTGATGATGCTATAACTAATGGGTTTACTATTCCAGATACTAATGGATTAATATTGTCCACAGACTTTGTAAACAAAGTAATGAAGGTTCCTTCTATAAAATACACTGTTCAGGATAATTCAAGACTTAATAGAAACTTTGCAGAAGACCTAAAATCTGGAGTATTCCAAGATGTTATAAAGGTGCCTAGAAACAAAATAATGGTAGGTGAATCCAATGGCCAACCGCAATTATTTCAAAGGGTTAGTGTTAAGATACCTATTCAGTCTATAAGAAATGCTAACTATGATGTTGACAGTTTTAAAGAAATGGTTAATAAAACTATGGGTTTAACATCTGAAGTTGGTTTAAGTGTTAAGCCAATAAAAGGTGAAAGTGTGGAAGATGCGTGGGGTCACTCTGACACTAGAGGTGGTGCAGCTCTTACTGGAGAATACTTTACATTTGATGCAATGGAACCAATTGATCCACATGGTATGACAAGAATGACTTTTGATCAAGAAGTCAATAAAGAACATGGTGGGTCTAAACTACAAAATGATTTATATGATAGTTCATATAACGAATCATATTCTTTTGATATCGAACTTTATCAAACTATGCTTAATCTGTTACAATAATATATGGAAACATCTATATTAGACAAATACAATGCTGGTTTAACACCTTCTAAAACCAATGCTACTACTGCGGCTATACGACAAGTAAACGCCCAGCATTCCTCTTTAACAAAGATTAAAACGGGATATGATCGTGAATTGGAACAAACACCAATTGATGATTATGAAGAAATGTATCTATTGGACAAAGAAAATCCAGAGGAAACTCTTAAAGATAAGAGCTACTTAAAAGATGCATGGACTACTTTCATGAATAGTAGAGATCAAATTAATCTAATGTCGGAAAGAGCTAAACTAGCTAAAGATATAAACCCCGTATTAGATGATATTGATTATGAATTGAATTTTCTTAGTGATAAGCAAAAGCTTAAAAATCTTGAAAATACTATTCCTACTTTGGATAAGAATTCTGAAGAATACAAAAATGCAATATCTGAATACTTTCAACTCCAAAGAACATTAGCAGATAGACAAGAGCAATACGATAGCATCTTGTCTAAATATGGTGAAAAAAAAGGTGATAACATTGATGCGAGAATTGAATATCTAAGTAATTCTAGAAAATCGTGGGAAGAAGAAAGATCTAAAGTAAATGAAGAAATAAATAATATATATTCTGATTTACGAGAAAGATCTGAAAATTATACACCGTCTTCTGAATTTAGAATAAAGGAACAAAGAGCTCAAGATAAACCTTGGTATTCCCCAGATTATTTCTTATACGCTGGTCCAGGTTTAACAGGTTCTTCTATGGCAACTGTTGATGGTTATATTGCAGATGCTTTAGCTACCGGAGCTTTGTGGTTAGGTAGACACTATGCTACTACTGGAGCATTGAACGCTGTCCCTGGAATTGGTGCTGCATCTAATTTAATTGGGTGGGGTAGTGCAATTGCAGCTACTGCAGCTAGTGTTGCTGGTAATATATACAGTAGACATAGAGAATCTTTAGCTCAAGTATATGGTGCATATAGATCTAGAATTGAAGATAATCTAAAGGAACAAGGCATTGATATTAAACAATATGCTGAAATTGGTAGAAATCAGTTAAAACAACAAAACCCTAATGTAGATGTTTCTAAAATCTCTGATGATGAAATAATCGATAGAGTTATATCTGGAGAAATAAACATAGATGATGCAACTTTAGCCAATGCAAAAAGATCCCTGAAAAATGGATTAGAAAGAGTTTATGATAACAACATGGCATTATCTGCTATGGATGTTGCTCAATCTGCTTTAGTATTTGCACCTCTTGGCAAAGCTATGGGTAAAATAATAACAGCTCCAATTAAAACTGCTTTAAATCCATTATTAAAAACAGGTACAAAATTAACTGAAGCTGCAGCAAGTAAATACAATAAACTTATAGATGCTTATACTGGATTTAATGCTAGACTTGCATATAATTCTCCAGTAAAAAATGCTAGCTTACAAGCCGCCAAGGCACTCGGTAGATTAGGTTTCTCTGCTACTGGAGAAGCATTTGAAGAAGCTAATCAAGATGTGTTTGATTATGATTATATTTCAGGTAAGTATGATGGAAAGTCTAGCAGCATTTTTCAATCTTTGATGGGTTTAGCTGATGCAAATTATCGTACTGCAAAAATATTGTCTGGAATAGATACTGAATCTGAATTAGCAAATGATCCACAATTTTGGAATGATGTAAAAGGTGGTTTTGCATTAGGTTTATACATGGGTGGACCTACAATTGCTTATCATTCTGGGTTAAAGACTTACAAAGACATGACTGCCAACTCTTTTGTAAGAGACGTAGTTGCAGATCACATTGGTAAAAAAGATGCAATGATCAAAGCTATGTCCTACTCTGAGATGGCAAACAAAAAATTAAACTATCAACAAAATGTACTTGATGTACTTGAAAACTACAAGTACAATCTACCAGAAGGTATCACTGAACAAGATTTAAATGATGAGATAGCTACTGCAAATAATATCTTTAGTTTATCTAAATCTAAAGTAAATCAGAACATTGGTAAAACTATTGGTTACAATCCTGGGACTACTGAATATAATACTTTAATTGGGTTGCAACACTTGGCAACAATAGATGCACAAGAAGCACTTGACAATGCTAATCAGGCACAAGAAGCAGATAATAATTTCTATACTACTCTGGAAAATGATCAAATGTTAAACCATTATTCTCCAGAAGAAAAGCTTACTGCTGTAGCATTAACTAAATTAAATATTCAAAAGCAAGCGTTAGAACAATTAAAAACAGCACTTGAATCTAAACCAGAAGAAAATCAACAAAAATTTGGTATAACAAATGAATCAAATGCTGTTGGTAGATCTATATCAAAAGAGATACCTAAGATATTAAAAGATATAGATGTTAAATTAAATCAGTTGGCAGAAGGTACTAAATTTAGCCCAAACTTTGTAGCAACTCCTAATTTAGTTGGCAAAGGTGTTGATAGCTATGTTAACACAATGATTGCAAACCACGATCTTCTAATAGCAGAACACAAGATGAATGAAATCTTTGGTAATACTTTGGAAGATGGCAAACTCATAAATTTCAACAATGCTTCTGATGAATCAAAAAAACAAATAGGCAAAAAAATAAAAGAAAGAATTGATAAGTATATAAACAATTCAGATGAGTCATCAAAGATAGTAGAAGAAAATGCAAAAGATGTTGTTGAAACAGAAGCTGCAAAAGAAATGTCTAGAGAAGCAGTTAATCAAAGTGATAATCAACAACCTATTACTAACAACGAAACTCAAGTAGATAATCAAGTAGCTTCTAAAGTAGAACAAGAAAAGGTTGAATCTCCAAAGACTCCTATAATGGATGATAGGGCTACTCCTGACATTGATACTAAGATACCAGTAGCAGAGGTAGAGATAAAGAAAGATGAGGAGTTTCCTAATAAAGGTTTGGAAGAGTTAAGCAAAGAATTTGAAGAAACTTTAGCCAAAGTAAGAGAAAAAAAAGAACCGGAAACAGAAGATACTGAAAGCAAATCTAAATCTAAACCTCAACCAGTTGTTGAAACCCAAGAAGATGAAGAAGATGAAATAGAATTTGAACGAGCTGATGAAAAAGCTTTAATAGATTTTGCAAACTCTGAAGCTGTTTCTGATGAGGAAGATAAGAAAGTATCTGAAACATATAACAATTCTAATCCTGAAGTAACTGAAGAATCTCAAGTAAAATGGGCCCGTAAGAAGATTGCTACAGAATCCACAATGAATAGGAGAACAGATATGGACTCTGAGACTAGAGATTTGGATGAATCTTTAGAAATTGAAGAAATGGTACAAGATAAAGTATCTCATACACTGTTCTTTAATCCTGATGCTACAACGCCTATTTATCCTGGTACCAAGCCAGGCAAGGAATTAGCAGAGAGAATAAAAGATCCAAACTTTTTTAATGATAGTTTCTGTGAGTTTGTTATAAATAAAGATTATACAGAAAAGGGGCATAAACCATATAAAGAAAATGATCCTAGTACATATGATTCTGCATCTATAATAATGTTAATTCATCATGGCACTGGCGATTATGCAATGGCTTTGAAAACTCCTTCTGGAGCTAGAACTTTCTTAGCAGCAAAATTATCTAGCATACCTAAAGAAAGGCTTACAGAAGAGGATATTAATCTTATTAATAATGCTAATGATTTATCTATAGCAGATTTACGTAGATTTAGAAATGCAGTAATTTCTACAATAGAGTCTGCAACAAATGATGAAGCTGTAGTACCTAGCACAATAGTTAGAACCAAAGGAATACCTAATGTTGTTAGAAAAGATGGTAGAGCAGTGTTCAGACCAATTCATGAAGTAAAAGGGTTAGAAGTACCAACAGAAATTACTGACATTACTCCAGAAAAAGTAACATTTGGTATAAGTGATGGTATTGTAAAAGATTCTGATATAATAGGAGCCAATGGTGAGAAATTACCTGGTAAAGGAGGTAGTGGACAATTGTTTATTTACCCACCAAAATCCAATACTTTATCAGATCAAATGCTACCGTTACAATTAACTCTTCAAAGATTTGATAGAAAACAAGCTGAATTCTTAGCCAATTTGTTAATTAATTATGGTGCTAATCCTAATTCTGAATATGGAGATACAGGAATCATTGCTGGAGAATTAATTGATTTCATGGTTAGATTTGGAGATGCTACTAAAGTAACTACTGCAGATAAAACATTTGATTGGTTAAAAGAAAAGCAGTTATATATTGATGATAAAAGTAATTTGGTAATTGGTGAAAAAACATTCAATATTGGTAACTTATCTACTCAGGATAAAAAAGACATAGCTGAAGCATTAATGGGATTCCATTGGCGTGTAGCTAGAAAAAATTTCTTTAGACCAGTAAAAGAGGCATTACCTTCAATATATGATTATTTTAATCATAATTCTATTGACTCACTTGATATTATTCCAGGCGTATCCTTTACTAAGGATGACTTCATTTCTTCTACTCCAGTTTATACTATGGGAGTATTAGAAAAAGCTGGTGTAATAAGAAGTGATTTAGATGATCAACTGTTCAAAGATTCTTTCGCATATGCTGAAGATGTTCAAAAGATACCAAGAAAGATCAATAATCCTGAAGTAAAAGAAGCTGTTGAAAACAAAGCAGGTTCATTGCCAAATATTCCTAGTATTCCAGAACCACAGGCAAATGTTACTGAAGATGTTACAACATCTGAAATTACCACTCAAGATGATTCTTATATAGAGGAAATAACTAATGATGGAGAAATAGATCCTTTAAGCTTGGGTATTGATGAAGATTTTGATATACCTACTCGTAAAGTTACAGGTAACATATCAGAAGTAGTAACTCCAGAGGAAATTCAATGGTTTAGAAATAAATTAGGATTACCAGAAGATTCTTTACATATCGTTGAAGATGCTATTGCACTTGGTGGTAATGAATATGCTATGGGTCTTGTTAGAAAAGATTCTACCATACTGTGGAAAGGTGCAGAACGTGGTACATTGTATCATGAAGCATTCCATAGAGTATCGTTATTAACTATTTCTCCAAAGGAAAGAAAGAAAATTTATGAATTCTATAGAAATAGAACTGGTTTTGTTGGAAGTGATAAACAAGTAGAGGAAGCTTTAGCAGAAGACTTTAGGCAGTATATGCTGAATAAAGTAGATCCTGAATTAAATCTTCTTAAAAGAGCTTGGAAAGCTATTAAGAATTTCATAAGTAAATGGGTTTGGAGAACTGATACCAGCATTGATAATATTTTTAATAGAATCGCTTCTGGTTATTATAATAGATCTAAACAAAATTCAGCTGCTGTAAATGAATTTCTTGCTGCATATAAAGGTGCAGGTGCCCCATTTAAGGTAAGAGGTCATAAATTTAAAAACATTAATAACACACAATTTAAAGAAACTGTAAATTCACTTGTAGGTGCTTTATTTACATTAAATAATGTAAGATTGCGTGATGATTTACAGAATCTTAATTACGGAGTGTTGAAAGCTGCATTAAAACCAGAAATAACAGCAAAGTTAGTTGAAAAAGAAACTATTACTAAGGAGCAAGGGGAAGTTAGAAATGAAATATACAATACATTTGATACTGTATTTAAACCAGAAATTATAAATAAATTAAATGAGTATCAAATAAGAGCAGTGGATAAGCAGGAAAATATTGATGCAGAGATTGATGAGAAAGCAGTTGGTAATGATGTAGGTGATCAGATGGCTAACTACATTCAAGAACAATTGGCTGTTTCAGTTAAAGATAATGCTCTTGCATCTATAAAGATTTTCATTGCAACAATGCCTAGGACAGAATTTGTCATGAAACAAAAAACAAATCCTGATGGCACTGTGACTCAAGTACAAGGTGTTGCTGCAATAAAGAGTCCTGTTACAGGCTTACCTCTAATGGTTGACTTTGATAAATCTTGGAATACAATTATTAATGAAATTCACTCTGAAAATACATTCAAAGGAATGATGGACAAGAGTGCAAAACTTGCTAAAGTAACACCATTATTTAAAACTTTGTATAATGAGTTATACAAGATTACAAATGAATATGTACAAAAGAAAGGTATTCAAGAGGACGAAGTTCAAAAAATAGCAAGAGAGAATTTACAAACTCAGTTTAGAAACACATTCCGTAAAGCTAGACACAAGTTAGTTGGTATTTTATCAGAAAAAGTTGAAGATGAAAACGGTAATGAACAAACTAACTTGTATGTTAAAGATGAAAATGCAAATAAAGTATCTAAAAATATATTAGAGGGTTGGAATTACAATTTAATAACAAACAGTGGTGTATTAGATACTTCTGATAACTTATTTAAAGCAAAAGTTAGTGAGTCTGAAGAATTCGTAGCTAGAGAAATCAACAATGAATTCAATAAAATAATAAAGATTGTAGAAAAATACAAAACTACACCTAACAAGAAACTAGTAAATGGTCAAACTTATAAAGAGTATGTACCAGAGAAGTTAATTACTATTAAGAATAAGATAGTTGATTTACTTAATAAAGTTGGAGTAGAAATTGATTTAGAGTCACTAAATTCTTTCCTTACTAAGGAATATTATAATTCAGATTCTACTGAGTCATTAGTTTCAATGTTATCAGATAGATCCAATAAAGGTATATATTTCTTCTTTAATTCCAAAGTAAAGGATTTAGCAAAGATTCAAGAAAGTGGTGTAGTTCCTGGTCAATACAATAGAAGTATTACAAAGTATTATGCTGATTCTAAATTCTTAGGAAGACTCGCTGAGACATATGCAATGTTGCATCCTTCTTCTGATGAATTATCAGTATTATCTACTGATGGTAAATTGTTGTATCCTATATCAGAACACAATTATTTGTCTGACATGGTTCAAAGATTGGATAATGACCCAGCAACAGTAGAAGCACTTACCAAAGTATTATACAATACTGGTAATAATACCAATCCTAATTACTTCAAGGGTTCTGTATTGTTAACAAATTTATATAATAATGCAGATGCTAAAGGTAAAATAGGATTTGAAACTCTTGTTTATTTTAAAGAACAAGGTAGTGCAGATAAAGGACGTAAGTACACAGAAATATCCCCTCTTGAAGACTATATTGCTAAGATGACATTCACTAGAGCAGGTAGAATTATCTTACCTACTATGGGTGATTCTCAAACATATAATACATTATATGGTACTGCAATAAACAACTTTAAAAATCCATTTGACGTAAGTAATGGTGAAATAAAATTCGATGCTCAAATTCTTAAAAGATTTATTAATTACTTTGAAACTGAATTAGATACCATTGAATTTAATTACAAGAATGAAAATAATTTAACTGAGGAACAAAAAGTAAAGAACTATGATACAGGAAATAGAAATGGTTATAGATTCAGATACTTCAATGGATTCTTTAAATTGAAAGAAAGACCTACGTTAAATGGTATTGAATTTGAAAAAGATTTTTCGAACTTTAACGAAGCATTAGACCTAGCAGAAGATCTTGGTGGTAATGAATATGGAACTTCTATTATTTCTCAAATAAGAAATAATTGGAATAAGTTCAGTAATGCTGAAAAAGCAAATCTAATGAATAACTACCTGTGGGATGCATTTAAAGATGAGTTAAATTATGCACAAGAATTAGGTATAATTAAATGGGATGGTAATAAAATAGCTAGTGTAACGAGTTTAGCATTACCACAGAAGGCATTAGAAGAAGCATCATCACATTATAAAAAATCTGCAACAGTTTCTAATTATAGCGAAAATCTTGGTGCTGCTGAAATGATTGGTAATTATTTTGCCAATACCATTTCTTCAGTAATTGAATTTGAGAAACTTTTTATAAAAGACCCAGCCTACTACAAAAATCCTGTAGATAAAATTAAACGTTTACGTGAGGTATTATCCACTGGTGTTACTCCAAGAATAGACTACGAAGAAGGAAATCCAATGGCAGATCTCACTGAAGTGAACGTAGGTACACTATCAGATAATGTTATCGTAAGTAGACAAGCTGATCGAATTGCAGAGTATGCTAAAAGATCTGCGGCTATACGATTACTTCAGGAAATGCATGACATGACATTAGATGAAGCAATTAGAACTTATGATAGTTCTGAAGCTTTACCCAATGATGTAGAAGATGCAGCTAATCTTATAGTAAGAGATAAATTTGATGGCTATCTTAACCCTAAAGGCAAAGTAAATCAAACTGATGCTACAGTATTAATATCCCCAGAGTTTTACAAAGAATTAGTACGTAGAGTAGATGGCTGGACACCACAAGTAGCAAAAGCATTTGATTTACTTAATGATCCAAATGCAGATCTCGAAGCAGATATGGATACATATGCCGAAGCATTAGCTGTTACATTGAAGCCTTTGAAATTCATGTATTTTGGTGATCACTACGATGTAGGTGCTAAAAGGGATATACCAGTGTTTGATAAGATGGCAATGTTCCCTGTACATCGTATCTTCTCTACTGGGGACATGGGTAAAGTATTGGAAGTTATGCAATCACGTAATATCCATATGCTTGCTTTTGATTCCGCAGTAAAAGTAGGACAAAGGGCTAAAGAGGTTAAATCAAGAATCTATAAAGATAAGACTAATAAAGAAATAGACATGGACAGTTTGATGTCAATGCCTACTCACAAACAGTCTTTAACTAACTTTAGACGCCAGTTAATTACTGATCCTCACCATGCAGAAAGACAAATGTTTGTATCTCAAGCACAAAAAGCTGCCATGGGTAATATCAGAAGTGCATGGAAATATACTACACCAGATGGTAAAGTATACAATGGTGATGAGTTAATTAATAATTTTAACGGTGCTCATAATGCCATTACTGAAGCTGGTAGGAGAGAGATAGAAAGAGATTTCGGTATTACTCCAGATAAACCTCAAGTAAGTGTACAAAGATTTGCTGAAATTATGCAACGCAAAGCTTTAAGTTCAAACATGAATGACAATGTTATTAATGGTTTGGATGTTGAAAATGGTGAAACTGTTGCACCGATTTCTGGTTTATCTGATAACTCTTGGATAGAAAGTGGTCTTATATCAATGTTGAATAAGTCAATTGTTGATACTAACTTACCAGGTGGTATGTTTATTCAAATGTCTTCAATATTGTATAATAGAATTGCTGTAACTTCAGACGCACAAAATGAAAGAAAGCTAAGATTTGCAAACACTGATGGTACTATGGATTGTGTTATTTCAATTAACTTATTGAAACACATAATTCCTGATTACGATAAAAAGACTTTCAGTGAAGCTAAAAAGTGGTTGATAGATCATGATATTGTTGGTCCGAATTCTAAAGCTCTTGCAATGGGTTATCGTATCCCTGCTCAAGGTCAAGCATCAACTGCAGCTCTTAAAGTGGTAGATTTGTATCCTGAACAAATTGGTGATACTATTACATTACCTGATGAGTTCACATCTCTTACTGGTTCTGACTTTGATATTGATAAATTGTTCGTTGCTAGATATAACTATGATAAGAATGGTAATAGAATCAAATTTGAGACTAAGGAAGATTATACTAATAGACTTAGAGAAGCTGGTTTAGATGACGAAACCATAGTTCGTAAAGTTTATGAAAGATATAATGGTAAAACTGACTTTGAAGCAAATTCAAAAGAAGCAAATGAAAACATGCTTCTTGATATGTATATATCAGTTATTTCTAATCCATTAAACTTTGCAGAAGCCAGACAACCACTGGATACAGTAACAGATTACTTGAAGGATACAATTCTTAAAGAAGTAGATACAATAACCGGTCAAGGTAAACGTACAAGTAAATCTCAATTGTATTATGCTACTCCAACATTCCAAAGTAGAACTAAAGCGGAGTTGAATGGTGGTAAATTTGGTATTGGTCCATTTGCATTAGCAAATGCTCATCAAGTTCTTACTCAATTGGTTAAACTAAGATTTAAACCAAATAAAATTTTAAGAGACTATGGCATAAGCAATTTGTATGGTATCCAGAGTAATGATAGAAATAAGATTAATATCCTTGACTGGTTATCAGCATTAATCAATGCTCATGTGGACGTTGCAAAAGATCCATACATCATTCGATTGAATGTAAGGAAGTTAACATTTAATATGACTAACTTCTTGATAAGATCTGGTAAAGGTGAAAGTACATTCTATTTCTTACCTCAACAAATATTAAAAGACTTTGCAATAGAATACGATAAATACTCTGGCTTTTATAATGTAGATACACAAAATAAAAATCCTGAAAGTCTAGCATATAGAACCATCTGGAATACATATTTTGAGAAAGCAAAATCTTTATCTAAAGGTAAATATGATCAATTTTTAGACTTTTTAAATGATAAAGGTGTAGGTGCTAAACAAAGAGCAAAGATGTTCGATGTCAATTACTTAAAGAAGCAATTGAAAAAAGAAGAAACATTTGATTGGTACTACAATCAGTTGCTCATTATGAAGACTTATCAAGAACTTAATCCGTTCTCAAGATCTTTGTCTGAATTAACTACATTGTCTCAAATTGATACTAAGCGCTTTGGTAATAATTTTGGTTTACAAAGTGCATTCTTGGATAAGTGGAAACAATTCATGGTAGAACAGCAAGTGTTTGAAGATCCTATAAAAGTATTTTCAAATACATTCTTAGGTAAGAAAATGCAAGATGCATTGATATTCCCTAGAATTGCCTTCCAAAATACAATGATTAGACTTACTCCGGAATTTGAAAACTTAAGAACATTAATAGAGTTCTATACTAAAGGTTATGCAATTAGTGATGATACATATATCAACAATATTACCAGAAGTATGGAAGCTACATATAAAGCTGGTTTCTTTAACAAGTATTTAGCTGAAAATGGAATAAAGCTTAGTAGTTTGCTAGGTGGTCCAAATAGTATTTCTAAGAGATTAGATAAAATTAAATCTGATGTAAGAAGTGGTAAATATCCAGATTTATTAAGTAGTGATGGTTCATTTGAAAATGTACTTATTAATAACATCTTTAGTAGACCAAAGGAGGATACCACTGAATTAAATGGTCCTGATTTTATTGCTTACAAACCAAACAAGAGTGGTGACAATAACTTAGAAAATGAAATCATCAGAGCTTGGGAAGAATTGTGGGATAGCGATTATCAGGAAATAAGAGATTTTGCAAAAGATCTTGCATTGTATGCTTTCTATACTTCTGGGGATGCATTTGGTAAAAACAATATCTTTAGATATGTACCTAATTCAATTAGAGAAGAAATAGGTTATTTTGATTACATTAGAGATTTAGAACGAAATCCTGATGATGCGGTTAAAGATATTAAAGTATTCCAAGTAATAAAAGACTTGTGGTGGAATGACCACGTAGTTCCTACTATTGATTATTATGTATTAGATTCTAGTAGAGAAACCATTGAAGAAGAAGGTAGACCTGTGTATAGGGCGTTACCTCACGAAGATAGTGGTTTTACTGTAGTAAACAAGAGAGGAGCAGAAGTACAGATTCCTGGTATTATATATGACAAGAAATCTCAATCTATAATTTCATTCAATCAGAATGGTCAACCTATATTTCCACCATTTAAAAAAGTAAAATTAGATAGAAACAATGATCCTAGAACTACGTTCTTGTATGAGTACATAGGTATTAATGAAGATGATGCTCCAGTGTACAGATTGATTAACAAGAAAGGAATGAGTTATAGAGGAAACATATTGATTGAAAATGGTAGAAATAGATCTGTTCTTAAATACAACAATGTTGTACCAAATGGTTATGAGATTATGCCAGAAGAACCAATAACTTGGGTTACTGATCTTACTCCGGTAAAAGCTAGTTTACAAGCAAAGGCATTTAATCAAGCTGGTGAATTTAATACAGATATGCTTGCTAATATACAGCAAACAGTTAAAACTCAACAAGCAACTGAACCATTATCTTATCAAGAATGGGTTAAAGACTATCAAACTCAAGAAGGTGAAGCTGATGCAGAAGCAGCATATCAACAGTATTTGGATAACTTTGAGTATAGTAAATCACAAGGTACACATACAGTACCTACTACAAAGATAATTTCCGGTGGTCAAACTGGTATAGATCGTTTAGGTTTAGAAGTTGGTAAAGAACTTGGGCTAGAAACAGGTGGAACAACTACTCCAGGATATTATACTGAAAACGGTCGTGATGAATCTTTAAAAGATTTCGGAGTAACTGAAATATCTCCAGAATTACAAGCAGGTAGAAAAGGCAGAGAATTTTATTTACCTAGAACAGAACAAAATGTATTGAATTCTGATGGTACGGTGTACTTTAGTACAGACGAAGATAGTGCTGGTAGAATTGCTACACAAAGATTTGCTAAACAACACAATAAACCATTTTTATTAAATCCTACTAGTCAAGAATTAGCACAATGGTTGGTAGATAACAATATTGATACATTAAATGTAGCAGGTAATCGTGGTTCTAAAGTATCTCCGGAATTTGATTCTCAAGTAAGAGATACTATTAGAAATGCTTTTAGTTCTCCAATTCAACAAGATTTATTTGCATCTGAACAATCTTCAGAAACAATTAATATATATGCTGGTACTGGTGAAAATGCAGATTTAAGCAACTTTGCAGTTAGACCTTTTACTATATCTGGTGATAAATCAGAATCTTCTATACGTATTGGTGGTAATTTTCAAACAGTAGAAGGTGCATTTCAAGCTCAAAAATTAGTATTTTCTTCTATGTCAGATGATGAAAAAGAAGACATTAGAAAACAACTAGAAATTGCTTCAGGTAGTCAAGCAAGATCTATTGGTAGAAAAATTAAAGATTTAAATACAGTTTCTTGGGATAAAGCATCCAGTGATGTTATGAGAGATTTATTGTTAGAATCTTTCAGTCAAAATCCAGAAGCTTTAAATAGATTATTATCCACAGGTGATGTAACGCTTACTCATACTCAAGATAAAGGTAAATGGGGTACAGAATTCCCAAAAATTTTGATGGAAGTAAGAGAATTATTAAGGAACCGATCAAACATTGAACCAGCAATTACTGATACTACTAAGGAATTCTTAGATTATGCTAATCAATTTGGTTTTACTGATGAAGCTGCTTCACTTGCAAAAGACTTACCAAAAGCAGTTGAAGAAGCTAAGAAAGTAGAAGAAGAGTACGTATTTACATTTAATGATGGGTTTAAGATCAATTTACCATTCTCATTAAATGATCAACAGAAATCAGCTCTATATGAATTAGAGAAGTTTATTGAAGATGGTGGAACCGAAATTACTTTATCTGGTTATGCTGGTACAGGTAAATCTACTATCATTGGTATATTTAGTAAATGGTTGAATAATAGAATTGGTAGAGGTAACATTGTATATACTGCTCCTACTCACAGAGCAAATGTTATAACTAAACAAAATAATCCTAGTGCTAACGTGTATACACTTTCTGCTCTATTTGGGTTTACTCCAGATACAGATGAAGCAATGGAACGTGAATCATTGGATTTAAATGATTTGAAATTCAGAGCTAAAAATCAAATGAAATATGAACCAGGTCAATTAATTATTATTGATGAAGCTTCAATGGTACAAGATGGCTTGTATGAATACGTTCAAGAAATTATAGCCAAATATGATGGTAGTGTAATATATGTTGGAGATTCTGCACAATTGAGACCTGTAAAATCAGATCATATTTCTAAAGTATTTACATCTGATGGAGTACCTCAAATAACTTTAACCAAAGTAGAAAGAACGGGTGATAATCCTATTTTAAAAGAAGCCACCAGAATTAGGCAAGGTGAAGGATTAAGTTACCAAACTGATATAAATGATAAAGGTCAAGGGGTGTTGTATACTTCTAATGATACAGTTATAAATGAAAACTTAAAACAAATTATATCTTCTGAAGAGTTCAATGCTGATCCTTTACATTTTAGAGTTATTACTGCTACAAATGCTGCAGCAGCTACATATAATTCAAAGATTAGATCTTTAAGATATGGAAAATTTGCTAAGCCCTTTGTAAAAGGCGACATTCTAATGGGGTACTCAAACAAACTTAGAAAACCAGATGGGTCTTATAGATTAATAAATTCTATGGATTATATAGTACAGAATGTTAGAGATACTACTGTAAAATTTAGAACAGATAAAGGTACAATAGAATTTAAAGCGTTTAATCTATCAATTAGACCTGTTGGCGGTACTATCATGAACGATTTTCAACTTACTGTAATTGATAAAAATGAACCAGATTCTAAGATATTTGAAATAGTAGAATATAAAGATAGATTATTTAAAATGGCTAAAGAAGCCAAACAAAATGGACAAATATCTAGGTCTAGAGATTTAAATCAAATGGCATACAGTGTAGATAATGAATTGAATATTACCAAAAATTTAAAAGACAATCAAGGTAGATTAAAAATTAGGAAAGCAATTGATTATGGATATGCACAAACTGTTTGGAAATCGCAAGGTAGTACATACAGTAAAGTTTTAATACTCTCTAATGAAATTGATACGTTTGGTTATGGTAAAGATGCAATGCAATTAAGAAACGAGTTGAGATATGTAGCTGTGTCACGTGCTAAAAACTTTGTTATAATAAATTCAGAAGCTGAAAATAAAAAGAAAGTTTCTATGAGAAACGAAATAGCTGAAGAGGATTTGTTAGATGATATAGAATTTGAACCAGCTACAGAAGAACAAGCAATAAAAGCATCTTTACAGGATTCAATTGATGAGTTAACAGCAAATGGTAAACAACGTAGAAAAGAATGTGAATAATTATGCAGTGTTTAAATATTAAAAATAAAGAGGTTGCAGCTTTACTCAAGAAATATACAAAGATATTGGGTAATGAAAACGCTGCATATTATGTATTATCAGAAAACAATGGTTATGGTTTAGATAAGGCTCCCAATGGGGAGCCATCTAAGCTATTTTCAGATTTAGTTAATCATTTTAATGGTAATAAGAAAGAAGCTATACGAACAAAGTCATTAATATATTCTGCACAATTTAGACAGATAAGAAACATTGTATTAAATAATGATGGAGAAGTATCTATAGATGTGTTATTAAATAATTCAGATAAAATAAATAATCCATCATACGTTCCAAAAAAAATACATGAAACGTATAATAAACTTATTCAAGCCTTGACAAGGCGAATAAAAGACATTCAATATGCGAAATATAGTGACAGTAAGAAAGTAGATGAATTAAGAGCGTTAGAATTTAAATTAAACCAATTGGAAAACGATCAAGCTACTTTTGAATTTGTAGATTATATGGCAAGTGATGTAATATCTGCATTAAATGAAGTAAAGGCTTTACAAACCAAAGTAAATGAAAACCAAAAGTACAATAACCCGCTAGATATAACTTCTGCAGAATTAGATATGATAAAGAAAGGTTATATTGGTTTTTATGGTAACATTGCTACTAATATCCAGAACATGTTGGATGATGAATCTACGTTTGACTATTTAAATGATCCTCAATTAGTTGAGGATACAAAACAAAACTTAAAAAGGACTGTAGGTGACTACTATGAATTAGTAAGAAACTATAACAATTTAGCAGACATTGTTGCTAAAGATAATTTTATTAGAGAAGCAACTAAAGCCGGTTCATTTACTATAGATCATCTTAAAAAAATATTAGATGAAGGTGATGTAGATATAAATCTATGGGATCAGTGGGCAGGTAGTACACAATATTCTAATAGTGAGTTAGTACGTATAATTCTTAACAAGATAATTAGTGTTAAAAATAATGTCGCTGAAAAAGAATTGGAAGTAGGTAAAGAACTTGTAGAAATATTATCACATGTAAATAAGTCTAAGTTAGCTTACATGCATGAGAGAAATAGGGATGGACATAAAACTGGTTTCATGACAAGAGACTTAAACTATGGTCAACATTATCAAGATTACTTAGAGCATCAAAGAAAGTTAGCTGAAAAGTTAGGATTTGGAGATAAAGATATTGCTGAAGTACCAGGCTTATTGAATTCAGAACAACTAAAGAAATGGAATAAAGCAAATAACGATTGGGAAGCTAAGCACACAATTCGTAAGTTTACTCCAGAGTATTACGAACTAACTAACAGTCTTAGTGAAGAAGCAAGATCTCGTAGAGATTCCCTAAACATGGAAATAAACCTATTGTTGAGTACTACAGTTGATAAGAATGGGGACTACCATAGAGAGGATTTATCTGATGAAGATTATCTAAAATTACAAGAGTTAGAAACAAGACGTAGAAATTTAGCTAATCCATATTATCCAGATGGTTCAGTAAAAGTTGGATTAGATAAAGAAATAGCAATAGAAATGAGAGAGTATAATGAAAAATTAAGAGAGAAATTACATTATACTCCAAATATGGAAAAGTTTAATAAAGCTCTACAAAAGGCAAAGAAGAATTTAAGTCCAGAGAAATTTGCTAAGTGGGAACAACGCAATACAGTTGATCAAATAATTGAAGAATTCTGGGACGATATTAAAACTCTTTCATCAAACACAAATAAATCTGATGATCAAATACTATATGAAACGGCTAGAAAGAACATGTTAAGACTTTACACCAGAGAAGATGGTAAAGTAGATGTTGATAGCATGCCTGACCAAGTAAAGTCGTGGATTAATACTTATGATGAATTGATTTCTGAGGAAAGTTTGAAAACTCGTGATAAATCAAAGAAATCCAAAGTAATGGACATAGCTGAATGGGAAGTAAACCCTAGATTCTATGAAGAATTAGAAAGAGTTGAAAAATTAGGTCAAGCTGAATATAATGCGTGGGTTTCTATAAATGCTAGATATGACTATGAAGGAAATCTTGTACCAGCTTCTTTTTGGAAGAAATTAGTTCCGAAGAAAGAGTTAAGAGCCAAATACATGCGCAAAGTACCTAACAGATCCTGGTCTGAAATCGATAAAGAATCACCTTTCTACGATAAAAGATTTACTAAATATGCAGATCGTGGAGAAACAAGAATTCCAAATCCTGAATTGTATGACAACAGTGCAAATTATCGTAAAATAACTTCTGATGCAAATTTAAAGAAACTTTATGATAAACTTGTTGATGTAATGGAGTTATCAAACTCTAAAATTCAATTCTTAAAGTATGAAAATAAATATAGACTGCCACAAATAGAAGGTGGGGCATGGACACAAATCCGAAGTAAGGACAATATTTTAAAGGGGTTAGCGTATGCAATAGAAGATACTTACACTGTAAAGGATGATGATAATGCATATATGTTGGAAAATGCTAAACGATCAGATGGGTCACTTGTTAAACTTATACCTACTAGATACATTAAGATGTTATCCAATCCAAATGCTTTAACAAATGACATAGTAGGATCTGTGATATCTTACTATAAAATGGCAGAGAACTATGAACAAATGAGTGAAATTGCTCCAGAATTAGAAGTAGCTCTTGATTTTGTTAGTCGTACAGATTTTACCGATAAAAAAGGTGGTAGAATACAAGGTTTGGAAAGTAAGACATATGATAAATTAAAATCTGTACTAGATCAATTGGTATATGGTATGGAAAAGAATGCATTAGAATTAGATATTCCTTTACCAAAAGGCAAACATGTAACAGTAAGTATTGGTAAGTTAGCTGACAACTTAGCTGCATATACTAGAATACAAGGTATAGCACAAAACATGAATGTAATTCTTACAGGTCTCATTACAAATAAGATACAAAACAGGCTAGAAGCAATCTCTGGTATATACTTTGGAAATAAGGAACTTGCACAAGCAACAAAATTAATCATACCGTCATATGCAAATGCAATAAAGAACATAGGTCATTCAAACAACAAAGACAAGGTTTTATGTTATATGGAGTATTTAGGTGTAGTAAGAGAAAATGCTCAAACCTTTAGTAAACTTAATCAATCTAGATTTTTAAGAGCATTAAATCAACACTTCTGGTATTTTGGACATGAAATATCAGATTATGTAACAAAAGGTAAAATGGCATTGGCAATTGGTCTATACTATAAATATGATCCTGAATCTGGTAAATTCTTAAATAAGAACGAATTCCTAAGAAGATTTAAGAGTAAAAAGGAAGGCAATGCCAAATGGAATACTTTAAGTGTAACTTTTTATGATGCATTTGAAGTTAAAAACAACAAACTAGTAATAAAACCAGAGTATGCTAAATCTCTCGATGAAGCTACTATAAACAAAGTTAGAAATACGGCAAAACAAGTAGGTACCAGAATTGACACGCAATTAACAGACTTGGATAGAAGTAAATTACATGCAACTGTAATTGGACAATTATTACTTATCTTCCGTAACTTTATTTTGGTTAACTTACAAACTAAGTTCTTAACTAAACGTCAATTTAACTATTCTACAGGCATGTGGAGCGAAGCTCAAGTACCAGCTGCAGTTAAATATGTATATAGACATTACTTTAATCAGAATAAAATAGATCAATTAAAGGAACTATATCAAAATCATTATGATGAATTGGACGATTTCGAAAAAGGATGTCTTAAAAGAGTTACTTATGAAGTTTTATTTTCCACAGTAGGTTTTATGATCATTTCTTCTTTAGTAAGAGCGATGGCAGATGATGACAAACGTAATTGGTGGAAACAAGAAGCAGCGTATCTTACTCTAAGAGCTTCATTAGAGACACGTGGTAACATATTACCTATTGAAGTAATTAACTTACTTAATACTCCTACTGCTGCATGGTCTACTTTACAATATTGGGGTGACTTAATTACAATGATGTTGAATGATCCTACACAAGAGATAAAAAAAGGTCCATACAAAGGTATGAACCGATTCCAACGATCCTTAATTAAGGCTACTCCTTTAAGAAGTATATGGGAAGCACAAGATCCAAGATCAAAAATGGAGTATTATGATAACATGATTTCAATATTTAACTTTTAAAGCCACAAAAATTTTAACGGCCATTATAATAAAGCCCCTTCAGTTTTTACTGTTGGGGCTTTTCTGTATTTTTAAATCTTGTAGTGATATACTTTCACCTACCGGTTTTGTTACTTTTTTTTTTGCAAGAGGATTAAATAGGTATTCATGAACTTTACTATCAACACTAATATTCCAAAAATTTAATATTTGTAATTTAGCTTGATATCCTAAGCGTTCATATAAACCAAGATCTATTTTGTTTACTATGGAATGAATTGAATAAGCCTTATTAAAGGCAAATACTCTATAATTAATTCTATCTATTGTTAAAGTATAATCACAATAATATAGTCTATGTTTCTTTTAGTGCATTTGATAGATATTTCGATGTGGAGGCAGAAGTTTTAGTATTATGAAATACTAAAAAAATATGATTTGAAAGTAATGGGTTATTCATATCACTTGTGTACATATTTACAAACTCACTATTTTTCAAATCATATTTTGTAAAGGTATCATAAAATATTTGAGGAAGTGAAAATATACTATGTTTTGTATATTTATTAATAATCATAGTAGTTCTGCTCCATCTCCTTCATAATATTCTTTTATATGATCCCATAAGTCATTATCTTTGTGCCAAGCTATGCGTTTAATAGCATCTTCAATAACACACACTTTGGCTTCAATGTATTGATTTTCAATATTAAAAACCTTTACTTCATAACCGTCATGACTTTGAACAGCTATTATATATGTTTCTCGTGTATATTCTTCTAAATCTAGTTTTAATTCATTTTTAAAATACCAATAAATTGCAAACCAGTAATAAGCTAATTGTCTACAATAGTCAAATTCTTCTATAGAATGTCTGAAATTGTATACATCAGCTGTAGTTTTAATATCAACGAGTATTACTTTCTTATTTGTATGATCAATCATTACTCTATCGAGTAAAGATTTACAAGGGAAGTCTCCTAACTTAGAAGCATTTGGAAATTCCCAATTTATATGAAATTCATTATGAACTTCAAACGTTTTTGGATAAGCAAATAAAATCTCATTTGCTTTTTTATGCTCTTGCATATTTTGCTTTATGGTCTTTAGAAGAGCCAAATCAGCAAAAGAAATAACTTTCTTATTATCTTTGTTTCTAAAGTATTCAATGTAGTTTTTATATAATTCTACTAGTTCTCTTGCTTCTTGAATTCTTTTATCGATAGATTTATTATTACTATAAGCTGCATTATAACTCATTAATAATATATCTTCTTCAGTAGCAAAAGGATCGGTTAATCTTGCAGTAGAATAAAATTCTAGAAGATCTTTTTGTTGCTTTACTTTAGGTACTGCAAAGTCTAAAATAATATAATCATTCCAGAATTCTTCTGGTTGAAGAATATATTCATGAATCATAGTTCCTTTATCTAAGAAACTTGCTTTTAATCCTTCAATTTTTCCATCTAGCATATCCTTTAGATATCGGGGTCCCTTTTTTAGGAACCATCCGATATTTGAATTGGATATTCTAGACATATCCTCATAATAAGGTATACTTATATCCATAATTACTCTTCTAATTTACTTAAACGATCTGCTTCCATTAACTCATTAACGAATGCAATGTCATTAAGTTCATCTGCTTCAAAATAAATATCTTGTTCAGTTTGAGACATTATATCGTTATTCATATTTTGCTCGTCTAATTGTAAATTAACTAATTCGTAATTCTTCATAATCGTAAATTTTTAAGTTATAGTTCAAATGTTGTTGGCTTAAAATAAATCGAATAAGATTCATCAAGTATGCTTACGTTTGCTACACGTACATTAGTCCATTCTGTTTCCTCTTGAAATACATAATCATATACAGGACATGCTGTAATATTATGATTCCCAGTATGAACATGTCCACATAATGCATACTTTGGTTTCTTTCGTCTAATTTCATCAGTTAATGCTGCACAACAATATTGGATTTCAGTTCCATTATCGTGTGTAGTTCCTACTTCTGCAAGATTAGACGCTTCGTGAGTCATTAATATATCTAAATCTTTTGGTATTTTTTCGTATTTCTTAGCTAATTCAGCATGATTAGCCATAAACGCCCATGGTCCACATTGTTTACACCAAGGTGTTCCATAGATTTTATACCATTTATCATCAGTACTATTATATACTTTTTCCTCTCCATCAATCAATATAATTAATTTGTTAAATAGATAAGTATTTGATTGATTAATCATTTTCTCAAACCAAAAGTCATGATTACCTGGAGTAAGTATAACAGTAGGACAATCTATCTTCATTATCCATTCTTGAAATTCATTAAATATCCATTTTGTCATTTGAATATAGTCTCTTTGAATCTCTAATGGAGATATATCACCACATATCAATAGTAGATCACATGGTTCTATATCAATAAGATTACCATGTAAATCACTGATTGCTGTTACTTTCATTTTCTAATCCTAAAATAAAGTTATCATAAGTTGTTTTATATTCTTGTAACAGATCATAATATTTTGTAATATCCTGTTTCAATTCATGATATCTCTTAAATAGATTCTTATCATAATAAGTATAAAATAAACTTACTGTATAACTATTTTTACTTTTGGAGATATTATCATTATTAAAAAAGTTATCAAGTTCCATTTCTTTCTCTAAAATCTTATTTTCGAGTTCTGAAATAGCTAACTTATAATTACTCTTAAATAACTTAATTGTATTTTCAGATATGTTCTTCATTATCTTTATTTGGTTTTAGTTTTTGTACTTTATCTTCGTGCTCTTTTAGCATTTTATTACATTTATCTCTTAAATATTTTACAAAACATAGACATTCATTTCCTTCAAATTGTTTAAAGAACTGATCTGCTGCGTCTTTGTAAATTTTTGTACAATACGATTTCTCTCTATAACCTTCATTATCTAGTAATACTATATCTTCAAAGTCATCACTATCTTTTGAAAATATGTGAAGAAGAATTGCAGTTCTAGGAGATATTTGTATAAACTTTCTCTTATAGTTCTTGAATTCGTCTAATACATTCATCAGTTTCTTTATGATTGTGTACTACAAATAACTTATACTTCTCAGCTAATCCTTTATTTAAAAGATACCACATGAACCATTTCCATTTATATGGCCATACATCATTAGGTTTTCCTTTAGCTTCGATAATAAAATTATCTCCAACAAAGTCTGGAGTATAAGTCATCGCTCGGATCTTTTTACCACAAAAAGTAAATGCTGGTATTAATTCAAATTTAATAGGCTCATATTCTGCTTTGAGATTATGAGCCTTTAATTGTTTATAAACATATGTTTCAAGTTTACTTTTAAATTCAATACCATCATATATGTTTGGTGTGGCATTTTTAACTTTCTGATTTATCGTTTTCTTTCTTTTTGTTTTTCTTTGCTTCATAACGATCAATATATGTACAAAGTAAACTTCCACAAAGATTTCCAATAAAACTAATCAGAATTAATTGTAACCATGTTAAGTCTGGTGTACTATTTAACCATTCCATGTTTATTGTCTTTTTCTATTTTTATAAGATGATTTGCAAGTTTTTTCTAAAGATATTAGATCATAATTAGCTAGATTTTCCATCTATACCTACATCTACTCTTAATTCTTTTAGAATCTATATTTTATTTTTTATCTACTTTTTCCATGAC
>ERZ773188.431-NODE-431-length-52212-cov-5.857469_pt1 | contig 52212 bp, 50 predicted proteins | sample MGYA00581011_ERZ773188 | MGnify/ENA primary metagenome ERZ773188 (study PRJEB29015, sample SAMEA2737798) | human gut metagenome | biome: human gut; feature: human-associated habitat; material: faeces | place: China | collected 2012 ...
ATGTGATGGACCACAATCATTAAAACCAGCCAAATTTGAACAATTGATGAAAGAACTAAAACCAATTGCTGATGCTGTTGGTAAAGAAATTTAAGGTGACTGAAATGGAAATGATCGTTAATTTAAAGGAACATAGTTATCCTATTTATATAGAAAAAAATATTTTAAAACATGCAAATAAAAAAATAAAAGAAATCTTTAAAGGAAAGAAAATTATGATCATTTCCGATGATCAAGTTTATCCTTTATATGGCGATGATTTGACTTTAAATCTTGAAAAAGATTTTAAAGTCAACCATGTCGTTGTTCCTCATGGAGAAAAATCAAAACGTTTTGATATGTTACCAGCACTTTATAAAGCATGTTTAGATTTTAAACTTACAAGAACGGATTTAATCATTGCTTTAGGTGGTGGTGTGATTGGTGATATGGCAGGATTTGTCGCAAGTAGTTATTTAAGAGGGGTAAAACTTGTCCAAATTCCTACTTCTTTACTTGCACAAGTGGATAGTTCTGTTGGTGGAAAGGTAGCGGTTGATTTACCTGAAGGGAAAAACCTGGTAGGAGCTTTCTATCATCCATCCATGGTTTTGATTGATCCATGTACATTAAAGACATTAGATCCACATTTTATCAGTGATGGCATGGGAGAAGTCATTAAATATGGATGTATTAAAGATAAAAAATTATTTGATCAATTAAATTCTTATCAAAATTTTGAAGAACTCTATGAATTTATTGATGAAATCATATATAATTGTGTCAACATCAAAAGAGAAGTTGTTGAAAAAGATCAATTTGATTTTGGTGATCGTTTATTACTTAACTTTGGTCATACCTATGCGCATGCCATTGAACAATATTATCACTATGAAAAATATTCACATGGGGAAGCCGTAGGTATTGGAATGTATCAAATTACAAAACTTGCTGAAAGTTTAGATTTGACAAAAACAGAATCTTCCATGCAAATTAAAGAAATCTTACAAAAATACAATCTACCATATGAATGTCAAGTTGAAACAAAAAATCTTATTCAAGCTATTTCTTTAGATAAAAAGAATATTAATAATTCGTTATCTGTTGTTTTATTAAAAGAAATAGGAGATAGTTATGTTTATCAAACAAATCAAGAATTTTTATTAAAAAAAGAAAGGGTATAAAATGAGTCAAATTAAGTTAATTCCTACAAAACTAAAAGGAAAAGTATCTGTTCCACCTTCAAAATCATTAGCACATCGTGCGATTATTGCAGCTAGTCTTGCTAAAGGTATTTCAAGAATTGATCATATAGAATATTCTCAAGATATTAAAGCAACAATTGGTGCGATGGAAGCACTTGGAACAATTATTGAACAACATGAAGATTATCTTATTATTAATGGTAATTACACATTTACTAAAAATAATACGATGCCAGGAGTCCAAATTGATTGTGAAGAATCAGGATCAACGCTTCGCTTCATGGTTCCTATTTCTCTTGCTAAAGAAAATAAAGTACGTTTTATAGGAAGAGGACAATTAGGGAAAAGACCATTAGATACCTATTATGAAATCTTTGAAAGACAAAATATTGGTTATTTATACCGTGAAAATGTTTTAGATTTAAATGTTGTTGGAGAATTAAAACCGGATCTTTATCGTATTCCAGGTAATATTTCATCACAATTTATTACCGGTTTATTATTTGCTTTACCTTTATTATCATTTGATTCAATCATTGAAATTACGACACCACTTGAAAGTAAAGGATATATTGATTTAACATTACAAGTATTAAAACTTTATGGTATTGAAATTGTGAATCATGAATATAAACAATTTATTGTAAGAGGTAGACAAGAATATAAGGCAAGAGATTATCGTGTGGAATCTGATTTTTCTCAAGCTGCTTTCTATTTAGTAGCGGGTGCTTTAGGAAATGATGTTACATTATTAGATTTAAACTTAGATTCTTTACAAGGTGATAAAGCAACAATTGATTTTTTAAAACAAATGAATTGTGAAATCGTGGAAAATGATGAAGGAATTAAAGTGGTGAGTCATGGTTTAAAAGCAACAATTGTGGATGCGAGTCAATGCCCTGATGTTATTCCAGTTGTCTCTCTTGCCTTAGCAGTGGCAAGTGGACATAGTGAAGTCATCAATGCTGGACGTTTACGTATTAAAGAATGTGATCGTCTTCAAGCAACAGTTGAAGAATTGAATAAACTAAAAGCACATGCAGTTGAACATGAATCTTCTATGGAATTAGATGGCGTAGAAACTTTAACTGGTGGAAATGTATCAAGTCATGATGATCATCGTATGGCGATGATGCTAGCGATTGCTTCAACAGTGTGTAAGGAACCAGTCATTATTGATAATAAAGAATGTGTTAAAAAATCTTATCCAAGTTTTTGGGAAGATTTCGAGATGTTAGGAGGAAAAATCGATGGGGGCAACTTATAAAAATAATATAGAACTGACAATTTTTGGTGAATCCCATGGAAAAGCTATTGGTATTACCATTGGCAATCTTCCTAGCGGTATTCAAATTGATTTAGATGAAGTTTCGCGTGATATGAAAAGAAGAGCACCAGGACAAAATAAAATGTCGACAGCTAGAAAAGAAGCAGATCAAGTAGAAATTTTATCAGGGTTACAAGATGGTATTACCACAGGAGCACCTCTTACAGGAGTCATCTATAATAGTGATCAACATTCTAAAGATTATTCTTTACTTAAAACAAATATGCGACCAGGACATAGTGATTATCCAGCTTATATTAAATATAAAGGATTTAATGATGTCCGTGGGGGTGGTCATTTTTCGGGAAGAATTACAGCCCCAATCGTTTTTGCGGGAAATATTGCTAAACAAATATTAAAACAAAAAGGTATTGTTGTAGGAGCACATATTTTATCGATTGGAAATGTAAAAGATGAAAGATTTCCATATAATGTAGATGAAACGTTACTTTCAAGTTTGAGTCAAAAACATTATCCAACAATTAAAGAAGATGTTTTTGAAAAAATGGAAGAAACGATTTTAAAAGCTAAAGAAAATTTAGATAGTGTAGGTGGAAAAGTGGAATGTGTAGCACTTCATGTACCTGCAGGTATTGGAGAACCATTCTTTGATTCACTAGAAAGTCATTTATCATCTTTAATGTTTTCTATTCCAGCTGTTAAAAGTGTTTCTTTTGGAGATGGTGAAATGATTGATCAAATGCTTGGTAGTGAAGCAAATGATTGTTATTATTATGATGAAAATGGGGATGTAAAAACATCATCTAATCATAATGGGGGTATTACAGGGGGAATTACCAATGGAATGCCTGTGAGTTGTACAGTGACTTTTAAACCAACACCTTCTATTGGTAAAAAACAAAAAACAATTAATGTTGAAACTAAAGAAAATGTTGAATTAGAAATAAAAGGAAGACATGATCCTTGTATTGTTCAAAGAGCAGTTGTTGTTGTTGAAGCGATGATGGCTTTAGGAATACTTGATATGATGGGGGAATAAGTATGAAAGATTTAAAACAATGCAGAATTGAAATAGATGAAATAGATCAACAATTAATGGAACTTTTTGAAAAAAGAATGTCTCTTTCAAAAAGTGTTGTTGAATATAAAATAGCGAATCATTTAGAAATCTTTCAACCTGAAAGAGAAAGAGAAGTTATTGAAAAGAATTTAAATCGTTTAGAAAATGAAAATCTTAAAGAATATGCAAGATGTTTTATTCAAGAAATGATGACTGTTTCTAAATCTTATCAATCAGATTTATTACCTCTTGAATTAGATAAAAATATTAAAACTGAATTTAAAAAAGATCCCCTTGTTGGATATCAAGGAATTGCTGGAGCATTTTCTCAAAGTGCTGTAGAAAACTTCTTTGGTGAAGGGACAAGAAATATTGGTTATAAAGACTTTGAAGATGTTTATGTAGCTTTAGAAAATGGTGAAATTGATTATGGTGTTTTACCAATTGAAAATAGCTTAACAGGATCTATTAATGATAACTATGATTTAATTAGAAAATATGGTTTTTATATTGTAGGAGAAACTGCTGTAAATGTTAGTCAATGTTTAATGGCACTTCCAGGAACAAAGATTGAAGATATAAGACAAGTTTACTCACATCCTCAAGGATTAGCACAATCTAGTGATTTCTTATATCAACATCGCTATATTGAACAAAGACCATTTCAAGATACAGCAATGGCTGCTAAATATGTTAAAGATTCAAATAATCCAACAAAAGCAGCAATTGCTTCACCCCTTGCTTGTAAATTATATGGTTTAGAAATGTTAAAAGAAAATGTTCAAAATAAGAAAAATAATAGAACACGTTTTATGGTTATTTCTAAAGAACTTATTTGTCCAAAAGAAAGTGACAAAGTTTCAGTTATCTTTACTTTACCACATCAAGTAGGTGCCTTAGATAACATGTTACAAACAATTAAACAAAGTCAAATTAATATAGATCGTATTGAATCTAGACCAATTGAAACACAATATTGGCAATATTACTTCTATATTGATTTTGAAGGAAATATGCATGAAGAAAGAATACAAAGAGCAATCAATAAAATGAAAGCTAATAGTACAACATTAAAAGTATTGGGAAATTATAAAAGGGCGTAAGAATGAAAAATATTATATTAGTGGGAATCATGGGGTGTGGTAAAACAACCATCTCCAAATTATTATCAGAAAAACTGAATATGCCAGTAATCGATATGGATGAATATCTTGAAAAGAAATATCAATTGACTATTCCAGAAATGTTTGATATTTCTGAAGATTATTTTAGAGATCGTGAAAGTGAAGCTTGTTTAGATATGGCTCAACTTGATGGTTATATTATCTCTACTGGTGGTGGCGTTGTTAAAAGAAAAGAAAATCGTGATATTTTAAAACAAGCGGGTACTGTTTTCTATATTGATCGACCTTTAGATAATATAGTAAGTGATGTTGAAACAGCACATCGACCTTTATTAAAAGATGGCCCTCAAAAACTTTATCAACTCTATGATGAAAGACATGATCTTTATTTAGATAGTTGTCATTATCATGTTGATAACGATGGGACATTAGATGATATTGTTAATAAAATTGTAGAAGATATAAAATAAGGAGATAATCAAGAACGATTATCTCCTTTTGCTTTAATATATTCTTTAAATAAAGTATAAAGAATAGATGTAAGTGGAATAAATAAGAACATTCCTAATATACCCATAAGATTACCACCAATAATAACAGCGACAAATACCCATATAGAAGGAAGACCAACTGAATTACCAACTACATGAGGATAAATTAGATTTCCTTCTATTTGTTGTAAAACAAGAAATAAAACAATAAATTCTAAAGCTTGAAGAGGACTAACTATGCCAATCATAATGATTCCTACAAAACAACCAATAAAAGCACCAAAAACAGGAATTAATGCAGTAACAGCAATGACAACTCCCATTAACAAGGCATAAGGCATTTGTAAAATTGACATTGAAATAACAAACATACTACCAAGTATACAAGCTTCTAAACATTGACAAGTAATAAAATTAGAAAAAGTATGACTAGATAATTGTATGATATTACATATTTTTTGTGTTTTTTCTTGACCAATTAATACTTGGAATGTTGTTTTTATTTGTTTAGATAATGTTTCTTTTGAAAAAAGAAGGTAGATTGAAAAAACAAGACCAATAAAAAAGGTATATAAATTACTTAATGTATTAGATAAAATAGAAAATCCTGAATGAAAAAGTGTTTGCCAATTATTTACAATAGTTTTATATAAAGAAGATAAATCTATATCTAAAGAAATAATAGAATCAATCATATTTTTAAAACTACCATTCATTATATTTCTATTATCTTTTAATGTTTGGATAAATTGATCATAAGCATTAGGTGCTAATCTAATAATTTCTTTAATAGAATGAACAAGTTCAGGACCAACAATAAAACAAATAAGAATAATAAAAGCAAATAATAGTATTAATGTAATAATAAAAGAAAACATTCTTTTATTCTTACTATTCTTTAAAAGTGTATTTTCTAATTGTTTAGTAATAATATTTAATACAAAAGCAATACAAAATCCTACAAAAAAAGGAACAATAAGTTTCCATATAGTTTGAATAAAATGAAATACTTGTGATAAATTTAAAATAATTGCTAGTACAACACCAGCAAAACTTATTAAATACATATATTTTTTAATCTCTTTTTGATTTACATTCATAAAATCACCTCTTATTTATTATAACTATAATTTATGAACAGAAAATGAAAATTTGCATAAATGTTAGTTTGGTTCTATAATAAAAAATGGGTAATTAGACAAATGGGAGGGTTTTGTATGAAAAAGATTATTATGGCTGCAGGAGAGAATAGTCAAACAATTTTATTAGGTATTTTAGTGATTATTTGTATCATTATTGTATTAAATATGATTTCATTCTTTTATAAAAAATATAAAAACTCTCATTTTAATAAAAATGATTTAACTAATCAAATATTTGATGAAGATCAAAGTCAACTTTATGTTTTAGTTAGAACTAAAGATTTTAAAGTTTTATTTATTTCTTCACGTTTTCAAGAAGTATTTCATATAGCTAAAGAACGTATAGTTGTAGATTTTATGGTTTTAAAAGAAATGGTGGAGGAAAGAGTTTATCGTGATTTTATGAAACAATATCAATCATGGAATCAAGAAAATTCTTTTAAATACTCTTTTAAAATGAAAGATGTAGATCAATGGTTTGTACTTACAGTAAGTGCGATAGAAAATGGTAAATATCATTTATTTGCTTTCTATGATCATAGTGAAGATGTTTTAAAAGAAAAAGATTATTTAAAACAAATAGAAACTACAAAAAATGAAAGTGAATATAAAGCATCTTTTTTATCAAGAATGTCTCATGAGATAAGAACACCAATGAATGGTATTATTGGAATGTTGACATTAGCTAGAAATACACAAGATACTAAACAAGAAGATTATTATTTACAACAAGCTCAAGATATTTCTCAATACCTTCTTTCCTTAATTAATGAAGTATTAGATATGTCTAGAATGGAAGCTGGAAAATTAGAATTAGAAAATAAACCATTTAATATTTATCATTTAGAACCTCAATTAAATAATATTTTCAAAGAAACAATTGAGAAAAAAGATGTAATGTTTAAAATAGAATATTTTGATTTTGATGTTAAATATTTTGTTGGTGATGAATTACGTATTATGCAAATTCTTGTTAATTTATTGTCTAATGCTAGTAAGTTTACTGAAAAAGGTGAAATTAAAGTGACATTTAGACAAATGTATAAAGAAGATCAAGTGGCTAATATTATGATGCGTGTACATGATACTGGTAAAGGAATGTCTAGAGAATTCTTAAGTCATATTTTTAGACCTTTTGAACAAGAAGGTGTAGAGATTTCTAAAAAATATGGTGGTAGTGGATTAGGCATGGCTATTACAGATCAACTTGTTAAGTTGATGGGTGGTGAAATTGTTGTTGATAGTTTAGAAGGAAAGGGGAGTGATTTTACTGTCTTTTTAAATTTACCAATTTCTACTAATCAACAATATGAAGATAAAAAAGAAGTTGTTGTAGAAGAATTTAGTTTTGATCAAAAACGTATTTTACTTGCGGAAGATAATGATATTAATGCTGAAATTTGTTTAAGTGTTTTAAATGCTAAAGGGGCTTTTGTTGAACGTGTAGAAAATGGACAAGTTGCAGTAGAGACTTTTAAAAAGCATGCTGAACATTATTATGATTTGATTTTAATGGATATTCAAATGCCTGAAATGAATGGTTATGAAGCAACACAAGCAATTAGAAGTTTAAATAGAGAAGATAGTCAATCAATTCCTATCTTTGCTTTGTCAGCGGATGCTTATGTTGAAAATAAAAGATATTCAAAGAAAACGGGAATGAATGGACATTTTTCTAAACCGATTGATTTTGATGAAATGGAAAAAGAATTGGGTCAATTCTTTTCAAGGAGAGACATAGATGAAAAAAACATATAAATTATCAATTCCTTATTTAGGAAAAGTAGCAGTAGTCACAGTAGTATCATTTTCATGTGCGATTTCTGCTTATCAACTTTCTCAAAACAGTTCTATCTTTTCACCGCGATCAAAAGCATTAGAACTCAAAAATAATCAAGTCATTTTTTCAAATCAAGACCAACAAACTCATACTCATCAAGAACCAGATGAAAGTCAGTATTTAAAAGAAAATCAACAATCATTAGATAAAATATCACAAACAAATTTAAACAATTCACCCTATCTCTTTAAAAATCAAGGAAGAGTAGATCCAACAAAGATATATGGACAAATAGGATTAGGTGTTAATGGAAATAATACTATAGGTGTTAATCCAAATGGAACAGGTGACGGTAATGTTACAGTTGTTATTCCTGGACAAGAGATACCAATAAATAATACAGGAACAGGTATTTCAAATGAAGTAGTAGATAAAAATACCAATCATGATAATAAAACACCAATAGTTGATCCTGATCCGATAGCTAGATTACCAGATATGTCTAATGATTTAATTTATGGAGATGCATCAACATTTACAAATGATGGTATTCTTCAAAAAGAAGGTGCTAGTTATACAATTCAATTTTTAAGTACAGAATTTTTATCTAAAGAAAGTGTTGATCAATTATATGAAGGTTGTGTCATTACTCCTTGGAAATTATTATGTAATATGGTAGTAATAATTGCTGAAAATGAAGAAGGTAAGTTGCCTAAACTTTATCGAATAGAAGATTACAATGATAATTTTAAAATAGGATCTTATCCTCAATATGCAACGGAAGATTTTACAGTAAAGTTTTATTTTAGAATGAATGCTTCAAGTCCTTGGCAAGAATATGAAGTGACATTTAAGGTCGAATATCAAACACGTATTTCATTACAAGATTACAATCAACAAGAAACAGGTTATTTCTACTTAAAAAAAGAGGAAACAGAAGATTTACGAAAATACTATAATTTGATCGTACCAACTTATCAAACACAAACACAAATATTTATGGGTTGGAAAAATGAAGATGGTAGCGATATTGATTCACAAACAGCATATATAGCTCATAAAAAAGGAAGAATTTCACTTATTCCGTTAGAAATGAAAGATTTACCTGAAGGGTATGAAGTTCAATTACAAAGTGAATATGTATTTGCGGAAGATTTATATACAATTTATAATTATGCATTTACAGGTTATAGTGGTGATGAATTTGCGGATATTCATGTACCTGAAGAAGTAAACAGTATAGAAATGAATTATGCAGGTTGGCAAAATTTCTATGGCGATTTTTATATACCTGCTTCTATTGAAAGTGCCCATTTTGGATGGAGTGGTTTACAACTTTATGGTAAGTATATTGTTGATGAAAATAATACAAAATATAGTTCTAATGAAGATGGCTTGTTAATGAATAAAGATCAAACAATTGTTTATCAAACACCGATAGCGGATGCAATTTATATTCCTAAAGGAGTTACAGCAATTAAAGGTATTGTTTCCTGGTTTGTATCAGATGTTTATTTTGATGGTCCATGTATGGTTGATCAAAGTTCATTTAAGAATATTCAAACAGATACAATTATTCATGTCCCTGATGAATATTATTTGGATTATTTTAAGAAAAGTTATAGAAGATTTGTAACAAATTTAATTAATGAAAATGGAGAATCGTATGATTATACGGTGAATAATAATTTGGTTTTCTTAAATGATGAAAGAGAATTAGTGAGTACAATGGATAGTGCCGCAGGAACAATTGTTATTCCTGAAACAGTAGAAAAAATAGATGATTATGCTTTTAGTGGTAATGATAAAATTATATGTATTATCTTTACTCATGGTGATGTTGAATTAGGACATCAAATTTTTAAAGATAGCCATGTTGAAGAAGTTAATTTTTTAACGAAAGATATTCCAGGTACAAATAGTGATACATTTAGCCAAGCGGATTCATTAAAAGCAATTAATGTGTCAATAAATTATTATGAATTATATGATGATAAATGGAAGAATGAAATAGATCAAGCTTCATTTGCACTACTTAGTGAAACAGATTCAAGTTTTCAAACAAAGAATGGTTTTGAATATCTAGAAATGTATTATCGTGATAGATCACATGCGACGATTTTATTAAATGCACCTACTAATTTAATACAATTTGACGAAAATAGTATTCCAGGGGTTACAATTACAGAAATAGGACAACATGCTTTTTCTGAATGTAAAAATTTAAAACATGTCAAGTTATCTAAACATATTAATCAAATTGATAGCTATGCTTTTTATGGCTGTGAGGCGTTAGAAAGTATTTTCTCTGAAAATACAGATAGCATCACTATTCAAGAAAATGCTTTAGAAATTACAGATAGTTGGTTATTTGATTTACGTTATATGGCATTTAATGCTAAAAAAGCTATTTTTGAAAATGATTATTTGCCTTCAGTAACAAGACAAATGTATATCCCGTTTGATGGAGAAGGTTATAATGGTGGTAATACATATAGTGGTGCTTATTTTATAGATGAATCTTATGGTGGAGAAATTCTTTATGGATATGCTCGAGGAACAGATCAAAATGGAAACACTGTTACAGTAGAAGATGAATTTTATTTAATCAATGCCACAACAGATGTTCAAGGGGATGTGGCTACTAAAGAAGGTACATTTGAAATTTGTACAAGTGCTTTTGAAGATGTGCCAATTACTTCCATTCAATTTAATATGACAGATGATATGTATTGGATTGATGATTATGCCTTCTATGGAACGAATTTAACGGGTGAACTTGTTTTACCTGATGGTTTAGGACCAATTGGGCAAGTTGCATTTTATGGATCAAATATTTCAAAAGTTATTTTTCCAAAAACTTATGGAAATGATACAGATTATCCTGCATGTTTATGGACAAATACTTTTGGTGGGGATGAAAGTTTAAGTGAAATTGTTTTCCAAAATGCAACACCAATTGAATTATTCTATAATAAATTTACTGAATATACTTTTGGTGACATGGCTAGTGAAGATTTCCATATTACTTTAAGTGGTGCAGCTAAAGGTTTAGAACAAAAATACATAGATGCTTGGAAGTACCGTTTCATAGCTTGTGAAGATAATGATCCAAGTGTTAACGAAGAAAAGCTTAATCAATCAGTAAAGAAAATTGCTGGTTTATTAGGATATACTTTACCAGAAACAGGTACTCAACCTGGTGACAATCAGGAAGTTGTTCCTGATGTTGAAAAAGCACCAGAAGATAACCAACAAGAAGTCAATGATGAAAATCAAAATGATCAACAAGATGAAAATAAACAAGAAGCTTTAGAAAATGAGGTAGATGAAAATGATAATTGAACAATCACAACATATTATTGATGAAGTCTCAAAAGTCTTTATTGGTAAAGATGAAATAATTAAAAAGGTTTTAATGACAATTTATGCAGGAGGACATATTTTGTTAAACGATGCGCCTGGAACAGGTAAAACAACATTAGCGTTAGCTTTTTCTAAAGCTTTAGGTTTAGATTATAAAAGAATTCAGTTTACAACAGATACATTACCATCAGATATTGTTGGTTTTACAATGTTAAATAACGAAACACAAAAATTTGAATTTAGATCAGGGGCTGTATTTAGTAACTTACTTTTAGCTGATGAAATTAACCGTACATCGCCTAAAACACAAGCTGCTTTACTAGAAGCAATGGAAGAACATAATGTAACAGTTGATGGTGTTACTTATGATTTACCACATCCTTTTATTACGATAGCAACACAAAACCCAATGGGTTCTGCTGGTACTCAACCTTTACCAGAATCGCAATTGGACCGATTTATGATTTGTTTATCTATTGGTTATCCTAATTTAGAAAAACAAATAGAAATTATTAAATCACGTCGCTACGATAATCCAATTGAAAGAATTGAAGAAGTTGCTTCAAAAGAAAATGTGATTGAAGTACAAAACTATTTATCTTCTGTACGTATCAGTGATGATGTTTTAAAATATATTGTCTTATTATGTGAAAAAACAAGAGAAATACCTTTAGTAGAGTTAGGTGTTTCTCCTCGTGGAGTATTAGCACTTGTACAAATGGCTAAAGCACATGCTGTTTTAGAAGATCGTATTTATGTTATTCCAGAAGATGTTCAATATGTCTTTTTAGATGTATGTGCACATCGTATGATATTACGTCCACAAGCAAGGATAGAAGGTTTAGATGCTAGAGATATTTTAAATGAAATTTTAAAAGAAATTAAACCTCCTTTGGCTGATTAAGATGAAGAATAAATATTTGTTGTATGGAATAATTAATTTCTTGGTACTTATTGCCTATATTTATTCTACATATTTCTACTTCTTAATTATTTGGATCATTGGTATTGTTTTTCCATTTATTTTAATTACTTTATTGAAACTGGAATTAAGATATATTCAAATGGATATCCAAGGTCCAAAGCAAGGAAAAGTAGGTCAGTCTCTATCATTTACAACAGAAGTAAAGAGTCGTTATAGACTACTTGTTTCTGGAAGAATAGATTATGTTTTTGTTTATAAAAACATGACTTTAAAAAATGAACTCAAAAGAAATATTTTTATTCCATTAGGAATAAAAACAGCCCGAAAGAATCAAGAATATACTGCGACTTATTGTGGGAATGTCATGATTTCATATGAAAAAGTTTATTTATATGATGTTTTTGGGTTTTGTAGAGTTCCTATTTCACAAACTCAAAAACATCATCTTGTGGTTTATCCAGGGAAAGTAAATATAGAATTATTATATAATGAACTTTCTAAACCTTATGAAAATGGTGTTTTACAGTACCAATATAAGAAAGGAACAGATATGTCTGAAATTTATGATTTAAAGACATATTATCCTGGAGATGATATTCGTCATGTTCATTGGAAACTTTCTGCTAAAACAGGAGAAGTTTTATTAAAGGAAGGTTCTCATAATAGTAGTTTTGAAACTGTTTTACTTGTAGATATTGGTTTAAAAGATCAAACGAGTGAAATTGATAAACATGTTTTATCTAAATCGTTAGCTTTTGCAATGAGTATGTCTGAAAAGTTATTATTGAAAAATATAGGGCATTATGTTGCTTTATATGATCAAGGAAGTTTTTATTGGTTAGAAATGAATAGTCTTCAAGATTATTATCAAAACATGGAAAATTGGATTTCTAAAGGTATTACAAGTCAAGGTGGAGATGCACTTCATTTGTTTGCGAGTGAGCATTTAGATTTATATTTTACAAAGATGATTTATGTAACTGCTGGAGATTTTAATGAAGAGTTATCTAGATTAAATGATTTTTTGAGTATTAGTGCAATTACGATTAAAAATGATATTCAAAATGTACAAACAATCAAACATTTTCAAAATCAGTTATATGAATTACCATTAGATTCAATTGATCAAAATATGTATCATTTTGAAATATAAGGAGGTCAAATATGGAAAAAAATAAAAAAAATAGAATTATTTCTTTCATTGTGACCTTCTTTTATTCTTTAATGAGTGGTATCAGTTTTCTATGTTTTTATCAAAATGTAGTAATAAGTTCTTGGTTATTAGAAATAATTGTGAGTATTGTTTTATTACTAGCTTTATCTTTGTTATCGTGTAAAAAAATAAAAACAATTATTTTACCAATCATGATGACAATAATGATTGGAATTATTTATTCATTTCAAAGTTTTTATTATGGATTCTTTGGAATAATGAATTATATCATTGAATGTTATAATACAAAATTTGAAGATGCTAGAAATATGATAATGGCTGCTTCTATTACATCATCACATATACAAGCAATGAGTTTAGTAATTGTTATTTGGATGACTTATTATATTTATCATTCTATAAAGAAAGAAAAGTATACTGTGTTATCTATTCTTTTCTTTGTTTTATTTTCTTTTACATTATGGTTAGATTGTTTTTCTTTTGTAGGAGGAGCTTTATTTAGTATTAATGCTTTAATGGTATGGATGTATCATCAAAATAAAGTAATTAATACAAAAACAATTCAATGGTTTATTATTCTTTGTATTATCTTTGTTTCTCTTACGATACCAAGTTATCAAGATAATTTAACAATTGAACAAATTAAAGAAGATGTTTTACAACAAGTAGATGATCTTCGTTATGGTAAAGATAATTTACCTCAAGGTGATTTAAATAAGGCTTCTAGTATTCATGAAAATAATCAAGAGAGATTAGAAATAACAGTTTCACAAAGAAAAAACCTTTATTTAAAAGGATTTGTAGGAAGTGCATTAGAAAATAATCAATGGCAAGATTTGACAAAAGCAAGTTATAATGGTGAACATGAAGGTATGTTGAAATGGTTGAAAAAGAAGAAATTTTCTTCAACATATCAATATAACCTTTATCAAAAACTATCAAAGAATGATGATCAAAAACAAAATGTAACCATTAATAACGTAGCAGCAAATAAAAAATACTTATATACACCTTATTCAATTAATCAAAGTGATGTTACATCATCAAATATTCAAAAAGATTTAAATTTACAATCAATAGCCTTATTTGGAAGTAAAAGCTATAGCTATCAAGAAACTTCCTCTACTTCGCCAAGTGAATTAATGGTTGGAAGTGATTGGTTAAATAATCCAAATGCTTCACAAAAAGAATATTTAGATACTGAATCTGTCTATAGATCATTTGTTTATGAAAATTATCAAATGGTAGATAAAGGATTAGAAAAAACAATTTCTCAATTATTTGATCAAGAAGATTTTGAAAATACAGGTATTTATTCTGTTTGTCAACATATTAGAGATACAATGACAAGTTATTTAAAATATGATGATCAAATAAGTGATAAAAATAGTTTAAAGGATTTCTTAAATCAAAAAACAGCAGGTAATGATGTATTATTTTCGACAGTAGCAGTTGAAGCTTTTAGATATTACGATATACCAGCTAGATATGTAGAAGGTTATTATTTAAAAAGTGATGCAATTGATGATGAGGGAAATGCAACTTTAACCTCAAAAGATGGACATGCTTGGGTAGAAGTATATTTTGATGGTATGGGATGGTTACCAATTGATGTTACACCTGGTTATTATTATGATGTGTATACTTTAATGAATATGGTCGCAACTCCTCAAGGAGAACAAAGTGATACAAATATTGAAAAAGGACATCAAGATTCTCAATCTGTTGATGATGGTCAAAATGGTGGCATGATTAATGATTTAATTGATCATGTTGGAAATTTAGGTATGATGTCTTTAGGGGTATTAACGATTGTTTGTGTAGTTATCTTTATTATATGGATTTTATTAGAATTATTAAGATTGATTTTAAATATAGGTGTTAAATATATTTATCATCATGCTTCTTCTAAAAATAAAACAAAATATTTATATAGTTTAATGGAAATGTATTTGAAATCTTATGGTATAGATTATCAATTGGGGTTAGATTCTATAGAAGTGGATGAGACTTTAGAAAAGATGGATTTGATTCATCAAGGTGATTTTTTAAGAGTTTGTAGGTTGTTTGAAAAGAGTTTTTATGGTGAAATAGAGTTAGAAGAATTTGAACTAAATATCATTGTTCATTTTATTGTTTTATTGTATCAAAATCAAAAGGGATTAAAATGGTATAATAAGCTTAAAAGAAGATATACTATTTTATCTAGAAAAGATATTTATTTGAAATTAATAAAGCGTAATGAGGGTGATTAGGATGGATAAAAATGGGAAAATACTGATTGTTGATGATGCAAAGTCTAATCGAGAGATACTCTCTGAAATATTAAATCAATATACAGTTATAGAAGCAAAAGATGGCTATGAAGCTTTAGAATATTTAAAATCTGATAGCAAAAGTGTTGCACTTGTTTTATTAGATCTTGTCATGCCTGAAATGGATGGCTTTGAAGTTTTAAAGTATATGAACCAAAATCATTTGATAGAAGAAGTACCAGTGATGATTATTTCTATCGATAAAGATGATAAAAGTATTGAAAAAGCCTATGAATTAGGTGTATCAGGCTATATTACAAGACCGTTTTCATCTGCTGTTGTCTTAAAAAAAATAAATAATATTATTTCACATTATAAAAGACAAAAAAAACTTACAACCATCATTAATAAACAAATCTATGAAAAATATAAAAATAACGATATGATGATTATGATCTTAAGTCATATCGTTGAATCTCGTAATGGTGAAAGTGGTTTACATGTATTACACATTAAAAAACTTACAAAATTGTTATTAAATATTTTAGTTAAGAAAACAAATCAATATTTCTTAACTTTAGATGATATGATTTCAATTGAAGTGGCTTCTTCTTTACATGATATAGGAAAGATTGCTATTCCAGAAGAAATCTTAAATAAACCATCATCCCTTACTAAAGAAGAGATGGAAGTCATGAAATCACATGTTATCATCGGTGCAAAGATGTTAAATAGTTTACCATTTTATAATGATGAACCAATTGTAAAATATGGTTATCAAATATGTCGATGGCATCATGAAAGATATGATGGAAATGGTTATCCAGATGGTTTAAAAGGAGAAGAAATTCCTATTGCGGCACAAGTTGTTTCAATTGTTGATGCATATGATGCTTTAACAAGTAAACGTGTTTATAAAGAGGCTTATAGTCATGAAGAAGCTTTAAAAATGATTCAAAAAGGCAAATGTGGTGTTTTTAATCCTTTACTTATAGAATGTTTAATGGATATTGAATCATACATTCAAAATGATTTAAAAATTAATGAATTTTATGAAGATAATGAATATTTTGAAGAACGTACACAAGAACATTTAAAAGATGAAGGTCTTAATTTATCTAATTTACTTTATCAAGATTTATATTTTGAAAAATCAAAATATAAATTTTACAGTGAATTATCTAATAATATTCAATTTGAATATTCAGTTGTACCACCATTACTTACATTATCTAAAAAAGATGCATTATTATTAAATATAGAACCTAAAATTATAGATCCATTAAGTAATGAAAAAGTTACAAAACTATTTATTAATAATGATTTTAATGTATTCATACAACAAGCTATTGATTTAGAAAAAGAAAAAGATAAGTTTTCGATGAATACAAAACTTAAAATCAATAATACAATTAAAGATGTTAAAATAACTGTACAAGTTATTTATGATGGTGAAGAAGCTTTAGGGATATTAGGAGACATAGAAATATTATAGGAGAGTTGTTTATGGAGTTAGAAGAATTTTACAAACAAGTTGGTGGGAACTTTGAAGATGTTAAAAGAAGATTATTTAATGAAGAATTTATTAGAAAATTTGTATTGAAATTTAAAGATGATGAAACATTTGATAATCTTATTGATGCTTTTAATAAAGTTGATTATAAAGAAGCCTTCCGTTTTATTCATACCTTGAAAGGAATAAGTGTTAATTTGGGATTTGATGATTTATATCAAGCAAGTTGTAATTTAACAGAATGTTTAAGAGAAAAAGAAAATTTAAATGATGAAGAACTTGAAGAAGCAGGTAAACTTCTACAAATAGTTAAAGATAACTATCAAAAAATAATAGAATTGATTGTTCAATTATAAAAATATGTGAAAAAAGGTCGAATTAGAGGGGAATTTGTTGCAAATTCCCTTTAAAAATATTATTATATATTTGTAAAGAAAAGAAAAAGGCAAAGCTGTTGAAAAACAGTGACGCAAAGCCCTAGGGTCTAAAGTACGTAAGTGCTATGATTGCCGGTTACCCTAACCTATCAAGATATATTTTCGTATGTCTATGAGTTATAGCAACCACCAAAATAATAGGTGGTTTTTAACTGTCATAGGATTTCTTTAAAATATCATATCAAAGAGGGAGAAAAAAAGAAATGATGAAAGAATTATTAAAGAAATTACAAAAAAAATCTAATAAAAAAGGTTTCACATTAGTTGAAATCATTGTTGTATTAGTAATCTTAGCTATCTTAGCTGCAATTGCTGTACCATCAGTAATCGGTTATGTAGATGAAGCTAAAGAATCTAGATACATTCAAGAAGCTAGATCAATCTATGTAGTATTCCAAACAGAAGAAGCTAAAGCTGCTGCATTAAATAATGGTAAATATTGTACTGCTACAGATGTTACTGATCCTGTTTATGGTGCTATTACTGGTGGGAAAGCTGAAGCGTTAGAAACACTTAAAAAACAAATTAAAGAAACTACAACTTTAGAAGTATCATCTGCTGAAGCTACAGTTGAAACAAATAATGCTGGAAAAGAAACAACTACTCAATGGGTTGTAAAATGGAAATCAGATGATAAAAAATTTGTTAAAGCAACTATTAAGAAAAATAAAGATATCAAAATTGATAAAAAAGGATCAGCTCTAACTGATTTAGATTAATCATTTAATTAAAGTCACTGAATATTCAGTGACTTCCTTTGCTTATAAATAATATATACTAAATCTATTAGAAAGAATGTGATATTATGAAGAAGATTAATAATAGAAAAGGTTTTACATTAGTAGAGATTATTGTTGTTTTAGTAATATTGGCTATTCTAGCTGCAATTGCTGTTCCTTCTGTTTTATGATATGTCGAAGAAGCTAAAGCTATTTACACTGTTATTCAGGTAGAAGAAGCTAGATTAGAAAATGAAATAGATTACACAGATAAAGGTGATTCATACCATAATATGGAAGATATGTATACAAAACTTCGTAATAAAACAGCTGATAATCCAGATGGTGAAAATATAATTGCTAAGAAAACTGGAATAAAGAGTATGGATTTTATTTATTCTGGTGATTCTGATGATTCTGGAAAAGATTATGTTTATCTTTTACATTGGACAAGTGATGATGGTAAAAAAATACAAGCAGAACTTTATAAGAATAAACAAGTTAAGATTACATCAATTGAATAATTTAAATTATTATAATTTTATTCTAAGAAGTTTATGACCATTCCTTATAAGAATGGTTTTTTTATGTAATAATTGAGAGAAAATTGTTGGATTATTAGAAATTTTATATATATGTGTTATAATATAACCAAAAAAGGGGAATGGGCATATGAAGGAAAGATTGAAGAATAACAAGGGTTTTACGTTGGTAGAAATTATTGTTGTGTTAGTGATTTTAGCTATTTTAGCCGCTATTGCTGTACCTGCTGTTCTTGGATATGTAGATGAATCTAAAAAGACACGCTATATTGAAGAAGCTCATTCTATTTATACAGTTATTCAAACAGAGGAAGCAAGGTATAAAGCTTTAGGCAATGAATTAAATGATGATACTTATAAAAATACTGAGTATAAAAAAGAATTAACAGAAACAATAACAAAAAAACTGCTATTCAAAAAGTGACGTTTGGTACTTGTAGTCATATTGGAAAAGATAATGCAGAGTACTATGTTAATTTTACAAGTGATGATGGAAAGAATGTTTATTCTGTAATTAAAAGAAATAAAGATATAACAGTAAGTGTTAATTAGGGTGAGGAAGATGAAAAATAAGAAAGGTTTTACGTTGGTAGAGATTATTGTTGTATTAGTAATCTTAGCTATTTTAGCTGCGATTGCTGTACCTTCTGTAATTGGTTATGTAAATGAAGCTAAAGAGTCTCGCTATATTCAAGAAGCGCATTCTATTTATACGGTTGTTGAAACAGAAGTGGCTAAGTATAAGGCAACAGATGATCCTAGTGAAGTTGATATAGATAATTATATTAAAGATATATTGAGTGGTAATACAATTGCTACTGCAGATAATAATCAATTGAAAGGCATTATTGCAAAAAAGACAGAGTTAGATGATGTTGATGTAGAAAGAAATGGCAATACTTATAAAATGTATTGGATCAGTGATGATGATCATCGTATTGAAGCTACACTCACAAAGAATAAGGATGTAAAGATTGTAAGTACTGATAGTAATCATAATTTTGATTAGATGAGGTTTTTATGGATTCAATTATTATTTTAATTTATGTATATATGTTTTTAATAGGAATGTGTGTAGCAAGTTTTATGAATGTTGTGATTGATCGTGTTCCTAGAAATGAGAGTTTTGTAAAGGGAAGGAGTCATTGTGATCATTGTGGTGAGACTTTAAAATGGGATGATTTGATTCCTATTGTAAGTTATATTTTTTTAAGGGGTAAGTGTCGTTATTGTCATACTTCGATTCCTATTAGAGGTTTTTTGATTGAAATTTTTGGTGGATTGATTGGTATGTTTTGTTTTTATCGTTTTGGTTTTAGTATTGAAACGATTTTAATGTTTGTGATTGCGATGATTTTACTTGCGATTACAATGATTGATTTTGATACAATGATTATTCCTGATGGTTTAAATATAGCCATGTTCATTGTTTCTATTGTTTTAATGTATGTAAGACATATGTCTTTGTTAGAAAGTATTATGGGTATGTTTTGTATTTCTGTACCAATGATTTTATTAAATGTTTTAATTGCTGAATCTTTTGGTGGTGGAGATATTAAATTAATGTTTGTCTCAGGAATAGCTTTAGGATGGAAGTATAGTTTACTTGCTGCTTTTATTGGTATTTTACTTGCAGGAAGTTATAGTGTTTATTTATTGATAAGTAAAAAGATTGATAAAAAAGGACATATTGCTTTTGGTCCTTATTTATCAATTGGTATTTTTATTGCTTTATCTTATGGTAGTGAAATTATAAGTTGGTATTTAAATTTAATGATGTAAAGAGGTGATAGAATGGCTACATTTAAATATATTTCGAAAGATATGTCAGCTAAAACAATAAGAGGAACATTAGAAGCTGATGATCGAAATGATTTAGTGAGAAAGCTTAAAGAACAAAATTTGTTTTTAGTAAGCTGCCAAGATGTCACTAAAAAGACTGTTAATCAGTATAAAATGAAATTAAATGAATTATCAGCTTATTCTAGAGAAGTAGGAACAATGCTTGCTTCTGGTTTATCTTTGATTCGTATTTTTTCTATTATGGTTCGAAGAGAAGATAATAAAAAAATAAAAAAAATTTATGAAAATATTTATGTAAAGTTACAACAAGGATATACTTTATCCGCTGCTATGGAAGCTCAAGGTGTTGCTTTTCCTAATTTAATGATTCAAATGTATCGTTCAGGTGAAGCAAGTGGGGATATGGATAAAACGGCTTTAACGATGTCTGATCAGTATTCTAAGGATCATCGTATTAAAGGTAAAACTAAATCAGCAATGATGTATCCTATTATTTTAATTATAGTTACAATTGCTGTTTTGTTGATTGTTTATTTAGCGGTGTTACCTTCTTTCTTTGATATTTTTCAAAATGTTGAGTTACCATTGATTACTAAAATCAATATTAGTATTTCTAAGTTTTTACAAGATTATTGGTATTTTGTCTTATTGATTGCTGCAGGTTTGGTTGTCACTTTTATTGCTTTACTTAGAGTAGAAAAGGTACGTTTTCAAGTAGATAAATTAAAAATAAAAATTCCTAAGTTTGGTAAATTGTTGATGACAATTTATACGAGCAGATTTGCAAGAACTTTATGTTCTTTATATACAAGTGGGATGTCTATTGTTAATGCTTTAAATATTGCTAAAACAACGATTGGTAATGTTTATATTGAATCACAGTTTGACGGAGCTATTAAGAAATTAAGAAACGGGGAAAGTTTATCTCAAGCAATCAAGGACATTGATGGTTTTGATATTAAATTAACAAGTAGTATTTTTGTAGGAGAAGAAAGTGGGCGTTTGGAATCAATGCTTACTACTCTTGCAGATGATTTTGATTTTGAAGCAGAACAAGCATCAGAGAGAATGATTACCCTTATTCAACCATTAATGATTATCTTTTTAGCGGTTGTGATTTGTTTAATTATTATATCTGTATTATTACCAATTTATACATTGTATAACAATGTAGGAAATATGTAGGAGGAATTATGAGTTATATTGTATTTTTATCAACAAAAGGATTACAAATGGTTCAAGGAAATCTTTCAAAAAATAATATTCATATTTCTTCTTGCAAAGAATTTGAATTTGTTGAAGGAACAATGCTTGATGGGAATATTCTTGATGATCAACCTGTTAGAGATGTTTTACTTGATTTAAAAAAAGAAAATGTTGATAGTGTGAGACTTGTTGTCGATAGTGGACAAATTTTAGTGAAGTGTGCTGTTTTACCAAAAGTTTCTCATAAACAAATTCTTCAATTTGTAAAGGATGAATTTATTGACGTTGAAAGTCAATATACGGATTTATTATATGATTATGCAATCATAAAAGATAAAGTTGAAGGTAAAGAAGGTCAACTCGTTTTATGTGCGGCAATGGAAAGAGAGTTTTTAAAGCCGTATATTGATTTGTTTGATGAAATGGGAATTTCATTAGAATCAATTGATATTATGACAAATTCAATTATTAAATTAACAGAATCTATTCCTAAATTAACAAATCTATCTTATGTTTTAACAGTAATCAATGGACAAGATGTTATTCATTATTTATTTATTAATGGACAATATGAAATAGCTAATAGAATACGTATTTTCTCTGATCGTGGAACAGTTGCTTTTATTACTGAATTGTCCAATTCACTTACTAAATTAATGCAGTTTACTAAAGGTACTTATAAAGATGCCCAATTAGAAAAAATCTATTTTGCGGGGCTAGAAACTTATGAAGAAGATATGTTGATGTCAACTATTTCTTCTAATTTGAGTATTGAGACATCTCGTTTTAAACCAACAAACCATACTTGTAGTAAAGATAATAATTTTCCTATTCATAAATATTTATTTGTAGGAAGTTTATGGAGGAGATAAGATGGCAAGAAACAGTAACAAAGATATTGATTTTTTATCTGTCTATAAAACAAAGAAAAAAATAAATATAAATTCTAAAACACTCTTGCTTATAGCATTACCTGTTTTACTCATTCTTATTTTTGCGACAAGTACACTTTATTTAACAATCACTAATAGAAACTTGCAAAAGGATGTTGATACATTGCAAACACAAATAGAAGAGGCTCTTGCTGCAACAGCATCTAATACAAATTCTGATCAAAAAAAAGAATTAAGTAAGCTCAATGAACAACTTACAAACTTACAAACAATTACACAAACATTATCAAAATACCCTCAAATTGATAAAGGTATTTTAGAAACAATTGATAAATCATGTAAGAACTTAACAATTGATTCAATATCATTTAATCAAGAAACAGGAACTATATCACTTACTGTAACAGCTTCTAAAGTTAATGGTTGTGAAGAAACAGTAAGAACACTTAGAGAATCAGGTACTTTTAAAACAGTTGATTACAATGGGTATACTCAAGATGGTGGTGTTAGTGAAACAACGGAAACCGTAACAGATCCTACAACAGGTGCGACAACAACACAAACAGTAACGAATACGACACCAATTACTTATAAATCATCGATTACATGTACATTAGAAGGAGGTACGACAAGTGGACAAGATTAAAGATTCATTTAAAAACCTTTCTTCTAGAGAAAAGACATTGATTTATATATTAGTGATTTTATTGATTGTTTGTTTTGGATGGTTGATTTTATTACAACCACAATTAACATCACATACATCATTAAAGTCTTCAAAAGATAGTTTAGAATTACAACTTACTGAATTAAAAGTAACAAGTTCATCTTCTTCAACAGAAGATATCAAAACACAAATTATGAATATTAATCAAGAAATTAAAGTTTTAAATGATCAATTTTACAATCTTATGTCAAAAGAAGATATTGATCAATTGATTACAAATCTAACAATAGAACATAAAATCAGTCCTACTAATTTAACAATGTCTGAAATAACACAAACAGATTTATCAAGTAAAAAGAGTGATGATAATTCATCTGATAACGCAAATGATAATACAGATGAATCTAAATCATCCAATACTTTAGTTTATTCATGTGTTGTTACACAAACATGTAAAGGAACAAAAGCTAATTTACTCAATTTAATTGAAGATGTTAAAAATATGAGTGGCTTACATATTAATTCTGTTGCTTATGAAAATTCAACAGGTAACTTGGATTTAACAATTACATATACAGTTTATATGGTAGAAAAATAGTAAAAGAGGTGCAAACAATGAAAAATAAAAAGGGATCAACAATTGTATGGGCAATTACATTGATTATGGTTCTTGTAGTCATTGTAGGTGCCTCTTTGTCTTTTGCATATATGTCTTATAATCAATCTATTAAAAATAGAAATAAGACACAAGTTGAATTGATTGCTAATTCGGCAATTAAATCTCTAGCTGGTGCTATTGAAAATGATGAAAATAGTTCGCAGCTAATTCCAAATACAGGTAAACAAATTAATGTATCAAAGATGGAATGTTCTGTTCCTTATGGAACAATTTCAAATATTAAAATTAATCGAAAAAAAGAAAATTTAATTATTGCATCACTAAAAGCTAATTACCATGATGAAGATTATACAATTTATGCTTATTTAACGCAGTCTAATAATCAATGGAAATGTAAAAGGTATGATACAAGTGGAAATTTAAATGTTTCTACTGATAGTAATTCAAGTGGAAATGATTCAGGGAATAATGGTAGTACAGATAATGATAATGACAATAATATTGGTTTGCCAGAAGGAAGTAATATAGCAGATACACTTGATAAAAGACTTACGGTTATGTTGAATCAATACTATGGAGATTTTAAAAATATTTATACATTTATTGATTGGTATAAAGATCAATGTAAGTATATGAATAAAACTACGGATGCTAATTATAATTGCGATTGGTGGTTTAATAATAATAGTGAGGGCTCTGATTATCATATTAAACAAGCGTATTTAACATGTATGACACAAAATAATCAGTTCGATAAATTAGAAGATGATATTTATAAAAAAATAAAAGATCAAAATATTATTTTTAATGATAACAAATATTGGTATCCAGATTTATATGTTAATTTTCATGTATTTCCAAATAGTAATGGAAAGTATTTTATCTATGCATCTCCTTCAAGTGGTGCAAGTAATGGAGGAGTTTATCTTATTTATTATGATCAATCTTGGTATGTTACTAAAAATAAAGCATTTAGAGAAAGTGATTTTTTAAATGTAGACAGTATAAAAAATGCTGTAAGCAATACAGATCAATGGTTAAAAATTGAGTAGGAGGGATGAATATGAAAAATACAAAAGGTATGACACTTATTGAAGTAATCATCTCTCTATTCATTATTAGTACAGCATCTTTAATTATTGTGGTTGGTTTTGTTACTGCACTTAATCTTTTTACAGATTCTAATCATTATAAAGATGTAACGAATAAGCAACAAAAAGCTCTAGTTGATGAAGAAAATAAAGATACAGATATTGATGTGGATGATACTTTAGCTAATTATTCTATTACTGTTAATGAGAGTGGTAATCCAATTATCGTCAATGGTACTTATAAAAAGGCGACAAGTAAAACATATAAAGATGTTAATCTTTCAAATTTTATTCCATCTATCCAAATTAGTGAAACTGTAAAAGGAAGAAATATTTATAAAAATTATTGCAAAATGATGCAAGAATTTTCGAATTATTTAAAAGAGCAAGGAGTCACGTCGGATGATAAATTATTTGAAGGAAAGACTAAAGAATATACAAAAGAGTGGATGATGCAAAAAACAGGTGAAAACAAATCAGATTTTATTACAAATTTACCTAAATTATATGCAAGTATATACTCTGATATAGAACTAGATTCATTATTAGAGGTTATTGGAACTTATAACAAAGATTTTGATAAGGAAAAGTATAAATATATTACACCATGTATGTATATATCAGATAGTACTAGAGAAAATTTAACTTATAAAGATTTTTTTGAAGATGGTGGCTATAAAAAGTATGTATACATTTTAGTTGGTGATAAGGCAAAAAAAGGAGATCGTCCAACAGATATATGGGCATTGCTTGATAATACAACTGTTGAAGATGATCAAGATACTTGGTTAATTCCAAAAAGTGAAATAAGTACAAAAATACTTGAAAATAAAACATATTCAGAGTTTTATAAAATAATAAGTGGTAATGAATGGATTTATTATACAACATCAAAATAGAAAAGAGGGTGACTAAGATGATAAAAAAAGTAAATAATAAAGGTATGACGTTAGTTGAAATTGTTGTTGTACTTTTAATTGCTTCTATTATTATGACAATTACTGGTGGAATCTTAGTCAACTCATTAGGTTATTTTGATACAACAACCAAGAAATCTTTAGATAAACAAACATTAGATGGTGTTCTAGATTTTATTAGCAATGAAATCACCTATGCAACAGATGTAAGAGTATCAAATACTAAACCAGATGATAGAGATTGGCATTATCTTTATGTATTAAAAAATGATAAAAATAAAGGTAGACTTTATCGTGATGGTAAAGCAGTTTTTGATGATGATTATTATATTAATAATCGAGATTTACAAATGGATGTTAGAGGTTTTACTACTAATGGATATCGTTTGGATTTAACACTTAAGTATTTAAATGGGACAGAAGAAGTATATTCAACAAAGAATACATATGAGCTAGTCAATTTTAATATTAATACAACTGATAAAACGACTTTATTTAGTAATATTTCTAGTACGACACAGTTATCAGAAAATACAAAACTTTATTATATAAAAGATGATTCGTCTAATAATAGCGATGATAATGAGAAAGAGGACAGTGAAATCACAGTTGCTAAACAGGTTGAATGTATTAATACGAAAAATAATCGTGGTGATTATGTAGAAGGAAGACATTATAGTAAAGGTGATTTTGTTTATTGTGATGGGTCATGGTGGCAGTTAATTCAAGATAAAAGCAATGCTACTTCACCTGATAAAAGTAAAGCAAGATGGTGGAAAAAGATAGATAAAAATTATAGTCCACTCAGTGCATATACTAAAGGTGATATTGTTTTTTTTGAAAAAGAACAATGTTATTATCAATGCTTACAGGATATGTATTCTATGGGAGTTGGCAGTGATAGTTCTGATGGATATGCGCCAGATGGATTTAATGGAAAGCAGACCTATTGGAAGTATATTGGTCCTAAAAATACGGTTACAAAAGATGTACATAATTGTGATGATATTTCAATAAGAAGAACTGATACAGTTTTAAATAAATTGGATCAACTCACGGAAAGCCAAATAAATAGCATTCCTAAATATGATGTTAATAAAACGGATTATAAAATAGGTGATTATATATATAATGAAGAAAAAAACGGTGTTAAACAATATTATTTGAAAGTATTGGATGGATCTGGAGGTCCCGGATCAAGTGCATCTTCTGGATGGCAAATTTTATCTCGTGACTGGAATAAAAATAGTGCATACTTAAAGGGTGATATTGTTTTATATTCTGAAGCTCAAGATTTAGGATATCTTAAAGCCATGCAAAATATAAATAAAGATAATAATCCAACAACATGGCCACATATGTTAGAAATTGTTAATGGTAATCCAAATCCAAATTATTTTTGGAGTACAGTAAATTGATGGAGGTTGACACATGAAAAGTTTACCAATAGGTGAAGTATTAAAAGAATATGGGTATATTAATGAAGAACAGTTACAGATTGCATTAGATGCCCAAAAGAAAGATAGAAGTAAAAGATTAGGGGAACATTTAATAGATTTAGGTTTTGTAAGTGAACAACAAATGTTGGAAGCTTTATCTGATAAATTAGCTGAGCCTTTAGTTTCATTAGAAAATATAGATTTTGATATTAATGCAGTTAAAAAGATTCCTGAAGCAATGGCACAAAAATATAATGTCATTGGGTATGCTTTTAATGATAATGTGTTAACAGTAGCGACAAGTGATCCTTTGAATTATTATGGGTTAGAAGATGTAAGACTTGTTTCTGATTGTCGTATTAGTGTTTCACTTGCAACAAAAGCAGATATTCAAATTGCTATTGAAAGATATTATTCAGATGTTGATACTTTGAATTTAGTAGATGATATTGATGAATCGACTTTACCTGAAGTAGAAGAGGATCTAAATTTATTTGATGCGAATGAAGATGATACACCTGTTGTTAAATTATTAAATTCATTGTTAATTAGAGGATATAATAATAGTGCTTCTGATATTCATATTGAACCATTTGAAGAAAAATTGCATGTAAGAATGCGTATTGATGGAATGCTTGTTGATTATTTAGATTTAAATAAAAATATACAAGCGGCTTTGATTGTTAGAATTAAAATTTTATCTAACATGGATATTGCTGAAAAAAGATTACCTCAAGATGGTCATTTTATGGGAGTAATTGATGGAGTTGAATTAAATATTCGTGTATCTGTTATTCCTACTATCTTTGGTGAAAAGATTGTTATGCGTTATTTGAATTCTAATAGTACTATTGACCGCTTAAGTACTTTTGGAATGACAGAAGAAAACTTTAAGAAAATGAATCATATGATGTCTATGCCACATGGAATTATTTATGTAACGGGTCCTACTGGAAGTGGGAAAACCACAACACTTTATATGATCCTTGAAAAATTAGCTCAAGGACAAATCAATATTTCAACGATTGAAGATCCTGTGGAAAGAAAATTAAATCGTATTAATCAAATGCAAGTCAATACAATGTCTGGTCTTACATTTGATAGAGGATTGCGTGCTTTAATGAGACAAGATCCAGATGTAATCATGGTTGGAGAAACTCGTGATAAAGAAACTGCTGAAATTTCTGTTCGTGCAGCTATTACAGGACATTTGGTTGTCAGTACATTACATACGAACGATGCTATTAGTACGATTGTTAGGCTTGAAGAAATGGGTGTTGAACCTTATATGGTTGCTAACAGTTTAGTAGGTGTTGTTGCTCAACGTTTAATGCGAAAGGTTTGTCCTTATTGTAAAAAGGAAGTAGCTACTTCATTATCTGATCGTTTAGCTTTACAAGAAGGAATCAAATATATATCTAAAGGAACAGGCTGTCCTCATTGTAATCAAACAGGTTATAAGGGGAGAATTGCTATTCATGAAGTTATTGAAATAGATAGTAAAGTACGTAAAATGATTTCTAATCAAGAAGAAATAGATGATATTATGAAATATCTTGTTGAAGAACAAGGAGTAGAAACTTTAAGAGATCAAGCTTTAAAACTTGTTAAAGAAGGTAAAACAACAGTAGATGAATTCAATAAGATTATTGCTTATATTGATTAAAGGGGAATGTTATGGCAAATATTAATGATATTTTAAATGAAGCAAGAATTAAAGGATGTAGTGATGTCCATATTGGTGAAAATACAGGTATAACATTGAGACAAGATGGAAAACTTATTGAATTTGAACAAACTTTTAGTAATGAAGAAATAAAAGAAATGATTTTATCAATGTGTAAAGATCGAATTTTAAAGATTGTAGAAAAACATGAAGATGCTGACTTTGTCTATGTAAATGATTTAGGAAGACATCGTGTTAATATTTATTTTCAACAAGGTTATATGACAGCCGCAATTCGTATCATCAATGAACAAATCAAGACATTAGAAGAATTAAATTTACCTGATGTTTTACATAAATTGGCTTTACTTCCTCGAGGACTTGTTCTAGTAACCGGTCCTACAGGAAGTGGAAAATCAACAACTTTAGCAGCAATGATTGATTTTATTTCTTCAATGAGAAATTGTCATATTCTTACCATTGAAGATCCAATTGAATATGTATATCAACAAAAACAAGCTCTTATTCATCAAAGGGAAGTCTATGAAGACGTTGATTCTTTTGATACAGCTTTAAAAAGTGCCATGCGTGAAGATCCAGATGTTATTCTTGTTGGAGAAATGAGAGACTATGAAACGATTCAAGCAGTTATTACTTTAGCTGAAACAGGCCATCTTGTATTTAGTACACTTCATACTATTGGTGCTCCTAAAACAATTGATCGTATTATTGATGTTTTCCCTCCTCATAAACAAGCTCAAATTCGTGCTCAATTAGCCTCTGTTTTACAAGCGGTTGTTACTCAACAACTTTTACCACTTGCAAGTGGTAAAGGAAGAGCAGCTGCTTTAGAAATCATGATTGCTAATGACGCTATTAAAAATTTAATTAGGGAAAATAAAGGTCATCAAATAGAGACAATGATTCAAACTGGAAGAAATGAAGGAATGACAACATTAAATGCATCACTTGCTACTTTAGTAAATACTGGAAAAGTAAATCGTATGGTAGCAGAAAGATATTCTCTTGATGTTGGAGAATTAAGACAATTAATAAGATAGTTAAAAAGAATAAGCGAGTCTGCTTATTCTTTTGATTTGAGAAGGATGCAATTATTCATATATTGCATAACCTTTTATATACTCAAAAAGCAGCAGTATTAAAGATAGGTTTTAACACTGCTGTTTATTAAATACAAGTTCTTTTAGTGACACTACAAGAAATAATTACAAACTTGAATAACCTATTTTTTAGTAAGTTTTAAATTACTTACACACTTTTCTTGACAAACCCTTTGGTTTTTGAAAATAATTTTTTAATTCTTCAAATTCTTCAAAATCATATAGATGTTTTTGAAGATTACGAATTTGTTGTTTAGAAAAAGTGCTTATAAAATCACTGATATCTTCATGAAATTGCATTTTAATATACTTAATAATACTTTCCTTTGTTTCATCAAGAATACTATCTATTTCGTTATTTGCTTTTTCAGCTCTTTGGTTTGCTTCCTCCGCTTTTTTCTTCTCTTTCTCGGCTTTTTGATTCGCTTCTTCAGCTTTTTGATTCGCTTCTTCAGCTTTTTGCTTTTCTTCCTCGACTTTTTGATTCGCTTCTTTAATTTTTCTATCACGAGAACGAAGCAATATTTCATTATCTAAACGATCAAGATATTCTAGGTATGATTCTTCAGAAGATATATATTTGTCATGCATTTGTATCGCTTCCTTTATTCTATAATCTATTTCAATTTTATCATATGGTTTTTCGTTTTTAAAGAGATACATCAACTGATTAAAACTTGTCATTTCATTAATTACTTGATTGATATATTCGAGTTGAATGATTGTTATTTCCATGCGATTAAATGGATAGACAATATGATGTTCATCATCAACCATTCTAAAGTGACATTTATAAAGAGGTGCGTTATCTAAAATATGCCCATAACTGATAATTAATGATCTTACTACATGAGCACTAGTATAATCTTCTCCCTGTTTTACCTGTTGTCTTAAAAGTTCAGCATTATAAAGTTCAAAACGAACAAGTATCTCTTCATTTAAACCATAAGTTTGTAATTCGATATTGTAGAGATCACCTACATCATCAATAGCTAAAATATCTAAAATAAGTTTCTTTTCATAGAAATTTTTACCATATTGTTGTGCGTTTTTTAATTTAGTAGAAACAATCTCTCTGTCTAAAATAAGCTCTTGACAAATAAGGGTTCTAATTCTTTCATTTTCAACAAGCAAATGATGAAAATATAAATCATTTGAATATTTTTTAAAATTCTCTCTATTTTTGTTCATAAAAAGTCCTCCATTATTTATATTGACTTTTTATGAGTGTTTTTCTTTTTTTTTTATCAAAAAATTAAAATTTTTAAGTTTTGAAGATGTTTTTTTAATTCTTCAAATTCTTTAAAATCATATAAATGATCTAAAAGATCAAAAATTTGATATTTAGAAAGAGTATTTATAGAACTGCTTATATCTTCATGAAATTTTAGTTGAGAGTATTTGATAATGCTTTCTTTTGTTTCATTGATTAGATTTTCATATTTTTTATTTGCTTCTTCAAGCTTTCTATAACGAGAACGTAAAAGTATTTGATTATCTAACAAGTCAAAGTATTCTAGATATTCTTTATATAAATTATACATATTTACCACTTCCTACTATCTATAATAGCATATTTTAAATAAATAAAGAATATGTAAAATAAATTTTTAAAGTGGAAATAAGTGGATTTAAAAGAGATTATTATATTAATTTGTTGAAAGATACATGATACAATAGGGATAGGTGATTTTATGAAATTAGAACTTTTAACATATGAAAAAGAAAATCTTCCATGTGGTTGGAAACCTTATTATATATATTTAATCATGGTCGATCATATAGAAGTAGGAAGAATTGTTTTAAGAGAAGGTAGTAATGAAGAAAGATATTATGATGGACATATTGGTTATACGATAGAAAAGGAATACCGAGGGCATCATTATAGTAAAGATGCTTGTTTATTATTGTTTGATAAAGCAAAAGAAAAAGGATTTAAACAATTAATGATTACATGTTCTCCTGATAATATAGCAAGTCGTAAGATTATTGAGTCATTGCCATTTAAGTATCTTGAAACAAAAGAAGTACCTGCATGTTTGAAGAAAGATTTTGATCAAGGTGATTATATAAAAAGAATATATTGTTTGGATTTGGAGGAGTTATGAAATTTATACATTTAGCGGATTTACATTTAGGTAAAATTATTTATCAAAATAATCTATTAGATATTCAAATTGATTTATTAAATCAAGTGATGAATTATATGGTTCAAAAAAAAATAGATACTTTAGTAATTGCTGGAGATGTTTATGATCGTGCGATTGCCTCTAAAGAAAGTATAGTTGCTTTAAATCATTTTTTAGAAGCAATGATTTTACATTATCATAAAAAAGTATTGATCATTTCAGGAAATCATGATAGCAGTGAAAGACTTGATTTTGCAAGTTCTTTACTTCAAAGTCAAGGTTTGTATATTGTTTCTTATCCTGAAAAAGAAATAAGACCAATTGAAATAGAAGGTGTTTATTTTTATTTGGTTCCTTTTTTTAAACCTTCTTATATACGTTATTTATATGAAAAAGATGATTTAAAAACGTATCAGGATGCTTTTGCATATTATTTAAGTCAACAAACATTTGTTGAAGACCATCCTAAAGTTCTTGTAACACATCAATTTATTGCGGGAAATAAAGAAGTGATTAGAAGTGAAAGTGAAGTAATTCTTTCCGTGGGTGGTAGTGAAATTATTGATGTTGATTTATGTAAAGATTTTGATTATGTAGCTTTAGGTCATATTCATGCAAGTCAAAAAATTAAATATGATTATGTAAGATATGCAGGAAGTTTAATGAAGTATTCATTTGATGAAGTTCATCAAAAAAAAGGAATGGTTGAAGTAACTATTGATGAAACTGGGGTTTCTACGCAAATTATTCCTTTAAAGCCACAAAAAGATCTAGTGAAGGTCGTTGGAAAATATGAAGATGTTTTACATTATCCAAATAACGAAAATGATTTTGTAGCGGTAGAATTATTAGATAAACAAGTCATTGGTCATGCATATGATTTTTTAAAAGAAAAATACCCTTATTTATTACAAATTACTTATCAATCACTAGAAAAACTTAAAACAAATCAAACAGCTTCTTCCTTAGATGTTGAAAAACAATCTCCAATAGAAATATTTAAAGAATTCTATGAAAAAATGAAAGGTGAAGCAATGAGTCAAGAAAGTGAAGAAATTATTCAACAATTACTAGAGGAGGTAAGTGAAGATGATGCCCATTAGCCTTACATTATCAGCGTTTGGACCTTATCCAGATACAATCACAATCGATTTTGAATCATTTCAAGAAGGTGGTCTCTTTTTAATTACAGGGCCTACAGGTAGTGGAAAAACGATGATTTTTGATGCCATGATCTTTGCCTTATATGGTAAAACAAGTGGTCAAATTAGACAAACGGACAGTTTAAGGTGTGATCATGCCTTAAATGAAATTCCTACTTTTGTTGAATTTTCATTTTCTTTGCATCAACAAAATTATACAATTAAAAGAAATCCTAAATATTATCTAGAAGGGAAAAAAACACCTAAACAACCTTCAGCGTTACTTATTTTACCAGATGGCAAAATGGTCGAAGGTATTAAAGAAGTCAATCAAAAAATGATTTCTTTATTAGGGGTCGATGATCAACAATTTAAACAGATTTGTATGATTGCTCAAGGAGAATTTACAAAATTGATTATGGCTTCAAGTGATGAAAGAGAAAAAGTATTAAGAGAGTTATTTCATAGTGAGACGTATCAAAAGTTAGAAGAAAAACTTAAAGTTCATCTAAAAACGTATCAGGATAAATATGATTTATTATTGAATAAAAGGAAAGATTTGATGCAAGAATTACAAGTTGAAGATCATCAAGAATATTTATCTAAACAAACAAAACTTATCGCAAGTCAACAAAAAGAATATGATGATTTAAAAAAAGATTTAGATCAAAAGAAACAACAATTACAACTCTATCGCTTGCAAAATCAACGATTAATACAATTAAAAGATTTAAAACAACAATTTCAAGATTTAAAGAAACAAGAAAATGATTATCAAAAATTAAATAAAACTGTAGATACTTTAAAAAAAGCACAAGAAACAAATTATTTATATATTTCTTATATTAAACAACAAAAGAAACTTCAAACCTTAAAATTAAATCAAGAAGATTTTTTAAAACAATTAAAAAAACTTGAAAAAGATTATCAAGAAAAAAAGGTACAAGCAGATTCTCTTGACTACAAACAACAAACAAAAGAAAAATTACAAAACCAAATTCAAGAAACGAAACAATTAATCAATCAAATCTATCAATATCAAAATGATTATCAAAACTTACAAACTCTAAAACAACAATATAGAATGTTAGATGAAGAACATAAACTCTTTTTAAAAAAGAAAGAAAAATTTGAAAATGGGCTGCAAAGAGATCAAGAAAGAATCCAAAGTGAACAACAAGTACAATCTAAATATGAACTAATCAAACAACAATATGTTCGTTTAAACGAACAAAAAGTAAAAGTTCATCAATTGTCGGATTATTATGATCAAATACTCAAACTTAATGAAAATAAAAGTGATTTACAAGAAGAGTATACAGTTGTTGAAAAACAAGTTGATCATGAAAAAATGCAATATAATCAAATGGAAAAATTGTATTTTAGAAAACAAGCAGGTATTTTTGCATTACAATTAAAAGAGGATCAACCATGCCCTATTTGTGGCTCTTTACATCATCCTCATCCGGCACAAATTGAAAAAGAAGATATAACAAAAGAAAAATTAGATCAACAAGCTAAAAAAGTAAAACAACAAGAACATAGGTTACAAGATATCTTACAAAAAATACTCTTGTCTAATCAAAAAAAGGAAATGCTTGTTAAACAAACAAAACAACTTTCAAGTGAACTTAATATTCAAGAAGAGATATCTAAAGAAATCTTTATTAAAGAATTAGATCATTTATCAAAAGATGAAAAAAGAATGAAAAAAGAATATCTTGAATTACAAGATGAACTTAAATATATTCAAAAGCTTAAAAAGAGTGTGGCTCTTTCATTGAAAGATATGTCTACTTATGAAAGTAAAGAATTAAAACAAGCACAAAGTCTAGAGAATATTCAAGTACAAATTCATCAATTATCTGGTAAATTAGATGATTCACTGCGACAATATGAAATTGGAGAAGTTAATAAAAATTATCAACAAGTTCAAAAAGAATATCGTCAACTTTCATTAGAAATAGAAACTATTCAACAGGATTATGAAAAGGTCAAAAATAAATATCTTGAAATAAAAACAAAAATTTCGTCATTGAATCAACAAATTATTCAAGAACAAGAAATATATGATGAATTAGATAATAAATATCATACTGCTTTAGATGCATTTATAAATGAAGAAGAATTTTTAAATTTAAAAACACAAATCAATCAAATCAGTATCTTAGAAAAGAAATATCAAGATTATTTAATTTCTTTAAAGAGTTTAAATGAACAGATTATTTCATTAGAAAATGAAGTCAAAGATTCAACATATGTTGATTTATCTTCTTTAAGTGAAACAATTAAAGAAGTAAATCAACAATTGAGAGAAAAAAATGATGATTTAGAAAAATTAAAAATAGATTATTCATTAAAAGAAAAAATGATCAAAGATATTCAAAAAATCAATCAACAATTAGAAAAAGATGAAGATACTTATCAAAGATATTTAGATCTTTATAATCTAGCAAGTGGTAAAAATAATGCAAGAGTGTCGATTGAAAGATATGTACTAGCAACTTATTTTGAAAATATGTTGATTTATGCCAATGTGATCATGAAACAATTGAGTCAAGGAAGATATCAATTATTAAGGAAAGATGATGCAGGTAAAGGAAGAAGTCAGCAAGGGTTAGAATTAGATGTTTTTGATCAAGAAAGTGGAAATATTAGAAGTATTAAGACACTTTCTGGTGGGGAATCCTTTAAAGCGGCTTTATCTCTTGCTTTAGGACTTTCAAGAATGGTTCAAGATTATGCTGGAGGAATTGAATTAAATACGCTTTTTATTGATGAAGGGTTTGGTTCTCTAGATAGTCAATCATTAGATCAAGCAATGAATTGTTTAATGGAATTGCATCATGAAAATAAATTAATTGGAATCATCTCACATGTTAGTGATTTAAAAGATCGTATTGAACGACAACTTGTAGTTGAAAGAAAACAAAAACAAAGTGTGATTCAGACGATCTAATCTTGCTTGTTTATCATTTCTATAGTAAAATAGAGGAGCATTTTAGAGGAGGAAAAAAGATGGCAAATAACAAGAAAAATGAAGCTATTACTGCTAGAGATGTTGATTTTGCTAAATGGTATACAGATGTATGTCGTAAAGCTGAATTAATGGATTATAGTGGTGTGAAAGGGTTTATTATTTATCGCCCTTATGGATATGCTTTATGGGAACAAATTCAAAATCATATGGATAAAAAATTTAAAGAAACAGGACATGAAAATGTTTATATGCCGATGTTGATCCCTCAATCTTTATTACAAAAAGAAGCTGATCACGTAGAAGGTTTTGCACCAGAATGTGCCGTTGTTACAAAAGGTGGTTTAAATGAATTAGAAGAAAATTTGATTATTAGACCTACTTCTGAGACATTGTTCTGTGAACATTATGCAAAAATTGTTAATTCTTATCGTGATTTACCAAAATTATATAATCAATGGTGTTCAGTAGTACGTTGGGAAAAAACAACAAGACCATTTTTACGTGGATCTGAATTTTTATGGCAAGAAGGGCATACAATTCATGCCAGTGAAGAAGAAGCAAGAAAAGAAACTTTACAAATGTTAGAAATTTATCGCTCTACTGCACAAGATTTACTTGCAATTCCAATGGTTACTGGACGTAAAACTGAAAGTGAAAAATTTGCAGGGGCTGAAGAAACTTATACAATTGAAGCTTTAATGCATGATGGAAAAGCTTTACAATCAGGAACATCTCATTATTTTGGTCAAGGTTTTGCAAAAGCTTTCGATGTTAAATTCTTAAATAAAGATAATAAACAAGAATATGTTTATCAAACTTCTTGGGGAGTATCAACACGTTTACTTGGAGCAATCATTATGGTTCATGGAGATGATAATGGACTTGTTTTACCACCAAGAGTGGCACCAATTCAAGTGATGATCGTTCCAGTTATGCAACATAAAGAAGGTGTTTTAGATAAGGCTTATGAAATTGAAAAACAATTAAAAGCAGCTGGACTTCGTGTTAAAGTGGATGCGAGTGATAAAACACCAGGTTATAAATTTGCAGATGCTGAAATGAGAGGAATTCCATTAAGACTTGAAATTGGACCTAAAGATATTGAAAAAGGACAATGTGTCTTAGCTAAAAGATTAGATGGTACAAAAGAAACATATGCTTTAAATGAAGAATTACCAAATACAATTCATCAATTATTAGACCAAATTCATGATGAAATGTATGCAAAAGCATTGAAATTTAGAGATGAAAACATTAGAACTGCGAAAACATATGATGAATTTAAAGAAATCTTAAATACTAAAGCAGGATACATTCGTATGATGTGGTGTGGAGATGAAGCTTGCGAATCTCAAATTAAAGAAGAAACAGGGGCTACATCTAGATGTATCAAAGAAGACGAAGAAGCATTTGGTGATGTTTGTCCAATTTGTGGTAAACCAGCTAAAAAAGTTGTTTACTTTGCAAAAGCTTATTAATTTGTATAAAGGAGTAATCGTTAAGATTGCTCTTTTTTATTAAGCTTTTTATAGAGAGAATTTATATAAATGTGTATAATGAATTTGTAAATGTTTGGATAAATAGGTAGAAGTAATGAATAAAGAAGAGGTTGTTCAATTAAATAAATTAAAAAGAAAAACAGGCCTATTTTTTATTATAGTGATGGGTATCATGTTTATTTGTTTTAATTCAATTTGAAGCAAATAAAGAAAAAATAAGTGCAAGTTATACTGCAGAAGATACTGTTCGAAAAATAGAAACACAACTTGGAAGATATTTAGAAAATTCTGAAATGTTTAAAAATATTATATCTTCAAAACATACAATCAGTGATGAACAGTTTAATCAGCTTGCAAGTTATATAAAAAAATAAAAATATTATTGAAGCATATGAATTAGCACCTAATGGGATTGTTGAATGCTGAAATTACGATTACTCTTTTAGAAGATATGGGATTAATAGTTGAACGTGTTGAAGATGGGATTCAATGTTTGGCCAAAATGGAACAAATGCCTGCTAAAAGCTATGATTTGATTTTAATGGATATTCAAATGCCTCATATGGATAGTTATAAGGCAACACAAACTATTCGTCAATTGTCAAATAAAGACAAAGCCACGATTCCTATCATTGCTTTAACAGCTAATGCCTTTGAGGAAGATAGAAAAAAGGCGATTGCTCAAGGGATGAATGGACATATATCAAAACCAATAGATGAAAAAGTCCTTCTTTCAATTCTTAAATAACACAATATAAAAGAAGTATATATTCGATATATATTTCTTTTTTTATTGACAAAAGATATAAAATCTCCTATAGTTGATGTGTCAACTATAGGAGGAAATATGAATTTATCACGCTTAATTTCTATTCTTCATAATCAAAAAAATAGTTATATGAATGTCCAACTTAAAGCGTTTGGTTTATCCCATGGACAAGCGATTACTTTAAAAATTATTTATGAAGAAAATAATATCAAACAAGAAGATTTAAATAAAAGATTACAAATTGATAAAAGTGCAGTTACGAGAATTTTAAAAACATTAGAAGATAAGGGATTTATTATTAAAAAAACAGCAAAAGAGGATAAAAGAAATCATGTTTTGTCTTTAACTTCTAAGGGAAAAGAATTATATCCTAAAATTAAAGATGTCATTAAAGAGACAACAGAGATGATGATTAAAGATATTGATCAAAATGAGCTTATTCTTTTAGAAGAACTTTTATTAAAAATGAAAATGAATTTGGAGGATACGTATGAAAAATGATGATAAGATGGGGACTAAAAATATATTACCTTTATTAGTAGAATTTTCAATTCCAGCTATTATCGGAATGCTTGTTAATGCAATTTATAATATCGTTGATCGTATGTTTATTGGAAATGCTCCAAAATTGGGGTCGATTGGTTTAGCAGGAATTAGTATTTGTTATCCTGTAACTCTTGTTTTAATGGCCATTTCTTTAATGATTGGAATGGGTGGAGCCACTCGTTTTTCAATAGCGTTAGGACAAGGTAAAAAGGAAGAAGCTGGAAAGTATATGGGAAATGGTCTAACTTTAACAATTATTTTAGGCCTAGTCTTTATGATTTTAGGAAATGTTTTTTTAGCACCAATGTTACGTTTATTAGGTGCTTCAAAAACTGTTTTGCCTTATGCTGAAAATTATTTAAGTATTATTTTATATGGTGCTGTTTTTCAATGTATTGCAATGGCAGGAAATAATTTTTCTAGAGCTCAAGGAAATCCTAAAAATGCCATGATTTCACAATTGATCGGAGCAGGGTTTAATATTTTATTTGACTATATTTTAATTTGTATTTTCCATATGGGAATGAAAGGAGCTGCTTTTGCAACGATTGGTGGACAGTTTTTAAGTGCTTTATGGCAACTTGCATTTTTATTTGGAAAAAGAACGATTATTCCTTTAAATACAACTTTATTGAAATTACAGTTGAATATTTCAAAACAAATTATTCAAACAGGAATACCTGCATTTTTAATGCAAATATCGAATAGTGTTTTAAATATTATTTTGAATGCGTCTCTTGTTAAATATGGTGGAGATTTAGCGTTAAGTGCTATTGGTATTGTTACAAGCATTCAAACACTTATTTTGATGCCAATTACTGGTTTGATGCAAGGTCAACAACCATTGATTTCATATAATTATGGTGCTTTAAAAATGGATCGTGTTAAAGAAACATTAAAATACGCAATTATAGGTGCTACAATGATTGCTTTGATTGGTTTTATCGCAGTACAATTTTTTACAAAAAGTATTGTCTATATGTTTAATGATGAAGCAGATGTTGTAAAATTATGTAGCCATGCTTTACATATTTGGTTTATGTGTTTACCGGTTATTGGTGCACAAGTAATGTGTGCAAACTATTTTCAAGCGATTGGTAAGATAAAAATATCAAGTGTTTTAAATTTATTGAGACAAATTATTATTTTAATTCCTTGTATCATAATTTTTTCATCGATTATAGGTTTAGATGGTATTTTTATAGCTGTCCCTGTTGCGGATCTATCAGCGTTTATTATTACTGTTTTATTATTAAAAAATGCCTTAAAAAAAGAAGCCTGAGCTTCTTTTTAATTATATCTTTTTACAACGAATTGATTCAATAACAGGTTGATTTTCTTTTTTTACAGTTCCATTATTATCTTCTACTTTTACATCTTTACAAATTTGATCAACAATGTCCATGCCTTCATAAACATAACCAAAAACAGCATATTGACCATCCAAATAAGTAGAATCACTTTGAACAATAAAGAATTGTGAAGAAGCACTATCATTATCTTGACTTCTTGCCATAGAAAGAGCTCCACGTGTATGACTTAAAGGATTTTTTACCCCATTATCTGAAAATTCTCCCTTAATTGTTTCTTTACTTCCACCAGTGCCATCTCCTTTAGGATCTCCACCTTGAATCATGAAACCATCAATAATACGATGAAAAGTTAAATCATCATAAAACTTTTCTTTACTTAACTTTACAAAGTTTGTTACTGTAATTGGTGCTGTATCAGCATCAATTTCAGCATAAATTGTTCCATAATCCTTAACTTTAATTTCAACTTGATAATTTCCTGATAAAGTTTTTGTTTTTTTAGTTGCTTTTTCTGTTGTTGTTTTAGAAGAACATCCAGCAATGGAAACAACAGTCATTAAAATTAAAAGTACTTTTAGCATTTTTTTCATTCATTTCACCTCTTTCAATATTATAACAAATATGAATTATGAAAAAAAGATACTCAATAAGACTTGATTGTGCTAAAATACATGAAAGAGGTTTTAAAGATGAGAGAAAAAAGAATTGTATTAGTAAATGATGTAACAGGATTATCAAGATGTTCAGTAGCCTGTCAATTGCCAATTATTTCAGCTATGGGAATTGAAACAGCTTTTGTACCAACAGCAATTTTATCTATCAATACATACCATAAAGATTTCTTTTTTGATGATTATACATCAAAGATGAATGATTATATTGAAACATATAAAAAAATGAATATTGATTTTGATGGAATATGCAGTGGCTTTTTAGGATCTGCGAAACAAATAGAAATAGTAAAAGAATTTTTTAAAGATTTTAAAACAGAAAAAAATTTTATTTTAGTAGATCCAGTCATGGGTGATCATGGAAAACTTTATCCGACTTATACGCGAGAAATGCAAGAAAAAATGAGAGAACTCATGCCTTATGCGGCAATTGTTACACCTAATTTAACAGAATTGTGTGCTTTGATTGATGAAGCTTATCATGAAACAAGCAATGAGCAAGAACTTAAGCGCATGTGTGAAAAATTAAGTCAAATGGGTCCAAAAATGATTGTAGTAACGGGTATTTCTATTGGTCATCAAATTTTAAATTTTGTTTATAACCATGGAAAAGTTGAAAAAATCTATGCAAAACGTATTGGAGAAGATCGTAGTGGCACAGGAGATGTTATTTCTGCAGTAATTGCAGGAAGCTATTTGAAAGAGCAAAATTTTTTAGAAGCTGTTAAAAAATCAACAGATTTTGCTTCTAAATGCATTCAACATTCTGTAGATATTGATGCTCATCCACATATGGGATTATGTTTTGAACCATTATTAAAAGAATTGGGGGATTAAGATGATATTATATACATTATATAAAAATAGTTATATTGATATTGCACATTTAGAAAGTACTAAAGGGATTACATGTTATGTTAATTCGACAAATCGTTGTACATGTTCATGTACATTTTGTTTAAGACAAACAAAGGAAATGATTGAAAATAATTCTTTATGGTTAAAAGAAGAACCGACGGTTGATGAAATTATTCAAGAATTTAAAAAATATGATTTAAATGATTTTAAAGAAGTTGTTTTTTGTGGTTTTGGTGAACCACTTATAAGACATGATGATTTAATGAAAGTTGCTAAGTATTTAAAAGAAAGAAGACCCGATCTACCTACAAGAGTGAATACCAATGGGTTATCTTCTTTATATAATAAAAGAGATATTACGCCTGAATTTAAAGGATTGTTAGATACTGTTTCTATTAGTTTAAATACAAGTAATAAAGAAGATTATTTAAAACTTACAAGAAGCCAATATGGAATTGATTCATTTGATGAATTATTAGATTTTGCTAAAAAATGTAAAGCCTATGTGCCTCATGTTGTTTTAACGATTGTTGATACAACAATTCCTGAAAAAGATGTAGAAATTTGTAAACAGATTGCTCAAAATATTGGGGTAACTTTAAGAATAAGACCATTTGAAGATTAGTGAGGAAAGAAAAAATGATGCAATTATCTCGTGAAGAAAGATTACTTCATATAGGAAAAATGACCAATGTAAGAGATTTAGGTGGTTATGAAACACAAGAAGGATATTATACAAAATCACATAAATATGTTAGAAGTACATGTCCAAGTGGGATCAGTGATGATTTAAAAGAACAATTTTATCAATATGGTATTCGCACTGTCATTGATTTAAGAAGTGATTATGAATTAGTTCATCAACCGCATAGTTTAAAAGGGTATAAAGATATAGAGTATTATCATATTAATTTACTACAAAATGAAAATATGTCAGTATTACCAAATGATATTAAAGATTATCAAGATTTAAGTGGTTTTTATATTTTTATGATTGAAGCGAATAAAAAACAATTTAAAAAAGTATTTAATATCTTTTTAAATCATCCTTATGACTGTACATTATTTAATTGTTCTGCAGGTAAAGATCGTACAGGTGTTATTGCATGTATGTTATTAGATCTAGCGGGATGTCATGAATATGATATTGTTAAAGATTATTCAGAATCTTATGAAAATAATATGGCAATGATTAAACAATTGGAAGAAATGATACCAAGTGAAGATGAAAAATTCTTAGGTTCTGATCCAAGAGTGATGATGAAATTTATTGCGTATTTAAGAGAAAATTATGGTAGTACTAAAGGATATTTATTAAATATTGGTTTTAGTGATGAAGAAATTGAAGAAATTAAAGAAAATTTCATAATTTAAAAGAAAAAAGGCCTCCTATTGTCATATATAAACATAGGAGGTTTTTTTATGAAGGCATTAACGTTTAAAGAAAAACAAGATGTTTTAGAAGATCTATTTAAAAAGTATCACCGTGCTGTTTTACAACTTAAATGTTTAGAAGAAAGGAATTTTTATCCATCGATTCAATTTGATACCGTTAAAGAAAAGAAGATGTATTATCAAGATAAAGGAAGTCAATTGAATGATCAATTGGTGTTAAAAGAAGAATTAGAGAAAGTTATTGCAACATTTGAATTTATTTTAGATTGTTTATCGATGGAGAGTAAAATTATTATTGAAAAAGAATTTATAGAGAGAGTTGGTAAAGATTGGTGGATTGATTATTATTCTCGGAGTACATACTATCGTCTTAAAACAAGGGCCATGGAAGAAACTTTGTTCTATTTTAGTTGTTTATAAAAATCATAAAGTTTAAATATAAAGCAAAGAATAACCAAAGAATATAAGGAATATTTAGATAAAAACTTTTTGGATTAATTTTTTTAAAAATGATCAACATATAAATAACAGTAAGAATCAAAGCTATTAAAATCATTAATGAAAGAAAATAATTATGAAGATTAAAAAAGAAAAGTGGCCAACAAAAATTAATAAATAATTGAAAAGAGTAGACAATTAAGGCGTTTTCACGTTTAGGATCATGACTGATATAAATAAAATAACTAGAAATTCCTATCAAAATATAAAGAAGGGTCCAGACAATAGGAAATAACCATCCTGGAGGAGCCAATAAGGGGGTATTTAAATTGCTATATGTTTCCATTTGATTATTTGTGATAAAAGCGCTTATAGCACCTACTAATAAAGGAATAATCAAACTAATAATGAATGTTCTTTTTTTCATAATGTTCACCTAGTTTAGTATATCCCTATTTATTTAAAAATATACGTTCAAATCATGAATGAGATGTTATATAATAGAATATATTGGAGAAAGAGGTAATTATGAAATTAGTAAGTTGGAATGTAAATGGAATAAGAGCATGTTTACAAAAAGGTTTTTTAAATAGCTTTTATCAATTAGATGCAGATATTTTTTGTGTTCAAGAAACTAAAATGCAAAGTGGTCAAGCAGATTTAGAGATTGAAGGGTATCATTATTATTTAAACAGTGCTGTTAAAAAAGGGTATAGTGGAACACTTATTTATAGTAAAGAAAAACCATTGAATGTTTTTTATGGAATGAATAAAGAAGAACATGATCAAGAAGGTAGATTAATTACTTTGGAATTTGAAAATTATTATGTCATTACTTGTTACACTCCTAATAGTCAAAATGAACTCAAACGTCTATCTTATCGTATGAAATGGGAAGATGATTTTTTAACGTATCTTGAAAGTTTAGATAAACCAATTATTTTATGTGGTGATTTAAATGTTGCTCATCAAGAAATAGATTTGAAAAATCCTAAATCAAATCGTAAAAATGCAGGTTTTTCTGATGAAGAAAGAGAAAAAATGACTCAGTTATTAAATCACGGTTTTATCGATACGTATCGTTATCTTTATCCTTTACAAGAAGGTGTTTATTCTTGGTGGTCTTATCGTTTTAAAGCAAGAGAAAAAAATGCGGGATGGCGTATTGATTATTTTATTGTTAGTGATAGCTTAAAGGATAAGATTATTGATGCAACAATTGAAACAGAGATTATGGGAAGTGATCATTGTCCTGTAACTCTTACAATAGATCTTTAGCGGAGGTGTATTATGAATATAATACAAATGATTAACGTTTCACCACTAGTCACAATTTCTATTATTGCCTTGACTATTGATCTAACGATTTTTGGTTATTATTATATTAAAGCAAAGCATTAAAAAACTGCTACGTTTATTTGTAGCAGTTCTTTTTATTTTTCTAAATGTTTACAACTGTAATAAGAAGGAATACCATCTTTATAAGTAACATGTACTTCACCTTGAATAAGTGGATATAAATATTCATATAGTTCTTGAGTAATATCATTTCCTTCTTGATTGATCCATTCTACAGGAATTTTTTGTTCATAGTTAGCAACTTCTCTTACATCAGTAGAAATATAATCGATTTCATAAGGATGATTAGAAAGACGCTTAAATCCCATTACATGACCAGAAACGTTTTCTAAAGCTTTATCGATAGCTTTAGAACCAATAACAAATGATTCATTTAAATCTGTTTTACTAGCAATGTGCATAGCACATCTTTGTAAAACGTTTAATTCAATACTTCTAACTTTACATCCAAATTCTTTAAATACAAGAGATTCAAGTAATTTTCCTGTTCCTGAATGTAAGACGTGTCCAAAAGCATCTTTTTTAGCGTATTTACTATCATCATCTAAGAAGTGACCGTTTTGATCTCTGATACCTTCAGATACAGCAATGACAACACATCTTTTTCTTTTCATGACTTCATGAATATCTGCTAAAAACTTATCTTTATCAAAAACAACTTCTGGTAAATAAATAAGATCAGGAGCTACATTATATTCATTTCTCGCAAGAGCAGCAGCGGCAGTTAACCACCCTGCATTTCTTCCCATGATTTCAATGATTGTAACGGATTGTAATTGATAAATTAAACTATCATGTACAACTTCTAAGATAGAAGCAGCAACATATTTAGCGGCAGAACCAAATCCTGGTGTATGATCTGTTCCCATTAAGTCATTATCAATGGTTTTAGGAATACCAATAAAATGAATATCACTATTAATATATTTAGCGTAATCATCTAATTTCATAACAGTATCCATTGAGTCATTACCACCAATATAGAAAAAATCAGTGATTTCTAATTCTTTTAAAATTCTAAACAATTTAACATAAGTATCTTCGTCATCTTGAAAAGTAGGTAATTTATAACGGCAAGAACCTAAATACATGGCAGGTGTTTGTTTTAAAGCATTGATTTTATCACCATCATCAAATTCTTCTAATAAATCCATATATCTACCTTCGAGTAGACCTTTGATACCATTGATCATCCCATAAACATTTTCAAATTCTTGAGATGCTTTAGCACGATGAATAATCCCAGCAAGACTAGCATTAATTGCGATTGTGGGTCCTCCAGATTGTCCAATAATACAGTTTCTTTTCATATTCTTCTTGTCTCCTTTAACGCCTTTATTCTATCAAATACCCGCATTAAAGAAAAGTAATCTTCTAGTCTTTTTGTCTTTTTTTGATGAAAATAAGGGTAATGATTAAAACAAGTAAAATGATGAGAGTTATAAAATAAAGTAATAAATGATTTTTTTCTTTTTTTGAAATGATATGAAAAGATAAAGCTTTTTCTTCGATAAAAAGTTCAAAGAGATTAATTGTTACTACATTTTGTTGATATTTGCCAACATTGCTGGAAATAATTGTACCTGGCATAGTAATTTTAAAAGAGCAGGTAGCATTACTGGAATTTAAAAGTTGTAAAGTATTTTTATAATGATTCAATTCTGAAGTATCGAGCATATTTTTAGGAATATCAATAGATAAAATATATTTATTATTTTGTTTTGTAAGCGTAGAAATTTCTTTAATAAAAGAAGTAGGAGATTCTATCGAAAGTGAAGAATCGGTTTGTTTTTTTATTGTCCAATCTTTAAAAAAATCATAATCCAATAATTGTTTTTTTATTTGTGAAATAGACATGCTATATTTTTCTAAAATTTGAGGCTCTATTGTAAGTTCACCATAAAGAGTAGGTTTTTTTATTTTAGAATAATTTAAAGAAACTAAACAGTCTACACAGCCAGTAAGTAAAAAAGTAAAAGATAAAGTTATACAAATTTTTAGTATTTTTTTCATAGAATCCTCCAAATAAACAATAGGTTTTGTTATAATTATTAACAATTAAATACATTTTTAGTTCATATTTCTGTATTAAAATAAATTAGGTGATAGAAATGAAAATCGATATTGTTTATACAACAAAATCTAAATATATAAAGTGTGTCGCTGATGAAATGGCAAGGTGGGTCAAAACACATGCTCAAGATTTAAATCATTATCATAGCGATCATGATGTTGATTTACTTGTGATTGGTTTTGATGATACTCTGTTTGAAGATAAACAGTTGTTGGAATTTATACAATCATTAAGTCGGCAAAATGTAAAAAATGTTGCATTAATCAATTGTTTTTTTACAAATAATAAAAGATTAATGAAGGTTATTCATTTGTGTCAAAACAAACAACTCCCTTTAATGAGAGAACAATATACATTTAAAATGTCTTTTGAGCAAAGAAAAGAAATTAATCCAACAATTATTGATAATGCAAGACTTTATATTGAAGATATGGTCAATGTAATAAGGGATTACTATTAGGAGCAAGACTCCTTTTTTTATTTATTATTGTAATAAAAAAATATTAAATTAATAAAATTATATTGACAGTAAATTATCATCATGATATATTTTTGTCAAGATTTCTGTTGGGGAACGGAAATCAAAAAATATAAGGGGGAAATCAAATGAAAAAACTTGAAATCATTATTAGACCAGAGAAGTTAGAAGATTTAAAAGATGTTTTAACAGTTTCTGGTGTAACAGGTATGATGATTTCCAATATTATGGGGTTTGGAAATCAAATGGGTTATACACATCAATATCGAGGTGTCACATATTCTGTTAATCTTGTTTCAAAATTAAGAGTTGAAACAGTTGTTAAAGATGAAATCGTTCAAGAAATTGTTGATAAAGTTACTGAAACTTTATCAAGTGGAAACGTAGGAGATGGAAAAATCTTTATTTATCCAGTTGAAGAAGCAATTCGTATTCGTACTGGAGAAAAAGGGGAAAACGCATTATAAAAATTGAGGGGGATTTATTATGAGTGAAACATTTAGCGTATGGTTTCTAATTGGCGCCGCACTAGTATTTTGGATGCAGGCTGGATTCGCCATGGTAGAAGCAGGATTTACAAGATCAAAAAATACAGGGAACATTATTATGAAAAACTTAATGGATTTCTGTATTGGGACATGTACATTTATTTTAATTGGTTTTAGTTTATTATTAGGAGAAGATTTACTTGGTTTTATTGGTAAACCAGGATTTGATATATTTACAAGTTATGCAAACTTTGATTTTTCATACTTTGTTTTTAACTTAGTGTTCTGTGCAACAACTGCTACCATTGTTTCAGGGGCAATGGCAGAAAGAACAAAATTCTTATCTTATTGTGTTTATTCAGGAGTTATTTCAGCACTTATTTATCCAATTGAAGCGCATTGGATTTGGGGTGGTGGATGGTTATCACAACTTGGTTTCCATGATTTTGCTGGATCATGTGCAATTCATATGGTTGGTGGTATCTCTGCATTAATTGGTGCTAAAATCTTAGGACCTCGTATTGGTAAATTTGATACAGATAAAAATGGAAAAGTTGTTAAAGTTAACGCGATTCCAGGACATAACATTACTGCTGGAGCTTTAGGTGTCTTTATTCTTTGGCTTGGATGGTATGGATTCAATGGGGCAGCGGCTACAACTGTTCCACAACTTGGTTCAATTTTCGTAACAACAACAGTGGCACCAGCCATTGCAACTGTTTCTTGTTTGATCTTTACTTGGATCAAATATGGTAAACCTGATGTTGGTATGTGTTTAAATGCTTCACTTGCAGGTTTAGTAGCAATCACTGCTGGATGCGACGTCACAGATGTTTTAGGATCGATTATTATTGGTGCTGTTGCTGGATTACTTGTTTGCTTTGGGGTTTGGTTCTTAGATTATAAATTACACATTGATGATCCTGTAGGTGCTGTTGCTGTACATTGTTGCAATGGTATTTGGGGAACAATTGCTGTTGGTTTATTTGCGACAACTTCTGCACCAGAAAGTACTTTAACAGGTTTATTCTACGGTGGTGGATTTGATTTATTAATTAAACAATTAACAGGTGTTTTATCAGTAGGTATTTGGACAGCGATTACTATTACAATTACTTTCTTTATCATCAAAAAAATCTTTGGATTACGTGTATCTGAAAGAGAAGAAATCATGGGTCTTGATTTAGAAGAACATGGATGTGAAGCTTATCCAGAATATATTAAAAAATAATTTTTGAAGGGTCATTAAATTGACTCTTTTTTATTGTAGAAATAAGCAAAGTAGATTATACTTTTCATGGGTGAGGGGAGTATATGAGTAAAAGATTAGAACAATATTTTTATTTAGTTTTAGGTTCAACATTGTTGACACTAGGTATTTGGCTGTTTGTGACACCAAATCAAATCAACTTTGGGGGAATGATTGGTTTAGCTCAATTAATTGATTATTTTATACATAATTTTTTAGTTTTACCAAAATCATTGAATACATTAGGAATGATCAACTTATTAATGAATATTCCATTATTTATTTTTGGATATAAAATAATGAATAAAGAATTTTGTTTTAAAACAATTATTTCTTTAATTATCCAAACTGTATTACTATCCATTCTTCCAGCAATCAAAGAACCGATTGTTGAAGATGCTTTATTAAATGTTGCCTTTGCGGCCATTATTTGTGGAATAGGAGTAGGGCTTGCACTTCGAAGTAGTGGATGCTGTGGGGGTATTGATATTGCGACAGTTTGTTTAGTTAAGAAAAATCCAGATTTTAAAGCAGGGCAGCTTTCTATAATATTTAATGTTGTTTTGTTTGGAATATGTTTATTTATTTATGATATTAAAATTATTATGTATTCAATTGTCTTTGTAGCAATTCTTTATACAACAGCAGATAAGTTCCATCTACAAAATATCAATGTAGCGGTCTTAATATTTACAAAGAATAAAGAAATTAAAGAAGTGATTATGAAACAAATGGGTAGAGGAGTTACCTATTGGATGGGTAAAGGCGCTTATACGGAAACAGATCAAGAAATTCTTTATGTGGCAATCAATAAATATGAAATTCAACAACTTAATAAAATTGTTTCTTCATTAGATCCCAAAGCCTTTGTTACATTAGCACAAGGTCCAATGGTTCATGGAGGGTTTGAAAAAAGATTATAAAAAAAGGCATCAAAATTGAAGTGAACTGAATAAGTTGGACCAACAACTTAGGAGGTTCACTTTTATTATGCGGTATACAAAAGAATTTAAATTAGAATGTGTTAGAAAATATATGAACGGAGAACATATACCTGATCCTGGTGGATGTACTCATAGAACATTTTATAGAAATGTTTTAAGATGGGTTAAAATTTTTAATCAGCTTGGAGAAATTGGATTAGAACATAAAAAACCCCCTATTTCATCAGAACAAAAATTAGCTTTAATTAACAGGGTTATACAGGGAGAATCATATTGTTCAGTTGCATATTCTATAGGTAGGCAAGAATCCTATGTGTCCAGAATATATAAGCTTTATTTACAAGAAGGAATTGATGGCTTACAATCACATTGTAAGAAAGGTAGGCCATCCAAAATGAAAAAAGAAGAACAGAATATAGATTTAGAATCATTATCTCAAGAGGAACAAATCAAAATACTGAAGAAACAGCTCGAAGAAAAAGAAGTAGAGGTAAAATATCTAAAAAAATTAGCCGCCTTGGTTCAAAAGAGGAAGGCCCAACAACAAAAGAAAAAGTAAGTGTTGTTGATGAACTAAGGTTAGAATATAAACTATGTGTCATCCTCAAAGCAGCACATATAGCCAAATCAACCTATGAATACTATAAAGAATCAAAACATTTAAAAGCGGAAGAAAAGAGAAAGTCTAAAGATAATGAAATATTATCAGTAGTAAAACCAATCTATGAAGAAAATAAGTCCCGTTATGGATATAGAAGGGTAATATTATCAATAGATTCAAAAATATTGTCAAAATTAAATGTAGGAAGAGATCGTATAAGAAAAGTATTAAGAGATAATGGATTACTAGGAATTCAAGGAAGAAACCATAAATATCATTCATATACAGGTGACAATGGCATGGATAAAAGAAATCTTTTGCTTGCTAAAGAAGTAGATGAAAAAATCATAAAACGACATATAAACGTCATTTTGAAACAACAGGTCCAAATGAAAAATGGACAACAGATGTATCGGAATTTAAATTACCTACAGGGAAACTTTACTTGTCACCAATTCTAGATATGTATGACAGTTCAATTATTTCTTATGATATTTCTACTTCACCAAGTTTAGAACAAACAAAAAGAATGTTAAATGAGGCATTTAAACAATATCCAAATTTAGAAGGATTAATATTTCATAGCGATCAGGGATGGCAATATCAACATCAATATTATATAAATGAATTAAAGAAGGCGATTGAAGAATATATTAAATATTACAATGAGAAAAAGAATCAATGTAAAAAGAAAAGGATTGAGTCCATTAGCTTATAGACAACAATCCCTATCTTAAATTTTATAGTCCAACTATTTCAGTGCACTACAAATGATGCTTTTTTTGTATACGTAAAATCAAATAAAAAAATGGTGGTTCCGGGCGGAATCGAACCACCGACACGAGGATTTTCAGTCC
>ERZ773188.448-NODE-448-length-51149-cov-4.768505_pt1 | contig 51149 bp, 63 predicted proteins | sample MGYA00581011_ERZ773188 | MGnify/ENA primary metagenome ERZ773188 (study PRJEB29015, sample SAMEA2737798) | human gut metagenome | biome: human gut; feature: human-associated habitat; material: faeces | place: China | collected 2012 ...
CGTCACGCTAGAAACGACGTATGCAGCTGCCGTGCAGCTGTTTGTGAACGGACTGAGCTGGTCGATCGTTCAGCGTGACACAGTTCCAGTTTACGATAAAGATGGAAATCCAACAGGAGAAACAAAGGAACAAGTTCAGGAATGGGACAATTCAGATTATAATGTAGCGGGTTCTATTACGGACAATAGGAATGGCACATACACTTGTAAAATGGGTAAAAAGACTCAACTCGAAACAGAGCAAGAGCTAAGGAAAGATGCGGAAACCGCCGCTAAGATTCTATTAGGAGAAGAAGAATGACATATACAGAAAGAGCTAGAGCATTACGTCCGTATATTGAAAAAGCAGCTATTAGTCTAACTGACGAGGACGCACTACAGGCAGTAGAGCTATTCCCACAGTGGGTAGTAGGGCATACTTATGTGGTAGATGAGCGGCTACAATATAATGGCGTATTATATCGCGTGGTTCAGGCGCATACCTCACAGGCAGACTGGACACCTGATATTACACCGGCGCTGTTCGTAGTCGTTTCACTGGATGAATGGCCTGAATTTGTGCAACCTACTGGTGCGCATGATGCTTACAAAAAGGGTGACAAGGTGACGTTCAATGGAAAGCATTACATTAGCTTGATTGACGCGAATGTATATTCACCAGCGGCATATCCGGCTGGTTGGCAGGAACAGGTATAATGTCAAGAATAAACAGGATGGAAGCGATATATGAGCTTTTTAACAGCAGATGGCGGGCTACTTATGCGTGACGGAAAATTGCCGTAAACGGCTAAAGGAGCAATAGCATGGAAAAAACGTGCGAATATGCCTACCGCAAGAACGGCGATGTCAGCCTGCATTGCCGGTATCTGACGGAGAAGAAGGCTCGACACGACTGGTGTGCACATCAGTATCTGTGTGGCAGAACAAAAAAGTGGGAAGTTTCTGCCGAATCTTCCCACTGTAAAATCAAAACCTAGCGTACACTCACTGAAACCATACGATCTGGAAGGAGTTGTGAAAAGTATGGACAGAATTCAAATCACGAAGGAAAATCTCATGCAGATGCCGGACTATGTGCCGCTGCGCGAGAAAATGCAGTTCGTTAAGGAAGCGGCAGACTTGTGCTTCGACCGCATAGAACTGAAAATCGATAAGGGGTTGGACAGCGTTCCCATGCCTCCCATGTATAAGGAAAACACGGCGATCAAGAGCCGCGTCCTTATGGCGGCATATGCAAAGCTCTATTTTGGTGAACCATATGAGTTCGAGAAGAATCAGTGGCTTATGACAGAACCAGAATATGACCGATTTGCATCAAGCCACATTATGAACCAGCTTGAACGCCTGAAACGCTGCGACGGCGAAGTCAGGGACAAGGCGTTTGACGCGATTTCGGATATGCGTGACCTTGAAAAGCGTCTGAACACCGAAATCTACGGACTGACGCAGGTCATGAATGAACCAGTCACGCGCATCATCATGGCCTTGCAGCAACAGACCACACCAGAGGCGGTCAGCGGCGCACTGAACGAGCTAAAAGACGCACAGAAGGCATTCGCCGACTACATGGCAACGAGGCAGAAACAGCAGGAGGAAGCCTGATATGGCGGTATCGGTCAATTCGGACTCTTATCCCTATGAAAGAATTCAGCCGGGTTTCAACAGGCTTCGCGGCACTGAAGAAATCCCAATTAAGATACTGAAATATCTGATGGACTTGCCTTTGCCCGGTTACATGCCAAAGGATGACAACGACCACGCCCGTGTCCGGCTGATGAAATATCTCTGGTACGATGGTGCGAATCCGCTTGCAAACCCGCTTCCAACTCCGCAAGAAAAACTTTCCATGCTTTTTGACGGAGATAATCCAGTTCTGAACACAGCGGAAGACAAGCAACGGCACCCGAAGGGATACCGCATATACCCACAAAGAGTTTGGGGGCAGAGCGATACAGAAGCGGACACGATACTGAAACTCTATATGGGAAGAACCATTGCAAAAGACAATTTCCATACGGTTCTCGGTTTGCAGTTTGAAATCCTTGTAAATGTCAACATGGAGAACACCACGCGGACAGACGCATATTCCAGAGCCTACAGTATCGAGCAGTGCATCATCGAAGCACTTCACGGAGTAAACATCACCGGAATCGGCGTCATTGACTTCGACCGGTACACACACACCGACAATGGAAGCAAGAGTATATTCGACTACGGAAATCATATTGGCCGCATGCCGCACATGAGCGTGGAGTGGTGTGACTCCGAAATGGATATACCTGAATAGAAAAATATTTGACCCGCGCCGAAAGAGCGGCGCGGAAGAGCCGAAGAGGGCTATCGACACATTGGATTGTGCCGGTAGCCCTCTTTTTTGCTTAACACGGCAATCAGAAAGGCGAGGAAATAAAAAATGCAAGACCTTTCTCTTGAAATGGCAAAAGCTGTTCGGCGGTTTGAACCTATCGAAACCGAAGGCTTGACCCTATATCCAATCCAAGTCAAGGACATTGATGAATTCACAACAGCACGACCCGCAATCGAGTTTATGCAGCAGAGTCTCCCTGTGACGATGCTTTCAAAGCCTCTTTTGCAGTCGTACTACACATTGGAACTTGACGCGGCAAAAACCGGACAGCCCGGAAGCGGGCTTTTCTACAAGTGCATTCTGTTTCTTTTACTCGCAATGCGAGTAGGAAACGGCCTACCAGCCGAAAAACGGATAGAACTTGTAGACCTTGAGTTGCAAGCAAATGACCCAACACGGCTGAAAAGTGTGCTTATTTTTGTGAATGGGGAAGTGAAAAGGATTACCCCCATGCAGTTTCAGCGTCTGCGACCAATTTTAGCGGCTCAGAACGGCATTGAACTTGTTTCAGAGAACGCTAACCCTGAGTTGGTTCAGGCAGAACGCGACCTTGCAGAAATGAACGCACCGAAGCTGCAATACCGCGTAGAGACGCTGAAAGCAACAATCGCTACTTTTTCGGGGGCCGACGAAGCGGACATGGAAGAATGGCCAATCTTAAAGCTTCTGCTGCGGCGAGATGCGGTTCAACGACTCGTTGGGTACATCACCTGTAGCTTTGCAGAGGCGCAGGGCGGAAAGTGGAAGCATGGAAACCCGTTCCCAAGTCCTCTGTATGACCGTGAAATCGACTACTGCGGCGGACTCATTGATATGTCAACGTTCGCCGGCGGCGCTGGTATGCGGGCTGTCCAAAATGCAGGAAACCAGACCACATAATACACACAAACATCTTTTTGAAACACACACAAAGGAGTGACAAAAGAATGATTCGATTTACTGACTCCCGCCTTTACGCAAAGGGCATCGGCGAAGCGATCTGCACTGACAAGACGACCGGTCAGATTCTCTACTTCTCCAACAAGTTCCAGACTGGCAATGTCACGCCGAGCGTCACCATTGGTGAAATCCGCGCCGGCCTCGGAAACGCTATTGCTACCACGCTCCCGTCCGACGCTTCTGTCAACGTCGAATTTACGGCTGCCGACTTCAACCTGTGGGCAAAGGCCGCTCAGATGGGTGCGATGCTCCGTCACAACGCTCCGGTCATGGTTTGCCAGACCGTTACTGCGAACGGCACGGCGCTTTCCATCGACATCACCGAGGGTACGCCTGTCGCACAGAAGGGCTTCTCCAAGATCTTCTGCTATGTACAAGAGGTCAATGCTGCTTCTCCGATTGCGACCGGCGGCGTTTCTTACGACCTGAACCCGACTACCGGTGCAGTCACTGGATTTACCGCGACGTCCGGCAAGACCTACAAGGTCTTCTACTTCGTCAACAAGGCCACTGCACAGATCGCGACCATCACCACGGCAATGGACCCGAAGGTCGTTCATTTCATCGCGACCGTTGCGGTCTTCTCCACTGCTTCCGGCTCCGCACAGAACGAGGGCACTCGCGTCGGCACGCTCTACATCATCATTCCGTCCCTGAAGTTTGGTGCGAACGGCGGTGTTACCGGCGATCAGACCAGCAACGATACCACGTCCCTGTCTGGTCAGGCAATCGCGTATGACCCCGATGTTATCACCGATGGCTGCGACGAATGCACGGGTGCAGGCAGCGACCTTGCGTACTACATCTACCAGCCGTGCGGCTCCGGTGTTGAGGAAATCGAGGGTATCGTTGCCAGCATCGGCGGCATTTCCCTCAAGGCATCCAGCAACTATCAGATGCAGCCGCGCATTGCCATGAAGAACGGCGAACTGGTCAAGGGTGACGCTGCTACCTTCACCTACACCGCGACCGGCGCACCATCCGGCACGACTGTCGGCGAGAAGACCGGCCTGATTACCGCAGGCACGACCGCTGGTGATTTCACCATTGAGGTCAGCTACGCAGCTGGTGAATCCACTTTCAAGGACACCTGCGAAGTTGAAGTTACTTCGACCTAAAAAAACTGCGTCCCGGAGGGGAGAAATCCTCTCCGGGAAATGCGCGAGTCCATCATTTAGAACATGGCGGATTGGCGCATTTTTCACATTCAGGAGGCAGATATGTCGATTGAAAGTTTTGTGAACAGGTTCAACGCGGCACTCGATGAGTCCATCCGCAAGGCGATGGAAGGGCCTGTAACGGATAGCGTAAAGGCCGCAATCGTCGAGGCTGTGCAGACGGAAGTCTATGACGCTTATGAGCGAGGCGACTACATGCCGTATGTGCGTCGTGACGAAGTTGGAAAACCGGGCGGTCTCCAAGATTGGAGCGTTATGGAGTCGAAATACGACCCATCGACTATGACGTTGGAGGTTCAGGACAAGAGCCGGGACGATGATACTGGGCGTTTGATTGCGCCGGTTGTAGAAAGCGGCAAGGGCTATCAATGGAAGAAGTCAGAGATTTACAAGTCGAAACAGGCACGTCCCTTCCACGAAGAAGCGCAACGAATTGTGATGCGCGAAAACTTAATGTCTGACGCGCTCCGATATCAGCTTAAAGAAGATGGATTTGACCCGAAGTAACAGGAGGAAGATACAATGGCAGATTTTGAGAAGGTTCAACTTCAAGTAGAAGTCGTTCGGACGCAGCTTGATTCGCTGATTAAGGACGTAAATAACTTGAAGGCTCAGAAACTGAATTTCACCGTTGATTCCTCTGGGCTTGAAGCAATTAACCGTTTTAATAGCTCCGTGCAGGCCATGACACAAAATGTTGATGGGCTGAGTGGAAAATTCACGCGTATATGGGCAGGCGCGGCGGACGGCGCACCGACCCGAACGATTGAAACCGTCAACGAGGGGCTTGGCCGGACTACTGAGATTATTCGGACTCTGGACGAAGAAACGCAGCAATACACGACGGTTCAGACAAAGGCAACTACCAACTACGATGCGATGGCAAAAGCGGCGCAGAAAGCCGCTGAAAAGGCCGAAAAGGCCGCGAAGGAACAGGCAAAAGAAACCGAGAACGCCGCATCCAAGGTCGATACACTCCGCAAAGGCTTCGCCGACCTCGGCTTGCAGATGAAATCCGCAGCAGAGAAATATCCAACCGGTACATTCTCTGAAATAGAATCCGACGCAAAACAGGCGAGTGCTGCACTCGAAAACCTGTATAGCAGCTGGAAAAGCGGTGCTATCAGCGATAAGGAATTTGTCGCTGGTGTAAAGGACGCTTCTGGTTCGCTGAAAAACCTTCGTGCAAACTACGCGCAGACCCGCAACGAAACGGACAAACTCACGAACTCTACCAACGTGCTTGGCGATACATTCGGCCACATTGTCGGTAAAATCACCATCTGGCAGGTCGTAAATGCGGCTGTTGCAAAGGTAAAGCGGTCGTTTACTGAAGCCATCGATACGATGAAACAGGTCGATACGGAAATGACGGCTATCCAGAAGGTTACTGGCAACACTGCCGCCGAAATGGAGAAACTGGGCAATACAGCGTATGAGGCTGCATCCAAATACGGCGTTGCGGTCACAGACTATCTGGAATCCGTCGGAACGTTTGCCAAAGCCGGCTATAAGGATATGTCGGAAGACATGGCCGAGCTTGCGACGAAGACACAGCTTGTTGGCGATGTGACTTCCAGTATTGCGAACCAATTCATCCTTTCCGCTGATGCTGCTTTCAAATTTGAAGGCAATGTTACTGCCCTCAATACCGTTCTCGACAAGGCTAATGAGATCGAAAACAACTATGCCACTTCCATTCAGAAGATGGCAGAAGGATTTCCGATTGTTGCGAACGTTGCATCGATGGCGAATATGTCCATTGATGAATTGATGGCGGCACTCGGTACAATTACTGCGGTCACGCAGGAATCCGGTACGAAGGCAGCTACCGCTCTCCGCGCACTGATTCTGAATATCATCGGAGATACCGAAACGGAAATCGAAGACGGCGTTGCGTGGACGAAGGAAGAAATCGAAAGTCTAAACGACGCACTCTGGATTTACGCAGAAGACGCGATGAAAGCCGCGCAGGCATCTGGCAAAATCGTTGACCCAATGAAAGCCATTGCGGCTCTTTCTCAAGCATATAAGGACGGCCTTCTTTCCCAAGCAGAATTGGCTGAATTGGAATCCAAACTTGGCGGCAAACTCCGTACAAACCAGCTTGACGCGCTCATCAAGAACTATGATATGTACGCCGCAATGCTGGACAAGGTAGCGAACTCCGCCGGCAGTGCCGACAAGGAAGTCGACATTATGCTGACGAGCTGGGATGCCAAGGCAAAAATCCTCAATAACACATGGACGAAGTTCATCGCCGATACGGTTGATTCCAACTGGGCGAAGGGCTTCCTCGATACACTCACTTGGCTGATTGACGGTTTCGGGAATCTTGGAAACGCAATCCTTATTGTTGCCGGTATCTTGGCAACGATAAAGATGCCGTCAATCATCTCAACGTTCTCAAAGTTCGGAGCAGGAATTTCAGCTCTGGCTCAAAAATTCGTACTGCTTACTACCAACACGACGGCCTATAAACTGGTTACTGATGCCACTGTTACATCTGTAAGTGCGATGCAGGCAGCAATGGGCGCTCTGACAGCGGTTATTGCAATCGTCACTGTGGCCTATAACAAAATCAAAGCTGCACAGGAAGAAACACGACAGGCAGCTATCGACGCAGGCGAAGCCTCAACGACAGAAGCAAAAGAAATCGTATCTTTATATCAGAATTATGAAGACCTCCGAAAAGCGGTTGAAGATGGAACGGGTTCAAAGACCGAGTTCATCGATGCATCTGATAGACTGATTGACAAACTCGGAATCGAAAAGAGCAGCGTATACGATCTCAAGAAGGAACTTGGAGGGTTAAGCGGGGCATATAAAGAAGCTGCGGCGGCGAAAATTGAAAGCGCGTTGTACGATGCCAAAAACGCCACATTAGCGGCAGGCGCAAACCTAACAGGCAACAAATACGCAATCCAACTTGGGCTGAACACAGACGAAGAAGATGTATTGAAGCATTATGATGATCTTATTAGTCGAAGAAATCAGCTGATTGACAGTGGATCGACCGACAATTTCCTATATAGAGATGTCATAAAAGAAATTGAGACGCTGAAACCGCTAGTCGAAGAATATAACTCCGCAGTTGAGAACCAAACCTATTTGGAAGGCGCGCTCAAGGCTGCGCAGGACGGCACACTTGACAGCTACTTAAAATCAGAAGATGCCATCAATGATTACTCGGATGCGCTAGATAATGCGGCGGAGGCTGAAAAGACGACAGTCGAAACGCTCCAAGAATACGCAAAGACGCTGAAGCAGCAGGAAAGCGACCTGACGACTGCGTCTCAGGCTCTCGCCGAGTATCAACAAAATGGCCGAGTCTCTGCATCTACAATGAAGTCGCTGATTTCCATGAGCGATCAATATGTAAATGCGCTGACAGACGAAAACGGCAAACTCGATGTATCAGAGAAAAAACTGCGTGACCTCGTAGAAGCAATTTTAGACGATGTTGACGCGACGAATAACCTCATCGGTGTCACGAAGAAGTCCAGTGGAGCAATGGGGAGTTTCGTCACTGGCCTGAAAAATGCGGCAAAGCAGTCCGGTGTGACGGACGATGCTATAGACGGTGTTGTTGCACAGATGATTATCTTCAACAACACTGCGCTGTCTGTATCTGACAAAATAGCGGCGCTTCAAACACTCGCATTGCAGGCGGGAGTTACGCAATCCGCGATTGCAGGCATTAGCCTGAACAACATCGGCCGGGATGCCGGTATGACTGCCGAGGAAGCCCAGACAAAATACGGTATGTCTGCGGCAGAAGCGCAGCGATACGTCAAGAGTCAGGCGGAAAAAGCCAGAAACAACGATCAAGCACTGATTGACTATTGGAACTCGCTTGCGTCGAAAATCCCGGAAACAAAGACTTCTTCCGGTGGTGGCGGCAGCTCCTCCGATGCAAACCTTGAAGCGCATAAGCAAAAGGTTGAGCTTCTGAAATCCGAGCTGACTTTGCTGGAAAAGCAGAATGCCAGTGAGGACACGCAGAAGGACAAAATGCGGCAGATCCAGCAGGCGCTCCATGCGCAGGCGCAGTATCTGCGGTCCATCGGCGGCAGTCAGTCGGATATCAACGCGCTTTCGGCCGAATGGTGGGAGTGGCAGGAGAAAATAAACGGGACACTCAAGAATACGGATGATCTGCTGAACGAGCTGCAAGGTGTTATGTCGGATAAGCTTTCCGACCTTTCCGACCAGCGGCAGAACGAACTCGATGCGATTGACGCGCAGATCGATGCACTCAAGCAGCAGAAGGACACCCGCGACGAGCAGCTTGATCTCGAAGAAAAAATCCTTGCTGTCCAACAGGCGCAGGCCAAGCTTGCAGATGCGCAGAATGAACGTACAGTTCGGCAGTATAATGCCCGTACCGGTCAATGGGAGTGGGTGGCTGACCAGAAGGAGGTTGACAGCGCACAGGAAGCCTTGGACGAGGCCAAGAAAGACCTTGAGGACTTCAAGGCGAACATGGCTTATGAGGCCGCACTGGCCGAGCTGGAAGCCAAGAAAGACGCAATAAACGCCCAGTATGACGCGCTCGAAAAGAATTACAACAACTTCCTGAAATCTCTCAAGGAAAAAACTCGCGGCATCGGTGAAATTTTGCAGGATATCTGGAAAAACGCAACGCCGGAGCTTCGTCAGATCATTCAGGAAAACGCAGAGCTTTTCAAACAGTTCGGATTCGACGTGTCGCAGCTTTCCAACGCAGTTAAGGAAACGGCAAAGAAACTCTATGGCGTTTCTGCGAACGGAGCTAGATATGAGATTGGAAGCGACCGTGGCATTGATTTTGTCAATAATGCAAAACCAGGCGAGTCCATCATCGGCGGAGATGGTTCTACATGGACGAAGAACGAAGACGGAACAGTAACCATTGTCGACAAGAATGGAATTTCTTATGTTGTAAATCCGGGAAACGGAACTGGCGATTCATCAGGAGGCTCGAACACTGGTCCGAAATATAGTGGAACTGTTTGGGCGATTCGGCTGGACGGAAAAGGTGAAAACTATAAAATTTCCAGTGCAAACGGATTGAATTTCCTGAACAATGCACTCGCCGGTGAGGAACTGGACGGTGGCGATGGTTCCCATTGGGTGAAAAACGCAGACGGGACAACATCTATCACAGACAAGTATGGCATTGCATACAAGGTCTACGACAGAGGCGGTATCCTGCACGGCATGGGCGGCATCAAGGCTACTACGCAGGACGAAGGAATCACACCGCCTGATGTGACAGCTATGTTAAAAAAACGTGTCCTGACACCTGTTGAGGACAGAAACTTCAGTCAGAACATGGATAGCATCAGATGGATGATGTCAAGCAATGGCGTTGACGCAAATGCCGTTCACAACGCTTCGTATGATAACCACAGCATTGGAACCCAGAACAATGGCAACGTGTATAAATTCAACGGCATTACAATCAACGAACCACAGGCAAGCGGAATGACGTTGAAACAATTTGCAGACATCGCACACAATCTTGGAAACTTCTCCTAACACGAACAAACGGAGGAATCAAAATGTTATATCAGCCGACAAATATTTCTCCCAGCATGGCTGGGGCACTTGGCAATGGTGTAATCGATGCAAACAACAGTCTTACGGTGAGTTGGCAGGTCAATGGGAATTCGCCTATGACCGCATTCCAAATCACCATTTATGCGAACAACGCAATATCTACGCAGCTGTTTTCTACCGGAAAACTGACGTATGGATGCCCGTTCTATGGAGTGGATTATGCCGGAAATGTGCAGATGTTCAACTACACCATCTATCATGAGCAACTTTCGCTTGCGAAGATTGAAAACGGACGCGACTACAAGATCATCATTCAGCAATGGTGGAACGAAACCGATTCTGTAACGCAATCCAGCGCAAGTGTGTTCCGTGCAAGGAGCACCCCGACACTTGCCATCGGCACGATACCGAAACCGTTGAAGTCACGCTTATTTACTTTTACTGCATCTTATACTCAAGAGCAAGGAGATGCACTCAACTGGTGTAGATGGAGGATTTCGTCCAGTGACGAAAAAGAAGAAATCATTCTCGAAGATACAGGAAGAATTTATGGTACTGCTGAACTCACGTTCCCATACGATGGTTTTTTGAATGGACGCACATATCTGATAGAGTGCCTTGTTCAAACAGAAAACGGGGTCGAAACATCCAGTTTTGCCTACGTCTCTGTTCAATATACGGTCAATCCAATCCAAGCAAACCTGACCGTTTGCCAATCGACGCGTGGGAATGGAATCACTGTAAAGCTTCCGGAAATCAAGCGTGTTCCGGGAGTGAAAAACAGCCAAATCAAAATATCAGACAGCTACCTTACACTTCCGTCGGACGAAAACGCAAAAGTCGTATGGTCTACAGAAAACGGTGCGCCGCTTTCTATAAAGCAGCCGTTCGACATCTGCTGGCATGGGAAAGGATTGCCAGAAGGAAATGTCCTTTCTCTCAAGTGCAAAGCGTCGGTCAATGGATTTAGCCCGATAAAAGTTACTGACAGTCCAAGCGGCTATCCTTTTGGAACATATGGTGCAGCATGTGTCTTTACTGGTGAATCGACGCAGACCTATGTAATTGTCTTGCGAAATGGCAGTGAATGGTACAGCAACGATTTGCAAACATGGCTTTACTCCGGAAATGTTCTAAGCGGAACGAACTCCGACTGGTGTGGAATTGCATACGGAAATTCCAAATATGCTGCTGTATCAAGAGGCGATAAGAAAATAGCCTATGCAACCAGCGCAAACGCATGGTCGATATCGACATCATCTATTGGACTTTCCACAATTTGCTTCGGTAATCATCTATTTGTTGCGGCAGGTGAAGGTATCGTTTATACACGAAGCACAGCAAATGACAAAGGCTGGGTAGAGACGGAGGCACCGTTCAGCGGCACTCCGACCACAATTGCGTTCGGCGAAATTGAAGGAACTCCAAAATATGTAGTTGGAACCGAAATAGGAAACTTATATGTTTCGCCCGATGGAACGACGTGGACGCTTTCAGCATCCGGGCAAGGATTCCTAAGTTCTATCACATTCTTCAATGGAAAATTTTACGTAGCACGAAACGATGGCAATAGTATACTTGCCAGTTCTGATGGAACACAGTGGAATATACTTTCGCATATATCCGAGTTTATAAACGGAACTAGCTCTATCTGCGGCGACTCCACCGGACATCTATATGCGACTGAAAATGAAAATGGCAACTACGCGTATAGTTCTGATTACGGAAAAACGTGGAGTGTTTTCCCGTTGGGTACGCCATTAAACGACGCATTCTTATTTGAGGGTGCAAACCGTGTCTTTCTCGTTGGAGACGGAGAAAGTTCAGGAACAACGGCCGTCTACGCTGGTGGGAGTGAACTTGTAACACAAGAGGCGATGTTCACGACCAACGTAACATCAAACGTAGAGTTCCTTGCGTTTGAAAACATCATGCCAAGCAAGTCAAATTGGAGAGATGTATGTTATGGGAATGGAAAGTATGTCGCGGTAGCGACAGACAGCAACAAAGCGGCTTATTCTACGACGGGAACAAAGTGGGATGAATCTACGCTCCATGAAAGCGTAATGAATTGGGCTAGTATTTGCTACGGCAATGGCGTTTTTGTAGCAGCTGGCGTGGGCTACTTTGCAACATCTGCGGACGCAATCAACTGGACCGCTACCGCATCGGCAGGGAACACATTCACTTGCATCCGCTTCCTGAACGGCAAGTTCTACGCAGTCGGCACGGGTATATACCGGTCTTCCGATGGTGCTACATGGGAAAAATGCAATGTTCCATCTGGTAATGGATACATGATTATGTCGATCGCATACGGAAACGGAATGTATGTTTGCGTAACGACCAACTATGCGGTGTACTCCTACGATGGATTAAATTGGAGCTATACGCCCATGCCTCAAGGTTCGTGGCGCAGTATATCGTTTGGAAACGGAGTTTTTATTGCATCAGGACTATTTTCTTACAGTGTTTATAGTTACGATGGTAAAACTTGGTCGGCCGCAAGTATTCCTTCCGGACAGACAGAGGGCCTTGGCACGTGCTTCGGTGATGGTAGATTTATTGCTACTACGGCCGCAGGTGTTGTCAAATCGGTGGATGGACACACATGGTATGCTGTCGCGGAAAATAATGATCGCGAGTACGCTGCTTGCTGCTTCGGAAACGGCAAGTTCCTTGTTGTTGGAAACACGTCTAATGTGCTGCTTTCTGGGACTGTGACGGCCAATGTCGAGTTCCTGCTGAATGGGGGACGGCAGAGCACTACGGTTGTCCCGTATATGCAGCAATGGACCTTCATCATTGACGGAGAACTAAATGTTCTTGGCCTTTCATGGACAACCGACGGAAAAACAACAGCTAATGCGTCATCTGTGAATATCGCTCCAATCGCAGAAGTAACGTCGATCACCGCAGGTGGAGCCGTGAACATTGACTATATTTTCGTGAGCAAGGGATACATGAGCGAAGAAACAAAGCGTAAGTTTGAAAATTGGTCAAACCCATATCATCCCTATGACATTCCAAGGCAATTCTATGCTGATTTCACATCTGATTTGAACGGTGACACATTTGGGGAAAGCTATTTTACGCAGCTTTCAGTATACCGAGATCAAACCGATGCGTCCATTACAGAGCATATCTTCAACTCAAGTGCGACGGATGTGCATTCGTTCATTGATGCAAGTGCAAGGAATGGAGTTCAATATCGGTACACGGCTTTCGGACTCTCAGATTTTGACCAGTCTTCTGCAATTACGAGCGACGTTACGCAGATATGCGTGTGGAACTGGGCAATTCTATCCTGTACGGAAGATTCAGATGGAGTCTATCACCCGCAAAAGATATTTGCGTTCGGAAAGAACTTGTCCAGCGGGGATATCAGTAACAACAATGCACCGCAGATTTTACAGAACTTCACAAGATACCCGACTGTTCAACCATCCCCGTTCAACTACAAAACTGGAACGTTGAGCAGCCTGATTGGTACGATTTCTAATGGCGTATATTCCGACACTGTTTCGGAAAGAAACGAAATCATGGACTTGTCTATCACGCAGAATACGCTATTTCTGAAAAGCAGAAAAGGCGATTTGATGAAGATCAGAATCAGCGGAGCAATCGAGTCCGGAACGATGGATAATTCTGCGGCGCAGGCGCAAACCGTTAAAATCCCGTGGGTAGAAATTGGGGACGCGTCTGAAGCAAGAATCATCATCACGGAAAGCGATGGAGCTTGGCCTAACTAATAGGGGAGGTGAGTTCATCTATGGCGATAAACGTTGTAGCTCTTGAAGCGCAGTCTGTAACAGTCAATGTCACTGGCGGGATGCCAGATGCAAATGAATACCTTTACGAACTCAGGTTTGGCGGTGTTAACATTTCCACTTTAACCTCGACTGATGTATACAATAACTTTGAGGTTACATTCAATGGCCTTGAACTTGGAGGCAAAGCGTATCAGATCTATGCGACTGACGTTTTAAACTCCACCTATTTTGGGCCGCTTTCTATTAATTCTGGTTACGAAATCACGATAGACGCAAACGGCGGGTCTGGCTATCTTTATGATACTGCTGCTTATGACAGTTTTTACACACTTCCGTCGGGCGGCTTTGAGAAGTATTCCAGCAAACTCTTAGGCTACAGCACAGATTCCACCGCCACGTCCGAGCAGTTCGACCCTGGCATGAAAATCCGGATGTACCAAAACTGGAACCTGTATTGCGTGTGGCAAGAAATTACCTATACACTTAGCTACTACAGGACAAGCACTGGGTCAACACTGTGGCTAAGAGAAAAATTCCCCTATGACGTGAACGGGCCTTATATTACCGTTACGACACAAACCCCAGGGTTGACAGGCTACCGATTCGTGAATTGGGAAATCTTTCAGGAAAGCGGTACTTCACTTGGATATGTAGAGCCGGGCGGTACAATTCAAGTTGGCAATGCAGATGTCAGAGCTATAGCCCAGTGGGAACCACTACAGCGGCATACTGTCACATATAACGCTAATGGCGGATATCCTACGCCGGCTACACAAACTGCATATGATTACGAAGAAGTAACCTTGAGCGAGTTGGTTCCAACGCGTGATGGTTATACAGCGTTTGTATGGTTTACAGTTGACCCCATCACAGGCAACGTAATGGGATATGCTCCTGGAAGCCCATTTAACGTTCAAACTTCAGATTGGACAATGTATGCAGAGTGGTATAAGTATGCGATTGTCATCTACGCTGGCGATAATGTTGCGTCTGTGCGAACGGAGGTTCTCGGATTACCGTATATTTTATATGACGGAACAACTCAGCTGAGTTCAACAATAACTTGCGAACTGGCGGTCGAATCCGGATACACAATCGAATTTGATGGATGGTATGACAGCACTGGGCAAAAGGTATCGAGTACACAAACTTTCACACTCTCAGACCTCACAGCCCCCATAACGCTTACGGCGAAGGCCACAAAACGTGCCGGAACAACGTTCACCATATCATATCTGCATGGAGCCAACGGAACCGGAGAAAACCAAATCCAACAAAAAACTGCCGGTACAGCGGTTACACTAAAAGGTGCAATCTTTACGCGGGAAGGATACACACAAACCGGTTGGTCTACTTTGGACGGCGGAGCAAAATCATACGCGCTTGGCGGCCAGTACACACAAGATGCCGATATCACGCTATACCCGTTCTGGAAAGAAAATACGATAGACCCGTCGGAAACGTATCCCATAACGTATTCTCCCGGAAACGATGGAACCGGTTCAGTGCTAACAGCAACAAAAGTGAAAGGCGTTCCTCTTTCTTTGGAAGGAGCACTCTTCACAAAAATTGGATACGCGCAATCTGCATGGGCCACTTCTGTAGGCGGGGGAGCTGTATATGCTCTCGGTGGATTGTATACGGAGGATGCAGCAGTTACGCTATACCCAACATGGGGTCCACAGCAGTTCATTCAACCGGGTTCAATGATGGAATCTTCATGGCGCATGAATGACTACATGAGCCAACTCCGCACATCATTTACAAAACTGTGCAGACTTCGTTTCCTGCAACCGGACGGAAGCACGGCGTTTGCAATCGATAATAATCCAAAAAACAAACGAAGTGGAACGTTTATCCAAGGCGGAACCATCACATGTAATTTGCAGAATGGACAACGCAGAACGGCAAACGTTACGCTCTCCAACGTTGACGCTGAATATGATTACAACGTCAATAACATCTGGTTCGGGCAGCAAATCGCCATTGACGAAGGACTTGTGCTTTCCAGCGGATATGAGTATTACATCCAGCAGGGGGTGTTTTATATTGCGGAGCCGCAGGAAACGCTCAACCCAAATATCCGGACGGTTTCTCTTCCGCTGGTTGATAAATGGGCATACCTTGATGGAAGCTTGTTTGGAAGGCTTGAATCGACATACGAGGTTCCAGTTGGGACAAATATCTTTAAGCCGATAGAAGCCATCTTGCGGTTTGATAGGGGAAACGGATATCTGGTTGACCACGTTCCGCCCGTATTTACCAGCTATTACAAAGGGAAAACGCAAGCATTGCCGGACGGGACGACAGCAAACTTGACGGATTCCCCCTATACGCTCCGGGTAGACAGTGACGATGGTACGTTCGCTGACGTATGCCTTGGGCTTTCAGAAATGGTGAACGCTTGGATTGGTTATGACCAAACGGGAGCACTCCGCATTGACCCATCGCAAGATGATATTGTGGATGCAAACAAGCCTGTTTTGTGGAGGTTTTCACAAGATGAAGCACAACTTCTTGGAACAACATACACGATAAAAAACACCGAAGTGTTCAACGACTATATTGTTCTCGGAGAAAAGCAAGATGACAATCCGCAAGCTGCCGGCCGTGCGCAGAATCTCGACCCAGCGAGTGATACAAACGTTAATATCATAGGCAGAAAGACGTACAGAGAAACCGCTTCCGGGTATTACACAACAACGCAGTGCCGTGACTTGGCAGAGTGGAAATTGAAACGCGCGACAGTTTTACAAAAGGCAGTATCAATTTCTTGCATACAGATGATGCACATCTCGGAGAATAACCTTGTTGAAATCGTCCGGACAGACAAACCCGGTTCTCCGGTCGAACGACATCTGATTCAAGGCTACACTCGGCCACTTGCAACCAATGGAACAATGACCATTAACGCAGTATCGGTTGTAGATTTCCCAAACGCGACGATTACAAGTTGGCCGGAATGAGAAGGGAGGTGCATACAGATGGGGGAGAAAAAATATTCACAGCTCGTGCTTAGACTCAAAACAGGAGAAACATTCTATGTAATTGGGGAAACAAAACGGTATTGGCTTTGCAAAGGAACGCAGTTCAAGAAGACAAGCCGACAAATTGATAGCGTCAAAAGACGCTCGACAAGAAAGGACATAGAAGATGATTAACAGATGGTTGATTCGCAGAATGCTCGATGCCAACAGCAGCGAAACAAAAACGTGCAAATCCTCCATTGAATCCACATACGGAATCAGCGCCTGCATCCACTTCTTCTGCGGCAAGTGGATTCCACCCCCCCCATTGCAAAATAAAACAGAATCATTTCCTGCGCCGAAAGAGCGGTGTAGAAGAGCCGAAGAGGGCTGTGATCGAAGCGAAAGAGGGCTACGTTCACTGCTCTCTTTCTCTTTGCCTATACAGACAAAACGATTGGAGAAAAACAATGGATATTTTCAAAGACATCGTGACCGTCTTCGGTGGTATTACTACGATTGGCACTGTACTGGTGATTCTTGTCCGGCCAATCCGAGAGTGGGTCATGGGAGATAGCGCAGTCAAAGCTGGGATGAAGTGTCAGCTTCGTGCGGATATGCTGCACACTTATTATAAGAACAAGGATGCACAGAAAATCCGGCAGTATGAAGCCGAGAACTTCGAGTATTCGTACAAAGCCTATAAAGCCTTGAAGGGAAATTCATTCATCGACAAGATCAAGAGGGAAGTGGACGAATGGGAAGTGGTGACGTGACATGGAATGGAGCAAAAAAATCTTAATTTTCTCATACCTGATGCTGGGTGTCTTCATAATCATCTTTTTGGCTGTTGAAGACAAAACAGCTGCTGCAACTGTTCTTTGTGGCTGGATTGTAGAATGCGGTGGTGCTACTGCGTTCTACTTCTGGAAAGCAAAGAACGAAAACCGGAGCAAGTACGCATTAAAATTCGTCCGGGAACTGGCCGACAAGTACGGCCTCGACGCAACGGCACGAATTATTGAGTCAGTTCTTAAAGACTGAGAAAGGAAACTATTATGAACAACAACTGGTGGCAAACTGTCGTTGAAAACTTATTCAAGGTCAAATCTCTCGTTACAATCTTGCTTACCACAGCATTCGTCGTAATGGCGCTCAAGGGCGGAGTGGAACCGAAAGATTTCTATTCTATCATCGTTATGGTACTCACGTTCTACTTTGGATACCAAAGCGCAAAGAGCGAAGACAAGAACAAACCAACACACGATGACCAAGAATAATCACTGCATCCGTATGGAAGGAGGAACGTTAAAATGACGATTCAGGATGCACAAAAGAAACTTATCTCCGTAGCAGAGGCTGAAGAAGGGTATTTGGAAAAAGCTTCGAATGCGCAGCTTGACGATAAGACGGCGAATGCCGGCTGGAACAATTACACGAAATACGCCCGCGATCATGCGAAATGGGGGACGTATCATGCTCCAAAACAAGGGCTTGCTTGGTGTGATATGTTCGTTGACTGGTGCTTCATCACGGCGTTTGGATTCGACATTGGCATGAAGATGACCTGTCAACCGAAGGGCGCGTATGGTGCAGGATGTACGGCATCGTACAACTACTACCGGTCTGCCGGTCAATCTGTCACTCTCGCGAATGTGCAGCCGGGCGATCAGATTTTTTTCGGAAATCCCGGAAACATGACACATACCGGACTTGTGTACAAGGTGGATAGCACGAAAATCTATACCATCGAAGGAAACACAGGAGCTGGAAGCAATGTCGTGATTGCGAATGGCGGGGGAGTATTCAAGAAGTGGTATTTCCGCAATTCTTCGGCTATCGGCGGCGTTGGAAGGCCGAAATGGGAACTCGTCACAAACACGGCGCAGAGCGCGACACCACCGTCAAACCCGGAATCTACTTCTGTGACCTACGCAGAGTTCCAAGGCGGCATTTTTGCAGAAATCCCATTCTCCTGCATTGACCGCATCGAACACGTCAAAATGAGCGACGCAAGAGGCGAGACGACTGGCAGCGTAGCAATTCGCGCACAATGGAATGGCCGGTATCCAGACATCGTTATCAACGCCGAGCTGTTCAACTACGGAAAATACACGCCGGCCTCTGGCGTCAAGCACAAGGGAACCATGGAATATCAGGGGTGGCAACCGTTCATTGGCTTCAAGGACTACAAAACACCCATTCAGGAACCGCGTGGAGCCGTCACATCACCAGATGCAGTTGGTGGCTACCCTGCTATGGTTCAAAACGGCACGAAGGATTTTAGCGTCCCCAGAGGGCTAGAGGGCAACAAGTCCCGGACGGCGATGGGACTGCGTGGAAAGACTCTTGGGATTATTGTCACCGAAAAGCAAGTCCCCATGGACGTTGTTGCAAACAAGTTCGTCAATGAGAAGTACGATTTTGCAATCAATCTTGACGGCGGCTCGTCCAGCAGCTACGTCATCCCCTCAAAAGTGTGGGCGCGTCCGAGCAAACTGCGTGGATTCGTTGCAATCTGGTTGAAGGGCGGAAGCGGAAACTACTTGAGCAAGCGGCAATACGGAAACAATTACGCGCAGACGAAACCAATAAAGTCGGAAACCTGGATAGAAACGGACAAAACAGCATCGAAAGGTGTCAAACTGAAAGTCATAGCGAGTGGACTGAACCTTCGTGCTGCCGCTACTACCAGCAGCGAAATCCGATTCGTACTCAAGTTTGGCGAACTGGTCACATGGTATGGGTACCAGACGAAGAACTGGTATTATGTGCGAACAGCCAGCGGAAAAGAAGGATACGTCAGCAAAAAATACGTCAGGAAACTGTGATAGCGGAGGGAACACACAATGGACGAAAATCAGGAAATGAAACGGTTTGCGGACAGACTATGGGAATATTTCAAACCTAAAATTGAAGAACTGACACGTTCCAATGTGTGGTACTTCCGCGCTCAAGTTACGAAACCGGCACTGGATGGAAAAATCACGGTGCAACGTCCGTTCGATGGGGAAATTGCGCTCCCGTATGTGAGCAGTATGGAAAACGCTGCGATTGGGACTCAAGTCACTGTGTTTGTGTTTGGTTCCAGCATGACAAACGCCGTCATTTGCGGAAATGGTTCATTGAGCATCCTTGGCGGTAGCCCATCGTCTGGCGGCGGAGGTGGTAGCGCCGAAAACGCTGTTCTCTATGTCGCACAAATACTGAGTGCGGCACAACAATCGCAGGCAAGAAACAACATCGGCGCAATTTCTGCTGATGAACTTTCTGGAAAACAAGACACGATTGAAGCAGCTGGGCTTCTGAAAGGGGACGGGAACGGCGGTGTAACAGCCGCTGTTCCCGGAACAGATTACCTTCAGAGCGCACCTGTTACCTCTGTTGATGGGAAGACGGGTGCAGTTGTCTTGTCTGGTTCCTACGTAACCCCAACTCAGCTTGCAGAGAAGCAGCAGAAAATCATGGTCAAGGGTATTCTGGAAGGTGATGGAACCGGAAATATTCAAGCTGCTGGAACCCTAGAAGGTGCTCTTGTGGAATACTCCGGAAGCGGTACAACGGACTACGATGGATTGCAAAACAGGCCACAGGTAAATGGCGTTACGCTTGAAGGAAATAAGACTTCCATAGAACTCAGTTTGTACGGCAATGGAAATCCCCCTCCGTACCCCGTTGCTTCTGTGAACGGAGAAACCGGAGAAGTCATGCTTCATGACCTCAAATACACTGCGCAGAGCCTTACAAGTGCACAAAAACAACAGGCGAGATTGAACATTGATGTTCCTGCGACTGATGAAGTTCTGCTTCTGGAAGACACTGTGACAGGAAACTATATCAACATTCAAAAGGCAATGACAGCAGGCTCATTGCTTAAAGTGACTGCTGTTGACGCAGATGGAAACCCGACCGCACTTGCTGCAGCGATTCCGGGGACGGACTATATGCCGGCTGTCCCAGTTACCGCATCAGACAATGGGAAAACGTTGAAAGTCGTCAATGGTGTATGGGCGGCATCAAATTGATGGAGGAATGAATAACCATGAGATTATTGACAGTTGGAGGGAAAGTGGTTTCGGTCAGTGGAAAAGCCATTGAAATACCTGACTCATCTGGCGGAGTATATCAAATCGCAGTGGAAACGAGCGCGGGGGCATCTGTTTCAGCATCAAAAGGCACAACGACAGTTTCCGGGACGGCAGACACCAGCGGTAGTTGCACATTAACACTCTACGAACCAGGTGAGTGGAGCGTCAGTGCTTCACTGAACAACGTCACTAAGACACAGACCGTCAGCATCGGGACTCAGAGCATGAAGCTGCCTTTGATCGAGCTCGCGGACGCGTTTGCGGCAAACAGCTGGGAGACGATCATTGCGGCGTGCCAGTCCGGAAACGTTCCTGACAGCTGGGCTGTGGGCGACAGCAAACCAATGGCGATCAACGGTACGAATTATCAGATCGATATCATCGGCAAAAATCATGATGTCTATACGGACGGCTCAGGTACGGCTCCACTGACATTCCAACTGCATGATTGTTACAGCGAAGCGAAGCAGATGTACAGCACCGACCTGAGCGGTCTCGGCTGGAAGAACACCGATATGCGCCTGACCTATCTGCCTGCGATTCTGGCGTTGATGCCGGCGGAGGTGAAGAACGGCATCCACGCGGTAAACAAGAAGACATCTGAGGGGGGCAACAGCACGACGATTGAGACAGTATCGGACACGCTGTTCCTGCTTAGCGAGGTGGAGGTTTTTGGGACGAATCATTCTTCTGTACCCGGAGAAGGAATCCAATACGACTATTACAAGGCGGGCAACCCGAAGATCAAGAAGAGAGAAGGCGTTGACGAATTCTGGTGGGAACGGTCATCAGCCAGCGGCGGTATGTTTTGCAGAGTCAGAGATAACGGCCAGGCGGGCGCGTCCAATGCCTCAAGCAGCCTCGGCGTAAGCTTCGCATTCTGCTTCTGAGCAAAATAGAACCGGGGGATAATTGACTCCCTCGGTTCTTTGCATATTAGTCGTGATCTTCATCAAAATACATGATGCCGTCTTCACCTGAATCAAAGATTATTCTGTATCCCATATAGATGATTTCTTTTTGGTGATCCCAGTCTCTGCCGCATGGCATACCAAACAAGCCATGATTTTCTTCAAGCCACCGGAGTGTGTTTGGCGTTGTGTGAATTGGGCCGATGACGTTTCCTCCGCATAGCTGACAAAGCTCCATAGCAACAGAATACGTTGGCGTCATTGGGGTTCCTCTTCCGCTTGCCGTAATCTGCCCGTTTGGCTTCCTGACGAAAAATTTCCTCATCGCAATCCCTCCAAAAAAATCTCAGCCTGCGCAGTCTTCCTCTGACATCAGTACGGAACAGAATCGGTCTTCCGGAAGCTTTAACGCTGCTGCATCTACGCTTTCTGCCTCGACAGTGATGAACTCAGCATCTTTTTCCCGGTACATCACATGGAATGTATAGCGCTTGCTGATTACGTTCGTTCGGAGTTTACCTTCCATGCACAATCATTCCTTCCAAACGTTTGCGACAGTGAATGTCATGCGCAGCCGACAGTTGACATCGGCGAGCGTCACCATATCTGCCAGCTTGTACATTTCTGAAATGCGATTGCGGATGCTGTCATTGAGAATACTGACTGGAAGAGGGAAGTCAACGTAGACGAACGTATTCTGCTCACGCAGTTCCAAATCATCCGCGTGCCACGGGGTACGCATTGCCTTGGAAATCGCTGCCGCGTGTTCCTTGAGTTTGCTGTATACCTCGACCTTCTCAGGAACCATCTCGTTCCCACGGAATGCCTCATTCTTCGCTGCCATTGCAGCCACCATATCCTGAATATCCATTGCCATTGTGTTTGCCTCCTATAATTTTTGATTTGCCCATGATGGGCTTCTGATTGTGTTTCTACCGATATTTCACGTTTTGTCCCGCTTTGGGAAAAGTTTTTTTAACTCTCGCACATTCCGCACCACGATTTTTACTGCGTCATCAACGATTTCGATATATCGTTCGAGGTTCAGCCCGCAGTTATAGCCCATATCATTTGCATTCGGGTTGAGTTTGTAATCTAAGCTGAACCGGATGGCCGAACGTGCGCGTTCCTCAGAATATCCGGAAGCGAGAAGCACACGGGACGGGGCGTTATCTCCGCTAGAACACGCCGCACCGGATGAAACCATCAATCCGTCAGCCGCAAGACGCAGGACAAGTGCGTGGTTCTCGATGTTCGGGAAGGAAACGTTTGCAATGTACGGAGATTGCATGATTTCATTTCCCTTGTAAAGCAGCCCATTAAGCTGTGCGTCCGGTACTTCGTTCATGATACCATCAATCAGGCGGTCATGCAAGGTGGCTGCTGCATTTTTGAACTCTTCTATATGGTCTGTCCTGAACACTAACGCTTCTGCAAATGCGGCTGCGAGTGGAGCAGAAGGCGTTCCAAAATGGAAATTCGTTGTGATTGCTTCCGGATTTCGCGCGATCAACACGCCGATTCCAATCGGAGCACCAAACTTGTGACCACCTCCGCAAATGAAGTCTATTCCGCTTTCACGGAAGTTGATTTTTTGCTTCCCCATGGCTGCGGTACAGTCGGAGAACGTCAAATCATACCCTGAAAAGGCACTTCTTAAATCATAGATTTCACCGGTTTCGTTGTTGGTGCAGATATGAGCGAAACCGTGAAACTCATTGCTTGTACGACTGATAAGTATGTGATCGGTAATGCTTGATACAGCCGAATGCTCTACGAGACTTGCAGTAACTTCACGGCATTTACCAAGCATAATTTCAATCGCGATTCTGCAAGCCTCCGTCGCGGATGAAACAAAGAACACTTGATCTGAGTTGCACTTTAAGCACTGCGCTACAGCTTCACGGGAAGCTTCCAACGCATTTCTGGCACTTTGCCCAAAAGAATGTAAAGAGTTTGGATTCCCCCACACTGCCGTTGATGCTGCATTGAAGGCGACCTTTGCGCATTGAAGTAGGGGCGAAGTAGCAGCATGATCAAGGTAGATCATTCTCCCACCTCAATATCCTTCGGCCAACGCGGCAGCGCAGCGGCGCAGATCTTCTCATAGATTTCTTTCTGTGCAAGCAGCGTATCGCGTTCCTTCTGAATCACACGATATGCGTCTTCTAATCCGAATGGCTCGTTGAGCGGAACACGTACCTTTTCTGGTTCCAACGATTGAGATACATCTACGGTGCAGGTAGGGTGGACGGTAAGCCCTAGGGAAACAAGAACAGCCTGGTCGACAAGTTTCATTTCATCAGCTGTCAACGTACAGTAGTAGTTCTCCAGACGTTCCTTGTCAACTGTGTAGATAGCCTCACAAAGCGCAGTAGACTGCTTGCCCATCGTTTCAATGGAAACGTGTGTAGGCATCGGTTTTTTCTCGGCAGTTGTTAAATAAACTATTTCTACAGTTTCGGAATATGTATTGTTCTTATCGTTGCTGACAATGATTGCTGGGCGATTCTTTCTCGCTTCTGACCCGACAGCAGCATAGTCCTGACGAACCCAGAAAATGTCGCCCCTATGGATTCTTATATCCTGCATAGAAGTGTATCCTTTCTGTATTTTTCAATATGTATAGGGGCTGTGAAGCCCCATGAATTACTTCGCGACTGCGTTTTTCAGAATGCTGCTCGGCGAGAATTTGACCGAAAAACGGGCTGGAACCTTGATGCTTTCACCGGTCTTCGGATTCCGCGCATCTCTGGCATTCTGGTACTTCGCAACAAACTTACCGAAGCCTGCGATGGTGACATCTTCGTGCGAAATAAGAGATTCTTCAATCGCTTCAAAAACAGCATCGACAGCTTCAAGGCTGGCGTTCTTCGGCATATTGGTAATGCTGGAAACTGCCTGAACGAGTTCTTCCTTGTTCATGTGTAATCCTCCTTTCTCAAGAATGAATGGTGGGCCGTGTAGGTGTCGAGCCTACGGCCGAGCCGTTATGAGCGGCTTGCTCTACCGTTGAGCTAACGGCCCATCTATGACCGGCTTAACGTACCGGACGTGAGGTTTTGCGCGCAAACCAACGGAAAATTAGGTGGTTGCACACAGGCGCTTGTTTATCAGCAGTCCTGAAAGCGTTCCCAAAGGTGCTGCCTAGCTTGGTGGATTTCAGTTCGCCCCAAGCATTACGAACAAGTGCGGATTCATCCAGTTCGACCACTAGTGAGTCTTTCCCGGCAAGCTGAACGGGACGTTCCAGAATGGACTTGTGCCGTCTCTACGAAGGTCTATATCCGCTTGACCTTTACCTTTTTGGCCGAAACACGCAAACGACTTTTACTGCGCTGTCGGCACGAGTGTTACCTCGCCCCGGTGGGTTTCCACCACTATATTCTGTTGGTTCCGGCATCCCACGCATCAAGCGCAGGGGATATGATGGCTGTTCATCAAACTCCACTTAGCCGTTTCGCAACACAGTATTCCTGTGAATGCGGCACCATCATATATTGCAGCGTGGCGACTATCCCGCTTTCTGGCCCATACAGCTGCATTGTGCCTCGTTCTCCTTGGACACTGCGGGTACAGCGTCTTTAGCCGGTGGCCCTGCGGTATGCCCGATGCCGGCCAGCGGCGGGCCTGCTGTGCAGGGTTATGAATCCACCTTGTTATGATCTCGCGCGGAGAACCCCAACGGGCGGCTGGCAGGGGTAGCAGGATTTGAACCTGCGAATATGGGAGTCAAAGTCCCATGCCTTAGACCGCTTGGCGATACCCCTGTATGCAGGCTCATGCAGCGGCGTCCCGCCGAACCAACCTGTAACCTCGACCAGAGCAGGCCCCGGTCGAGTAAGCGGCATTTCCGATTAAAGCATGATTTGATGATTCCTTGTCTCCATCTCCACCTTGTTATCCTCATGATGGACGATCTGAGTGGGGAGTTCCCATTTCGCTTGTTTACTCCCAAACTTCGCTATCGGCTATATCAACCCGACGACACCGCTGCCAGATGCGGAGGTTTCATTCCATCGGGGGAAGTCATCCGATGGCGGGCATGGTGCGAAGCGCCTTATCCGCTTGACACTCCCCACGGCTAAAGCCGGGGGATTCTCGTTTCAACGACTGTTGCGCCGTAGTTGCGTCTTACATGGTCTCCACGAGCGTATGGGTTCGGGCGTGTCCCGCCCTACCGTAAACTTGTAGGAATTTCCCGTAGCAGCTGATACTAACCAGGCAGATTTGCGGACTTCGCTGGTGCGGCTCGGCAGAATCGAACTGCCTCGGGTCAGTTGCTCGTCGCTGCCCTTTACCAAATGCCGCGTGTTGCCACACTGACGCAGTGGCTGCGGAGGGTTGAACTTTATTTGTAGAAAGCGCCACGACTCCCACAAAAGGGCGCTTTGGTGGATGCGGCGGGGATTTGAACCCCGCATGGTGCAGGCAGTATGCGACGAGCTTTATTCCCGTCCGAGGTGGCTGCTTCAACCCCAATATGTTTGAGTGTGCCGCGCTTTCCTGCACCGCATACCCTTGCTGCCTTTTCCATTCGGCCACGCATCCATTTTGACCGTCTTCCACGCTTAGATTTTCACACGCTACCGGCAACTACAGTCCGAAGATCAGCAGCCCCTATTCCGTCAGGTCAAACCGGTCTTGACGCATCAAGACAAGCGCAGTTTTCAGCGGGCATTGTCATTCTTTGTGGGGTGAGACGGGAACCGCCCACATCAGCCGGGAGCGACCCGGCAACTGGTGGAACCGACCAGACTCGAACTGGTGGCCTCCTGATCCCAAATCAGGCGCGCTACCAACTGCGCTACGGCTCCATATTGGCGGCAGATGGAGGTGTCGATCCCCACGGCTTTCGCCGCGCACTGTTTTCAAGACAGGCTCCGAGGCCGCTCGAATTCATCTGCCGTATTAGTTGGAGGTTTTGCACCATGCACGTTCAGGAGTCGAACCTGACCGTTTGGGGACTCGGACCCCGCTGCACCTCCAAGGATGACCGCCACCCTATATTGCGCGGAATTGGTTTCGTCACCGCACCATGAGCCTTTAACCAAGCCTGCTCTTTGTCTGTTTCCCGAATTATTGAACAGCAGTCAACGTTGCGTGTTACGCGCGATATTCACCAACGATTTTTGCCCGCGCTGTTGTGTTTGGCGTACCAGCGCAACGAGGACTTTCATGGGTTCCGATTTTCTACACAGCGGCACGCTTATGCGAACTAGCCAAACTCGGATGGTATCTCAACACCTTTCGGCGATGAAATCTTTCAATACTTTTTTTGCAAATTCAAGCTGCGACCGGATGCGTTCATAGTGGCCTGAATACAAGATTGTTTTGATACAGCATACGCTATCGATTGCATCCCGCACGTCCTTGTCGGTACTGTCAAGTGCCGCATAGACCGGCAGATTGTCTTTCTGAATTACATCACGATACCATGTGTTGAAACCAGTGTGTATGTCTGTACATCGGGGATATCCGGCTTCAAAGCCTGCACTGTACACATCAAACAGGAGCGATTTAATCTGCGCGTCGCTGAAATCAACCGACCTGATATCGTTCATGTTCCTGACCCCGTGTACCTGCCCTTGCACGCTTGCCAACATAATTGGCATGATTCAAAGATGCAAGGGAGTCCTACGAATTCCGGTAGAGAGCATCGTTCGTTCATCAAATCTGGGTACAGAGCCTTCATTGCGAAAAGGTTCCTTGCTCCGTCAGGCCCGACGAACATCGGATTTCCTTCCGGCGCATAGTGCCGGATCTGAACTGGAATCTCATCCCGTGTTTCGTAGTAGTTGACAGAAACCGGGCGCGATGCACTATCTACGACAACGTAGACGTTTTTTGTGCCGTTGGTTAAGTAACGAATATCCAGACTCATGATTTACCTCCATTTGAGTCAAATTTGTTTCTGAGCTTTTCCAGCGATTGGTTGAACGCAAACTTCCTAGCAGCAGAATTTCGGTCTTCAAGTTTTGGAACGCAGACTTCTTCTCCGCAACTTATACAACAGGGTCTATTCTCAATATAGCTGAAACGCACCCCACAAACATTCACTCTCATGCGCTGAAGCTTTATCGAATACTCCGTCTTCTTACCGCACCTGATGCAGTACGCGGTATTGTTTTCGCCCATCGTTTTACTCACTTCCCTAATTTTTCACAGTCATCCACTCTCGGCCCCCAGAACCGCCATTACTCAACGCCTAGACGCGGCATTGCGCCGTTGGTCTGCGTCGCCACACCAGTTTTTCTTCCATCTTTCACGCCTCACAGCGAACCGTCTGGAAGCCAAGAGGGATTGACCACGGAACTTTTCAGCCCTGCGCCGGTGCATCGGTCGCATCCGTTTCCTCTAACCATTAAGCCGGAGCCAGCTACTGTAAATCTGCGCCCTGTCGTACTTGCACTACCTACAGGCCGAGCGGTTGGCCGGATATATCAATTTCACCAAGCCTTTGGAACTTCAACACTTTCCCTGGGTCCGCCGCAATACCCATGTGGTTGCGATAGAGTGCTCGGCCGCGCATGACCGAAGAAATGATACAGTCCATAGCTACCTTCAGCGAGTGTAATTTTTCGGGCACACCGGTTGCAAATCCGGTGGACGGCCTATCCTCGCTACTTCTTGTGAAATTTCTTTGCGCTACACTCTACCGCATGGACCAGCATACGAGACTCGAACTCGCGCTCTCAGTTTGGAAGACTGATGTGCTACCGCTACACCAATGCTGGGTATTGCACCCCGTTTTACACGGTTACGGGTGCGCTCTTAGTCGAAACCCACAGCTGATCTTCTCAAATCAGAGCACCGGAATCTCTAACATGTCCCGGCGAGCGCCTGCGCTTACGTGGGTGACGCTTTTCTTCATTAGAAAGGAGGCCATATGCCGTGCCGCAGAAAAATCGAAAAAACTGCGGCATTGTGGTGGAAATCGGATTTGAACCGATACCGAGTGGATTATGAACCAACCAGTGCGCCATTGTTCCACCATGTATCCAGGCTTGTTTCAAGCCCGGATAACTCTAGTTTTCTTGGTTTTTCTTCCCGACATTCTTGCTCCCAAAGTCTTTAGTTTTCTTGGTTTTTATCACGCTATTCCCGGCTGTGGTATTTGTTTCAACCGGAGTGTTCCGAAAAAATCATCGCCGGCAGCCTCCAATTTGTCAATGTTTCTCCGCGCCTGACGCTCTTTTTCATCCTGCACTACTTTTGTTAAGCGTCTGTTTTTTCGACTCGTCAGTTTTCCAGAATAAACTTGCGTCGTAGACACCGACTCGTGTCCAAGCTTTGCCTGCAATTCCTCGAAGGTCATTCCGCTGTTCAGATCGAGCCTTGCTCCGACATGCCGCAGATCGTGGGAACGAATCATGTCTACACCAGTTACAGCCTTTACATGCCTCCGAACGACGTCTGACAGCCATTGCCGAGTCCCTGCGTGCCATTCTTCGCCTTTGTTGTCACCTTTGAATTTGAATGTCGCTTCTGTCCCAAAAAGCGGATCTGTGCTATCGACAGTCACTGGTCGGATTCCGCTGTTCAGATACATACGGATGGCAGTCTGGGCGATGATAGGAAAGTCCACTTGACGGAATTTGTCTCCTTTTCCGTGTTCGACGGTCAACTCTGCGTTTTCCCAATCGAGATCGTTCGGAGTTAGCGCCAGAAGTTCACTGTTTCTGATTTCTGTTGTCAGAAGCAAAATAACAATGGCGTAGTTTCTCGGCCAGAGATATGGACGCTTGAGTCCTTTCGGCGGATTATTCCTCCATAGCAGCAAAACCTGTTCGTCGGTCAGAAGCTGGTCATACGGGCGTTTCTCCAATTTTCTTGTGTCTGGCATCAGGAGTTTTGAAACTGGATTTCTGTCATACCATCGGTTTTCCCCCAATTCATCAGAAGAAGCAAAATTGTAGAGTGCGGAAAGAACCGTCAGGTATTGCCTGATTGTAGTCGGCTTCTTGCCATCCCTGCGCAGCTGATCTCGCCATGCTTGAATGTCCGTGAAGCTTTCTTCGCGTCTGTCCCACAATTTGTTTTCCAACATGAAATCGGAAAACATTTTGAACACAAACTCTTCGTTTTGAATTGTTGTTTCAGAACGGCCTATCGCTCGAAGGTTTTCTTCGTATGCAATCATTGCTGACCGGAATTTTTCATAGGCGCTTGGAAATCCCATATGAAATCCTCCTTACATTTTTCATTATACTCCTAGGGGCAAATGTTTTTTTACATTCTTATGTCAACCAGCCTCTCCTTTGCCTTTGCTTCCCCTGGCAAAGCCGAGCGTCACGTTACCGGGCGTCGCTTTTCCATTGCATTTCGCTGCTTGACGTAGCCAACCTGCACCACTTCAATGCTGCACAACTCAAAACACTTCCATGACTTGCCATGCCGTTTCACCGCGTAGCGACTCAATCCGTATCACCGCCCAGCCGTTGCAGATCAAATCGATGCTATACCCTGGCCTTTCGAAGCATTGACGTACTTCACCGTTGCTGTTCCCACTGTCACCGCGCTTTGCCATTGCATTCCATGGCCAGACCGCACCTTGCCTTTCCCTAGCTCTACTAAACTCCGAACCGCTGTTCCATGGCTACCCGTTGCTCAACTAATCCGCCGCTCTGCTTGACTGCGCGATACACTTCCATTTCATTTCAACGATATTCTCAGCTGTCCTTTGCCGTCGCTATGATTATCAGGTCGATACACTTCCGTTGCTGTGCCATGCGAATCCGTGCAATTCCATCGCCATTTCAACGCAAGACAGCGCTTCGCGTTTCCGTTGCTATCTATGCCTTGCCATACTTTGCTCTTCCTTTGCTCCGCGTAACTGTCCCAAGCAATGCCTTTGCTTCACGTCACCAACCCCGCATCGCCCTTGCGTTTCTGTGCGCGGCTCCATGCCAGTCCATCGCGCTTCGATTCATCTCAATGCCTTTGCCAAACAATGCTTCGCCGCTCAGTCCTTCGCCCTTGCGTTTCTGTGCGCGGCGACTCTTTACTTTGCCATTCCTTTGCTCAACAATACTTCGCCGCTCTTCGCCATTTCTGAGCTTTTCTATTCTTTGCTACTCCGTTGCTGCGCGTGCCTTGGCCCGTCAATGCCATTGCTTTTCCAGGCGCATCGAGGCGACTCATTTCGATGCCCAGCCATCGCGTGTCACTGCTTCTCAATACTTCGCCTTCACTATGCGAAACGTCTCCCAGCTGCTCCATTTCAGCGCTACGCCAGTCTCCGCTTTTCCTTTGCGTTGCCGAGATACGCATCGCCCCGCGAAGCCTCTGCTGTTCTTCTGGTTCCAAAACAGAACTCAGCCTATCCTATGCAGTTCTTGGCCGTGCGGCGCTCCACCTCTCCGCTGCTGTGCTTTTCAACTCTCTGCCGTTCCTTTGCAATGCCACGCAGGGCGGAGCAAGGCGCACCCAAGCCTTCGCCGTTCTGGGCCAGGCCGCGCTGTCCTCAGCCATTGCCCCGTTTGGCGGGCCTATCAGCCCGCCTTTTCCTCAGGGAAGAAGTTCGCCTCCTGCATCATGTAACCGAATTTCTCTGCCGTGCCGCCAAGGTTGTTGCCTTCCTCGTCGAGCATCTTGTAGACGAACCGGCCCTTGCCGGAGTTACGCCACTGACCGAGACCACGGAAGAATCCATTGTCCAGCCACTCCATCAGCAGTGCTTCGTGCGCCGGGTCTGCGAGTGTTACGCCGAACTGAATCGTGCTTCCAGCCGGGATTTCCTCGGAGTTTGCGAGGCTCACACGCTCACCCTGCGCAGTCTGCGCACGGAGCGGCCGCTGGCATTCGCCGATTTCTCCGTTGACGTTGATGGAAATTGCGCGGGGGAATGGGAAAATCATACCGTCGATGACCTTCTTGAATGCTTTCAGGCCGCTGGACTTTGTGTACTTGGCACGGGCGAGGGCACTGCAAGTGTCTTTGAAAAAGCCTTTAATCTGGTAATCCCAGAATACGGGCTTGCCATCGACACGGGGGAATACCGTCATTGCCTTATCAGCCACAGCTTCCGCACCAATCGCTGCAACCTCATCTTCGATTGTGTTTGCGTCCGGAGACTTGGACGCGATGAAGTCACGCGCCACATTCTCGTTACTCGGCCAGGTGCCCAGCACCGGCTCAATGAACGTGAGCTTGATGTACCGTCTGATCGCCTTGGTCTCCTGTGCTTCCTTAGTTGCCTTTGCCATTTTGAATTACCTCCATAAAATAATTGTTGTTTTGTGGTTTCCTTACACTTTATAATCTACCGGAATTCCGGATTTGTCCCAGAAAATCTACGTTTTTTGCGGGTATCTTGCGGGAACTTACGGAGATTTTGAGGGTTCACAAGCCTGCTTCGCAAGTTTGTCGAAGGATTCAAACCTTCTTACAATCGGGACGCACGCTGTTTCAGCGTAGAGTGTCCATGAGCCGTCGCAAGTGTTATAAAATACGTCGAAATCCGCTGCTGTCTTTTCTGGATATTTCGGCGTGTACCCGGCACTGTATCCGTTTCTGCACTGTGAGAAGTTCCAGTGCTTTGCAACGAAGTTAGGCCAGTAATCGCGGAAGCCTGTACAGAAATCTCTAAAGGTCATGTCAGTCTGCCTCCCGAACGGATTTGTACCCGTAGTCATGATGGACGAACTCTTTCAATTCCTCTGCGGTCATAAGTCTGGCCATCTTATCGATAGCTGCAATGTTGCGGCGGCAGGTGGCTTTTTCGGCCTTCGTCATGGACTCACAATCCAGCCAGTTCCGACGATCCCATTCCATGTATTCGGCAGCAGACATCGGAGTTTCGCACGCCATGTCTTCCGTCTTCCGGAACGCATAAGAGATCTTTCCGTCTTTCGTGAAGTCGATGAACAGCTGGCCGTCGTTGTTGTCCTGCCAGTCAAACACAACATCATTGAAAGGCTTGTCTGGAAAAACGTCCTTCCATTCTTCGATGATCTTGCTCGAAATCTGGTAGTCCTTGAGGTCGAAGTTTACGTCCAGGATGCGGCCCAAATGTTCGACGTTCACGTCGCGGAGAAAAATCCAGTTGCTGTAGTCCTTGACCGAATCGATGTACTCAATGCCGTATCTAGCACGCGAAATCATTCGCTCGGCATAGTTCCATTGATAGTAGTTTGCGACGATGAGCTGCCCGGACGCGCGGACATAGATCTGTGAACGCTGTCCCATTTCAGATACCTCCGTACATCAGATCAGCGACGCGAACGTCGAACGTTTCCTCGAACCAGTGCCAAATTTCCTCCCGATTTGTTCCGGCCGGGAACCCGTGCCATGCTTCCTCTATGCACTCTGTTTCTGGGTTCATCGGCACATCGCCGAACTCGTTCCATAATTCCTTGACTTTCTTCATTGTTTTTGGCCTCCTGTATGGTGTTTTGTCTTACACCTATGTTTCTACCGAAAAAATGGATTTGTCCCACTTCCAAATAAATTTCTTACCGGAAATCATGCTCAAAGAAGTCTTCACAAGCGCGTTCATGTTTGAGAAGCCCTTCTCTGGACTTTTCGTATAAGGCTCTGGTAAACTCTACTTCACGAGAAAGTTCGCTATCTTCCGGAGAAAAGTCCGCTGTGTCACGCGCAGAATTCAGTTTCTCGCGCAGGAGCTCGCATTCCTTTTCCCGGATGTTTTTCTCTTTCTCAAGCAGAGAAGCGATGGTTGAAAGTGTCGCATATGTCATTCCTCAATACCCCCAATCTTGAATGACCTTTCCATCTTTGACGAGCCTCGGAAAGAACTTCCCGCCCGTTGCCTCATCCATTTTCTGCGCGGCCTCCCGCGCCTGATCGACACTCTCAAATGTGCCAATCAGAGCGGGGAAGTCGGAATAGTTGTCGTACAACGTGTACAACCGCACACCTCCGTTCAAACCGTCGCAAGCACACCGCTCGTGATGAGCAGCGTGGCGGCTGCGGCAAGCGATGATACGACGATCACGATAGAGGCAATACAGCGGTGTTTGCGTTCCAAATACCGTTTGTAGGCCCGCTGTGCGTTTCTGGCGCGCACAACGTCTGCGTGGTGATTAACCAGATGGCTGAAAACATCTTCTGGGGTGAGTTCCGGCACATAGACCAGATCGGTTGATTTTTTGCTTTTCATTGAATTTTACGTCCTTTCTCTTTCTATTTCTGCGTATTTCTACGGTTTGCTATCTACCGAATATCTGTGTTTGTGACACTCCCCACGGCTAAAGCTTGGGGATTCTCGGTTCGCTGACCGTCGCACCGTAGCGGCGTCTTACACAGTCTCCCTGAGCGTATAGGTTTGGGCGTGTCCCGCCCTACCGTATGTTTAGGCTAGGCCAGTAGGCGCAATCCCTCGCTTAGAATATTTTTTGCTGCGTTGATGTCCCGGTCATGGTGCGTCCCACATTCAGGACACGTCCAATCCCGCACCGCCAGATTCTTCGTGTCGGTATTCCGATACCCGCAGCAGGAACATAGCTGACTGGATGGGAAGAACCGGTCTATCGCTATGATCTTTTTCCCATACCACGCGGCCTTGTACTCTAGCTGCCGCCTGAACTCGCCCCACGATGCGTCGCTGATGGACTTCGCAAGGCGATGGTTCTTGACCATGTTCTTCGGTGCTAAGTCTTCGATGCAGATCACATCGTTCTCGCGGATGAGCTGCGCTGAAAATTTGTGCATCATGTCGCTGCGCTGATTTGCGATGTGCTCATGCAACCGTGCCACCTGAATCCTCGCTCTCTCGCGTCGGTTGCTCCCCTTTGGCTTTCGGGAGAGCTGCCGTTGCAGTCTGGCAAGTTTCTTTTGGTTCTTGGCTAAATAGCGCTGGTTCTGGTATTCCATCCCTTCGGACGTGATTGCGAACGCTTTCAGTCCCATATCAACGCCGATCACAGCACCGGTCTTCGGCAATGGCTCGATTTCAACGTCAGTGCAGCAGAGTGATACGAAATATTTGCCGCTTGGATTCTGTGATACTGTGGCAGAGAGGATTCTACCCTCAACCTTTCGACTGATACGGCATTTGACTTTTCCCAGTTTCGGCAGTTGAACTGCATTGTCAAAAACTCTGATGCTACCATTTGACTTATAGCTCTGTCTGTGGTTGCGCTTGCTTTTGAACTTTGGAAAACCGGGCTTCTCGCCGTTCTTTACTCGGCGAAAAAAGTTCTTATATGTGGCGTCTAAATTCCTCACAGCATTTTGCAAGGCGCATTTATCTGGCTCTTGCAGCCATCCGAGTTTCTGCTTGAGTACAGTGAGTTCCTTATCCTGCTGAAATCGTGTAGGAGATTTCCCAGTTTCTCGATACTGCGCAATGCGTTCAGAAAGAAAGTGGTTATACACAAATCGAGCACAGCCGAAAGTGCGCTGTATTAAGTTTCTCTGAGCCGCATTTGGGCACAGCCTAAATTTGTAGGAATATTCCATGTTTCATCTCCAACAATAAGTAGACTTGCAGCCCTTTACCCCATGCCTAAAGGCAGGGGCTTGTGGGCTGTTTCTTTGTCATTTTGATTTTCTCCCCTGAATTTTTCCTGATGATTGATGTTTGTGAAGCCACCGAGAAACTACTTTTTCGTTCAGTTTCTCGGAAAGACTGCTTGATTCTTCTCACTGCACCACGCCGCCCAAATCTCCGGCACATCTTCGCCGAGATTCAGCCGTTTGAAACAGAACATCATGAACCGGACAAATTCGTCCATGTCATCGACTTTTCCAAGAAGTTTTCTGAATTCGTTTTCCATGGTATTTTCTCCTCTCACATGTTAGAAAGTCTTTCGGTTAAGAACTGCGCCGAATGGCGCTGAATGATTGCGGAGTATATCGCCCGGAGTTTCGGGTCTGCTGCAATAACGGTCAGCTTGTTTACCGCCTGAATTTCGGCGGACTTCGCACCGCCTGCTTTCATCCGCTCCCGCTGGTTATTCACGCGGGTTTCGAGCTTTACACGCGCGTCCGCTTCCAGCTCGTCATAGGTCTGCTTGGTGAATTGTTGATAATTCAGGCCGTTTTCAAAACAGACCCGGCGGATTTTCTGGCGCGTTTCATCCTGCCAATGGTCGCGGCTGACAGTAGGGTAGGATAGCGCAGAAAATGCTTCCTGTACGGTTTCCTGCGTGGCCTGCGTTTTTTCTTCCAGCGCTTTCATACGCTGCTCCTGCTCCAAGTTGATCTGCACCTGCATGGCGAAAAGCTGCGCCGTGCTCATGGCTTTGGGCGCGGAAAGTTTTTCGCGCATTTCCTCGAATGCTGTGACGTATGCCGCAGTGAACAGGACACCTTTTTCACCGGTCATCTTGTTCGCTACCATGTCGCAGCCCTTTTTGGTCAGAAGGTAGCACGGGAGCGTTCGACCAATGCTGTCTTTGTAGCTGGATTCAATGAAGAAGTCATTGAGCCCAAAATTGGGCTCAATGGTTTTTCCGAGAATTTCAGCATATCCTCGGATGTCCCTGATGAGATGCCGATGATCTTTGCCAATCATTTCCGCGACTTCGCGGCTGTCTACGACTTCCACGCCGTTTTTGTTGATGATTTGTAACTTGTTCAAATTATACACCCCTTTGATCGTTGTTCTGGGAATTTCCCTCTACCCTCATCATAACAAGCGGTGCAAATGTTTTTTTACATTGTTATGTCTACCTAGAAAAGGGTATAAAAATCCCCGTGAAAAAGCGGTTGACTTTCACACGGGTTCCGTCTTATAATAGATTAGACGAAGCCCTTGTGGCTTTGGGCGATAGGGTAGGACGTGCAAACTTTGGTCGGTGAGGACGTTCTACTCTATTTCTTTATCTTGGCGTACTTCTCGCGGATCAAGTCCCGGACAATTTCAGATCGTCCCGCGTTTTCATGCTTGCAGCATTCGTCAAGCTGCTGGACGGTTTCGGCATCCATGCGCACGCGGAGCATATAGTCCTTTGCGGTTCCGTCGAGTTTCGAGCCGTTTTTCTTAGCAACGATTTTCAACACCTCCGTTTGTTGCTACAAATATATTAGCATAATGTAGCTACAAAGTCAACCATAAATTTCACAATCTCAGGAAAATTTTCTTTCTATTTTTCTATCTACACGAAATATGTGATTTGTCCCGGAATGCTTAATATTTACTGTATTTCCACAATAGCACACATGCGCGGTCGAAACGTGTCGCAAAGCGTCGAAAAATACATATATCGTACAAAAGAAAAGCCGCCCGTATAGGCGGCTCTCTTTCAGTCAAACACATAGTCATCGAAAATATTGTAGAAGTGAAAATATGTTATGGACGTATCTGGATATTCTACCGTGATTCCGTCTGTGAAGTTTCTCCAATAGAATACCCTTGTTGACTTATACCCAACCTGTGTATTCGGATACTTGTAATATCCAAGATAATATCCGCCCATTAACTTTTTGCCCGGAAGGTACTGAGAAACCAAGTCATATACATCTACCTGATAAGCACGCAGCGTTGAAATTGCTTCTTCTTTTTGCTCATCTGTGTATTTGATTGAATACTTGAGATCATACCACGGGAAGTAGCATTCGGTCCTCACTTCATAATCCTGCGGGAACATTGATGAAGTGTTTTCTGAAATTGTGACTTTAGCTTTAAAATCGCCAAACGGGGTAGAGATGGTTCCCATCTCTTGATTTATGTAAGAGGCCAGTCCGTCAACAGTTGAAAGGTCATAAGTTTCGCTGATCTCTTCTCCTGCTTGGAAATTATTATTATCCGATTGAACGTCAGAATTTCCGCTAGTTATAAGAACGGCGTTGTTCGCTCCGTCCCAATCAATGCTAACGCCAAGTGCTTCGCTAACCTTTCTAATCGGAAGATATGTTGTCCTTCCGCCAGTGCTGTCAATATAAACCAAACCAGAAGGAGCATTACACCCATTCCCAAGAGGATAAGACCCTCCCTGCCAAACGATTGTTTTTCCGTCTACTTCGACGTTTGGCGATTTAAAACTAATCTTTCCTGTTACGCTAAATTCAGGGAAGTCTATACTTATTTCACCCATTGAAACAGCAACGGCTCCGATGGAAAAAGCAATGACGAGTACGGCAAAAAGAAAACCCATAACAAAAGCTCTGATGTTTTTCATTTGATTTGCTCCCTTCTATGTTAGTCGAAATAAACCTGATCGCCAATCTGAACCATGACCAGCGACACTTTATCCCCGTCCACCTTTGCCATGATTCCCCAAGTTTCTTTCAGCATGGCTCCGTAGCTGTTTTCCGATTCAACGGTTCCTGCCATCATGTATACGCCGTCTTCACCTTTTTGGAATTCGCAGTCAGACATACTGCAAAACTTCGCACTGGAAGGGGATTTCAGGTGGTTCTTCACGCATTTCTCAGCAAGAGTATACACGCCTTCCATGATTTCATCGGAAGAATACTTGGACGAGCTAGACTGTGACGAACTGCTCCCACTATAGCCTGAATAACTCGTGGACGAACTACTTGTACTTGAAGTTCTGCTTGATTCAGATGATGATTTTGGTCTGCCACTTGTCACGCCATTTATAATCCAGATGGTAATTAACGCTGTTGCAAGAACCCCAATGACGATTACAGGCATATGGTCTTTCTTTTTTGCGGATGTTTTATAGTTTCTTCCACCTGACGGAATGGCGGCTTCACTCACCGGTTGTTCCTTCTTCGGCTCGCTGGCTTGAACCGATGGCGAAGTTTCAAAATCCATAGCCCATTCAAGTGGATCTTGCGAAATTGGATATCCACAATTAGGGCATGAAAGCGCCTTGCCACTTACTTCTCGCCCACATTCAGGGCATTTGATTAGAGCCATTGCAAATCCCTCCTTAAATTCTCCCTAGTTTATCCTACCATACCATTCCATATTTTCAAGCGCTTCCGTCGAAATTTGTAAATTCTGACGGAACGCCCCACTATCCTTCTACCTGCATTTCGCATTTGTCCCGCCCGTTCTTAAATTTTCTTGGTTTGTTGACATTATGTTATTGTACCGTTAAAATAAAAAAGCCCACCTTCCGGTGGGCGGGGCGCTGCATGGAGGTGGCAGACGGTCCGCACTTCCTATAAAGGAGGTGTTGCGCATGGCTACATGGACTGAGATCTTCTCGTTCTCCACCGTACTCATCGCATTTGCGGGTTTGATTGTTCAGATCTGCAAAAAGAAATGACCGCCATCAGCATAAAGGTTAGGTCAAATCCCATAGGCATCCTTGGCTGACCGCTTGTGGCAGCGCCCCTTTTTCTTCATTATACCGCAAAAACTGAATGTGTCAATGAAAACCAGAACCGTCCGAACGTGGATGGCTCTGGTTTTCTTGGTTTTCAACCATTTTCGTGGCCTCGCGGAAATGGTAACTTGCGTATAACTTGCTTACAACTTGCTTACAACTTGCGTGTGTTTTTCGTGCGTTTCGCGTGCTATTTTCCCATAGCTGAATGGAGTGTTGCGACCAACTTGCGACCTGTTTGCAATCAAATTCGCGACCTCACGAAGTTGATTCAAATCCGCACAACGGCAGACTTGTACAGTTTCTTCACACCGTTCACAACAACTACCTCGCGGTTCTGCGAAACGATTTCCTTCCCGTAGATTTCTATCGGTGAAATGTTGTTCACTTCACAGACAGCCTCCAGCGCCACCAGATCGCCGGGCTTCAGCGGCAATCCAGTCGAGGCGGAAATAAATTCGTTTTCTTGGTTTATCCGGTACTCTCCGGGTTTGTAGAACATCGGCATCCCTCCAATCTCATCCCATTCTAACATGTGGATTCTGAAATTTCTACATGACTCGGAAATTTAGGCGGGATTGCAGAGTTCATAACCGTACCGCTTGATGTGGGACAGGGGATAGTACACATTCTCAGCCCGCGAAATCCATACCGGATTCTTGCGGTTGCTGATTCTTCCTTTTTCGAGCACGATGTTTTGACCACGCTTCTGAACTGTGATTTTCGCACCAAGCGGGAGATTTTGCAGACTGTTCAGATTTTTCCTATCAGCAGCCTTTTGCGCCGCATTGTTCCGGCAATCCTCTCGCCATTCCAACGCCCATTCGTCATCGCGCAGAGAAAGCAAATTCAGAATGGAAACCGGGCATTCCCGTTCACAAGGCCCCATGGATTCATCCATGTCCTTGTAACCAAAGTTGCAGTATTCGCGGCTGTCTACGCTCGTCAGGCATACACCGGCGAAAACGTAGGGCTTCTGGCCAGGTCTGGTTCTCTCACAAGCACCATACCACGTCGCGCCCACCATTGCGGACTTCAAAACGCGGCATTTGTCTCCGGTTTCTTCATTGTTCCATGTGTACAGATCGTCGCACTCTGCTTTGCGGTCGATGTTGCCCCTTCTATCGTAGAATTTCGCACACTGCCAAGTCCAGCCCATTTTATGTACCTCCCAGTTTTCTTGGTTTTTCTGTTCTGCTTTTGTATCTACTGGAAGCGGGAACTTTGTCCCGCCTCCGGCAAACTTTTTGTCAAATGGAATGATAGAACATGCTGTCGATGTAGTCACCGATGCAGAGCGCCCACTTGTCGCCCTCACACGTCCAGCGGATTTTCGGTGTTCTTCGGATGTTCTCGCCTGTCGTCTGTTTTTTCAGCGTGACGGTCGTTGCGGTCGATTTGACAATTTCCCATACCTGTTTGACGCGATGTCCATCAACATATGCGCCGACTTCAAATGTTTCTCCAACCTTGAATGGGTGCGTCGGCTTTATCGTTTCCTCTGCTTTAACGATTTCCAGAATCTCGGCGTATGCGGCAGTCAGATTGAATCCGTTCGGGGTGCGATAGATAATGTTCTTCGGGCCAGTTCGCAGGACGGTGCAGTCGTTGTAATGTTTGATTTTCACGACGTAGCCCGGCTTGATGTTTTCCTTGCTGAACTGCACGCCGCCCAGCTCGTCGATGCAGGACTGATAATAGCAGAGGCGGGAAATCTCGGATTCCAGACGTTCTTCTGCGTCTTCGATCCAGCGCTCGATCTCTGCACGCTCGATAGGCGTACCATCGAAGTGCTTCTGCTGTTCTCCCATTCCGTCGCATTCCAGCATGGCATGGTAATGGTCAAGATTTTTCTGGATGGCCTTGATGTTCTTCTGTGCGTCTTTCACGCGGCGGTCGCAGAATGCCTTATCCTTGGAATTTTCCAGATTTGCTGTTCTGCGTGCGACTTCCGCACGCTGGGCATAATACTCGGATTTTTTGAACTCTTCGAATCCACGGTCAAACGCGGCAAACATGCGCTCACGCTGCCGGGTGAACGCGCGGCCTGCGGACGTGTTGATGTTCGGCTGCGTGAAGAACGCGATATCGCCGCGCCTGTTCTCGATGGGCTTTTGCAGGGCTTCGCCGCGCTGTGCTGCCGCGTCGGATCTCGCTTCCATCCGGTCAGCTCTGGCCGCTGCCCGGTCTGCCTGCCGCTCCATCTTTTCCTCGAAGGTGAGTTCTTCGCCGGTCTTGCCCTGATACTCCGCACCAAGGTCTTTTGCTATGCGCTCAACATAGGAAAGGTGCGGACGCTTTGCACGGCTTACCCAGCAGCCGCCACGACGGGAGAAAAGGAAGTTGCTTCTGATCGTGGACTTCGTTTCGTCCGGCATGTCCTGATATTCTTCTTTCGAGAAGTGAAGTTCGAGTTTGTCTGTCTCGCGGTTGATGATGTAATACATTTTGATTGCCTCCGTATTCTGTAGTGTTTTGTCCTCTTGGTTTTATATCTACTGAAAATCTCAATTTGTCCCGAATATAAAAAAGAAAAGAGCGAATAGTTCTCTGCAATCGTTCATCGGATGCAGTATCAAAAAACTTTGCACTCCGCTTTCAACTTTCCCAGTTTCTTCGTTATGCCGGGAATCGTAAATGTACCGCGGAGTGCCGTTTTTTCTCCGGGATGCCGAAGAATTACACGCCATTCGAATACGATTTTGCTGCGTTCGGCTGCCTGCATGTGGTCGATTTCCTCTGACGAATACCGCATATCGTGGATTTCCATAAATCGCACACCTGTTTCTTCCTTGAAAAAAGTGTACATCTCCGGCATTGTTGCCTTAATCCTGATGCGACTTTCCATGTTATGTCCTTTCTGCCCTCGTAACCTCCGGGGCGGGAATGGCGTTTGCTTACACTTATGTATCTACAGGGGAAAGCGGTTTTGTCCCAGCCTACGTAAAAAACCTAGAGGCTCAAAATATCGTAGACTTCCTGCGACTCGTACCGGATAACAGCGCGGCCCTGATCGTCCTCCCCATCGTACATCGGCCCGCAGAAATTCTTGAGCTTCGGCGCGCCCTGCAATTCTGCCCGGCACGATACGCTACGGAACTCGCCGGAAGTCTCAAATGCTTTTTTTAAGTGTTCGGCAGTTTCATACGTTTCGACAATCATACGAGGCTGCGGGTCATCCGGGTTCATGCTGACAACCTTGTAGACCTTACCCTTCTGCTGAATTTCTGCAAGGTGGACGCGCTCTGATTCCTCGGCAATCTTCTGCTCCTGCGGGAATCCATCAACCAGACCGTAGAACATATTCTTGTCAAAGCAAAGGAAGCTTCTGGGCTGCTCCCATGTTGTTTCCTGCCATCCGGAGAAGATTGCCACGGGTTTTGTGCCATAGACACGCATTCCATAGACTGAGCGGCCACCGCGCTTTTTGAAGTAGATCGTCAGCGCGTCTTTGTACTGCGCATAAGGCTTGATATCTGCGGAATGTGCGTTGATGTGCAAAAAGTACACACCGCCGAACTCACTTTCGGTTACGATGGTCATTTTGGGATTCTTGGAACCGGCTGCTGCGTTCACGGCATCGGCGATTTCCTGGTAGATTTTGAGCTGTTTCATTGTATGTAGCCTCCTGTTTTCTTGGTTTTCTCTATACCTTTATTGCTACAGGGAAAGTACGTTTTGTCCCACTTGCATTCATTTTTGTGTTTTTTGTTAGTGGACTGGACATTGGAACAGAACGCAAAGATCGGCTCTGCTGGCAATCTCGTTGATGCGCTTGGGGGTTGTGCTGCCGAGGGAAAACACGGCGATAAAGTTCACGTGGCAATCGTCCGGGGTGAAGATCGGCTTGCACTCAACGCCTAGGGCGCGAAGATGGGTTGTGACGTTGGCAGCCTCTGTGACCTCGTGCAGCGCGTCGGCGTAGCACTCGCGGTAAAGGTCCACGCCGTATTTGTCGCGGATGGCGTCGAGCTGGTCCACGTCGAAAAGCTCAGTGAACGGCTCGTATCTGTGCGGGGTGGACAGGTGCGCGGCGATGATCTCGTTTCTGCAAGGCCAGTATCCAGCGGTTTTCATTTTGTGAACCTCTTTTCTTGGTTTTCTTTCTGTACACCTATATATCTACCGGCGCAGCGTCATTTGTCCCGCTGCGCCGGTATTTTTTTATTCGACTTCCTGCTTGGAGATTTCCCAACTGTAGACCGTGGCCTGTTCCAAATAGTCGCGCCCACACCGGCCGAGGTGAATGCTCATGGGCTCGTCCCACGACATATCTTCGTCCCAGAAATCTTCGTCGTACTCCGCGCGGATGGCTCCGGCTCCGGCCACGATCTGCGCGCGGGCTTTCTCGATCTTTTCAAAAACGCCCAGGACTTCTACGCCCTCATTGTCGGGCGTATCCCAATGGTGAACCACTACAAAAACTTGCATGATTTTTCCTCCATCAAATGTAGTACCAGACGATGAACTTATTTTCTCTGCCGTCGGCGGATCGCCACGGCGTCATGTGCGCCTTGCGGCGCTGCTTTTTGCGAGCCGCCACAAATGCGGCGGCTTGCTGTTCTGTGCTGAAAAATTCAAAGGTTTTGCGGTGCTGGTTTCTTCTCATGCTGTTTCCTCCTGACTGATGCGCAGCTCGTGAATCAGGTCTTGCAACTCACGCAGTTTTTCTGCCTGTTCGTTTGTCGTGGTCTCATCATGGAAGAAGTCGCTGAAAACTTCATCGATGCTTCGGATGATCTCGCTGTATTTCATGGTCGTGCCCTCCTGTTTATGCTGCTTCCGTTTCCGCGAACTCGGCGCGGATTTTCTCAAGACAGAATTTCTTCACGGCTGCTCGGCTCATGGTTTTTTCGTCGTAGCTGTTCGGCCTGTCCCAGACGCGGACGCGAAAAACGCCGTTATCAATGTCCGCAATTTCGCGGTATATGCAGACCGTCAAACTCCCTGTGAAATAGATTTTCAAAGCGTTTAATGTGCTTGCATCGCTCCGGAAGATCTTCATGCCTGAATCAAACAGTTTCGCGGCGGTTTCTTCGGAAAATGCAAGGGCGTGCTGCTCGACGGTTTCAAAACAGCCGAAGACGTTTTTTGCGTCGTAGTTCGCAATGAATTGCATGATGCTGCCCCCTCTCACAGAATGAACTCGATGAGCGAGTCCGCGCACAGGATAACGATGAACATGACTGCGATGGCCGCGCCGGTGAAGAACATCTGAAAGCCAGAAGATTTATAATAGTTTTTCATGTGTAATTTCCTCCGTTTCGGTAGTTTTCTTTACATTTATTACTCTACCGATAGGGCGAGATTTGTCCCGCCCTTTTGCCGGATTTTTAACTATTTTCGAGTTTCCACGCTGCCCAAATCTCCGGCACATCTTCGCCGAGATTCAGCCGTTTGAAACAGAACATCATGAACCGGACAAATTCGTCCATGTCATCGACTTTTCCAAGAAGTTCTCTGAATTCGTTTTCCATGATATTTTCTCCTTTACTGCTCAAGCGCCTTTTTCGGCGCGTACTTGTTGATGAAGTATTTCTGTGCTTTCGGCGTTACCATGACCGTCCGGTCGATGACAGCGCCCTCTTTTGAAATGCGCGGGGATTCTTTGATGAAGAACAGGCCGAGTTCGGCGGCTTTCTGCGTGGGAAGATTGTAGTCGCTTCCGGTCTTGATCAAATAGCCATCGTTCCGCAGGAGTTCAAACAGCCGATTGCCGCCGATAGGGAAGCCGTTCTGCGTTAGAATTTTCGCAAGCTCCCGGACGAGGATATTTGTGTCGGAGCTTGTGATCGCGTTTGCGAAGCGGACAGCCGGTGCGTCTTGTTCAATCCGCTCTTGTAGCTTTGCTACACGGTCGTTTGCGATTTGAAGCGCACGGGCCATGACCTGCTCTGGACTATTCCACGCTTTTTCAAGTTGGATAAAATACTGCCGCGCTAGTTTCCCTTTCTCTGTGCGCTGTAGCATACATATTTCTTTTGCCATCTCAATGGTGAGTTCAGCGTCTCTGGATGGTCTTCCTCCGGTTTGTGTTTTACTCAAAAATGAGTAAAAGTCTTTTCCTTCCTCAAATCCATATTCACACATTCTTGAAAACCAGTCATTGAAACGTGTTTCAACCTCCAAGGCTATGTGCAAATCCCTTGCTGATACTGTAATCCGTTCCGGGTTTTCTGTGTTCACCGGAACAATTTGTGCAAGTTCGTTTTTCATTTAGAATCCCTCCCACTGGTTCCTCCTGGTTCCATTCCGTCTTGAACGCCGAGAAGATACATACGATACGCAACGCAAGCAAGTGTATCCGCAAAGATTTCTTCGCCGGATTTGCCGACTTGTTTTGAAGCCTCTTTATGCGCCGTTTCATATGACGCCATAAATGCCTCCAAAACTTCACTGTAGGTGCGTCCTTTTGTGAAAACGCTCATGGGGATAGATTCATCTGGATATTTGTTTGCCATGTTTACACTCCTTTTCATTTTTCGGATTTTCCGATATGTATAGAAAATCCCCGAAAAAAGGTTGACCTTTTCCGGGGAGCGTAGTAATATATTTACGCTCCCCATCTTCCGTAAGATGTGGACACCATCCCTCATGCTGTCAGTCCGCCAAGATCGAACAGCGTGGGGGATTCTTATTTACCTTCCAATAAGAGAATCCCGTCTCGAATGGCTTCTGTGCGCTTCTTGCCGGTTCTTTCACAGTAATCGTCAAGAATTTTCAGCGTCTTATCGTCCAAACGAACGTGAAGCGGGTTTGATTTCGGGTTCTCTGATTTCGGGCGTCCAGTGCGTGGACTCATGTTTTCACCTCACTTCTTGTAGCCCATGAATACAATATAATTCATGTAGCCCGGAAAGTCAATAGGGAAGATTAAGGTCTAGGAGAATTTTTTCAAGACCGCTTGGCGGCGCGGCCTATGTCTTGATTCCTGTTTTCAGTATAACAAGCGGTGCAAATGTTTTTTTACATTGTTATGTCTACCTAGAAAAGGGTATAAAAATCCCCTGCGCAAAGCTGTTGACTTCCGCAGAGGTTCGTTTTATAATAGATTAAACGAACTCCTGCGAATCCTCGTAGGGTTTGTGCGATAGGGCAGAGCGTGCTAACTTTGGTCGGTGAAAACGTTCTGCTCTATTTTCATTTTTTCTTGACCGCTTGAATACCTTTTTTGATAAGTTCCAGAATTGAAAGCCCAGTTTCCTTTGCAGCAGCTTGAATTTCTGCTTTTTCGCTAGGTGTTACACGGATGTAAATTCTTTCGCTTTTCGGGTTTTCGCTGTGCGGCCTTCCTTGTGACGGGGACATCTTTGCACCTCCTTTTTTGTCCGCACAATAATTATATATTGTACGCACGCAAAAGTCAACCATAAATTTCGCGATCTCAGGAAAATTTTCTTGCTATCTTTATGTCTACCGATAGCAAGTGATTTGTCCCGGAAAATCACATAAAATATGTGTCACAAAGGTAAAAAGCAAGCCGTCCCAGATGGGGCGGCTTTTTGTATATGCGCGGATGTATATTCACTGTTTGCTGTAGACTCCACTGTAGAATCTACACGAACATCTACAGCACATCTACCCTCTTATTCTTTATTATCTTATTTCTGTATCTTAGAATATTTTAGGAAAGAAAGGGTAATAGAAAGGGGGTATGGGGGAAAGGAAAAGGGGAAGAAGCCCCTTTTTTGCGCTCTCACGCCCTCAGAGGCTCTACTTGCCGCACAGAAAAGAAATGGGATAGTTTCATCCGGCAGTACCCGTTCGGCGCTTCTGCGGCCTCCAGCGGCTCGTCAGAGGTATTCTTACGGGTGACATACTTCCAAATCGGGAAAGACGCGACAGCGTGTTCACCTTTGCGGACGATGAAGCCACGCTGTTTCCAGGCGTTGAAAGTGTGGATTTCTTCGGGGATTTCGAGTTTTTCGGTGCTTCCGTCCTCGTTTACCACGTCGAGGAAGCGGCCCGTGCCTTTGAGAATGCCGTCGTTCATTAACCGGACGGATTCGTCAAGAATGATTGCTGCGTTAGTCATGAGTAAGTACCTCCGTTTGTCTTGTCTTTCTATCTTTACTTCTACCGGAAATCGGCGTTTGTCCCGCAATGGATAAAGAAAAAACGCCGGAATTTCTTCCGGCGCTGTAATTGTGCGCGCTTATTTCAAAAAACTTTCGGCTGTTTCAACTGCCCACGCGATTGCGGCGTCGAACGAACGTATAAATTCCCGTGTCCGCATAGAACCGCCGAAGAACGTGTTCCCGACCGTCACAACGGCATCGTAATACTTGCAGCCACCGTCCGAATGCTCCGCGACCTCTGCCCGAACTTCGCGCCCTGAAATCGTGCGGCCAATTCGGCTTGAAACGTAGTTTGATCCTGCGGTCCAGCCCTCCGGCGTGTACATCTTCGAGGCCAGATAATCAGCGGGGAAGTCAACCGTGATCTTCCCGTCGTGGTAGTCATAGGCGTTGCAGTCTGCGAACATTTTCTTGTAAACACGATAAGGGATTGCACGACTTTTTGCTTTTGACATTGTAATCACTCCTTCACAAGTATTCGCTTCTGCTTATATATCTACCGAAACGCGGCCGTTTGTCCCGCTCAATCGAAAAAATAAGGGGCGATTTCTCGCCCCCATCAATCCCAAACGTGTTCTTGCACATATGCGTCCCACTCAACATTTGCGTCTTTTAACGCTTGCGCGTAGTCTCCACCGTTGATGATACTCTCAAGTGCTTTTCGGCCTGCGGCGGATTTCGCATAGTGTGGAGAATGCGACATTTTTTCCGCTTCCAAAAATGCGGCTGCGCGTGGATATTTCGCGCGCATGGCATCCATGTCATACTGCGGACGTGGACGGAGACCAACGCCGGAATCTCCGCGTTCCATATTTGCATTGAATTCTTCGTCCCAGGCTTCAAGATCTGCTAACGCGGCTCGAATCTCTTTGAGTCCGGAAATTGCGTCGATTTTCTCTTGATACTCCCGCGCGTCGCGTTTCTTAGCTGCATCGCGTTCTGCAAAGTATTCCAAAATTTCTGGTTTTCGCTTTCTCAGGTTCGCCATAATTTCAGCACGCGCTGCCGGCTCGTTCGGGAGTATGCGCGCCCAAATTTTATCTGGATTAAGCCAGCAAAGATCATATCGCCTTACGATCTCCTCAATCGTCATTTCTTCTGCTTTTTTCATGCTGCCCCCGTCCTTTACTGCCATTTTGCGGCACACCGCGCAAGAACGCGCCCGCTTCCGCTTCGAATGCTTACGGTTCCCCTGATAGCGTCGCCGTCCAAGCGTTCCGCCGATTCAATGTAAACCGTGGTTATCGTCTCGTCCTGCGTGAAAAGGAACCCGTCACCATACTCCGTTTCTGCAACTTGCATAAAGTCGGGCAGTTCGATTTCTGTGTGGAGCCAAGTACCGGGGAAGTTTTCCTTTGACTTGGCCTTTATGACGATTTTATCCGGTATGTTTCTTGCTCCGGATGGGATTCTGTAAAGATGTGCAATCATGGTGTTCATCCTTTCGTTTATTTCCTCTATCTTTCATTCTACCACATATTTCAGATTTGTCCCAGCTTTTTGCGAAAATTTTTCAACTTCTGAAATCTCTAGTTTTCTCGGTTTAGCTGGTTTCGGTGATCTGCTGGTTTTGCTGGTTTTTCCCGATTCCTGATTTCTTTGGTTTTCTCGGTTTTGATCCGTCCGTTTGTTTCCTTGGTTTTTTTGGTTTTTCTGGTTTCCTCGGTTCTTCTGGTTTGCTTGGTTCATCGAAAACATTGAATAATTATGCGCATAAAAAGGGCGCGGAAGTTAATCACAACCGCGCCGCCTGGTGTATCATATTTTGCGGTAAACGCAGCCCGTCCACGCTTGGCATGTCGTGCCGTCGCAAGTCGCGCCGCGTCGTTTGCAGTCAACGCAGATCGGATTCAGCTTCTCAGCGTCCTTTTCAAGCCATTTCACAGATTTGATATAGTCGCAGATGTCGCGGCTATATTCGCCGTTTTCAACGTAAGCGCAAAGTTCGCGCTGCACGTCGGATTCTTCGCCATTTTCCATGGCCTCGGCAATCGGCGTCACGATTTCCGGGAAAACGTCGAGGTAGCCCATGACGCCGGTGTAAAAATCGCCGGGGACATACTCTTTTCCGTTTTTACGATCAAGAATCAAATCAATAATCATTTCGTTCGCTCCTTTTCACTGGCCGCGCTTCGTGCGCGGCTTTTTCTATCTTTATATCTACGCGATTTTTCAATTTGTCCCGGCCATCGGCAAAAAAATTTTCGTAGAACGCAAAAGAAAAAACAGCGCCCGGCTTTCACCAAGCGCTGCTATACCCCGAAGTTTTCCGGGCGTTCTGTTCAGTTTTTCGGTGTCCGTCCATCAGCCCCGGAGTTTTCCGGCGTCCCTGTTCAGGCCGTCAGTCTCCCGGAGTTTTCGACCCTGCCTGTTCAGGCGGTAGGTCCCCAGAATTTCCGGGAGCCGACTGTTCAGCAAGTAAACGTTCGAGGCGCCTATTTAGTGCATCGATAGTATCTCCGCTATGCGCTTTGATCTCAGCCGCGCGCGCAGATTCGAGCAAAGAAATAGCGGCCTGTTTTTTCTGCCACATTTCAAACTCGCGCGCTGCCGTCGATTCCACTGCACGACGGATAAACGCAGACGCGCCCTTATCACCTGCCCGCCAGGCGGCCCCCACTGCAACGCTTAAAATATCGCCTGAAATCGTGAGCTTGTTTATATCGGCGGGCGGAACATAGCCTTTTATGATTTCTGCATACATAAGTATGTAATTCCTCATTTTCCGTGGATCGCACGAAGGCACCGTAGCCCCAAGATGATATACATCATAGTTTTGCGCGTGTGCAGTGTAGTGGCATCTATGGCATAGTGTAACGCCGTTCTCAATATCAAGCGCGTCAGCCGGGAATTTTGTTCTGCTCTTTATATGGTGCGTTTCGAGTTTTTCCGTACTGCCACAATAAATGCACCTGTTCCCGTCCCGACTTTTTACGACCTTCGCCCAGTTGCCTTGCGTAACATAATAAGCCATAAATTCACCCCCTGTTTGTTTCTGTTTTGTATTCTACCGGGTTTCACATGTTTGTCCCGGCTATAGCCGTATTTTTTTATTGCGGCTTTTCCGGGCTTGGTTCGATCTGCTGCATGATCGTCTGTCCGTCCGGGAGAACGAAGCCGACCACGACACCGCACCCATACGCGCCCGCGATCTGCTCCAAGTCCGCGACGCTCCAAGTATTGCGCTTTAGGCGCTGGCTGATGTTTTGCGGCGTACTATTAAGCCGCCCGGCCATATCCGCCGCTGTGCTATCACACTCCAGAAGCAGCCGCTTTATCATTTTTGAGATATCCATACATTTACCACCTTTCCGCGCCGCCTGTCTTTTTATCTACCGCGTGCGCTGGATTTGTCCCGATTATAAATCATTCAGTTGAATTTGTCAATTATAACAGAAAAAACATCAATTATTTAGTCAATCTGCCGATTGAAAAACTAAACCGTATAGTTTATAATCAAGCTATCAAATGAAACAACGAACGCCCCGCAAGGGAAAGGAGAAAAACATCATGGCATACAACTACAAAATCGGCGAGCTGAAAGATAACGCCCGCTACACCGTCCACACCGTCGACAAGTGGGACGGAAGCGCCAAGACCGAGACAATGACCGGCGCAGTCCTCAAGAGCTTTACAAACGGATGTGCCCACCTCTACGACATCCACGCCGAGGAGATCACCGAGCCGCAGGAAGCCCAGGAGCCCGCCGAGATCATGAAGCAGGCGGGCGCGCTGGAGCTCCCGCAGCGCGTCGCTCTGTACGTGCCCAGCACCACGGACACCGACAAGCCCACCGACAACGCCGCACAGGTTGAACGCGTCGCCCGCGAGTTTTGCGGCTGGTTCGGCGGCGCAACCGCCCAGGAATCAACCGGCTTCTGGATGTCCGACACCGCCGGACTGGTCCGGGAGGCTGTGACCATCGTTTACGCGGCCTGCACCGCCGACCAGCTCCGCGAACGCCTGCCGGACGTGCTGAACCTTGCGCAGCAGATCAAAGCCGAAATGCAGCAGGAAGCGCTTTCGTGCGAAATCGGCGCCACTCTGTACATCATCTAACCACCAACCACCCCGGCGGCACACGCCGCCGGGAC
>ERZ773188.457-NODE-457-length-50782-cov-4.540619_pt1 | contig 50782 bp, 49 predicted proteins | sample MGYA00581011_ERZ773188 | MGnify/ENA primary metagenome ERZ773188 (study PRJEB29015, sample SAMEA2737798) | human gut metagenome | biome: human gut; feature: human-associated habitat; material: faeces | place: China | collected 2012 ...
ACGAGTACCAGATGAAGAAGGACGCCCAGGGCAACGAGTATGAGGTGTGGACCAAGATCCTGCCCATCCGGGACTGGGAGGCCCTGGAAAAGGAGTGGTCGGACGCCAACTCCTCCGAGAATCCCGGCGACGTGGCGGGCTGACCGTCGCGTCCCTTCCCGGATAACACAGCCAAAAGGAACAGACGAGAACCCTCGTCTGTTCCTTTTTTTGTGGGCATGATCCCGTGACCCTGCCGCATAGGGTAAGGGGAAGGAGGGATGCGGGATGCCACAGACAGAATGCCCGGCGCAGGAAGAGGCCTGGCGCAGCACCACGGAACGAACCCCCGGGGCCTTTCGGCGGCTGATGTCGCAGTGTGGGAGTGGCGTGGAGAACTGTCTGCTTCCAGACAGCGTGGCGGGGTTTGTGGAAGGGGAGCATTGCAGCGTACTGCTCAAAGCCCTGGGCGACGGGCATCTTCGGCCCATCGGCAGTATGGTGGATGCCAGCGTGCGGGACCGAAACAAGCCGGGCGCGTGCTACGTGTATTTCCGGGTGATGAAACGGGGAGAGACGCCCATTCGCATGGCCTTTGGCAGCGTGGGCTCCTCCCGGATGGAGTACAAGGCGCGGATGCTGTTCCGGCCCAGGATATGGACCGCCAGCAGGGGCGGGTATGTCAGTGACCGGGATGGCATGGGAAACATCAACGGGACCCCCTTCTCCCAGACAAAGCAGCGGCAGACGCTGGAGACCCTTCTGGCCATGGACCGGACAGGGCGGGGCAATGCGGAGGTCGGCATCTATGGCCCGGTCTCCATGGAGGACCTTGACAGCGCCTGGTGTGTGTTTCCCTATTCCCTGGACAGAATCCAGCGGCGGATCCAAGCGGGGCAGAGGGCGGGGGACCAGATGGTCCGTCGTCCCCAGCCGGCGCTGGTGCGCCCAAAGGGGCGCCCCGCCAACCTGGGACGGCCTGGGGCGGCGGCGTATCTGGCCCGCCCAAAGCCCCGGGTGGAGGGCATGTCTGCCCAGGCAAAGCTGGAGGAGGCGGTCAGGTGGTACCAGAGTTTGTCGGCCCACCTCCCCCATGTGCAGGACAGGGGCGTGGTCTCAGGGGGCGGGCAGGCACACTGGATTCAATTTTCCCGATAGGAGGCAGAACCATGGAACAATGGGAAGCAATGATGGGCGGCAAGACGTTTATCACCGACCTGGGTGAGGAGCGGCACGCTGAGATCAACGGCGTGGACACCGTGGTGGGCCGGTACGCGGTGTGGTCGCCCATCCGAAACGCCAGCCGCCACCAGATTGTGGAGGTGGGCTGCGATTTGCAGGCCCTGGTGGAGAAATACCAGATTCCCGACAGCCGGGTGTGTGTCCTGGCGTAAAAAGGAGGCAGAGCGATGCAGGTTGAGTTCGGCCGCCTGGTCACGGCCCTGGGGCAGGCGGTCTCGGAGGCACAGCGGGCGGTGGCGGCCCACGCGATTGGAAACTATCTGGCCTACTTCCGGCGCGGGCCCGCCGACCAGGACGGGGGCGCGGGCTATACACCCAACACGACCTCGATCCTGTTCCCCCCATCCACCGGCGGAGAGGAGGGGGCACGGGTTGCGGTGCCCTTGGTGACCCTGGCCCACCACAACGCCTTGGGTCTGGACAGCGTCCGCATTAAGCTGTGTGCGGCGGCCGCGGTGGACGAGGAGGAGAAACTGCTGCTGGATTTCTCCCCGCCGGGGAGAGCCAGCGGAGAACCCCCGCTGCTGACGGAAATGGAGCTGTGTTTTCGCTGTGATGACCCGCCGGAAGGAACCGCGCGGGTCACCACCGAGATGAACAAATCATTATAAGAAAAGGAGATATTGACCATGGCAGAAGAGTTTGGGAGAAGTTTTGCCACGCTCCCTATGGGGCAGCTGATCTGCGGGCCGATCATCGCGGTGGCCCAGGGACAGTCTGAGCTGTGCAGGGTATATTTGGACTACTTATTTGAGCTGGCGTTTCGGGAGGGCGACCCGGAAAAGGGGATTAACAGCGTGAAATTTAAGCTGCCCCGCCAGATCGTGACCCCTGAGGGCGACACCAAGACAGTGGAGCTGGAGGTGGAGGCCCCGCTGCTGTCCCTGGTGCCTGTGCCGGCGTTTACCATGGACGAAGCCACGGTGCAGTTTACCATGGAGGTCAAAGACATCAAAACCGACAAGAGCGGCAGCGCCTCCTCCCTGGACACAATGGCAAAATTCTCTGCTTGGGGGTTCAGCTCCAGCGTGACCGGGAAGGTGACCACGTCCCATGAGAATACCCGAACCACAGATCAGTCGGCCAAGTACGACATTTTTGCCCGGGCCTCTCAGCAGCCCCCGGCGGAGGGGATGGCAAAGCTCACGGCCCTCTTTGCGTCGGTGGTGGAACCCATTGAGGCGGAGGGCAGCGGCGGCTGAATCCCCAAACACAATAGGAACCTGCCCTGTTTCGGGGCAGGTTCCTATTGTGCTTTAGGGAGCGGAAAATGGGGCTGTCCATGCCGGGCAATGTTTGGTATACTATTCCTGTAATCCAGAGAAACAGGCCAACAGGCCGGAGAGAAGGTGGGTTCATGCTGCAGGAAACGCTGGCCTATGAGGTGCTCTCTGTGGTGGAGGAGATTCCGGCGGGGAAAGTGGCCACCTATGGGCAGATTGCCCGGCTCATCGGCCGGCCCAGGAACGCCCGCCTGGTGGGGCGGATTCTCCGGGGGGCCGAGCAGTATGGGAGCTATCCCTGTCACCGGGTGGTAAACCACGCAGGCCGCCTGGCCCCCGGCTGGCCGGAGCAGGCGGCCCTGCTCGCGGCGGAGGGGGTCTTCCTGAACCAGAGAGGTTGTGTGGATTTGGCCCGGGACCAGTGGGATTGCTGACAGAAGTACAGAGGAAAGGAGGGGCACCATGGCAAAGCGCGAGGTTCTTCGGCAGTATTTTGGACACACCAGCTTTCGGCCGGGCCAGGAGGCCCTGATTGACGGCATCCTGGCGGGCCGGGACGCCCTGGGGATCATGCCCACCGGCGGCGGCAAGTCCCTGTGCTATCAGGTCCCGGCACTGCTGCTGCCGGGGCTGACCCTGGTGGTGTCCCCGCTGATCTCCCTGATGAAGGATCAGGTGGCGGCCCTCAACGGCGTGGGGATTCCCGCGGCTTTCCTGAACAGTGCCTTGGATGCCCAGGCATTCCAGGCGGTTTGCCGGGAGATTCGGCAGGGGATGCACAAACTGATTTACGTCGCCCCGGAGCGGCTGCTCCAGGAGGGGTTTCTGGCGCTGATGCAGGAGCAGAAGATTGCCCAGGTGGCGGTGGACGAGGCCCACTGCATCTCCCAGTGGGGCCAGGATTTCCGGCCCAGCTATCGGAAGATCACGGAGTTTGTGGCCCGGCTGCCCCGGCGGCCTGTGCTGTCGGCCTTTACCGCCACCGCCACGGCGGAGGTCCAGGCGGACATTCTGGCCCAGCTGGAGCTGCGGGACCCGGTGAAGGTGGTGACGGGCTTTGACCGGCCCAACCTCTATTTTGCGGTGCAGCAGCCCAAGCGGAAGCAGCCGGTCCTCACCGCCCTGGTGGAGGCGCGGCGGGACCGGAGCGGCATTGTCTACTGTGCCACCCGGTCTGGGGTGGAGAAGATCTGTGACCTGCTGTGCCAGCGGGGCATCCCCGCCACCCGTTACCACGCGGGGCTGTCAGAGGAGGAACGGCAGCGGAATCAGGACGATTTTCAGTTTGACCGCAAGACAGTGATGGTGGCCACCAACGCCTTTGGCATGGGCATCGACAAATCCAATGTGAGCTTTGTTATCCATTACAACATGCCCAAGAGTTTAGAGGCCTATTATCAGGAGGCCGGCCGGGCGGGCCGGGACGGGGAGGCGGCGGAGTGCATCCTCCTCTACGGGCCGGGGGATGTGGCCACTGCCCAGTTTTTCCTGCAACAGGCGGGAGAGAACGAGGACCTCTCCCCAGAGGAACGGGCGGAGGTTCAGGCGCGGGACGCCCGGCGCCTGGAGGCCATGGTGAACTACTGCAAGACCACCCACTGCCTCCGAGGGCACCTTCTGGACTATTTTGGCCAGGCCCACGATCCCACCTGCGGCAACTGTGGAAACTGCCGGAGCCAATTTGTCCAGGTGGACATCACCCGGCAGGCGCAGATGATCCTCTCCTGCGTCAAGCGGGTCCAGGGAAAGCTGGGGTACTATGTGGGCGCGGACCTGCTGAGCAAAGTGCTCCGGGGGAGCCGGAGCCAGCGGGTGCTCACGCTGGGGTTGGATGGGCTGACCACCTATGGCCTGCTGCGGGACACCTCGGAGGCCTTGACCCGCCGCTATCTGGAGGCGCTGGAGGAGGCGGGGTATCTGGTTACAGAGCCTGTTCACAAGACCCTCCGGCCCACCACCCAGGCGGGGGAGGTCCTTTTCCGGGGGAGCAAGGTATTCTTAACCCAGCGGGCGGCGCCGGCGGTGTTCCGTCCCAGGGAAGAGGGACTGGAGCGGTCGGGACAGCAGCCGGAGGACCAGGAACTGATGGCGGCGCTGAAGGCCACCCGGCTCCAGCTGGCCCGGCAGGAGGAGGTCCCTTTGTACGTGATTTTTTCCAATGCCACGTTGGCGGACATGGCCCGCCGCCGGCCGCAGACCATGGAGGAATTCCTGTCAGTGTCCGGTGTGGGCGAGGTCAAGGCCCGGAAGTATGGCGCGGCCTTTCTGGCGGTTTTGGCCCGGGCGGAGAAGGAGGAGGTATGACAGCATGACATGGACGCTGCGTCCCTGGCGGATGTCTGACGCCGGGGCCCTGGCCGCGTTGCTCCAGGATGGACGGGTGCGGCGCATGCTCCGGGATGGTTTGCCCTATCCCTATACGGAGGCGGATGCCCGGGCCTTTCTGGCGGAGACGCTGGCATCGGACCCGGAAGAGGTGTTTGCCTTTGCCATTGCCCAGGAGGATATTCCCGTGGGCAGTTTGGGTATGTTCCGCCAGGGAAATATCCACCGCCGCACGGCGGAACTGGGGTATTATCTGGGGCCGGACCACTGGGGGCAGGGAATCGGCACCTGGGCGGTGCGGGAGGCGGTTCAATGGGCCTTTGCCCGGACAGATCTGCTGCGAATCTTTGCGGAACCCTTCGCAGAGAACCACGCCTCCTGCCGGGTGCTGGAGAAAGCGGGGTTCCAGTTGGAGGGGGTCTTGCGGCAGAACGCAGTCAAGGACGGACGGGTGCTGGATATGAAGATGTACGCCCGGTGCCGGGGAGAAAATGACCCGCAGCCTGTGTTGTAGAGAACACAGGCTGCGGGTTTCTCAATAGCAGGAGAGGGTGAGGTATAGGGTGGGGAAGGGATGCCCCTGGGGATCAGCGGGGGTGCGGTGGTGGACCCGGTAGCTGCGCCGCAGGAAAAAGCCCAGTGCCCGGGTGTTGGCCTCCCAGACAGTGATCTGGTCGAGGTAGTGCTTGGCCATGGCATGCTGAAACAGGCGGCTTCCCAGCCCCTTGCCCTGCTGGTTAGGGGGAAGAAAAAACAGCTCCAGGCTATGGCCGCTGACGCCCAGAACGCCCACCGGGGCGCCGGTGTCATCCAAGGCCACCGTCAAATGGGCCACGGTGCGGAGGACCTGGACCACCCCGGCGGCCAGGTCCTGTACGGTGTGGCGGGGGAGGGCACTGTGGTCAGCCTGGACAGTGGCGGTCCAGAGGGTCTCCAACCGGGCGATCCACGCGGGGGAGCGGTCCTGAAAGGAGAGTTCAAGCCACTGCATCGGAGCACCTTCTTTCTACCGGAATGGAGGAGAGCGGCTCCACCTGAATTTTTGGTGGGGAGACGTACTGGGTATAGGAGTGGTAGGAGAGCAGGCAAAGAATCCCCCATAGAAGGACGAAGGCCAACAGGATGCCCACCACCACCTGCCAAATCCGCCTGGCCCGGCGGTTCTTTTGGGCCAGCTGCTCGTTGATCCGGGCCAGTTGTTCGGCCACCTGATCCGTGGAGGACTCCGGCGGCAGGGGGGCGCCCAGCAGCTGGCTGACGGGGACCTCCAATACCTCGGATAGGCGGACCAGCAGGGCGGCGTCCGGGACGGACAGGCCCTTCTCCCACTTGGAAATGGTCTGCCGGACCACATGCAGACGGACGGCCAGATCTTCCTGGGTCAGGCCCTTGGCCTTCCGGTAGGTTTTGAGATTTTCTTGAAACATAGACAGAAGCCTCCTTGTATTTCTTCTCTCAGCATAGTGAATTTGCCCCGTTGCGGCAAGCAACGGAAAGAAACAAAGGGGGAAACGGGTTAACGGACAGGCGGCGGAGCCTCCTGGGCCCATGTGCCGGAGAGGGCAAAACCGTGGTGCAGGGGACCGGAACCCTGTCCCAGGTCCAGCATGGCGGCCAGGGCCTGGGAGACGTAGTCCTTGGCCCGCTGTACTGCCTGGGGCAGGGAAAACCCTTTGGCCAGGTTGGCCGCGATGGCGCTGGAGAGGGTACAGCCGGTGCCGTGGGTGTTGGAGTTGGCGATCCGGCGGCCCCGAAACCACTGGAGGGTGCCGTCGGCGTAGAGCAGGTCATTGGCGTCGTTGACACTGTGCCCGCCTTTGCACAGCACGGCGCAGTGATAGGTCTGGCTGATCCGCCGGGCGGCAGTTACCATGTCGGCTTCTGTCTGAATGGAGCACCCGGACAGAACCTCCGCCTCAGGCAGGTTGGGGGTGAGAAGGTCTGCCAGGGGGAGCAAGGTCTGGGTCAAGGTTTCCACCGCGTCCTCATCCAGGAGACGGGCCCCACTGGTGGCGACCATCACAGGGTCCACTACGATGTTGGCCGCCTGATAGGTCCGAAGGCAGCGGGCGATGGTCTGGATGAGAGGGGCGGAGGAGACCATACCGATCTTCACCGCGTCCGGGGGAATGTCAGTGAACACCGCGTCAATTTGCTGCTGTAAAAAATGGGGGGTGACGTCCAGAATGGCCGACACCCCGGTGGTGTTTTGGGCGGTCAGGGCGGTGATGGCGCTCATGGCGTAGACCCCGTTCATGGTCATGGTTTTCAGATCTGCCTGGATGCCGGCGCCGCCGCTGGAATCACTGCCGGCGATCGACAATGCTGTTTTCATGGAGGTGTCTCCTTTGCTGCGTTGGTACAGAGATCAAAACCCGGCGGCACAGAGGCCGCAGGCTGTGAGGGAGGGACTAAGGAATGGGATGGGGGAACAAAACTTGCCGGGCCTGGCGGGCCAGGGCCTGGGCGGCGGCCTGGATATCCTCTGCCCTAAAGAGGCTGGAGACCACGGCGATGCCCGCCGCGCCGGACCCCTTTAACTGGGCCAGGTTGCTTGGGCCGATGCCGCCGATGGCCACCGCGGGGATGGAGACCGAGGCGCAGATGCCCCCCAGCTCCTCTGGCGTAAGGCGCTGGGCGCCGGGCTTGGTGGGGGAGGGGAAAACGGCCCCCACCCCCAGGTAGTTGGCCCCGGCGGCTTGGGCGGCCTGGGCCTGCTGGACGGTTTTGGCCGTGGCCCCAATGATAAAGTCCGGGCCCGCCCGCCGGCGGATATGCGCCACAGGCAGGTCCTCACTGCCCACGTGGACGCCATCTGCCCCGCAGGCCAGGGCCAGGTCCACCTGGTCGTTGAGGATCAGGGGGACGTGATACCGGCGGCACAGGGCCTTGACTTCCAGGGCCTCTGCCAGGAAGGCGGCTGGGTCCAGGTCTTTTTCCCGGAGCTGGACCAGGGTGACACCGCCCTGGAGGGCGGCCTCCAGCTGTTCCAACAGGGTTTGCCGCCCGGTCCAGGCCCGGTCGGTGACAGCGTAAAGGAGAAGCTGATCAGGGTGAAATGGCATGGGAAAAGCTCCTTTCCAACGTGTGCAGGTAGGATGCGGGGTCGGGACAGGTCATGAAGCTGCTCCGAAAGCAGGCGCCTCGGGCCCCGGCCCGGCGCACCCCGGGGAGGGTTTCCGCCGTGATGCCGCCAATGGCGTAAACAGGCAGGGGGACAGCGGCGCAGACCTGGGCCAGGAAATCCAATCCCCGCCCGGGCAGGCCCGGCTTGCAGCTGGTGTCAAAAATATGTCCGGCCAGAAGATAGGTGGCTCCCAGTGCCTGGGCCTCCAAGGCCTCCGCCACGGAATGGCAGGAGGTACCCAGGGAGGAGAAGGCAGCGCGTTCCTCCTTGGGCATGGCGCGCAGAAGGGGCAGGGGAAGGTGAAGGGCCGTGGCCCCCAGGGCCCGGGCGGCGGAGGGGAAGGTGTGGAGGATGCAGGGGACCTGATGTTGCCGGCAGAGGGAGAGAACCTGGGCAGCCAGAGCCCGATAGGCGGATTCACACAGATCCTTTTCCCGCAGGATCACCCCGGCAGGACCTGCCGCGGCGATGCGGGAAATCTGTGACAGAAAGTGTTCAGGACATAAGGTGCGGTCGGTGACGCACAGAATGGATGGGGCTGTGTGGAGCATGGCAATTCCCTCCGGGAGAAAGGGGGCGTACTGCCCGCCTCCGGCGGCGTTTGGCCGGGGCGGGGGACATCGCTGTGGGATGGGTCCCTGTACTTTGTTTTTTCATTATAGCTTGCCGCTGGAACAAATACAAGAGGGGGCGGAGACGCAAACCCTCGACACAGCGGGGCCTTTGTGGTAAGATACAAAAAACATGCGGAAAAAAACAGAAACAAAGGGGGACGTGAGATGCATATTCCCACTTGCCAGACCCAGGAACTGGAGATTTTGACCTTTGAGCAGGCCCTGGTCCCGACCCAATGGGATTTTGACCGGGAGAAGTGGTTGTATATTCCCGATCACTACGCGGAGTACCGGTACCTGCTGGGGACCCGGGGAGAGAATCCCCTGATCTGTATCGGGATCAACCCCTCCACCGCGGTGCCGGGGGACCTGGACAATACGCTGAAATCGGTGGAACGGATCGCGGCGGGCAACGGCTACGACAGCTTTTTGATGTTCAATGTCTATGCCCAGCGAGCCACCCGACCGGAGGACATGGATGCCCAATGCAACCAGGCCCTCCACCGGGAGAATATGACGGCGTTTCGGTATGTCCTCTCCCAGGTGGGGGCGGGTTTTACCCCTGCGGTTTGGGCGGCCTGGGGCACCATCATAGAAAAACGCCCCTATCCCCGGGACTGTGTCCGGGACATGGTCGCCATCGGGGAGGAATACGGCGCCCGGTGGCTTTGCGCGGGGAAGTGTTCCAAGAAGGGGCATCCTCACCACCCGCTGTATCTGCGAAAAGAGGAAAAGGTCCGGGATTTTCCCGTGACGGCGTATTTGGATCAGCTGTAAAATGACCGCCTCCTGGCAAAGGCCAGGGGGCGGTGACTTTCTTTTGGAGGAAGGCGCAAGAAGGATGGAAACGAACATACGCTTCCAGCTGTGCTGCTGAAGGAGAGGGCAGGAGAATTCATTGGAGCTCCTCCTCTGTCAGTGGACGCAGCAGACGGGCAGGGACCCCGGCCACCACGGTGTTGGGGGCAACGTCCTTGGTGACAACGGCGCCGGCGGCCACAATGGCGCCGTCACCGATGGTGACCCCAGGGAGCACCGTGGCGTTGGAGCCGATCCAGACCCGATCACCGATGACGATGGGAGCTGGGTGGAGCCAGGCGCGCCGGGCGGGCGCGGGGTCGTGGTTCAGGGTGGACAGCACCACGTTATGTCCGATGAGGACGCCGTTGCCGATGGTAATGCCCCCTTGGTCCTGGAACCGACAGCCGGCGTTGAGAAAGACCTCTTTCCCAAGGGAGAGGTTCTTCCCGCAGTCGGTGGTAAAAGGGGGGAACAAGGTGAAGCTTTCGTCTACCGGTTTGCCGATGAGCTGGGAGAACAGGGCGCGGATCTCCTCGGGAGGATGGTACCCAGTGTTCAGCATGCCGGTGATGGCCAGGGCCTCCTGGCTGAGCTGGTGCATGAACTGATGAACGGGAGAGCCTCCCTCCACGGGGAGACCCCGGTTGAGATGATCTAAAAACGCTGGTAAATCCATAGATAGGTTCCTTTCTGGTGGTTTGTCAGTAGGATAGCAGAGGGAAGAAAAAATAGCAAATACCCATAAAAAATAGTAAGATATGCTTGATAAGCATGGAAAAAGGTGATACGCTGACCCAAAACAGAGAGGAGGACGAGTCTGTGGAACTACGGGTTCTGCGCTATTTTTTGGCGGTGGTCCGCATGCAGAGCATTTCCGCTGCTGCGGAAGAGCTTCACATCACCCAGCCGACTTTGTCCCGGCAGCTGATGGAGTTGGAGGAGGAATTGGGGGCGAAGCTCTTTGACCGGGGGAGGAAGAACCGGCGGGTTGCCCTGACAGAGGCGGGCAAACGTCTGCACCGGCAGGCGGAGGAGATTGTGGCCTTGACGGAAAAGACCTTGCGTTCCTTTCAGGCGCCCCAGGAGGAGATCAGCGGAGAGATCGCCATCGGCGGCGGGGAGACAGACGCCATGCGCCTGGTTGCCCGGGCCGCCCGGGCCTTGACCCGGGAACACCCTAACATTCGCTATCACCTGTACAGCGGCAACGCCGAGGATGTCACGGAGCGGCTGGACAAGGGACTGCTGGACTTTGGCATTCTGATTGAACCGGTCAGCCTGGAGCGGTACGATTATATTCAGCTGCCCGCTGCGGATACCTGGGGGCTTCTGATGCGCCGGGACCATCCCCTGGCCCGGAAGCAGGTCATTTGCCCGGGGGACCTGCTGGGGGTTCCCCTGCTGGTGTCCCGCCAGCGGATGGTGGACAACACTTTCTCCGGGTGGCTGGGCCAGAGTGTCCGGTGCCTGAGGCAGGTGGGCACCTACAACCTTATCTATAATGCGGCACGTATGGTGGAAGAGGGCGTTGGCTGTGCCCTGGCCCTGGACAAGCTGGTGAACACCGCCGGGACAGAGCTTTGTTTCCGGCCACTGACGCCGAAGCTGGAGAGCCGTCTCAATCTGGTTTGGAAAAAGGACCCGGTCTTTTCCCAGGCGGCAGAGGCCTTTTTGAAAAAATTTCAGGAAATGCGCCCAAGGGAATCGGCTGACAGGGGAGGAGGGGAGAGAATAGGGCCAAAGAAAGCTTGACAAAATTCCTTTTCTCATATACTCTATTTTATAGAGTAATCTTGAAAGGAGAGATAAAAATGGAAAATAACCAGACCACCCGAACCATGGCCATGGAGGACCTGCATCTTATCCGTCAGGTGCTGGACCAGACGGCCACCTCGTTTCAGACCCTGGCGCCTGTCTTTTGGCGGATGGGGCTGGTGTGGCTGCTCTATGGGGTTCTGGCGTTTTTTGTAAACACCTCGGATTTTATAGGCTATTATTTTCCTCCTCTTGCGCTGCCCCTCAGCTTGTATGGGCTCCTCACCTGGGCCAAGGTGGCGCTGGTGGTCTATCTGCTGGTGCAGTGTGTGCTGTGGCAGAGGAGAAAGAGGGGCTTTGCGGCTCTGAGCGGGCAGCTGCTGGGGATTTGGCAGCTGTTCTTGGTGCTGTACCTTCTGCTGTTTGGCGTGGTAGAGGCGGGGCTTCGTTTTGTACCCAACCTGGGCATGGAGATGGGTGTCTTTGACATCATGACGGTGTGCATGGCCTTCCAGTGGTTTCTGCCGGTGATTTTTCCGGGGATGCCCCTGATAATCACAGGAATCCTGCTGCGGGAGAGGGGACTGTGGTGGTTGGGCGTGGGGATGGCCGTCTTGGGAGGAATTCTCTCCTTGGGCGGGATTCTGCTGACGGGCTATCCCCAGCCGGCGTCGCGGCAGGTGCTGCTTTCCATAGGGGCGCTGGGGCTGCTGCAGTATTTCTTCCAGCCTGCGGCGCTGCTTCTGCTGGCCCGCCGTCTGAAGCGGCGGCCGGAGGGGGCTTGAGACCATGGAACTGTCGCAGATTCCTGCTGCCCTGCAATCCCGTCTGCGTCTGTCGGTGATTGCGGCGCTGCTGTCTGGGCCCAAAAAGTTCCGGACCCTCCAGGACCTTACCGGGGCCACCGCCGGTAACCTGGGCAAACAGCTGGAACAGCTGGAGGAAGAGGGATACCTGGACAGCAAAAAGGAGTTCGTGGGCCGCCGGCCCAATACCACCTATCGTCTGCTCCCCTATGGGCGGGAGCAATTTACCCAGTATGTGGCCCTGCTGGAATCTCTTTTGGCCCAGGCAGAGGAGGAGAAGCCAGAGGCGTAAAAGCTGCCGGAGCGAAACTTCGCTCCGGCAGCTTTTTTGGTTTGCGGTCAAACCGTCAGTTGGGAGAGGTCCACGGTGCGTCCGGTCCAGGTGAAATCGTAGGAGAGGTCCTGGGAGCGGACCCAGACCGGGGCCCCGCCGCCAGGGGCCTGTACTTTGGCCCAGCCGCCTGCGCGGGAGGACACGGATACCAGGCAGGGGTCTGAGAAGACGGAGACAGCCGAGGTATCCTCTGGGGTGAGATAACAGGGCGTGTCCGCGCCGACGGTTCCCAGGTTTGCCTGGGCAAACTGCCCGGGGTCTGTGCTGACAGCGGATTGCGGGAGGGTTCCCTACAGGAAAGGCGGGTCCAATGCGGGCAGGATAACTTGGTAGTGGCTGCCTATGCTGCCCACGATCAGCACAACGTCCCCTTGTTTCAGGGGCTGCGCGTCCTCCAGGGGGATCATCTGTTCTGCGGGCGCACCGGAGGCGTCTGCGGTGTCGGTGGGGGAGAGACAAAAGGGCGTGGTGAGCTGGGCGTCTTTGATGAGCATGCCGGGGCGGGCCGTGTATTGGAGATGGGGCAGGGATTGAAGGTCTGTGGGTTCCTGTGGCAACGTGGCCTGGGGTCCGGAGGCGCAGGACACCAGCCCGCCCAGGCACAACACCGCCGCCAGCGCAATGGCGGGCAACATGCGTCCCCGCCGACGGGGAATGGGGGAGAAAAGATTGTGGAATCGTTGTTTCATCATGGAACTTCCTCCTTGCCATGGGGTGGACAGGGACGTAGTGGAGGCGGACGCAGTTTCCAGGGCGGCCAGAAGGGTCCGGGCGTAGGCGCGCCGCTGGACTGGGGAGGCGCCTGCCACCACCCGATTGTCGCAGGCCAGCTCCAAATCCCGGGCGGCCTGCCGGGCCACTTGATGGACCAGGGGGTTGAACCAGTGGACGGCCCGGGCCAGAAGGAGCAGAAGCTTGCACCACAGATGCCCCTCGGCCTGGTGGGCCAGCTCGTGGCGAAGAATCCAGGTTAGCTTTTCCTGGTCAGCGTCCAGGGGAGGCAGGATGACCAGAGGATGGAGAAGGCCCAGCGTTATAGGGGAGGGGGCATTTTCGCTCACCACCAGGGACACGGGGCGAGCCAGGCCCATTTGGATGGCCAGGTCTTGGATCAGTGCTTGGAGATGCGGGTCTGCTTCCCGGTGTTGCTGCCGAAGGATACGCCGCCGGAACCGGATGTAGGCGATCCCCTGCCAGGCCAGAAAGCCCGTCCCGCCGGCGGCCCAAGCCAGTGCCGAGAGGTCCAACCAGGTGAGAGACGCCGCAGCTGCCGCCTCAGAGGAGGTTTGATCACTGGCAGGTGCGGAGGGGGTGGAAACAACCGGTGCGGAGACCGCCTGGGTGGGCAGGGAGAGGTGAACCGGGGCGTCCTGGCCGGGCAGGGGGAACGGCAGCAGCAGCCGAAGGGCCAGCAGAGTCCAGAGCAGGCAGCGCCAGCGGGGCCAGACGGTTTTGCCTAAAACGGGGGAAAGGGCCAGGAAAACCGCCACGACCAGACCTGTGGAGAGGGAGAGTTCCAGCACGCTGGTGAACAGGAGATTAAGCACGCGCATCCTCCTCCAGATGATCCAGGTAGTCTCTCAATTCCTGCAGCTCCGCTTTGCCGATGGCACGACTGTCGTAGAGGCTGGCCACCAGGCTGGGCAGGGAATTGCCGTACAGCCGTGCCAGAAAGGATTGGCCCTCCTGGGCCTGATAGGTCTGGGCAGAGAGGGTTGGGGTGTAGAGATTGGTGCGGGTGCTTCGGTCGCAGCGGACGAAGCCCTTTTCTCCCAAGCGGGCCAGGGCGGTCATCAGGGTGGACAAGGCCCAGGTTCGACGGTCCCCCAGCTGCTGGAGAATCTGGCGGGCGGTCAGCGGGGCCTGGGCGGACCAAAGAATCTGCATGATCTCCAGCTCCGCCTCCCCCAGGCGCTTGCTGTGACGAGAGGGCATGGGATCACCTCCGGACAAAATTATCTTGGATGATAATATTATACGATAGTATAACGGTGAGGTCAAGGACATCCTTCACATCTTGTTCATGGAAATTTTTAGGTTCAGTTAAGCTTCCTCCGCTACCGTAAGAGGCGACGGGTCTCCGGACCCAGTGAACGGGAAAAGGAGGAACCTTTTTGATTGAAGTGAAAAATCTCACCAAGCGGTATGGCTCCCATACCGCCGTGTCCAATCTGTCGTTTCACATTGAAACAGGACAGATCTATGGCTTTCTCGGCCCCAATGGCGCGGGGAAATCCACCACCATGAACATTATGACAGGCTGCCTGGCGGCCACGGAGGGGGAGGTCACGGTGGGGGGATACGATATCTTTGAGGATGCGGCCCAGGCCAAGCGGCGCATTGGCTACCTGCCCGAGCGGCCTCCCCTCTACCTGGACCGGACGCCTTTGGAATACCTCGCCTTTGTGGGACAGGCCAAGGGCCTGACGGGGAGCGCCCTGGAGGAACAGATGCGCCGGGTCATGGCGGTTACCCAGATCGAGTCGGTATCCCAACGGCTCATCAAGAACCTCTCCAAGGGATACCAGCAGCGGGTGGGCATTGCCCAGGCCCTGCTGGGGGACCCGGAGGTGGTGATCCTGGATGAGCCCACGGTGGGGCTGGACCCGAAGCAGATCATGGAAATCCGGGCCCTTATCCAGTCCCTGGGCAAAGACCACACAGTGATCCTCAGCAGCCATATTCTATCCGAGGTGCAGGCGGTGTGTCAGACCATCCTCATCCTCTCCAAGGGACGGCTGGTGGCCTGTGACACGCCGGAGAACCTGGAGAAACGGTTTGCCGGCACCACCACCGTGGAGCTGACCGCGGAGGCCACGGCGGAAGAGGTCCGTGCCATTCTGGCGCCGCTGGACCACATTCTGGAGGTGACAACGCGGGAGGAGCCCCGGGGACGCTGCGGGGTGGTGCTGGAGACCGATGGAGAGGACGCCCTGTGCCGGAAAATTTTCTTCGCGTTCAGCCGGGCGCAGAAGGCCCTGCTGCGGATGACCACGGCCCAAACCAGCCTGGAGGAAATCTTCTTGGAGCTGACTGCGGAAGCCCCCGTGGTCCAGCTGCCCGGGGAAGGGCAGCGGCAGGACGGAGAGGAGGCAGAAGGATGAAAGCGGTCTTTCGCCACGAACTGTCGTCCTATTTTACCGGGATGACAGGGTATGTGTTCGGGGCCTTTCTCCTGCTTTTCGCGGGGATTTATACCATGGCGGTCAATTTGAACGCAGGGCTGTCGAACTTTGAATATGTGCTGAGCAATCTGTCTTTTATTTTTCTGATCATTGTGCCCATTCTCACCATGCGGGTCATTGCCGAGGAGCGCCGGCAGCGGACAGACCAGCTGCTCTACTCCCTCCCGCTGTCCATGACCGGGGTGGCACTGGGAAAATATGCCGCCCTTTTGGTGGTTTTCCTGGTTCCCACGGGGATCATCTGCCTGTATCCCCTGGTCCTGTCGGCCTTTGGCTCGGTCTATCTGCCGCTGGCCTTCGGGACGGCGGTGGGCTTTTTCTTCCTGGGTGCGGCGCTGCTGGCCATTGGCATGTTTCTCTCCTCCATTACAGAGAGCCAGGGGGTGGCTGCCGGGCTGTGCTTTGTGGTGATGCTGGTGAACTACTTCATTTCTGATTTGGCGTCCTACTTTTCTGCCTCGGCGATGGCGTCTTTTTGGGCCTTTACGGTTTTGATTCTTTTAGTGGGAGGAATTTTCCGTCTAATGACCCGGAACAACGGGGTCTCCCTGGTCCTGGTGGGTATTTTAGAGGGCCTTTTGATCTTGGGCTCTGTCCTGGGCGGAGAGGACTTTGCCGGACTGTTTCCCAGTATGGTGGAAGGGCTGTCCCTGTTTGAACGGTTTTATCAGTTTGTAGATGGGGTATTTGACCTGACGTCGCTGGTCTACTTTCTGACGGTGATCGGGGTCTTTCTGTTCCTGACCGTGCAGTCCCTGGAGAAGAGGAGGTGGAGCGAATGAAGCTGCCGACGTGGAGGGGGAAACTGCCCCAGTGGAACGGGAAAAAACCCAGCAAGGACGCCTGGAAGGCATCTTTGCGGACCCGCTCCTTCCGGGTGGGGGGATACAGTGTGGCGGCGGCGGCCATTGTGGTGGTGATCGCCGTGGTGGCCAATCTGCTGGTCAACGCGCTGCCTGCCGGGGCGACGCAGTTTGACATCTCCGCCGGGTCTATGTTCACCATGTCTCAGGAGACAGAGCAGCTGCTGGATGGACTGGAGCAGGACATCACCGTCTATTGGCTGGTGCAGAGCGGCCAGGAGGATGAGACCCTGGGAACTTTGCTGGACCGATATACGTCCCGCAGCGACCGTGTGACCCTGGAAAAACGGGACCCGGACGTGGACCCCAATTTTGTCCAGGAGTATGTGACGGGGACGGTTTACAACAACAGCCTGATTGTGGAGTCTGAGGCCCGGTACACCTACGTAAGCTATGAGGACATCTATACCTATGAGTACGGGGATGACGGGGCCTCTTACTACATGAACTTCGCGGGGGAGAGCGCCCTGACCAGTGCCATTGACTATGTGATCCGTGACACCCTGCCCAAACTGTACACGCTCACAGGGCATGGGGAGTCCGCCCTCAGCGCCAGCTTCCAGTCCGCGGTGGAAAAGCAGAATATGGAACTGGAGGAGCTCTCCCTGCTCACGGCGGAAGAGGTGCCCGAAGACGCGGACTGCCTGCTGATCTGTGGGCCGGAGAGTGACCTCTCCCAGGAGGAGAAGGAGGCCATTCTGGCCTACCTCCAGGAGGGCGGGGATTTGATCCTGCTCACGGACCCGGCCCAGACGGGGGAGGAGCGGCCCAATTTGGAGGAGCTAATGGCGGAGTATGGCATGTCGTCGGCCCAAGGGGTGGTGGTGGAAGGAGACCCCTCCCACTACGCTTTGGGGAGCCCAGTATATCTTTTACCCAATCTGGAGAGCCATACCATCACCTCGCCCCTCCAGGAGGGCGGGTACTATATTCTCATGGCGCTGGCCCAGGGACTGAAGCTGGAGGAATCCCCCCGGGAGGGCTTATCGGTGAGCCCGCTGCTGACCACCTCCGACGAGGCCTATTCCAAGCTGGCCGGATATGGCATGGAGACGTACCAAAAGGAAGAGGGGGATGAGGCGGGGCCCTTTGCCTTGGCCGCGGCGGCCACGGAAACCCTGGCGGACGGCACAGAGAGCCATGTGGTTTGGATTGCCTCCACGTCTCTGCTCAATGATCAATACAACCAGCAGGTCTCCGGCGCGAATCAGGATTTTTTCCTCAACTGTATGGGGTGGACCTGTGAAAAGGAGGAGGGAATCTCCATTCATGCCAAGACCATGACCACGGAATACCTCACCATGAGCGCCTCCACCGCCTCCCTGCTGACGCTGCTGGTTGTGGCAGTGTTGCCTGCGGGCTATTTAGCCTTTGGCCTTCGAATCTGGATCAGGAGGAAACGTCAATGACACGAGGAAGAAAGTTAGGGGTGCTGCTGCTGGCCCTGGCGGCGCTGCTGGTTTTGACCATTGTGGTTATGGAGCTGGCCCCGGACGGCGAGGGGACAGAGGAAGCGACTGCCGTTACAATTTTTACCCTGGACCCGGACCAGGTGACGTCTCTGACCTGGCAATATGAGGAGGAGACCATTTCCCTGGAGAAGGACCAGGAGAACAACTGGACCTATCCGGCGGACGCGGCGTTTCCCCTGGACCCGTCCTATCCGGATGCGATGGTGCAGGCCCTGAAGGAGATTCAGGCGGCCAAGACCATTGAGAATGTGGAGGACCTGAGCGAGTATGGCCTGGAGGATGCTGTCTGCTCCATTACGGTCCAGGGAGAGAAGGAATACCAGTTGGCCATTGGCGAGGAAACCGGGTTAGGGGGACAGCGGTATCTTTCCATTGGGGACGGCAATGTTTACCTGGTGGACGCCTCCTTGCTGGATACCTTTGCCCTGGGGCTGTATGACATTGTGGAAAAAGAGACCATTCCCTCCATGACAGACCTGCGCGGGGTACAGATCACCACCAACGCGGGCACGCTGGAGATGGAATACCAGGAGGACAGCGGCCTGGCATACAGTGACCAGTATACCTGGTTCTGGAAGACTGACGGGGGTTACACGGCACTGGACACGGACCTGGCGGAATCCCTGGTCCAGAACATCACCGGTCTGACCTGGAACAGCTGTGTGGAATACCAGGCGTCGGCGGACGATCTGGGGCGCTACGGCCTGGACAAACCGGCGGCCACGGTCACCGTCCGCTACACCGAGACCAGCCAAGTGGAGACCAACGAGACCGATGAGAACGGCGAGCCGGTTTATGAGACCCAGCAGACAGACAAGACCTTTGTTCTGGAGCTGGGGGACTATGATGGGGACACCTGCTATGCTCGTCTGGGCGGTTCCTCCATGGTGTACCAGGTGGATGGAACCCTGTGTGACGCCATTCTGGCCGCCAATGGGACGGATCTGCTGCCCCAAGATGTTATTTTGCTGGACTGGAGCCAGGTGACGGGGGTGGAGATCCAGTTAGATGGGGAGGCCTACACCCTGGAAAAGACGGTGCAGGAGACAACAGACGAGGACGGTGCGACGACGGAGACCTATGTCTACCAGCGGGACGGGAAGACCGTGGAGATTACAGACGCGCTGGACCGCCTTCAGGAGCTGGAGCCCACGGGCAGTGATGCCAATGCGGCGGGAAATAAGACGGAGATCGTCTTCACCTTCCAGCAGGACAATGCGAGCTACCCTGCAGTGGAACTGGCGTTCTACCAGTATGACAGCAGCAGCTGTCTGGTGGGCCTCAACGGAGAGACGCGCCTGCTGGTGGACCGGGACAGCGTGTTGGAGATTGTGGATACCGTGCGGGAATTGTTGACAGAGTAGGATAGGGCGCCAAAACCACAGCCGCAGGCCATTCAAACGATGGCTTGCGGCTGTGGACCATTGGGTTTTGCAGACAGTGGTGTTCTTCTTACAGATGCGCTGGCAACGGAAGCGCGCGGCAGTGCGGAAAGGGGGTTATCCTGCCGTTGGCCGGCGCAATGGTGTTTGCCGCTGCGGCACAATTTCTCGCAACACGTCGCCGATATCGCCATAGACACCGATGGATTGCGGTTTGATTTCTGCAGGAATATCTGCCTCTGACAAATTGACACAGGCGTATGTCGCATTTGCATTCTGATGTGTCATGTTCCAGAAGGGATATTTGATGATTCCTGGTGTATTTTCGCCAACGCCCAGTTCCAGGTATAGAATGTGCTGCCCCTTGTGCTGCCTTAAAAAATTCTGATACCTGTTTGCCGCTTTGTCCCAGCCTGCATCTTCCACAAAGGTGCTGTCGGCGCGGAGATTCATGGACATGGGTGCGCCGCAGAGCGGGCAATATGGCACCAATTCCGACGGAACCCGCATCGCTTTCTGTTCCCGCACCATTCTTTTGACAACCGTTTCGTTGTCATACGTGCGATTATGGCAGGGCTTTGAGCATTGCCACAAACCATAATCTCCTTGCGTATAAAACAGTCTCTGCTTGTCAAATCCAGCTTTCTGAAAACAATGGTCTACATTTGTTGTCAGCACGAAGTAATCCTTGCTCTGTACCAGATGAAATAGGCTTTGATACACTGGTTTTGGTGGATTTTGATAGCGATTGATAAAAATATACCGGCTCCAATAAGCCCAGTGTTCCTCTAAGGTTTCGTAGGGATAGAAACCGGCAGAATACATATCTGAAAAGCCATATTTTGCAATAAAATCTGGAAAGTTCTCCTTAAAACGCCTGCCGGAATAGGAAAAACCGGCGGAAGTGGAAAGTCCTGCCCCCGCGCCGATGATGATGGCCTCAGCAGTTTGTATCATTTCCCTTAGACGGGCAATGTCTTTCCAGTTTGCGTTTGTAGAGTTCATAGTCCTTGTCCTTAAAAACATTAAAAATCACCTTCAGGCGGTTTTGGTGTGTCTGCTGGTAGTGCAGTATGGTCTGCGTTGCAATTTCTGCGGCAAGCGCGTGAGGAAAATGAAATTCTCCTGTGGAGATACAGCAAAAAGCGATGCTTTTCAGATGATACGTTGCCGCCACTTCCAAACAGGAGCGGTAGCAGCTTCGAAGCTGTTCGCAGTCTTTCTCTGTGACGGCTTCATGGACCGTTGGACCAACGGTATGAAGAACATACTGACAAGGCAGATTATAGCCTTTTGTGATTTTTGCCCTTCCCGTTTCTTCTGGTTTTCCCTGCTTATCCATGATGCGGGCACATTCCAGACGAAGCTGCACGCCTGCAGCGGAATGGATGGCATTGTCAATGCAACCATGACAGGGAACAAAGCAGCCTAACATGGCAGAATTGGCAGCGTTTACGATTGCATCAACAGAAAGGCGGGTAATATCCCCTTGCCAGAGATAGATCTCCGGCTGTTCCTGAGATAAATCACCAAGGGATACAATCCCACGCTGCCTGTTCTCCTGTTGTAAATATTCGTCCTGTATGTCCGTAAAATCCTTTGAGACAGGCATGGGCGGACGCACGTTCATCAAAGCGCGAAGGAGATGTTTTTGTGCCTCTGTATCATGGGGGATGACAATTCCTTTGAAAGATTCTTCTTCGTTTTTCAAATAGTTGATTAAGAAAACACGCCGTTCTTTCTGTGTCATAATATCTCCCTTCTGTAAGAGAACCTCCGCCTATCCAGGAAGGACATCAAAGGGCCCTCGACGGTTTATTCGGCGACGACGGAAATTCTCTGCTGAATATGATTGCCCTTTACCGCTTCATCGACCACAGCAATCGCATAATCTGCATAGCTGATAACGCTTTCCCCTTTGGCATTTCGGACCAATTCCTCCCCGCCCAGAATATAGTTTCCGGTTTTTGCTCCGTCTGGCTGAAAATCCCCAGCAGGGCTGATGTAGGTCCATTTCACATCGTTTCTGGTCCGAAGATCTTCCAGGGCTTTTCCCATATGAGAGGCCAGCGGCTTGAATTCTGCCGGGAAATCTACCCCGTCCATGACCTGCGCGGTGTGCTCTGGGTTTACATATAAACTGCCTGCACCGCCTACGACAAGAAGTCTGGTGTCTTGACCGCTTAAAATGTTGCAAAGGTGGTTCAGGGACGTGCTGTGCTGGGGCAGTGTCTCCAGCGTCCATGTGCCGAAGGCGTCAATGACAACGTCAAAACCGGTTAAATCAGATGCTGTAAGATGGAACAGGTCTTTCTGTATCACCTGCTGTGCTGCGGACTGATTCTCACTGCGTACCACGGCGGTAACGTCGAGACCTCTCTCCACAGCCTCCCTCACAATCAGCGATCCTGCTTTCCCGTTTGCACACACAACTGCGATTTTCATACGAAAGATACCTCCATAGTTTTCTTGTTTTTATTTGCGGTTTGCTGTTCCCGCTTGCAGGATTATAATATATCCATTGGGATAAAAAGTGAAGTAAGCACTTTAATGTGCCGTAGTCACCAAAAAGAAACCATTGCGGAGAATACAGCGTTTTTGCAGGTGAAATGGCAAGACGGCATGGTGGAAACCAGGTTCCGATTGTTGGGGGGCCATGGGCAGGTTCTGCTTATCAGAAATGAGCTGGGCAGGATGAAAAATGATTTGTGGGAGGCGTGTCTCCCAGGAAAAAGAATCACAGGAATGAGGTATCATCTCATTCCTGTGATTTTCTTTCTTACGTCCGCCCCAAACCACGCCGGCGCTGCTTTCGAAAGCAGGCATCACAGAGCCGGCCATGGTGATGGAGGGGGAGGGCGGTGCCGCAGAGGGCGCAGAAGCGAATGTTGTTTTTCAAACGGTGCAGGAGGATTTCGTTGATCTCCTCTGCGACCTCCTCCCGCCGGTCATAGAGGGCGTCCTCATCCACCGGGCAGCCAAAGGCTTTGGCAAAGGAGAAGTACAGGTCTAACTTCCGGCAATAGAGCTCCAGGTCCGGCAGGGTCCGGGGGCCCTCCTGGGGAAGCTCGGGCTGAGGAAGGGCCTCTCCCTGCTGATGGAGGCGGAGGAAGTGGAAGAAGAGCGCCCGCAGCGGTTCCTCAGTCTCGTCAAAGGGGATGTTGGCTGCCCGGAGCTCCTGCTCCTTGGTCAGTTGGAAGCCCTGCTCCCGGAGCTTGGAGATGATGGTAAGATACCGGGTGATATCCAGCTTGACATAGGGCTCCACCGTGGGCATCTTGTTCCACTCGGTGAGGACCTCCAACAGGTCGAAGTCTACCATGAGAACCAGGTCGGAAAACCCTGCCACCGCCTGCTGGAGGGGGGGAACCACGGTGTTCAGCCCGGCCCGGATGGCCCCTAAGTTCTGGGTGGCGCCCACATAGCCCTTGTCATACATGCCGTACCGGCCGGCCCGCCCGGCGATCTGCTGGATTTCCTCGGGCTTGAGGGCCCGGCGCTCTACCCCGTCGAATTTTTCTGTGTCCATGAACAAAATCCGGCGGATGGGAAGGTTTAAGCCCATGCCGATGGCGTCGGTGGAGACCACATAGTCCATCTGTCCGGCCAGAAACCCCTCCATCTGCTTGCGGCGGGTGGCGTAGGGGAGGGCGCCGTAAATGATGGCGGGGGCCTTCCCCGCCTGCCGCAGGTCTTCCGCGACGCTGAGCACGCCGATCTTGGAGAAGGTGATGAGAGCGTCCCCCGGCTGGACCTGGGTGTAGTCCACGGTGTGGTTCATGCAGACCAAGGGGGTCTTCCGGTGGTGGACCTCCACCTCATAACTGTCTCCGCAGCTGGCGATGATGCGCAGGAGAAGGTCCTTGGCCTCCGGAGCGGCGCAGAGGTGGACCTCTGGCGCCAGGACCCCCAGAATGGCCCGGGTCCAGGCATAGCCCCGCTGCCGGTCGGCGATCATTTGACACTCGTCGATCACAGCCACCTCGTAGGGCTGTTTCAGGTCCAGCTTTTCTGCGGTGGCGGCCACGTGGGTGTCTCCCGCCCGGCGGTCCTCCTCCTCACCGGTGGTGAGGCTGCAGTCGATGCCGGCATCCAGCAAAACCTCCTGGGCTTCCAGGGCCAGCAGGCGCAGAGGGGCCAGATACACCCCGGTGCGGGCCTGCTTAAGGCGCTGAAACCCGGCGTAGGTTTTGCCGGTGTTGGTGCCGCCCAGGTGAAGAATGAAGTGGCGGTCCATGGCCCGGGCCTCAGGGTACTCGTCCTTGGGGTTCAGGGCCATGAGGACCTCTAAGCTGGTGCGGATGGCTTGGGGAACATAGCAGACGGAGTAGAGATAGCCCAAGGTTCGGGAGAGCAGCTGAGAGACGGGAAAGTCCTTCATCTGCAGCAGCGCCGGCAGATCGGCCTCCGGCTGGGCGGCGGTGAAGCTGCCGATGACCTGTTCCGCGGCGGCCCGGAGAACCCCGGGATACTGGGCCTTGACCAACCCGGCCAGGGGAGCGTCTGGATGATCCCCCAGCCAGACACCCGCTTGGACGAAGTGGGTGAGCACCCCGGGGAGCTGGGCCTCATCGCAGCGGGTTCCCAGGGAGAGAAATTGGTTGAGAAAGCCGGAAATCTGATTGGACCGCAGCCCCCGGCCCCGGGCGGCAGCGGGGAGGTGGGAGACAATGGCCTGGTGATAATATCCGGCCAGCACCCAAGGCCAGGTTTCCTCCCTGGGGGCGTCCTGCCAGGCCCGGCCCAAAAGGGCGGCTGCCGCTTGGGCCGCAGCCGCGGCGGCCTGCAGGTCGGCGCCCCGGGGCAGGGCCCCCCTGGATTTGGCCTGAAAGGCCGCAGTGGCCTCTGCGGCCCGGACATCGTCCCGGTGCCAATGGGGGACGGAGCGACCGTTGAAACGGCGGTATTGGGGACGGGGAAGAAGCTGTGCCATAAGTTCCTTGGTCCATCCCCGGCTTTTCAAAAGTCCTGGGGTCCAAAGCTTGCCTGATCTCCTGTTTGCCATCGCCGTCTCCCTCCTTATTGGTTCTCTTATTGTAGCATGTTTTCCGCCTGGGGGCAATCGGGGCTCTGCCTTGACATTCTCCCCTGGACGGGCGTATCATAAAACCAGAAGCCTTGATTTTTTGAGATTTCATTGTTTTTATAAAAGAGGAGGTTCCATGGCAGAGCAGAAGCAGAAAAAGGCGGGGCTGACCATTTCCCTGGGGCGTCGGCCCAAAGTGTTGCTGCTGGGCAATGGGATGAACCGGGTCTATGGCGGCGCCTCCTGGGCGGGGCTGCTGGAAAAGATCAACCGGACGTCCTTTACCGCCGACCAGGTAAAGTCCATGCCCTTTCCCATGCAGGCGGTTTTGCTGAGCCGGGACCAGGTGGATGTTTCCCTCCAGGACCTGCAGCGGGAGCTGACCCAATGCGAGGTCCATCCCTGGCTGGGGGAGCAGCTGCGGCGTCTGCTGGCGATGCCCTTTGACTGCATCCTGACCCCTAACTTTACCTATGAGGTGGAGTGCGCGCTGGTCCCTGACTTTATGGATCATCCCCTGCGCTATCTCCGCCATACTGCGGCGGTTCCTCGGGCGGAGAAGGGGTTTATGCTCCACACCTATTATAATCTGCCCCGGCCCCAGGGGGATCTTCCCCTGTTTCATGTCCATGGGGAGGCCAGGGTGCCCAATACGGTGATTTTGGGCCATTACTACTACGGCAATCTCCTCTTCTGCTGTGATGAATACCTGACCCACCGGGCGCCGGAGCAGCGTTATCCCCTGTGGCCGGGGCATGGGTCTCTGCCGGCGCTGAGCTGGCTGGATTACTTCATTTTGGGAGATGTCTATTCCCTGGGATTTGGCTTTGATACCTCGGAGATGGACCTGTGGTGGCTGCTGTGCCGGAAGAAGCGGGAGCGGGCCCCCCACGGGGACCTGTGGTTTTTTGAGCCGGAGCGTCAGTCCGCTGAGACCAAACGCGCCCTGCTGGAGGCCTACCATGCCAAGTGCGTGTCCCTGGGATTCAGGGAGCCGGGGGCGGGGGACTATCGGGCCTTTTACGAAGCGGCAATCCAGGAGATTGGACGGAGGCTCACGGAGGAAGGAGGAGCCAGCCAGAGGGAGTAGGCGAACGGGACCGCCTGAGGAGGGGGAGATGGGAATGAGAAAAATCCACTATGGCTGGGTGATTTGTGTGACCTGCACCTTGCTCCTGTTTGTGACCATGGGGACCGTGTCCAACGGATTCTCCATTTACCTGCCCTATATCATGGCGGAGCGGGGGCTGACCCATGCCCAGACCTCCTCCCTGGTGACCCTTCGCTGCCTGGTGGCCTTTGTGGCCATGCTCCTGATTGGAGGATACTATCGAAAGGTGTCCCTGCGGGTGGGGACCGGGCTTGCCGTGTGCTGTGCGGGGCTTGCCTTTTGGCTGTACAGCGCGGCGGAGACCTACCCGCTTTTTTGTGTGGGGGCGGCAGTGTCCGGGATCAGCTATGGTCTGGGCTCGATGATTCCCGTCTCCATCCTCATCAACCGTTGGTTTGACCAGCATCGGGCGCTGGCACTGAGCATCTGCGCTTCGGGCAGCGGGATTGCGACCATTGTTCTGCCGCCGGTCACCACCCATTTGGTGGAACGGTTTTCCATGTCTGCGGCCTTTCGCATGGAAGGGGCGGCCATTCTTGTTTGTGCGGGGGTGGTTCTGCTGGTCCTGCGGAATGACCCCAGGGATAAGGGGCTGCGTCCCTGCGGGCAGACGGAGATACCACCAGAAGCGCCGGCAACGGCGGTGTCTCCCTCCCAGGGGGCGCTGGGGAGACGAACCTGGATCTTACTGGGCTGCGCCAGCTTATTTATGGGTGCGGTGGCCAATCCGGGCTTTTCCCATCTATCCGTGCTGTATACCTCGGAGGGGTTTGCACCGGCCACGGTGGCGCTGATGATCAGCGGTACGGGAGTGATGATTACCGTGGGCAAGCTCCTCTATGGGGAGACCACAGACCGGATCGGCGGGCGGGGGTCCTGCCTGCTGTTTGGCGGGGTTCTGCTGGCTGGGCATCTGTTGTGCTGTTTGGCCTTTGTCCAGAGTACGGCACTCAGCGTGGTCAATGTCCTCTGCCTGGGACTGGGCTATCCCATCGCCACCATGGGTCCCTCTGTATGGTCCAATGATTTGGCCGCGCCGGAGCAATACCCCGTGGTGGTCCGGCGGCTCCAGGTGATCTATGCCGGCGGTGCCCTCCTCTTCGCCAGTCTCCCGGGCCTGTTGGCGGACCGGCTGGGCGGGTATATCCCGGCCTACCTGCTGTTTTCCGCCATCATTGCCCTCACTCTCCTCTGCATTGCTTTGGCCTATCGGTCGGGGGGAGGCGACCGGTGAGATAGAAAAAGAGAACGTCCTCCGTGCGGTTTTCCGCTCGGAGGACGTTTTTTTGATCTCAGGGGGCAGTTCCATCTTGGGGGGAGGTGCCGGCAGGCGGCTGTTTGGCTGGCCGGTCAAAGTCAGGCAGAAGGAAGGTGCCCACCAAAAAGGTGAGGGAATACAGCGCGGTGAACATCATGGCCACAGTCCAGCTGACGGTGTTGGCCAGGTGGACCACAATGGCATAGATAATCATCTGTAAAATGTACGCGCCGGTCCAGTAGAGGGTGAGGATCACGGCGACCTTTTGCGGGGTAGCGCCTGGCAGGCGGGCGGGCAGGGTGAACAGAGAGGGGGTGGAAATAAAGATCACAAAGCCCAGCAAAATGGCGCATACGGTGGCCAGAACGGCGGAATTGGTGAGAATCATGGCGAAAAAGAGAATGGACTGGGCAACCCCAGAGAAACGGAACAGCGTGATCTGCCGTTTGAGCTTTTTGGCCAGGACGATGCCCAGGATCGTGCCTGGAATCCCCGTCAAGGCGATCATCAGGGAGATAAACTGTGCGTCCACTGTAAAGTCGGGATGCAGGGGAAACAGATACAGCATGACGGTGTACATCACCAGACGGCCAGTCATGGTAAAGAGGAATTTATAGAGAAAGGGCTCTCGTAAGCCGTCCCGATAGCGGTAGACCGTGGAGGAGAGGGTCTCCTCTTTGGCCTTTTCCGCAATGGGATATCCCCGACCCACAAAGAGCCAGAGAACCAGAAAAACCACGCTGAAGATCCCGTAAAAGAGGATGACGCTGCGCCAGGACCCCAGCCACCCCCGGACGGCGGTGACGCTGAGCAGGGCGATGAGATTGCCGGTATTGGGGCCGGCGTTGTTCAGCCCGATGAAGATGGGCTGCTGTTTGGGCTCAAAGCAATAGACCACATAGGGGGTCATGCAGATCATCAGAATCGCGCCGCCGAATCCCAGCAGAAACCGCGTGAGAATGAAGGCGGGAAAAGAGGTGGAAAACGCCCCCACAACCACCGCGCAGATCAGCAGGCAGGACAGGGAGACCGTCCGCTTAGGGCCCAGCTTCAGAAGAATCCAGGCGGCGACAAAGTTTCCCAGAATTTTGGCTGCGGAGATGGCGTTGTTGACAGAGGAGGGAATGGTATACACGCCGAATTCCTGGGCCATGTCCGTTGTGACGATGGACCCAACCATCCAGGAGGCACTGAAGAAACAGTAGGCAAAAAACAAGAGCAATTCAATGGAGAGGGCCCGCTTGGGGCCAATGACCTTGGGTGGCAAGGGAGACGCCTCCTTTTTTGAGCCCCCAGTTTTGGGGGCATAATAAAGCTATTGTACCTTGAAAATGACCATTCGTCAAGGAAAACGGAGCCTCCTTTTGGGCAAAATGGAGAGAAAACCCAAAAAAGGGACGGTTTTGTCGGAAGGAAGAGAAAACGGTTGAAAAAGGAGCAGTCTGTCTTGCAGGGGATTTGGCGGTGGTGGAGCAGAGCCGCCTGAACCGGCAAGCACAAAAAATGGAAAAAAACCAGCAGTTCCCGGTGTTCGGGGACAGCTGGTTTTTGTTATTCTGGGAAGGGGAACGTGCGACGCCGGACAGAAAGGGAGGAGAGACGTGAGAGGAAAGCGATATGGGTACATCCGTGTTTCCAGTACAGACCAGAATGAGGACCGGCAGAAGCTGGCTATGGCGCAGGTGGCGGTACCGGAAAAGGATATTTATATGGACAAGCAGTCTGGCAAGGACTTTGAGCGCCCGCAATACAAGCGGCTGGTGAAAAAACTGCGACCGGGCGATTTGCTCTACATTTTGAGCATCGACCGGCTGGGGCGCAACTATGAGGAAATCCAGACCCAGTGGCGGGTTTTAACCAAAGAGATCGGGGTGGACATCTGCGTGTTGGACATGCCCCTGCTGGATACCCGCAACGGCAAGGACCTCATGGGGACCTTCATCGCGGATCTCGTGCTCCAGATCCTGTCCTTTGTGGCACAGAATGAGCGGGAGAGTATCCGCAAACGCCAGGCCCAGGGGATTGCTGCGGCCAAGGCCCGGGGTGTCCATCTTGGCCGTCCTTCTTCCGCCCGGCCGGATAATTTTAGTAAGATTGTCCGGGCCTGGGAGGCCCAGAAAATTACCTTTGAAGAGGCTCTCCACCGCTCGGGCCTGGGGCAGTCCACCTTTTATCGCCGCCTTCGGGAATACCGGCTGGAGGTGGGAGAAGAAAGAAGGAAATAATGGAGAGAGCAAAAATCAGCTATCAAAAGGTACACCTTTTGATAGCTGATTTTCTTGCTCTCATTTTATCTTCAATAGATAAATAAAGCAAGGTTTTTTTCGGCGTTTATTGAAGAATTGACGAAAAACTGTGGCATTTGCAAAGAAAATAGAGGACTTTCAAAAGGTGTACCTTTTGAAAGCGGAAAGGAGCAAATGAAACAGACAGTGAGGAAACCCCATTCAGAAAGAAGGAGGAAGTAAGATTGAAGAGAAAACGATGGTTGGCAATGGCGCTGGTGTTCTGCCTTTTGGGAACTACGGTTCCGCTGACGGCGCTGGCAGCAGGGGAAGACGGGGAGGTTCAGTATATCGTAAGTAACGATGGAACAACCTTGACCATCCAAGGCGATGGTGAGATCACCAGTCAGGCTTTGAATGCCAATGTGACAGCGGAACAGAAAAAGACACTCACTTCTGTGGAGATTGGCGCCGGCGTTACAGGGATTGCAGATGGTTACAGCTCGGTATTTCCCGCAGGTGTAACCAACGTTACCCTGAAGGGATCGGGGGCGTTCCGATTTGGCAAGTATTCTTTTAAGGGACAGAAAAATCTAACGGTGCAGTCAGAGCGTACATCCCTTGCCATTGGAAGCTATGCTTTTCACAATGCTGTACTAACCGAGTTTCCAATGGACCAACTGCATACCATTGGAAGCTATGGGTTTTCCAATGCGGTTTTGCCGTTGGAGGGGGAGACGCTGACGCTGCGGATAGAGGACCAGGTGGATGTGGAGGCACAGTACCCGGCCATTTCTGTGGGGAGCTGTGCGTTCAGCGGCGTAAAAAATAAAGAAGGAACCGCTTTTTCCAAGGCGAGCGTTACCATTGGGGGAACGGTTCAATTTGGCGATTATTCTTTCAATGCAAGCGATGTATTTGGAAGCAGTGCGGCCTTGGAGGAGCTCACCTTCCACCTGAAGGAGGGAGCCTATCTCATCTTTGGAGGAGGTGCCTTGGGAATCCCCGCTCTGCGCAGCGCTGTGTTTACCGGGACGGGACAGATTGATTTTCAGCATCCCAGCTATCGCTATGTGCAGGCAGCACCCTTTCGCAACGGGAAGCAAGTGGAAACCCTGGATTTCAGTGGATTTACCGGGGAGATCACATTTGCTAAAAATATGTTTCATGCCAGTGCAACTTCAAAACCAGGGCTAAAGCAGGTGATCTTGGGGGAAGGGTGCCAGGTAACGAAAATCCGGGAAAAGGCATTTGCCTACTGTACGCAGCTGGAGACCTTTGACTTTTCCAAGGTGACAGGAGAAATTGCAGGAGAGGCGTTTCGAGACACCGGGTTGAAAGGAGCATTGGACCTGAGCCGGGTGACCGCCATAGAGGTGGGTGCCTTCGAAAACGTCACAGGGGTGACGGATTGGAGTGCAATCTGTCAGGGGGCCGAGGCGGGTATCCTGAAAAAGCTGGAATACAGCAATGTATTTCTCAAGGACGACGCGGTATGGGACTTGGTGGAGCGAGCAATGGACGGTAAGTTCCGCCTCAACCAAGACGGCGGGTATCCGACGTTGCGGCCCACCGACAACGCATGGGAGGACAGTCACCTGGGTGAGAAGAACGGACAGGGCGCGGCCTCCACACAGCTGACCAAGGCGGCCAAATGGACCAACGAAGACAGGACGACAGCCCAAGTGGAGATTCAGGCGGCCTATGCGCCGGACCGGCAGAGAGATTTCGTGTTTGTCCTGGACACCAGCACCTCCATGGAGCAGGTCAACGGACAGGGCGCGGCCCTGAACAAGATGTATGAGATGCTCTCCAAAGTGGCGGATGTGACCGAAACGCTGCTGACCTCCCAGGAGGTGGACAGCCGGGTGGCGGTACTGTCTTTTGGCAGCGGGGTGAACGCAGCTTCCGCAGGCTTTTTTGAGGGGAGCAACGCGGCGCATGCCGGGGAAGTGATCCGAGGCCTAAGCTGTGAGGGGAGGACCAATTACACTGCAGGATTGGAAAAGGCGGTGGACTATCTCCGCATGGCCCAAAGCCTGGGGCGTTCGGTCTCGGTGGTCTTTCTTTCCGATGGGGAGGCCAATGAGGACACAGAGGGAATCCCCGCAGCGGCGCAGGCGATACAAGCCCTTGGGGTTTCGACCATTGGGGTGCTCTATAAAAGGGAACCGACAGAGCAGGAGAAGACCTATATGGACCAGGCCTGCACGGAATTCTATCTGGCTGAGGATACGGACGGGTTCAGTCGGGCGGTGAACCGTACCATCTATGATGCTTTCCGTACCTTTACGCTGACGGATGTGGTGGGAGAGGATTTTCAGACCATCCAGCAGGCGGCGATTCAAGTGACTGGCGGCACGGCGACGCTGGCAGAAGACGGACGCACCGTCACCTGGGACCTGTCGGGGACAGAGCCCTATGAGACCTATACGATGACCCTCCATCTGACCCTTGCCCCTGGACAGGATGGCACATATCCGGCGGGGACTTTTGCCACCAACCAGGGAGAGAGCGTCCTGAGGGAGCAGGGGACGGAGAAGGTACAAAATCAGGTGGCCTCGCCCCAGCTGCGCCGGGGAATCCAAGACGGTGGAGGCGGTGAAGGTGGCGGGGGAGAGACCCGGTATACCCTCCGCTATGATTCCCGGGGAGGAACCTCCTACCCGCCGGAACAGTACCCCGGCGGAACGAAGGTCCTGCTGGAAAAAGTACCGACACGGGAGGGGTATACCTTCACCGGCTGGTATGGGGAGGAAACATTGAGTAAGCGGCTTACAGAGGTGACAATGACTTCGGACCGGACGGTGTACGCCGGCTGGCAGGCCACATCGGTGCCGGATATGCTCAACGGAGCAGATCACTTTGCCTATGTGATCGGATACCCGGACGGTCAGGTGAAGCCGGGGGGCTCCATTACCCGGGCAGAGGTGGCCACCATTTTCTTCCGGCTGCTGAAGCAGGAAATTCGGGACGGAAACCTGACCCGGGTCAATGGGTTTACCGATGTACAGGACGGCAGCTGGTTTCAGCAGCCGGTGTCTACCATGTCGGCTCTGGGCATTCTCAAGGGGCGGACGGAGGAACGCTTCGCGCCCAATGCCCCCATTACCCGGGCGGAGTTTGCGGCCATCTGTGCCCGGTTTGACACTGGAGTGTCCGACGGATGCAGCGAGTTTACGGACCTTGCAGGGCACTGGGCCCGGGAGGAGATTGGAAAGGCGGCCAGTCTGGGATGGATTCAGGGGTATGAGGACGGAACATTTCGTCCGGACCAATCCATTACCCGGGCCGAGGCGATGACCATGATCAATCGGGTGCTGAACCGTCTTCCCGCCGCCAAGGAGGACTTGCTGCCCGGCATGCTTCAGTGGCCGGACAACCAGGACCCAGGGGCCTGGTACTATCTGGCGGTGCAGGAGGCCACCAATAGCCATACGTGGAAGGAGAAAGGGGAAATTTCTGAGCAGTGGACGGAACTGACTGAGGCGCCGGACTGGAGCCGTTACGAGACCTGACCTGTGCAGCCGCAGCGTAGGGCGCCGAGGGAAAGCAGGGAAACGGAGAGAATTTTTGCGCTTTTCGACAGGAACCCTGGGGAATCTGGGAAAAAGAAGGAGAATCCCCCTTTTCAGAAGAACTGGAATCCGCTAAAATAGAACGGGAAAAGCCAAAGAGAACCGGGAACCCTGGCGGCGTCCAGCATGGGCAGGGGGCCTGGGAGAAAAGGGGAGAGGACTGTGCCGAATTACCGCTTGACCCTCTGCTATGACGGGACCCGCTGGAAAGGGTGGCAGAAGCAGGGAAATACCGAACAGACCATTCAGGGAAAGCTGGAGGCTCTTCTGTCCCGCCTGCTGGATCAGCCGGTTGAGGTAGCCGGTTCCGGACGAACCGACGCGGGGACCCACGCAAAAATGCAGGTGGTCTCTTTCCGGGCCAAAACCCAAAAGACCACAGAAGAGATCTTGGCCGGCCTGCGCCGCTATCTGCCGGCGGACATTGGCGCTATCCGGCTGGAGCGGGCGGAGCCCCGGTTCCATGCCCGCCTGTCCTGCACTGGGAAAACCTATGTCTACCGGATATGGAACAGCGATCTGCCCAATGTCTTTGAGCGCAACTATTTGTATCACCTGCACGAACCTCTGGACCTGGCGGCTATGGTTCAGGCTGCGGAGGACCTCTGCGGCACCCACGACTACCGGGCCTTCTGCTCCCTGAAGAAATTCAAGAAGTCCACGGTGCGCCGGGTGGAGTCCATCACCATTCAAGCCTTGGGGCCGGAGCTTCGCTTTACCCTGAGTGGGGACGGCTTTCTTTACCACATGGTGCGAATCCTGGTGGGAACCCTGCTGGAGGTGGGCCGGGGACATCTGCGGCCCGAGGATATGGCGGACATTCTGGCCTCCCAGGACCGACGCCGGGCGGGGGAGACCGTACCGGCCTGCGGCCTGTGCCTGGAGGAGGTCCGCTATTAAGGACAGAAAAAAGCCCTTGCGCTGAAAGCGTCCGTCCTAATAAGGATGTTTTTTTGTTCTAAGCCTGGCCCCAGGATGTTACGGCATCCTGGGGCCGTTTTGTCATGCCTGGCCGATGAAATTGAAGTAAATATCGACCTGCTGGGTGTAATGCTTTTTCTTGTACCGCCCGGAGCGTTCGTGTATCTCGATCCGCTGGATAAACTCCCGCACCAGTTCCGGCGTCAGTTCCGTAATATCCGTGTACTTATCCACCAGCCTGCGAAAGCGGTCGGCGTTCAGAAGCGTGTCCTGCTGGTTGGCAATTTCATTTCTGAGCGTTTCCGCCTTTGCTTCCAGTTCCGCCTTTTCCTGCCCATAGCCTTTTACCAGCGTTTGAAACTGCCCGTCGGAGAGATGCCCCAAAGCCAGTTCCTCGAAGGAACGGCGGAACAGCGTTTCCAGGTCTTTCAGCCGCCGCTCTCCCTTGTCCAGTTCCCGCTGCTTGGCGGCCAGTTCCTTTTTCGCCCGGCTCTGATGGCTGCTGGTGAGGCGCTGAAACAATTCGTCCCAATGTTCCCTCGCTTCGGCAGACACCCGCTGGATCTCGCTGAGTGCAATCTGCCGAAGGGCCGCCGCCTTGATGGTGTGAGGTGTGCAGTCCTCCTTGTGGCAGTGGTACTTGCCACAGACGAAGGTATATTGGCTTTCGTCCCAGCTTCCGCAACGGCAGAAATAATGCCGTGAGCCACAGTCCTTGCAGTAGACCAGACCGGAGAGCATATCCTGTTGCCCCAGCTTGGTGGGCCTCCGCTTGCCCTGCCGCACCCGCTGGACGATCTCCCAGGTGTCCAAATCGATCAATGGCTCGTGGGTCCCCTCAAAACGGAGTATCTTGTCCGGCGGGTTCAGACGGCTCTTTTTGCTCTTGAAGGATGGGGTATAGGTCCGGCAGTTGATGGTATTGCCGATATACTCCTCATGCTCCAGGATACCGGCCACTGTACTCCCGGACCAGGCGTAGGGCTTGTCCAGATTCAGAGCGGAGTGGCGGACACCTCTGGTGCGGTAAGCGTAGGCGGTTGGGGTGAGGACCCGTTCCTGTGTGAGTATTCTGGCGATCTTGTCCGGGCCAAGCCCGCCCATGCACAGCTCAAAGATACGGGTCACCACTGGGGCAGTCTGTTCATCCGGAATCAGATGTTTGGAATTTCCCTCGTCCTTTTTGTAGCCGTAGGGGGCGGAGGTCCCGATCCGTTCTCCCCGCCGCGCCGCCGCCATGATGACCGCCTTCACCTTCTTGCTGGTATCACGGGCGTGCCATTCGTTGAATAGGTCCCGCACGGCAATACTGTCGTCAATGCCGTTGATGGTGTCCACGCCGTCGTTGATGGCAATATAGCGGACATGGTACTGGGCAAAGGTTTCTTCCAGCAGGATGCCTACCACCAGCCGGTTCCGGCCCAGGCGGGAGTGGTCTTTGACGATAATGGTAGACACCCGTCCCGCCGCTACCTCTGCCATCATCTCCAGATAGGCCGGGCGGTCGAAGGTCACGCCGGAGTATCCGTCGTCCACAAAGAACCGGGGATTCTGAAAGCCGTTCCGTTCTGCGTACTCTTGTAAAATCTGCTTTTGGTTGTGTATGCTGTTGCTCTCTCCGGCCAGCTCGTCCTCCTGGCTCAACCGGCAGTAGAGAGCGGTCATGGTTTGATTTGACCGAAGTTCCATGCTGCTCCTTTCCGTGTGCGGTCAAATCGGTTCCTTTGGTTTGTGACAGCTTGATTATACTGGAAACCGACCGCCGCGTCCAGGCGTTTTTACCGGGCGGACCGGAGTTCCTTTTCCATCAGCCGAATGAGTTTATCCGTAACGGCGGCGCCGCTGTCCCGGTAGTGCCGGGTGATCTGGTAGACCGCGCCGCCGATTGTCATCGTCGTTTTGTGTGATTCGGTCTTCTGTTCGGCAGTTCGATTGTGTTCGTCACAATGGAAATTGCCGGAAGCCTGCATAACCTCCCTCCCTTCTCACAAAATGGGGGTTTCCTGCTTAGTCATCGTCATCATCATCGGTGTCATAGCTGTCAAAGTCGTAGTTGACAAAGTCAAAATCAGGGGAACACATCTCCTCGTAGCTTGGCTCTCGCCTGACCGGAGCGGGCCGTTTCGTGCGTTTGACAATGGCCCGGTTCAACTCGCTCATGCCGGATTCCAGCAAGTCCTTCCGCCCGCTGGCATAGTCCAGCCCCATTTGTCTGGCAATACGCTCGATTTTTTCAAACGAGGTATAGCGGTCCTGATCCACAAATGCGGTCACAAAAGCGAGAACCGCATAGTAGCCGCTGGCCGAGAGGATGGTCAGCCGGTTCAAAAGCGCGGCGATGCGGCCGATCTGCTGTCTTACAGAATGGGCAATTTCTTCACGGATAATGTCCCGCAGCGGGTCGGTCTGACGGGCATAGTCCTCTCCGTTCAGCCCCAGTTCTGTATAGCGGCGCAGGAGCATGGAAACGCTCTGGTGGTCCTGTTTGGCCCGCTCGCCCAGCCGTCCGGCGAGGGCCTTGGGAAAGCGGACGGTGATGGAAACCGTGGGTTCTCTGCGGTTCAATCGTGCCTCCTTTCCTCCGAAAACGCTGTAAGGAGTTTTTTCGGGGCGGTGTTAAAAATCATACCTGTAAAGTCCGTTGAAAGCACTGCTTTCAAGCGGTAATTCCGCCGTCTGGTAGGACGGCTATTCCTGCCTTATCCCGGAAAGCTCTGCTTTTCGGAGGATAAGGCCCTGCGGGAGCCGGTGCTGGCGGCCTGCCCCGCGCCATAAGGGGACCTCCTTTCCGTCCGGCAAATGAAAAAGCCATACACGCTCCGAACCTGTCTGTTCGGGCCGTGTATGGCTTCCTGTTTCTGTTCTTCCGCCGAACTGCTTTGATTTGCGGACAGGGCATTGCAGTTCGGTGTGTTGTCCTTCTTCCTGTCTTACAAAAAGAGTAGCGCAGATAAGAGAACTTGTCAAGAGGAATTTCCGAGGGGTCTCTGCACGGGAAGCCACTTCGATTATCTGGCAACGCTTATGATAATGAGCGGAACTTGCGGTCAGGACAATGCAGACGACGAGATATGCAGAGCAAAAAGAACTGATAATTATCTTTATAGATCCCGATACGGGTATACGTCAATCAGCAAAACACAAGGCAAGTGGCCCAACACCATTGAAGAGAATCATTTTTGCTTAGTTGGAGGGAAAATGCAAAACTTTTTGTCTCCGAAATTAAGTCTATTCTCCCCAAAAGCAACAAATCCAAGTTTTTCGGTCCGCAACTTAATGACACTGGGCAATTCTTTCTAACTTCATGTAAAAAAGTAAACGACAAAGCGGCGTTTGTTTCACAGCAAAGGTCGTTTTTGACTTGGCTGCTATCTCTTTAGGCTTGTTTGAATAGGCGCATATCGAATAATTCCAACCAAACGGAATAAAGTCGTCTAAACGGACTAGACAGGCAGGAAAGCCCTCGGTAAAATACACCATGTGAGATGGACGCCCGGCGTCCTATTTTTCACGAACGAAGTTAGCGTGATCTAACCAAAAAGGAGAGAACATTATGTCTGAACCAGTCAAGAGCCGCGGGATGAGCGGCAAAGATGTCATTACCGTAGGAATCTTCTCCGCCATTTACTTTGTCATCAACTTTGCCTTTATGCTTCTGGGTGGGCTGCACCCGCTGCTGTGGATCTTGATGCCGGGCTTTATCGCTCTGTTTACCGGCATTCCATATCTCATGATGTGCGCCAAGGTGCAGAAGGTGGGCTCCGTCCTGCTGATGGGACTCATCACGGGCCTCATTTACTATGTCACCGGGCAATTCACCGTTGTGATCCTGGTGTCCTTCGTTCTGGCCTGCGGCTTGGCTGAAATTACCCGTGTCATCACCCACTACCGGAGCATGGTCGGCAACCTGGTATCCTTTGTGCTGTTCTCTGTGGGCATGGTGGGCTCTCCGCTCCCGATCTGGCTGATGCGGGAAGACTTCCTGCGGCAGATCACAGAACAGGGGATGCCGGCGGACTATGTGAACACTCTGGCGGCCCTTTCCTCCAATGGGATGCTGATCGTTCTGTTCCTGGCTCCTGTTGTTGGAGCGGTCATCGGCGGCATCCTTGCCCGCGCCATGTTCCGCAAGCACTTTGAAAAGGCTGGCCTGGTGTAAGATGGGGAACGGGAAGAAATCGATCTTTGATCCGAGAGCCGGACTGTGGATTCTGATTGCCGCCAATATCATCGCGTTCAGCGACCATACTCTGTGGGTAGAACTGGCGCTGATCGCTCTGCTGCTGGCGTTGATGATCGTCCACAGAAGATTTACAATGGCAGTCAAATGGGCTGTTGGATATTGCGCCCTGCTGGTCTTTCAACAGGTGATCCTGCCGACGTCGCCTATGATCATCGCTACCAGCTTCACCATCTTTGCCACCTATACCCGCCGGATGTTCCCCTGCCTGATGACCGGATCGCTGATGTTGAAATGCACCCCTCTGCGCTACCTGATTGTAGGGCTGCGGCAGTTACATATTCCCCAGAAGCTGATCGTGGCTATATCCGTGACGCTGCGGTACTTCCCCGCTATCCGGGAGGAGATCGGCCACATCCGGGACGCGATGAAGCTGCGGAATATCCGGGGACTCAGCCGCTTGGAGTGTACGGTGATGCCCCTCATGGTGTCCGCTACAGAGACGGCGGAGGAGCTCTCCGCGGCGGCTGTGACCCGAGGAATCGAAAATCCAGCCCGGAAGACCAGCGCCGTGTCCCTGCGTCTAATGCCAGCAGACCTGACGGGGATGCTGTTGGTCCTGGCCTTGCTGATAGGCTCATTTGTGGTACAATAAGGGGGAGTGACGATGATAGGTTTAGAACAGGTTTCCTTTGGCTATGGAGAAAAACAGGAAACGCTTTCCCATGTCAGCGCCACTGTTGCCCGCGGAGAGTGCGTCCTGCTGTGCGGGGCCTCCGGCTGCGGAAAGACCACAGTGACGAAGCTGATCAACGGCCTGATTCCGGCTTTTACTCCCGGATGCCGTCTGGAGGGACGGGTGATGGTAAACGGGCTTGCGCCGCGGGAAACACCCATGTATGAACTGGCCCAGCGGGTAGGCTCTGTGTTTCAAAATCCAAAGTCCCAGTTTTTTAATCTGGACACCGACAGCGAACTGGCCTTTGGGCTGGAAAATGAGGGCCATCCGCCGGAAGAGATCCGCCGCCGCGTGGAGCAGGTTGCGGAAACACTGCATCTTCAGGACCTGCGGGGAAAAAACATCTTTTCTCTATCCGGCGGGCAAAAGCAGCTTCTGGCCTTTGGCTCCGTCTATGCCATGGGCCCCGAACTCTATGTGCTGGACGAGCCGACGGCCAATCTGGATCAGGAGGCCATTGCCCGCCTTCACGACCAGATCTCCGCTTTGAAGCAGCAGGGCTGCACAATCGTGGTGGCGGAGCATCGCCTGTACTTTCTCACCGATCTCATTGACCGGGCGTTTTATCTTCGGAGCGGGGTGCTGGAGCGCGCCTTCACCGGGGAGCAGTTTCGCAGACTGCCAGACCCGGAGCGGGAGGCCCTGGGGCTGCGTACCCTGACCCCGGCGGTATGCACGCTCCCCGCTGTGGAATCGGCCGGCAGCGAAGAAGGGCTGTCTGTGGAGGGCTTAACCTGCAGCTTCCGCAAAGGAGCTCCCGTGTTCCGGGATCTGTCCTTTTCCGCCCGCCCCGGCGAGGTGGTGGCAATCACCGGACCCAACGGCGTGGGCAAGACCACGCTTTCCCGCTGCCTTTGCGGACTGCTGAAAGAACAAGCGGGACAAATTCTGCTGAACGGAAAGCCTCTGAATCGAAAAGGCCGCCAGCGGTCGGCTTTCTGTGTCATGCAGGATGTAAACCATCAGCTGTTCTCCGACAGCGTGTGGGGAGAGTGCCGGATGTCCGCGCCGGAGGCATCTGACGATCAGATTTCGGAGGTGCTGGACAGCCTTCACCTGCTGCCCTTTCGGGAGAGGCATCCGATGTCTCTCTCCGGGGGACAGAAGCAGAGGCTGGCAGTGGCTACGGCGCTGCTGTCGGAGAAGCCGATGCTGATTTTTGACGAGCCCACCAGCGGTTTAGACTATGCCCGCATGGTGGAGGTGTCCGGGGTGATCCGCAGTCTGGCAAGGCATGAGCGGATCGTTCTGGTGGTCACCCATGACCAGGAATTCATGCAGAGAGCCTGTGACCGGGTTCTGCGGTTGTAAAAGGAGAAATCTCATGCTGGAGCAAGTAATGGCAGACAACGGATTCCCTGTCCCGCTGGTGGAGGGTGGAGACTGCCGGGTCTTTCAATTTCACAGCGGTACCGGAGAGGGAATCATGACACAATACGACCTGTTCCCCGGCGTATCCCTGATGTACAACGATTTCCATATGGAGAGCTATGACTCCGCGTTCCGTACAACGGAGGATCTGCTGTGCATCGATTACTGCCGTCAGGGGCGCATGGAGTACCCTGCCGGCCCGGATGCGTACTCCTATGTGGAGGCGGGCGACCTGAAGCTGGATCGGCGGCTGGAGCACCAGGGCCATTTTACCTTCCCCCTTGCCCATTATCACGGGATCACCGTTGGCTTTGCGCTCCCCCAGGCCGCCCAATCGCTGAAGGAGTGGATACGGGAATTTCCGGTGGATCTGGCCCGGCTCCAGAATAAATTCTGCTCCAGCCGCCATCCCAAGGTGCTCCATGGGGCGCCCTCCATCGATCACATTTTTCAGGAGCTCTACACGGTGCCGGAGCAGATCAAGATTCCTTATTTCCGCATCAAGGTACTGGAATTGCTCCTGTATCTGGACGCGCTGGAACTGCCAAAGGATGCGGAAAAGCCTTACTTCTATAAATCCCAGGTGGAAAAAGTGAAGGCTATCCATCGATTATTGACGGGGGAGCTGGAACGCCACTATACGATTGCGGAATTGTCTGAACGGTTTTCTGTCCCGGCTACGGCGCTGAAGGAGTGCTTCAAGTCGATTTATGGGCAGCCCATCAACACCTATATGCGTAATTTCCGCATGGACCAGGCCGCGCTTCTGCTCCAGCAGGAGCCTCAAATGGGAGTGGCAGAGATCGCCGGACGGGTAGGTTATGACAGCTCCAGCAAATTTGCCGCCGCATTCAAGGAAGTCAAGGGAAAGACGCCTCTGGAGTACCGGCGGGAAAGCCAATAAATTTTTCCGTCCAAACGGGACCAGACCGGCAGGACGGAGCGGACAGAGGAAGAAGAATTTCTTATAATCGTTGTAGTTAGCAAAAGCAAACTACAACGATTTTTCTTTGAGAGGAGTATTGCACATGAAGGAACGAACTTGGCTCGGTATCCTGCTCTCCTTCGCCGCACCCTGCCGGGGGAAGATGGCCGGGTCTGTGGTATTGGCTATTCTCAGTGTGGCCGGGGGCTTCGTACCGTATCTCGGCGTTTATCAGATCATCCGGCTGTTTCTGGAGCGTCAGGCGGACTGGGATGGCATTGTATTTTGGTGCGGCGTGTGTCTGGCCGGCTATGCCGTCAAGGTGGCGGGATATGCTCTATCCACCATGCTGGCCCATGTATCCGCCTACACGATTTTGGAGGGCCTGCGCCTTCAGGTGGCGGACCGGCTGATGGGGGCGCCGCTGGGCGAGGTGGAAAGCCGTCCCATTGGCTCCATGAAAAGCACCATCGTGGACCGTATTGAAGATGTGGAGCCGCCTCTGGCCCACATGATCCCGGAACTCAGTTCCAATCTTCTGCTGCCTCTGGTCGTGGTCATCGCCATGTTCGCCATCGACTGGCGGATGGGCCTTGCCCTGCTGGTGACCATCCCGGTGGCGCTCATCCCCATGACCTTCGGGATGCGGACCTATAACAAGAATTACGCCGCCTACATGGAGGCCAACGCCCATGTGAACAGCGTGATCGTGGAATATGTAGAGGGCATTCAGGTGGTGAAAGCGTTCAGCCAGGGGGAGCGGTCCTATCAGAAATTCGCCCAAGCGGTGGCCTCCTTCCGGGACTTCACCATGGGATGGTTCCGCTGCACCTGGGCTTCCATGAATCTGTGCCTGTCCATTTTGCCGACCACCCTGCTGGGGACCCTGCCGGCGGGCGTCGCGCTCTATCAGGCGGGGATACTGGACCCGGCCCAGGTGACGCTCTGCCTGATGCTGGCCCTGGGAATTGTGTCCCCCCTGATGAGCGCCACCGCCTTCATCAACTCCATGAAAAGTATGCAGTTTGCAGTAAAGGACACCCGTGAACTGCTGAATTTGCCCCAGCTCACGCAAGCGGAGCAGAATGTCCATCTGGAAGGCAGCAGCATCCAGATGCGGGATGTATCTTTTTCCTATGGCGGGACGGAGGGCAAGGAGGTGCTTCGCCATCTGAACTTGACCATCCCACAGGGGAAATTCACCGCCCTGGTGGGGCCTTCGGGCGGCGGCAAGTCCACCATCGCCCGGCTGACCGCCAGGTTTTGGGATGTGACGGGAGGCTCCATCACCCTGGGGGGACAGGACATCCGCAAGCTCCCGCTGAAGCAGCTCTCCCAGTCCATCAGTTTCGTCACGCAGGACAACTTCCTCTTTGACTGTTCCCTGAAAGAGAACATCCGGCTGGGGCGTCCGGGGGCCTCGGACGAGGAAGTGCTGGCGGCTGCTCAGGCGGCCCAGTGCGAGGAATTCATCGGCCGGCTGGAGCATGGCTGGGATACGACGGCCGGAGACGCGGGCAAGCAGCTCTCCGGCGGGGAGCGTCAGCGCATCGCCATCGCCCGCGCCATTTTGAAGGACGCCCCCATTGTGATTTTGGACGAGGCGACCGCCTTTACCGACCCCGAGAATGAGGACAAGATCCAACGCTCTATTATGGCGCTTTCCAGGGGGAAAACGCTGCTGGTCATCGCCCACCGGCTCTCCACCATCCAGAACGCGGATCAGATCGTGGTGCTGGAGAAAGGGAGCGTTGCAGACTGTGGCACACAGGAAGAACTGTTGGGCCGCTGCCCGCTGTATCAGACCCTTTGGACGGCCCATGTGGGGGCACGAAACTGGGCGGTCACATCCGGCAAAAAGGAGGAGAATTGAGATGTTTCACAGCGTAGGACGCATTATGAGATGGGCAAAGAACTATCGAAAGCGAATGATTCTGGGCTTTGTGTGCTCATTTTTCGCAATATGGTGTACCGCGGGGCCGGTGATGCTGGCGGCCTGGGTCCTGGGGCGGATGATCGAGAACGCTTGGGGGGAGAATGAGCTTTCCGGCTCTCTCCCATGGCTGTGCTTATCTGGCATCGTCGTTCTGATCCTGCTGCGGTTTTTCTTCACCTATTGGAAAAGCCGGCTTCAGGAGAGCATCGGAACGGAACGGGCGGCAGAGCAGCGGATGGAACTGGGAGATGTGCTGAAACGGGTGTCCCTTGGGTACTTTGCCAAAAACAATCTGGGGGACATTTTGGCGGCGCTCACCACGGAACTGAGCACGTTGGAACTCCAGAGTATGAAGATGGTGGACGCGGTGGTAAACGGTTATATTCAGGTGGCCGTGATCCTGCTGTGCGTGGCGGTCTTCTGCCCGCCTGCCGCGCTGGTGGCGCTGATCGGCGTGCTGGTGTCCGCCTTTGCCCTGCGGGGTATTGGCCGTCAGAGTGCCCGCACCGCTCCTGTGAGCCACCGGGCTCAGGAGGCATTGTCCGGCGCGGCCGTCGAATACATCCATGGCCTGCCGGTGGTGAAGTCCTTTGGACAGGACGGGGTTTCCGTTCAGCGGTTCCGGGACGCCTGCCGGGACAATAAGGCCATCCGCATCAAAAACGAGTTTGGTTTCGTCCCCTGGAACTGCCTGCATCTGTTCGCTCTGCGGGCGGCATCCGTGGGGCTGGTGCTCGCCGCGGGCCAGCAGGCTTTGGCAGGCGCTTTACCGCTCCCGTATTTCCTGATGATTGCCCTGTTCTCCTTCACCATTTTCGGCAGTGTGGAGGTCATCAATGACGCGACCCACATCCTGTCGGTGACAGACTCGGTGCTGGACCGGCTGGAGGAGCTGGAGCAAACCGATTTCATTGACAAGGGAGGAAAGGAGGTCGTGCCGGAACGCTTCGATGTGGCCCTGAGCCATGTGTCCTTCGGCTACGGCGGCCGCGAGGTGCTCCACGATGTGTCCTTTACCGCGCCCCAGGGGACCACCACCGCGATTGTTGGGCCGTCCGGCTCCGGCAAGAGCACTATATGCAATCTGGTGGCCCGGTTTTATGATGTGAATGCCGGCTCTGTTTCCGTGGACGGACACGATGTGCGGGAGTTTACCTGCGAGAGCTTGCTGAAAAACATCTCCATGGTGTTCCAGACGGTGTATCTGTTCCATGACACGGTGGAGAACAACATCAAGTTCGGCTGCCCGGACGCCACCCATGAACAGGTGGTGGCCGCTGCAAAGGCCGCCTGCTGCCACGATTTCATCTCTGCCCTGCCGAACGGCTATGACACCGTGATTGGAGAGGGCGGCTCCACCCTCTCCGGAGGAGAGAAGCAGCGCATCTCCATCGCCCGGGCTATTTTGAAGGACGCCCCTATCGTCATCCTTGATGAAGCGACCGCCAGCGTAGACCCGGAGAATGAACACCTGATCCAACAGGCTCTGTCCGCTTTGACAAAGGGAAAAACTATCCTGACCATCGCCCATCGGCTGGCCACCATCCAGAGCGCGGACCAGATCCTGGTAGTGGAGGACGGCCGTATCGTTCAGCGGGGTACTCACGACGAGCTCATGGCCCAGGGCGGGCTTTACCGGCGATTCATTGAGATCCGGGAACAGGCCGAGGGCTGGAGATTGGCATGAGGAAGAACAGCAAGCGACAGCATCCCGCACCCCTGCGCGCTTCAGGCGAGGACTATCTGGAGGCCGTCTTGGTGCTCCAAAAAGAAAAAGGAATGGTACGCTCCGTGGATGTGGCCCGGCACATGGGAGTTTCAAAACCCAGCGTGTGCCACGCAGTAACTACCTTGAAAGAAGGTGGTTTCCTCACCATGGACGGGGATTTCTTCCTCCGTCTGACCGATGTGGGCCGGGAGGTAGCCGAGCAGACCTATGAGAAGCACTGCTTCTTTACCCGTTTACTGATAGATGCTGGTGTCGATCCAAAGGAGGCAGAGCAGGATGCTTGTCGGATGGAGCATACTATCAGTGAGAGTAGTTTCCAACAACTCAAAGCTGCTGCCGCAAAATTTGAGCAATCCAAGGAATAATCTGAACCGCTGTGGAAGATGGAAGTGATGACAATATGGAGGAAATCATAGTAATCCGGGCGGTTGATCCAGATGAAAATGTATTCCAAGCAATTATGGACGCCTTGCATGGAAAGTCAGTTCAGGTGATTGAAGCAACATCTTCTGTATTGTCGTTTGGGGATGTTAAAATCTATCCGGCCTATCGGCGGGTATTAAAAGCCGGAGAAGAAATCCACCTGAATCACGGCGAATACTCCATGCTCTACTGTTTGGCAAAAAGTCCTGAGCGGGTATTTACAAGAGATCAGCTCTATGCTTCGGCTTGGGACACAGAGCAGCACTTCGGTTCTAACACAGTAGAAAATACGATTTGCCGCTTGCGAAACAAACTGGAGCCAGATCCCCGGCACCCGCAGTATATTAAAACAGTAATTGGTACTGGGTATAAGTTAGTAATACCAGAGAAACCCCAGTTCTGCTGGGGAGAGTAAAAAAACTTTAGATTCAATCATCGGACGAAGCGAGAAGAGATCAGCAACTTTACTATTGTCAAGAAGTTGATCTTAGATAAATAGTGCCCGTTTACGGGCTGTGGGCAAGTGATGTGAGTGGCAGATTTTTCAGTGCCTTTTGAGAGGCTTGCCGGTACAATGCCCTTCTAGGGTTTACACAAGCATCCGGCTTAGACAGATGCTCGTAAGAAAGTAATTTATTCAAAATTGCACTTATGGCATTTGTCAGACGGGATTGGGAAAATCAGGGGAATCATTCTGGAAAAGAATGATTCCCCTGATTTCATAATACTCTTTTGGATGTATATTGCAGTTTTTCTATGTCATATACGCTTACTGATACACACTCAAATAGGTCGGGATTAAAAATTGCAAGGTTATACCCGCCTGGATTAGTTGTGCTGTTGTATTCAATCCCATCATATTCTTGCGCTCCGTTATGTTCGATGCTTTTGATAAAATCAACAATGTATTGCGTGGGGACATAGTCCAATGTACTGTCGCTTCTACGCAAAGATTTGCTCATTTCAGAATTTAACTTTTCAAGATATTGCTTGTTTATTGCGTGGTCAAGATATTCGAGACCATCAACAAACGGGCTAATCTCCGTTATAGCACGAAGATCCACCACCGTAATATCTTGCTTTAATCGAAATGTGCCGACACTTACAAAATCAAACACCCCAGCACGCACTTCATGCAAGGTAGTATCAACATCACTTGCCACATAAAGGCAAGTAATTCCTCTGGCGTTAGCCCTACCTTCCGAACTTTTACCAGCAGGGGGTGCTGACATTTCGCTTATTGGGTATCCGGTTTGTTCAGAAATTCTTGCACGGTAAAATAAATCCCCAGTCTTGTAAGTTTTACGGATAAAAGAGCAATATTTTTCCAGAATATCAAAATTTATTAGCTTTGAATGATATCGGTTCTTTGTCTTAATTTCAGTTACAAAGGCATCCCAATCATTGTTTTTTAATAAAGCATGACTCTGTAGATATACATTATCATACAACTCTGGAATACCAACAGTTCCATCCAAAATTTCCGGGACATTTACATATAATTCATGACAAATCGACTTTAATATCTCATAAATCTGGATTCTTGGAATCTCTGAAAAAATATTCCATCGTTCTTTCAAATCATCAATCAAAGATCTGGTTTCGGCTCTGGGATAGGTATCTGGAAGCATGGTAGAAGGAGTGTAAATGCTCAACAACTCTTCAAAATAAGGAGTCAGTTCGCTTTGTGTGCCTGTATCATATAAGTGTCCCTCTCTGTGATGACACACGGGACATTCTCCTACATTCGATGCCGATACAGAGCAAATAATTGATGCCATTTCCCTGTCATTAAAGCAGTGCTCACAAAAAATCATATTGCTACCCCATCCAAATACTTGCTCATCAGTTCAAGATGGTGCATGATTGAATACTTCTTTACGACACCTAATCCAGGGTAGGTCTTGTTGCGGTAAGCTTCTTCAAATTCACGCATTCCGACAGTATCTAATTTCACGGTTTTATTCCATTCGACCAGTTTTTCAACTGCTTCTGCAAATTTTCTTGCCGGGTCAGAAATATCATCGTTAGAATCAGAAACAAAGTGTGCAATTCGCAAAATATTTTTTTCATCAAAGTATACGATGTGAATTGCTACAGCGTATGGAGCAAATCCCGTTTCGCTATATTCCCCACCAACAACAGAATAATCAGCGAAACCTTTGTATCCATCGTCTGCATAATACAAATGATCAGAGGAAAAGAATTCTGTTTCTATATCTGAGTAATCAATATTTCGTGTTTGCTTTGGAAAATGGTCTTCACACATAACACGATTGGGGCGAATTCTTCTTCTGAAATCACCTTTGTCGGGTATCACATTATATAGGGGAATGCTATCACCAATTACTTCTTCGTAATTGCCCAAATATTCCGGGTCATTGCAAAGTAAAAGCAACGAATCAATGGGAATACCATTTTTTGCTGCATGTTTGATGTTCACATCCAACTTTGATGTTACATAGAAAGAAGAAATAACATTGGCATCTTTAAGTTGCTCACTGGCTTGCTCCCGAATTTTAGCATTACTTTCCTTTTTCAAATCCTTAACCCAAGAGCCTACTTGCGGATTACGAATGACAGCAATGGGTTTTCCGGCTTTTATGAAAGAATCCACGGTTTTTGTGTATGTCGATGATACTTTTACTGGTTCTACAATAGGGATTATTTTGTTGCTAAGAAAGCTTTTGTTAACACACTCACGGAGAGCCAAAAGCTCAAATTGACGACCTCGCAAAATTGGGAAATACATAATATCCTCCTATGTACTTAAAAAGCGACATAATTTTGCGTAGTCACTTTTCTTGTAGTTTGAAAAATAAATTAAAAACTTCAATTCATACGGTATTTTTGAGTATTCGACAACATCAATTTTTGCTCGTGATTTTAAGGCTTGGACAAACATTTGATAGGCTATATCTATTGGCAATGACTCAAACATTGCTTGACACTCTCTATAATACTCAAATTGCGACACATCTGGCAACAGGCCGAAATGCTTAAGTAAGATTTGTTCATACTCATTTTTGCGCAAGATCTTAAACATAATTGGTTTTGAAAGCATCTCGCCATATTCAATCGGTTCCTTGCGTACACTTAATGTTCCTTTTTTTGTCAATAAACAGATTCCTGTTGGAGAATTTTGTAGCCTTTGTTGTACACTATCAAAATTCTTTTCTGATGTAACAACAACGACTCTTGAAAAAGCTTTATAATAATCTTCAATTTGACCGTTGAGGCGATCAAAATTATCCAATGCCGTTTTTATCTCGTATACAACAGCTTTTCCATTTATTAAAATGAAGTCAGCTTTGGAATTTCCAACCGGAACTTCTGTTAATGCCGTTGTAGTGCGTGGACTATGGATGCCGAGTAATAGTTTGTTCAGTAGAGTGTTTTTATAAAAATATTCATTTTGGTATTCTTTTTTTAGATGTTGGTAAATTTCGCTAATACATTCTCCGTTAGTCTTCTTAGTAGAATCAACGATATATCTGCGAATTGCTGCTATATATGCAGGACTTTCCCCATCATCAATTACTTGCTTAAAGGTGTTTCGAGTAAAGAACCGGTTAAGCAATATTGAATTAGCATTGTCCACTCAAAACACCGCCTCTCTACAAATAGAATTATTGTCTTGTTGGTTTTAATGCATTCGATGGGATCAACCAAATCCGGCTTACTTGTATTGCTCCTTGAATACGATTTGTTTTGCAAAGAATTTGAACTTGCCGTTCGGTGATTTTCCATTTGGCGGCAGTTTCTTTCACTGTCATATAGTTTTCCATTCGGCACCTCACAAATACAATAAACCACAATACATTATATTCGTTTAAACGAAATTTGTCAAGACTTTCTAAAAAAGACGATGCTTTCGCTTCTTATGAGGACTATAGCATCTGTTAGACAGGATTGGGTAAATGAAATATGCTGGACATGGTTGATTTCAACCGTGCCCAGCATATTTTTTTGCCTATTTGCGTTTTCTTTTTCCCTTGCCGTGGGTCATGTTGGTTTTCTCTCGCTGGCTAATAGAGGTTTTCAGGTGTTTGGACAGTTTCAAGACCTCTATTATATTTACAAACTGCTCTATCGTAATCGCATCATAGTCAACACCAAAGGTTGTGAGAAAAATGCGAGCCTGCTTTTCCACATCACTGCCCTTGTAGTTCGTAGCTTCCTGCAAACTCTTCTGCACATCCAGTGCCGGAGAATGGCTATCCGCAGTGGCTGCATCATTTTGATGGGTTTCCCGGATATCCCAAAGGATCAGTTTCAAATCGTCAGAAATAACATGGCCGAAATATTCGTCCTCTTGTACTTGTGCAAGTTCCAAAGTTCGCAGATACAGATCATTTTGCTTTTCTTCCTGCTGCATCAGCACCATCTGGCGGACGGCTTGCAGAACAGCGTTCATATCGTTAATCCGCATATCAGCGATCCGATCCACATAAATCTCCGCATCCAGCATCATTTTCTGGAAATCGTGGTGACAAAGAATTTCCGACAGCAGCCGGGGGTTGAATTTCCCAGCTTTTAGAACATCGATCGCATCATCACTCAGGTGCAGAGCACTCAACTCTGTGTCTGAGCGATTTTTTGTTCCGACACACCCAACAGATAATCCGTAGTCACAGGATAAAACTTTGCCAGTGTCACAATAGCAAAAGGGCTGATGTCTTTATAATCGTCATTACTTTCTTATGACCCCCGGCCATTAGCCGGAGGTCATGACTTATCTCTCTACCAGCACAAACGCCTGCAAAATAGTTTCCTCCGCCATACTCTTCAAATCATTCAAATGGCGCGTGCGTTCCAGAATATCATCCGTTACTGGCATAAGAGTGTCCATCAGCATTTGTTGGGTCAAACGCTCTATCTGTTCTGTGGCCTCCCGCTGAATCCGATGCATCGTTTCCATGAGTGATCCATCTATTTTTAGTGCCGTATAACGATCCGGGTAATTGTCGCGCAGATAGGAGAGCGCCATCCTCCCATATCGCCCCAGCGGGCGGTCATCTTCCATACAGTTGGAAATTTGACTGTTCGGCAATAACATCCCGTCCTGCTCACGGTAGGATAAGTTAAGATTTGGCTTTTGCATTTTTGTGTGCCTCCAGTGATTTGGATTTCGTCACAAATCCATGAAACCAATCTGATTCACACTCTGTCAAAAGTTTTTCTTAACATCCTTATCTGTACGGACCGAAGGCGCAAGGGCTTTTTGTATGAAGAAAACCACTCGCTAGGCGAGTGGTTCAAAAGAAGACTAATGTCGATAATGGGAAAAGAAAAACTCCCTTTGCTATACTGGAAGTGCGGTCTGCGAACTGCACAAGCAAGCAAAGGGAGGTCATTCAAAAATGAACGACGTAAATAGTTTATCGCATAGCAGTTGGAATTACAAATGTGTGGTGTTCGCTTCGAAATACAGGCGGAAAGTGTTCTTTGGTGAGAAAAGAAGAGAAATCGGGAGCATCCTGAGGGCGCTGTGCAATTGGAAAGGGATCAAGAGCATCGAAGCGGAGATGTGCCCAGACCACATCCACATGCTGATGGAGATGCCGCCAAAGATAGCGTATCGAGGTTCATGGGGATCCTGAAAGGAAAGAGCCGCCTGATGCTTACGAGAAGTTTCCGGAACTGAAATACAAATACCGAAATCGGGAATTCTGGTGCTGAGGGTACCACGTGGACACAGCAGGAAAAAATGCAAAGAAGATACAGGAGTATATCCAATGTCAGTACGAGCAGGACAAAGCAGGAGAGCAGCTGACCATGCCAAACTTCTAAAGTGCCCGTTTACGGGCGGCAAGTAACGGGACTTTCGCGGCTGGCAGACCGTACTTGCGCGACGTGACGCGCGTGCTAGTATTCTAGGGCTATGCCCGCATATGAAAAACCCCCGGCTTTGCCGGGGGATATTTATTGTATGCAAGCTTTTTTTATATGGGATGATTTATGGATTTTACAACGTCTCTTAAAATTTTTCCGGGCTTGAAATAGGGAACAGTGGAAGCTGCAAGATCTATACTCTCTCCTGTGCGGGGATTACGGACTTTTCTGGCGTTTCTTTCGCGCGTTCCAAAAACTCCAAAACCTAATAATTGCACTTTTGAGCCTTCAACTAAGGCTTTGGTGACTGTTACGATAAAAGTGTTGATTACAATACCAACATCTTTTTTTGTCAGACCTGTATTGCCTGCAATTTTCTCAATCAGTTCATTCTTATCCAAATATAAACACCCTTTC